>Ga0182030_10023029_pt1 | contig 11551 bp, 12 predicted proteins | sample 812S3MmetaG_FD_121299 | JGI IMG/M metagenome (GOLD analysis project Ga0182030, IMG submission 121299) | Permafrost microbial communities from Stordalen Mire, Sweden - 812S3M metaG (Illumina Assembly) | ecosystem: Environmental > Terrestrial > Soil > Wetlands > Permafrost | place: Sweden... | reverse complement strand
TGTTACTGAGCCGCGCTTGTTACTGAGCGGCGACCGTCAGGGAGCGGTCTGCTCATGATCGCCCGTCCGTGATGCGGCGGGAGCAACTACCGTAAACTCACTCTCTCTGATTCATTCAACTCATGGGTGAGCGTCGGCGAAAATCCGTTGCACCCGGATCTCCTTCTCGCGCTTGCGTGTCCGGGCGATGTCGTAGGAAACCTGCATCCGCATGAGCGTGTCCATCTTCACGCCGAAGGCCTTTTCGACTCTCAGGGCCATTTCGCCCGAAAGGCCGGCCTTGCCGTTCAGCAGGCTGGACAGCGCCGGGCGGGAAACTCTCAGCGCCGCCGCCGCCGCCGTCACGGACAGCCCCGCGGGCTCGATGATCTCCGTGCGGATGAAATCTCCGGGGTGTGGCGGGTTCTTCATGGGCATTGCGGTTGCTCCCCTTTCCCCTAATGGTAATCTTCCAAATTCAGTTCGAAGATTTCGCGCTCTGCCCGGTCGATGCGGAACGTCACCCGCCGGTTCCGGGTGACGCTCAGGCTCCACATGCCCCGCCGATCGCCGGCCAGCGTGTGCGCCTTCCAGGCTGGTAGCGAACGCAGTTCCTCCGGATCCTCCATGCCGTCGAGGAAAGCGAACATCTTGCGCAACTTGTCCACCGTGTCCGGGGGAACGCCCTTGGCGCTGTCTTCTTCGTAGAGTCTCTTGAGGCCCTTATGGGCGAAACTGCGTATGTTCACCGGGAGATCTGTAGCCTGTAGCTTAACACTTATCATTCAGCGCTGCAATCCGCCGCTGACCCGGGCCAGCAACCGGCGTTCACAAAACCCTGATCCTGCGCGATACGCAAAAACTGTGACAAGCCTTGCGCATCGGAATTGACGCGCCCTGACCCAAGAAGGTGCGGCGACTCTGAACCCGCGCTCTGCCCGATCCCTTACCTGAGGAAGTTCACCAGCTCGCGATTCACTTCTTCCGCATGGGTCCAGGTGATGCAGTGCGGCCCGTCTTTCACCGTCAACAGGCGAGCGCCCGGGATTAGCTTGGCGGTTCGGAGTCCCGATGCAGCGATTGGTAGAATGCGGTCCGCGTCCCCTTGCATAACCAACGCCGGCACGTCGACGCGGTGCAGGTCCTGGCGGAAGTCCTCATACCATGTCGCCACGCTAGCCAGACAGGCCGTCGCCGAGGCGCCGGCTGCAATGTTCCAGCTTGCCTGCACGGCCTGTTCGCTGACAAGTTTTCCCAGCAGTAGATCCGTGTTATAGAAGTTCTTGAAAAATTCGGTGAAGAACGCATAGCGATCCGCGGCGACGGCTTTCTGGATTTCCTCGAAGACACTGCCGTCCACGCCCTCCGGGTTGTCCGGCGCCTTCCGTAGATAGGGCGGTACTCCCGAGATGAATACCACCTTACTCACGCCCTTCGATCCATATCTCCCCAGGTAGCGTGCCACTTCGCCGCCTCCCATGGAGAATCCTGCCAGTGCAAAATCTTGTAACTCCAACTGCGCGACAAGCTTGTGCAGGTCCTCCGCGAAAGTGTCGTAGTTATAGCCGGTTGCCGGCTGGCTCGACTTGCCGAATCCTCTGCGATCATAGGTGATGACCCGGTGGCCCGCGGCCAGGAGCGCCGCCGCCTGCTTCTCCCAGGAAGCTCCGCTCAGCGGGTATCCATGGATCAGCACAATCGGCTTACCCGCGCCGTGGTCCTCATAATAAAGCTCGATGTTACCCGAGTTTTCCTTCCCGACAACTACGTATGGCAATGAGAATCTCCTATGTGTATTGGTTCGCGCGTGCGCTTTGTCGACCTACAACTACCTCTGGGCGCATGGTCGGTTCTGTGCCGCCCAGTTGCCGAGCCGCGACTAAAAGAAGCGGTTCTTACATTCGAAGCCGGGCCGTAACTGTCAAGGAACGGTCACTGCATTCGATACCGAGCTGCGACAGAAAGGAGCGTTCAGTACAGACGACTCTGAGTCGCGATCGGAAGGAGCGATCGCTACATTCGATTCTGTGCCGCAGCCGATCCTGGGCCGCAGATGTCAAGCCCAGGTCCCCACGGTGATCGAATGATTCAATCGTCTTCCAACTCATGACATTAGTGCTGAACGTGCGCTTCCAGGAACCACAATTGTTTATCCGCGGTTCGCGATATCTCGGTGAACACATCCGCCGTGGATAGGTCATGGTGCTTGTCCGCGACATCCATCGCCTTGCGGATATTGGCCGTGTATACGGCATAGCGGTCGATCAACGCCTTCAGATGCTTCTGCCCGTCCGTAGCGTCCACGGGATACTCCGGCAGGCTCGATCCGGCCCCCGCCATTCGCACGGTTCCCAGAGCCACCCCGCCCAATGCGGTCACTCTCTCGGCCAGCAGATCGATATACGGGAACACCTCTCCCGCCAGTTGGTCGAACAATAAATGGAGCTGATAAAAGTTCGGCCCCTTCACGTTCCAGTGTGCTTGTTTGACTTGCGAATACAGGTCCGCCGTGTCGGCCAGCCGTTCATTGATCAATTCGATTAGCGGCTGACGATCATGTTCCGGCAGGTCAATATGAGTCGGAAAAGTCGCTGGTGTAGTCTTTGTGGCAGTCATGTGGTGTTGTTTTCCTTGAATCCTCCTTGTTACCAATGCACGGCGAGCACCGAATGGCTCAGGCGGCCATCTGGCCGCTCATCGGCTTGCGGGCCGCCGATTTAACTCTCACGCCAGGAGTATCTTAGCGGTATTGGAAACGCTGCCCTAGGGCGACACGGCAGGCCGGTTTGCCGGCTTCGGCCGCGCCATCGGGCCGTATCGCGGGACGCCGCAAGCTATATGTGCACTTTGCGTAACAGGCCCTGCATCTGTCCGCCAATGCGGCGGCAGATTCGGAACTGCTCCCGCTGCGCGATCATCTCGCCGCAAGCGGCACGTCGCCACTTCTGCTGCGGCCGCCATCCCGGGAACTCAACCGCGTTTCAGCGTGCCAAATCGCGCCCAAAACACCATGCTTTCACCATCCCGGTCGAAACCCGGTGAATCGTCGATAAGGTCTTTAGATCAAAATAGATACACGGTGAAGCACCGTGCCCGCAAGAAAACGGTGTTTTGCGGTCTGCCATGGCGTTTGCATGGTGCAATCATGGTCCGCGCATGGTGTTTGCATGGTGAGATCATGGTCCGCGCACGGTGTTTGCACGGCGCAATCACGCACCGCGAGCCGGCGCGGTGGCCAACTCCGGCCACGATTCCGGCTAGTGTCATGTCTCGCAGATTCTCTGACAATCGCCGGCCATTCACCGTGGCGCAGGCACTCGTGCCTGCCGCGTCGACACTCGTGTCGACGCTCGGTCGGCGTTGTCGACGCCCGGCCGGCGTCGTCAATCCTCGACTGAGATACTACGCTACGATTCGATCGCCGTCCGGATGTGCTCCAGGTGCTTTGCGCCGTGGCCCCCGTACATCCGCACAATCTCGTCCAGTGAGATCTCGCCGCGCTCCGGGTGGAACGCCGTGCGGGCGAACGCCGCCTCCGGCAGGGCCCGCAAGAAAGCCCCCCAGCGGGCATGCAGCCCCTTTAGAATCTGCACTGAAGGCTCAATCGGCCCGGTCTTCGCGTCGGGGAGTTCGGCCCACGCTTCCTGGTCGTAGGGCTGGATGGTCGGATGGTCCAGCGTGGCGATGAAACGCGTCCGGATGAACGCGTGCATGTGCGAGTCGGCCAGGTGATGGATCACCTGCCGCGCCGTCCACTTGCCGGCACCGTATGTCTTGTTGAGATTAGCGTCGGAAACCCCGGCAATCAGTTGTTCCAGTTGCGCCGGGAGCGCCTCGATTTTCTCAATCGCGATCTGCCGTTCTGCGGGAGTCATGCCTGCTATTGTCGCTCATCCGCGGCGGGTGTGACTGCGGTCACGGAACATCCCGCCGGCCGGGCGTAACGTGAAATCATGGGAGCCGCGCCCGCCGAGGCCGCCGCAGTGTTGTCGCAAAGCGCTCCTCATCCCGCTGCCCGGAAACGGGTCAAACCGTACCGCCGCCGGACTCATCCCGACGGCTCGCCGGCTTTCCGGCGCGCGGTCCAGTTCTTGTTCCTCGGCCTCAACCTCTGGATGGGCGTCGAATTTTACCTCTTCGTACGCCAGTTTGAGACTGCGGGCGCGGCTCATTTTCCCCGTCCGGCTGGCGTAGAAGGCTGGCTGCCCATCGCCGGAATGATGAATCTAAAGTACTTCCTGGCGACTGGGGAGTTCCCGCGGATCCACCCGGCGGCGTTCGTCCTGCTCACGGCGTTCCTGGCCGGCTCGCTCTTGTTCCGCAAATCCTTCTGCGGCTGGCTGTGCCCGGTCGGAACCTTCTCCGAGTACCTTTGGAAGCTCGGCCGCGTGACCTTCCACCGCAACTTCCACCTGCCTCGCTGGCTGGACATCGGCTTGCGCAGCTTCAAATACCTCCTGCTCGCTCTCTTCGTCTACGCCGTCGGCTCCATGCCGGTCCGCGCCCTGGCTGAGTTTCTGGACTCGCCGTACGGCCTCGTAGCCGATGTGAAGATGCTCGACTTCTTCCGCTACATGGGTTTGACGGCGGCGCTCGTGCTCGGGGCGCTGGTTCTGGCCTCGCTGTTAATACAGAATTTCTGGTGCCGCTATCTGTGCCCCTATGGCGCGCTCGCTGGGTTGGCCGCGCTGCTCAGCCCGTTCCGCATCCGCCGTGCGCCGGACCAGTGCATTGACTGCGCCAAGTGCGCCCAGGCGTGCCCGGCGCGCCTGCCGGTCGATGTGCTGCTGCAAATCCGCTCGGCCGAGTGCACCGGCTGCATGGAGTGCGTGGCCGTCTGTCCAGCCGCACGGGCGTTGGAGATGACCTTCGTTCCGGCGCGGCGCGCGGTTCCGGGATGGCTGATCGGCGCCGGCGCCGTGGGGCTGTTCCTGGGCCTGGTTATCCTGGCCAAAACCACCGGCCACTGGGACTCTCCAATCCCGGACCAGGTGTACCGCGAACTGATCCCCCGCGCGCGCGATTTCGCGCATCCCTAGCCCGCCGCCAAATCGGCCCAAACCGCTACTAGTAGCGGCCTGGATTTCGTATGCTATTGATTATAAATGGTTTATTTCATTCACTCCGCTACGCTGTAGCGGCCTGGGGTTGCCGGCCTCAGAACCAGCCGGTCGTCAGAGGAGCGTTTTTCCGGGCGCTCGCGAGCAGCGGCTCGTTCAGGAATTCCACCACCGGCAGCACCTTCCGGAAGCGCGAAACGATGGCCTCAACGACCTCCGGACCCAGGGCAATGGCGGCGTCCAGTTCGACGTAGTGATACCACTGCTTGGCCTTGATGTAATCCAGCACCGGCTCGATCCCGGGCATCTCGGCGCAGTAGCCCTTGGGCGGCCGGCTCAGCCGCTCGCCCTGCAGTTCGCCCAGCGCCGAGCGCAGTGCGCGATTGTGGATCAGTTTCAGGAACCGCGGCCCGTTTTCCGCGATGTGCGAGCGGATCATACGCAACTGGTCCGGGCCTGGCATGTAGCAGCCGCCGGCGATCTCGACGCAGCGGTCGGAGACGGCGAAATAGAAGCTCGAACTTTCGTTCTTGGTCAGATCCGCGCGGCGCAGCAGCGCCCCGGTGTGGGTCTTGTAAGGCGTCTTGTCGTTGCTGAAGCGCGTATCGCGGTGAATCCGGTAGATCGCCTTCCGGGGCTGTCCGGCGTACTCGGGCGCGAAACGCGTCACCGCGGCCATCACCTGCACCGTCAGCTCCTCCATCGGCGCCTTGACGCACTGCTCGTAGGTGTCGCGATGCGCCTCGAACCAGTCGCGGTCGTTGTGCTTGCGCAGGCCGCGAAAGAACGCGTGCATCTGCTTAGGGAACCCGCCGAACGTGGACTTCATTTGCATTCACCGCCTAGACTCAGAGTAGAATGAACGACCCCTCCCGCGACGCGGTTCCGCGCGCCGTGGCACTGAACGACGTGCCAGCGCGGCTGGCGCGCATCGAGAGCCTGACCCTGCGGGCGAACGAGCCGCTCGCCGGACATACCCGGTTCGCAGTGGGCGGCCCGGCCGCGATTCTGGCCGATACCGAGAGCGAGCCGGCGTTCGTCGAAGCGCTGCGGGTGCTCGGCGCGAGCGCAATCCGCTGGACAGTGATCGGCGGTGGCACGAACCTGATTGTGAACGACGGCGGCTATGCCGGCGTAGTGCTGCGGTTCCGCGGCGCGGCGCTGAGCTGCGATGGCGACGAGCTGGAGGCGCAAGCGGGCGCGCCGCTGCAGAGCGTGGTCGATTTCGCCGTCGGCCACGGCCTGGAAGGACTCGACCGCATGACTGGCATTCCGGGCTTCACCGGTGGCGCCATTTACGGCAACGCCGGGGCCTACGGCCAGTCGATCTCAGACACGCTCGAAAGCGTGCGGGTCTTCGACGGAGAGCTGGTGCGGCGGCTGGATCGCGCGGAGTGTGAATTCCGCTACCGCGACAGCATCTTCAAGCGCAAAAAAGAGTGGTTGATTCTGGCGGCGGTCTTCGGCTTGCGCGGCGGTGATGCGGCCGCTTTGCGGGCCTCCGCGGACGAAATCCTGGCTACCCGCAATCGCAAATATCCGCCCGACATGCGCTGCGCCGGTAGCATTTTCAAGAACCTGATTCTCTCTGAATTGCCGCAGCCGGTGCGGGCGCAGGTTCCGGAGAGCGTGGTGAAAAAAGGGAAAGTGCCGGCCGCCTGGTTCCTCGATCAAGCCGGCGGGCGCGGGCAGCAGAGCGGCGGTATCCGGGTCGCCGAGCACCACGCCAACCTGATCTACAACGACGGAACGGGCACCGCGCGGGAGCTGCGCGGGCTGATCGGCGAGCTGAAGCGGCGCGTCGAGGCGCGGTTCGGCCTGCAACTCGAGGAGGAAGTGCAGTACCTGGGTTTCGAGGACGGCGCGCGCAGCGAGAATCCGGGAAAGACGCAGGAGTGAAGCGGCCGGGCGTGGAAACACGATGTGCCGGCCCGGTGGTTGCAATCCCGTTTGCATCGCTCATGCAAACTGGACCCAAACGGGCCATCCGGTTTGACATATTGTAGGGAGTCCTCATGGGCCTGCGGCCCACCGATCGTGATGAGGATCCTGGCAGGGTTGATTTTCAGGGGAGCGCAAACTGAATGAACGTCTTTTTCCTGTTTTTTTTCTTGTCCGGCTTCTGCAGCCTGGTCTACCAGGTCGTGTGGCTGCGCGTCGCTATGGCGGGCTTTGGGGTGACTACGCCGCTGATCTCGATCGTTCTTTCGATTTTCATGGCCGGATTGGCGTTGGGGAGTTGGGCCGGCGGCCGCCTGGTGCGGTCCTGTGAGCGGCGTGGGGCCGGGTTCTTTATTTCCCTGTATGGAGCCATCGAACTGGTGATTGGGCTCTCGGGCCTGGTGGTGGCGCCTCTGCTGCGCGCGGGACGGACAATCCTATCGGATCAGGGCGCATCCTGGGGCTCTGCCGGCTACTATCTTGCTTCGGCGGCCTGGGTGGCGCTCGTCATGCTTCCGTTTTGCACCTGCATGGGCGCGACATTTCCGCTGGCGATGGCCGGGATCCGGGCGGCCTTCCGCGCCAGGTCCTCCACTTCTTTCAGTTACCTGTACCTGGCGAACGTATTGGGAGCGATGGCGGGGGCCATCGGATCGGCTTTTATACTTATAGAGCTGTTGGGTTTCTCTAAGACCCTGTTGATAGCCGCGGCGCTGAACGCAGTCATTGCCGCAACGGCTTTTGCCGTCGCGTTCGCACGTCGGCACTCACCTGCCGGCAGTGCGAACGCGGACCTTTCCGCATCCGGCTCGAACGGGCCTGCCGGGGACGTTGTGGATTCCGCGCCGGCCAGCCCGATGGCCCTGCCGCTGCTGTTTACGTCGGGCTTGGCCAGCCTGGGGATGGAGGTTGTGTGGACGCGCCAATTCATTCCCATCCTGGGGCCGGTGGTGTATTCGTTCGCGGCCATGCTGGCGGTGTACCTGGGCGCGACGGCGCTCGGCTCAAACAGATATCGAAACTGGATTCGCCGCAATAGCGCCAGAGGGGAATATTTCGCCACCGGAGTGGCTGCCATTCTGGCCGGCGGCTGCGCGTTTCTGCCCTTGCTGGCGACGGACCCGCGACTACGCGCCCTCGCCAACTTGAATGCTGTGCTGTTAATCCTCTGCGGCATCGGGCCATTTTGCGCCGTGACGGGATTCATGACACCGATGCTGGTGGACCGGTGGTCGCGCGGCAACCCGGACCGCGCCGGCAGAGCCTATGCGGTCAATGCGGTGGGCTGTATCCTGGGTCCTCTGCTGGCGGGGTTTGTGTTGCTCCCGGCGGTCGGTGAACGTTGGGCCCTGCTGGTACTGGCGCTGCCTTTCTTGGGCTTTGGCATATGGTGTTTGACCGCCGGCGCCGGCGCACGGGAGGGCGGGTTCCGTCCGGCCCTGGGCACGATTCTCGCGGCCACGGCGGTGGTCTCGGTTCTGCTGGTGACGTTTACACGCGACTTTGAAACCCTCTACCCAGGGGCACACGTGCGGCGCGACTACACTGCCACTTCGATCGCCGCCGGGCAGGGCATGGAGCGGAAGCTGCTCATCAATGGCGTCGGGATCACCAAACTGACGCCCATCACCAAGATGATGGTCCACTTGCCGATGGCATCGCTGCCGGCGCCTCCGCGCAGCGCCTTGGTGCTGTGCTTTGGCATGGGCACTTCCTTCCGCTCCGCGATGTCGTGGGATGTGCCGGTGACCGTAGTGGAATTGGTGCCCAGCGTGCCTTCGCTCTTCAGTTATTTCCACGCCGACGGAGACCGGTTGCTGCGCTCCCCCAACGCCCACATTGTCATCGACGACGCCCGCAGGTTCCTCGAGCGCACGCGCGAGTCGTTCGACGTGATCGTCATCGATCCGCCGCCGCCCGTATCGGCCGCCGGCTCCAGCCTGCTCTATTCCACCGAATTCTATGATTTAGCGCTTCGCCGCCTGAGACCCGGCGGCATTCTCCAACAGTGGCTGCCGGAAGGCGACGATACCGTCCAGTCCGCGTTCGCCCAATCGTTGCGGCACAGTTTCCGGGATGTGCGCGTGTTCGGTTCGATTGAAGGATGGGGCTATCATTTTCTAGGCAGCGCCACTCCCATGAACAGGCTCCCGGCTGCGACGTTGGCCGAGCGTTTGCCGCCGGCAGCGGTGCGGGATCTGCTTGAGTGGGGTCCCACATCGAGCGCGCTGAGCCAGTTCGAAACCGTCCTGGACCGGGAGCGCCCAATCCAGGATCTGATCCAGGCCCACCCATCGGCGCCGCTACTGACCGACGACCGGCCAGTCAACGAGTACTTCCTGTTGCGGCTGATAGCTGGACATTGATCCCGGGAGGCGTCGGTTCGGCGGAAGCGCCATGCCCGCGCCAGATCCTTGCGCGCTGCGGGCGCTCGATGGACCCGTCGACGAGTACAACCCAGCCGGTAGCGGCTCAGTCTCCCGGCAGGGCAACCTATGAACCAGCCGATAACTTTAAGTTGCGCCGTCAGCCGCTCACGCTGCTGTACTCTGCGATTCGATTTCAGCCGTTGCTCCGGGCTGTTCCCGAACATGAGTTAGAAAAACGCATACCAAAGCGCAAGGCCGAGCGCCGCGATCCCTACTGCTCCAATGAGGACTCCAATCAAGCGGTTCGGATCTATCTTTTCCGCTACTTTCGTCTGCATGAAAATAACTCCCAACGCGACGAAGAGAAGCAGATCGACTAACCCGTGAGTTATCCAATCATGACCGCTAAGCGACTTCATAAAGACCTTCAGCGGGGCGTATGCGTCTTTCGTGCAGGCCAGCGCGGTATTGAATAACACGGTGATCGCGGCAGCAAGAACGAAGCCCGATGTGGCGGGGGTCAGTTTCAGAGGTTGTGAGTCACTCGCGGAAACCATTATCGGGCTCCTTTCGATTCGCCTTGGAGCAGAGCGACTTTCACCCCGTGATCGATGATTGCGCCGGCGCCTTCCACCGCCAAACCCGTCATCGCAACCAGCAATGCGATGGACAGCACGAGTTTGCGGGCGGTGGCATTTGAATACAGGTTTTCGCGAGTAGCGATCGGAAGAAGCAATGCCAGTATGGCCGTGACGAAGAACAGATGTTCTTTCGTCTCCATAAAGAGATTGTGTGCGAACGGCCATGGTCCCTTGAGAATCAAGGCCTTCTCCGGGGGATAGAAGTGGACGTACCAGTATCCGCCGCAGATCCATGCGGCAGCTATACAAACCGTCGCCACGAGAGCGGCTATCCGTATACGGGCGGCGTTCTCGGGTCGCGCATTGAGCGCTTCCACGAAGACCCACAGGGCCGCCATACAAGCTGTAACACCGAAGCCAGCATGGCTCAGTAGTATGACGTCGCTACTTGAGATATTCAATGCATTTCCTTTCGAAAGGACCCCTGACGCTTATGTAGGTCCGATGAGCCCGGGACGAGTCATCGAGTTAAACGCGGCGCCCGTGGAAGCGCCGGGCTTGTCGGCTTCTTTCTTGCCCCAGGTCCAATAGAGTCCTAGGTAGGCGTAGTTCTCCGTTTGCCCGATGGCGGTATGACCGTAGCAGAAGAGTAACTGAAAGCCGGGGTCGCGAAATTTGTAGTAACCACCTATGTCGACCAGCGTTGCCGGCCTGGTCTGCGGTGTCGCCACTCCTTCCGGTCCGTGATAGAAGACCTCGGTGCCCAAGGTCACCTTCTTACCCAGATCCCGCTGCACCAGCCAGCCCGCATAGGGGAAGTTACGATAGCCGGGCGCGTTCACCAGTGTCACCCCGCCGCCGCCGTAGGTGGTCCACGGGCCAAAGCTTTTCTGCACCCACAGCGGCAGCTTGTACCATGTCTTACCCACGCCCAGTCCGCGCGCGGCGTTGCCGGTCGGAATCTCAAACATAGTAAATGTGCCGATCATGGGACGATGCTTCGTCTCCTTCACAAACCGGAGTTTGATCCCCAGTTCAATGTCCCCTAAACCGAACGTTCGCGGACCCACGCCGGCCGGGGCGAAGTTAGGATTGTTGGCGGGCAGGATCGCCGTGGCGGGAATGATGATGTGCAGGTGGACGTTGGGCAGAGCGCCCCAATTGAACTCGACTGCAGGCCCAACCGTGTCGGTTTCCACCGGAGTGCCGTCCGATGCCGCGAACGTATAAAACTCGTAGTTTCTGTAGTCAATTGGTTCCGGATCGTCGGTCTGAAAGGGAGGACCAGCCAGCACAGTCGTCGATACGGAAGCTAGCACCACCAGCGCCCCCAGTGTTCTTACGGCGGTCAGCTCTCGCATCTGGCTACCTCGTTTCAGTCAGCTCTCCAAACAACTCACTGACTTTCACTTTCATGGCTTTGAGAGCCTTTCTTCCGAGGGGCGTGGCCCGATAGACCTTGCGAATCGATTGCCCATTGCGCTTCTCGACCGAGCGCACGTAGCCCTTCTTTTCCAGTCCGTGCAGCAGCGGGTAGAGGGTTCCGAGGCTGATCCGATAACCGTGCCGCGCCAGCTCCTCGGCCATTTCGAGCCCAAAGATCGGCCCTTCGACAGCGTGA
>Ga0182030_10023028_pt1 | contig 11551 bp, 8 predicted proteins | sample 812S3MmetaG_FD_121299 | JGI IMG/M metagenome (GOLD analysis project Ga0182030, IMG submission 121299) | Permafrost microbial communities from Stordalen Mire, Sweden - 812S3M metaG (Illumina Assembly) | ecosystem: Environmental > Terrestrial > Soil > Wetlands > Permafrost | place: Sweden... | reverse complement strand
GTTTCTGGACTACGATAACGACGGCAATCTCGATCTCATCATTGCCAATGGCCATCCCGACGATCTGATCGAGAAGATTTACGACAACGTTACTTACCGCGAACGTCTCCTCCTGTTTCACAACGACGAAAAAGGTCTGCGAAACGTAAGTCCTGAGAGTGGCCCGGCATTCGCACATCCCATGTCCGCTAGAGGCCTAGCCCTCGGCGACTTCGATAACGACGGCGGGATCGACGTACTGGTTTCGTGCAATGACGAGCCGCCATTTCTGCTGCATAACAATGTCGGCAGCCGTAATCACTGGCTTGGTGTGAAACTGATTGGCAGGAAGGCGAACATCGACGCTATCGGCGCGCGCATCACCTACCAGGCGCAAGACCTCAAGCGCAGTAGGACGAACGTTGGCGGGGGAAGTTATCTTTGTTCCCACGATCCGCGCCTAATTCTCGGCATTGGCGGCCGCACGAAATTCGACTGGATCGAAGTGAAATGGCCTCAGCCGAGTGGCGCCGTAGAACGTTTCTCAGACCTGCCCGTCGATCGCTACATCACGATCGAAGAGGGACAGGGGAAGTGGAAATAGACATCCCTGAGGCTTGCGCTGACCCGCGAAGAACATCTGGTTCGAGCCGCACGCTGGCACGTGCGGCTCGTTCACGAGAGACCAGGCGGAATTGATGCTCACGCGAACGGGTCATGGTCATCCCGATTCGTATAAACATCAAAACCGAGCCAGCCATCCGCATCTACCGATGCGACCAAGCATGGAGCAAAGCCAGCGCAGTCTCAGTCCTGATTTTCGGTCTTAACCCGACAAATCATGCTGTTCTGTTCAAACCACTGCGGGAATGGGTATAAGACGATCGCTCGAAGGCTAGGATTGAACGCACGCTAAATTGCTCGAATACTCGAATGCGCGTTTCTTGCCCCGGATAGCATGGAAGCGATCTTGGATGCACGCCAGCGAGAGAAACTGGCCTTGCAAGAGCCTCCATGCCCACTGTCGTCGAATGTTATGTTCTCGCGCCCATCGTCGCAGAAACACTAGCACGCCGAAACCGAAGCCTCCTATGGCACTCACCTCATAGAGGTCGAGGACAACAATCCGGGCATCTGTTTCCGAAGTCACGACGTCGCGCAACTTAAGTGCGGATTCGCTCCGGCACAAGCCTGCCCTCGCAGTCAACGACAGCCATTTCACCAATTTTCTCAGCGGCAACATTTAGCATGACTTCCTTCCCGGTGTGGTTCCGTCCTGCATCGCTACCCTACGCTGGAGCACGGGCAGTACCGTTCCTTTGCTTTATGCATGTTGGGTCATGGCTATCTAATTGGCGGAGGAATTCCTAGAAGAGACGAGCAGATTCACGAAGTATCGAACAGCAACATTCCGTCGCGGAATCGTGGAATCTACTCACCGGCAGAAAGGACGGTGAGTTGAGTTAGTCGGCTGTGATGACTTCCTAAACGCTTCACTTCCTCTGTCGATCCTTGAGCCTCGAGCAAAATCCACCCGTAGCAATCGACAACCAAGGTTAGTCGTGAACGTGTTTGGCCAACTTTTCGTGATTCCATACCGTTCGACCGCAGGCCGGCCGATTGGGAGGAAATACGCTCGAGAAGCCAACTGTGCAGCAAAAAAAGCTCGTTGGGGCAGCAGAAGGAAGCGAAACCCCGATGAACTGTGAGCAGGAAATCTCTTTGTCAGAGCGATTTACGGGAATACTGGCGGAGAGGGAGGGATTCGAACCCTCGATACAGGTGTTAGCCCGTATAACGGTTTAGCAAACCGCCGCCTTCAGCCTCTCGGCCACCTCTCCGGCGTACGGATGTACAGTTTACCACGGTCACTTATGAGCGGGTTGACCGCCTTCGATCCAGGGGTTTTTCACCACTGCCCCATTACCGAGGACTCCAACCCACCTGACCTCAGCAGCACGATTCCTCTGCCCGCTAACCTACTTGATATCGTGCTTTGGGCCTAATTTTCCTCGTATCGTAATAGCTTCCGCTGCCCTCCCTGACAAGATCGGCTTCGACCATCCGAACTCAACTGCGCTTGCGTTATGCTAAACGTTCCATTCCACCAAGGAACGTTCTTCCCATGGCGAGCCCCACCACCGAACATTCCAACCCATCACCGAACCGTAGCCTCGTTTTAGCCGGCCAGCTTGCCTTTTTTCCAACAGGCATTCTCACCACCATCCTCGGACCAATGCTGCCCATCCTCATCGTTCGATGGGCTTTGAACGATACCCAAGCCGGCAATCTTTTCCTGATCCAATTCTTGGCCCAGCTCGCGGGTGTTCAACTTTCCGGAGTGCTGCTCTCGCGTCTGGGATATCGTCCCGCGTTCCTGTTGGGACTATTTCTAATGGCCTGCGGCACCGCCACCCTCCTTCTTGGCTCAGTCTGGCTCGGTCTGGCTTCAATTGCAACTTATGGTTTGGGAGTCGGTCTCATTACTCCCACTGACAATTTGCTGGTCTCCGAAATTAGCTCCAACTCAAGTGGCAGTTCGGGGGCCGGCGCCGTAAGTTTGCTAAATTTTTTTTGGGGCGTCGGAGCGGTGTTTTGCTCCCTCATGGTAGCGTGGACGGCAGCCCACAAGTTGTTACCCTTTTTTCTTGGTGGGGTCTCGTTGCTCCTCGTTCTGCTCGCGCTTTCCATGCGCAGTCTGCCTTTTCCCGCGGCGGCAACGTCCGAGCATTCTTCGGTGGCATGGCTTAGTCTTGCGAAGACTCCCACGATTTGGATCTTTGCCTCGATCTTTTTCTTGTACCCGGGCGCCGAGACAGCGGTGGGAGGCTGGGTCGGCTCTTACGTATCGAGGCTCGGACCGCGCGGAGCGGCCATCGCCTCCATGATGCCAGCATTTTTTTGGACGTCGCTGACAATCGGTCGCGCCCTTGGCAGCGCCTTCTTACATCGCGTCTCCGAACGTAGCGTCTTGCGAGCCGGCTATGCCGCGGGAGCTGCGGGAATCGTGCTGATGCTCTGGGGTTCCACCCTATCGCTCGTCATCGCCGCCGCCCTTCTCACGGGATTGAGTTTCGCCACTCTGTACCCGATCACTGTGTCGCGTCTCACTCGACGTTATGGCGTCGGCGCGCGCAGCATCGGCGCCGTCATGTTTTCACTGGCCGCAGCGGGCCCGGCGGCAATTCCGTGGATGGTGGGCGTGATATCGCATGCCACCGGAAGCTTGCGCGAAGGTCTTTTTTTGCCCCTTGCAGCTACACTCGTCCTCTTTGTCATCCATCTTTTCGAATGGTAACGTCGCATCCCCGAGTCGCAAAAGTGACTCGCAAAAAAGTCGCAGGCTCGAGCCGACACTCGAGCCTGCCTATTGCTTTCGCTAGCTTCGTCGCACGCCGGCGCGACAACTACATTTTCATCCCGCTCATCGGATGCGAAGCAAAGTACAGGAAGAAATTCGATGGCGCCTGTACTGCGGTACCGGCCTTCTCGGCGGCGTTGATTGCTTTCAAGGAGGTGATCCCCGTGCTACCGTCCTGCGACGGCCATTCGCTCGGGCTCAGCACCAGAACGGGGATTACCTGCCACCAGATCGCGTTTACGTTGATGTCCTGGTTGATAATTACGTGGCTATGATTCGGTGTGGGCAAAAAAACGTTCGAGGTCGGAGGAGGGATCAGTCCAAGTGCTGCCAATACCGGTCCCAAGTCCAACCGTGAAGCATGCATTGTGCAGGTGCCCGCCGGTGATCCAGGATCGGGACATTGTGTGTACACCAGCGGTTTTTGCTTGAATCCTTCCGGAATCGCACCGAACAGCGCCAGCAGTGTATTACCCAACGCCGGACCGCACAGCGTTCCCTGCACTACATTCGCGCACGAGATCGCGTCATTGGGATTCTGGTCTTTGTCCGCCGAAAACATCGGCACCAGCACATAAAGCGGCTCAGTCGTTATGAAAGGATTCCCAATCTTCCCCGGCGGATTGATCGTCGGCTGGGTTCCCACTACGCAGATGGGAGTCTGCATCTCACTCGGGTCCGATTGAGCCAGTATGCCGTTGTAATTCAGGTCATCGAGTGGCTGGTCGATGCAATCGAAATTCTGTGTATAGGTGAATTTGAGCACCTGCCCGTCGCCGAAACCTTCCGTCTGATTCGGTTTGAGCTGCCCAAACACCGTTCCTGCCAGCATCGCGAAGGCTGCGGTCATCAACAACCGCGATATCGTCGTATTCGTTCTCATTCTCATCGTTTCCTCCAAGGCCTGTGAGGCCGTCGATGAGGTACGGAACATGGGCCACATCGGATTGCTTCATGACCGTGATTCACCCAACCGCAATCTTCCGATCCGCGAGCCCAACTTCAGTTTGTTGTCAGTAACTGAAAAATGGTTGCCGGATCAACTCCGAGCAGATTTGGCGACTTTGCGTTCTGCGATTCGAGGCGTCCGCATCGAAGCGAGTTCCACCCGGTTCCTGCCTTTTTCCTTGGCGCGGTACAAGGCTTGGTCCGCTGCTTGGATCACCCTCTCCGGTTGACGATTCCGCGTACTCGGCTCCGCCACTCCGATACTGACCGTCACCGATAAACGATCGGACGATGGTTTAGAAATAGCCGCCGCCCCTTTTTTCTTCCCTGGCCGCCTCCGATCCGATTCGCCTGCCCGCCGTTCATTCACCTTCTCGACCTGATCCTCGGCCCGCCTGTCGCCCGCCCGCAATTGAAATGTCGATTTCTCGATAACTCTCCGCAGCGCATCGAGATGCTCGAAAGCCTCCTTCGCCGACAAGTTCCGGAAGACAATGGCGAACTCTTCCCCTCCGCAGCGGAAAGCCTGGCCGTTGCCCTCAACCTGCGCCAGTCGCGACGCAACCATGCAGAGCACCTGGTCGCCTACGTCATGACCGTAGGTGTCGTTAAACTTCTTGAAATGATCGATGTCCACAATCGCGATAGCATATTGCTGGTCGAGTGATAAGAGCGACTCATTGAACGCGCGCCGCCCCCGAATGCCGGTGAGTTCATCGTGATAGGCAAGCACATAAGACGTTTCGATCAGCGATGTACCTAGAATCAAGGCCGCTGTGGCTACGTAAGCGTCCGACATTTTGCCCACCGGTGCAAACTCGAGCCAGAGAAAAACCGCTGCCACACACCACGCAAATCCCGGCTCGATCGGCTTGCGGGTCTTGAAGAACCTCCACCCCAACACCGCCGCCGTCGCAGCAAAACTTAACCAGACCCACATTGGAAGCACAGAGCCGTTGCTGGTTTTCAAATTCCCCGGCGAGTTCTCCGGGCGGCACAGCACGGCGAAGACCACCGACTCCAGGAACACTAAGACGGAGCGGGGTAGCACTCCCACAACCGAAAGCCCTCGCTCGCGCGTGGCAGCGAACGCCACAAAGTTCAAAGGGATGAGCAGCGCAGAGAGCGTCACGGCCATGCGGCCCGGTCCTCCGTGAATAGGACCACTCAGCTGTCCGGCCGCAAAAAAGTCGATCGCGCGATGGGCCAACAGCAGAACCAGCAAGGAAAAAACAACGCGGCTTGAGTTGAAACGCCAGGCCAACAGCAACCCGGCGACAAATACCGCCGTATAGTAGAAGGGCAAAGAGGGCACAACGAGAACAAAGAGCGGACTGTTGACGAGCGCCACGACCAGCGCTAACAGCAGGCCACCAGGCACTAGCCACGCCTTCCACGTTCTCGAGTTCACCTGGATTTACCCACCCGCTCCCTACCGCGCCAGCTTTTTATTCCAACTCCGCCTTGATTGCCTCGCACATAAGAATACGGCACCAGCCATCGATAATCGATTGCGTTTTGGGCACTAGTTCACAGTTATGGAATCGCGCAAGCGGTGGTAGTCTTCCCTCTTCATGGCCCGCGCATCCCATTCCGAGCTTCGCATCGCCATCGATACCGGCGGCACCTTTACCGACTGCGTGTGGATCGACGCCGGTGTTCTCAAAACTCTCAAACTCTTCTCCACGCCGGATGACCCCTCCCGGGCCATCGTCGAGGCTATAGCGAAGGTCAGGTCGTCCAGCCAAAGTCTTCACGACGCCATTGCGCTCACCCTGCTGCACGGAACGACGGTCGGCACAAATGCTCTTCTGCAGCGCAAAGGCGCTCGCGTCGCCCTCATTACAACCTCAGGATTCGAAGACGTCATTGAGATCGGACGTCAGGCGCGTCCTTGCCTGTATGACTTTTTCTTTGACCAAGTCGTACCCCTCGTTCCGCGACACCTTCGATTCGGTGTGGTGGAGAGAACAAGTGCCGAGGGCGTGGTCTTAACGACTCCGGCGGACGCCGAGCTGTCACGGCTGCGTCAAACAGTGCAAAACTCCGCGCCGGACTCCATCGCGATCTCCCTACTCTTCTCGTTTGCGAATCCGGAAAACGAGTTGGCCGTAGCCGCCGCCGTGGAAAACCTCGGTCTCCCGCTATCGATCTCCCATCGAATCTTGCCCGAGTTCCGCGAATACGAACGCGCTAGCACCGTCGTCGTGAATGCCTACTTGCAGCCCCTCATGCAGCGCTACATGCAAAGGCTACAAGAGCGTGTCGCGGGATATTCCATCAACCTCTCCAAGGTCAAAAGAAAGCTCGCTCCGCAATTTTCCGGGCACTCTGCCCGAGCGCGAAAGCCAGACGAGCCCCGAATCTTCGTTATGCAATCCAGCGGCGGAATCACCGTCCTCGATGCGGCCGCACGCGAACCTGTCCGCACCGTACTTTCAGGACCCGCTGGCGGATTAGTCGGGGCCGCTGCAATGGCTGCCAGAAGCGGCTTCTCGAAGGTTCTCACCTTCGATATGGGCGGGACCTCGACCGACGTCGCGGCCTTCCAGAACGAGATTCGAACCGCAGGCCTATCCGAAGTTGCCGGACTTCCCGTCGGTGTCCCGATGCTCGAAATTCACACCGTGGGCGCTGGCGGCGGTTCCGTCGCGCGCTTCGACGCCGGAGGTTCGCTCCGCGTCGGCCCGGAATCGGCCGGCGCCGATCCGGGCCCGATCTGTTATGGACGCGGATCCGAACCCACGGTTACCGACGCGAACTTACTTCTCGGACGTCTTCGTCCCGAGCGCTTCCTGGGCGGAGAATTCACGCTCGACCTCAAAAGATCGCATCGCCTGACCTCAGAATGGCTCAAGAAACAGTGTTCTCGCCTAAGCCTGGAACAGTTTTCTGCCGGTGTCGTCCGCGTCGTGAACGCGAACATGGAACGCGCTCTCCGCGTCGTTTCCATCGAACGTGGCTACGATCCTCGCGAATTTGCCTTGATCGCCTTCGGTGGCGCGGGAGGCCTCCATGCTTGCGAACTGGCCGAGGCCCTCTCCATCCCTACCGTCGTGATTCCAGCTCACCCCGGCGCTCTTTCCGCCTTCGGCATCCTCGTCAGCGACGTAGTCAAAGATTACTCCCGCACCTTACTTCTCCGGGTCTCGGGCCGTTGGCCCCAGGCCACCCTTCAGAAGGAATTCCGCAAGCTGGAAGCAGCCGCGCGAAAAGAATTCCGCGCCGAGCGATGGCATGGCGCCCCACGCTTCGAAAAGAGTTTCGATCTCCGCTATCGCGGCCAGGGCTACGAACTCAATACGCCCGCCACCGGCAACGTCGTGGCTCACTTCCACGAAGAACATCAGCGTCGTTACGGATACCATAACGCTCAACGAGAGATCGAACTCGTCACGCTCCGCCTCCGCGCTCGCTTGCGCACACCCCAAGTCAAGGCCCTCGCCAAATCGCCATCCGCACAAATCGGCCGGAATTCCTCGGCTGCCGTAAAGGCTGTCGAACGCGCATCCGTTTTCTTCAACAACAAAACCGTAACCACTCCCGTGCTTGAACGCGCGGGTCTCTCTCTCGATCGCTCGATGACCGGTCCGGCCATAATCACGGAATATAGCGCTACGACCGTGATTCCCCCGGGGAAGACGTTTTGGCTGGATGCCGCAGAAAACCTGCTAATCAAAATTCGCTAAGAAATAACGCTAGGAGAAACCGTTCGTCACGGCTGGCGCCATGACTCGGCTACGTACACTCCGTTCCGCTTACTCCTCGTCCGGCTCTTTCTTCTCTTCGATGATCATGTCCTTTAGCTCACTCGACTCGAAAACATCTCCGCACTCTTGGCACTCCACGTACTCAGATTCTTCGTCGCGCGACACGATCTGCACACGCGGATGTTTGCACTGTTCAGGAGTGACTTTCTTTTCGGGGGACTGCCGCGGCTGGCTGGGCGTCATAAGATTTATCGAAGATTCGAATCTTGAGAGGAAGCCGGCTCTTTCTTCAAATTCTCGATATTTTGCGGCGGTTCGCCCAAGGATGTCAAGTGCCGGTCGTCGGTGTGTCATACCACAATAGAAATGTCGCAGCACTGCCATGGGGCTCGTCCTCGACCTAAAAACCGCGGACCGACACCCTGCGAACCGCCAACCCAAACCATCCCTTGCATTTACAGTTGTTTTCGAGCCTGATCGCAACACACCAACCATACCGATGAACCACATCCCCTTGCCGTTACAGTGGCCTCCACCGTCCTCAACGAGGTCCATGACATTGATCCGCTGGTCGCGGGCCTGATGTGGCAGACTCTCTCTCCAGCCGAAGTCATCTTCGTCGACTGCGGTTCCACCGAGGGAACCTGGGATCGTATTCAGGCCGCACGGGCAAAATTCCCCTCTCTCATTCCGATCCGCGACGAAAGCTGTAGCCTGCAACATCCCCTGGACCGATTGCCCGCGCTCGTAACGTAGCCACCGCTGCCGCCTCCTCCGCGGTACATGCACGCCAGATACCTACCTTCGTCACTGCCCGTTCCCTAGACTGAAAGCACCCTGCAACGCAGGTCGACTTCTCCCAAGTCAGAGATCTTTTACAGGAATTGAGAAACAGAGAATCGGGAACGTCCTTTAGCCCTTCCATCGGTACGCGTCGGGTTGAGGCAGTCCAATATGCGCCAGAACGCGATTCGAGAATTCATGCGCCATGGCGTCGGCGCCCGCGGGTTGATTATAAAACGTAGGAATCAGAGGAAAGATCGTTGCGCCCGCGTCCGCCGCAACCGACATGTTGCGTAGATGAATCTTATTCAGTGGCGTCTCGCGAATGCACAACACCAGCGCCCGGCGTTCTTTCAGCGTCACATCCGCCGCGCGTTCGATCAGATGCGAAGCGCTGCCACTCGCAATGCGGCCAAGCGTCCCGACGCTACAGGGGATGATCACCATCGCATCCGAGGGATATGACCCGCTGGCTACGTTGGCTCCGATATCCGAGTTCGACTGTTGCTGAATTTTTGCTGACGGCGCGCCGATGATTTGACGTATGAGATCAGAGCGGCCTTCGAGTCCCAGTTCCTCGGCCATCACGCGTAGGCTGCTGTCCGACGCGACGAAGTTTACAGTCTTCACCCGAGAGTCGCCTTCGACGATCAGTAGAAGGTGCTTGAGAAATAACGACCCGCTGGCGCCAGTGGTCGCGACAGTCAGATTTTCCGGCACAGAAATGGGCACAAGGATCGCTCCCCGAGGTGCAACGCGTTTCGCTTCCTCGAAAGTTGAGGATAGGTATGCAGCAAAAGCAAGTCAAGGAAGCCCTGCATTGCGGAACAACTCTAAAGTCCGCGATTAGCTCTAAAGGTTTGCTCTTCCCCTCGTTCCGGGGGGTAAGAAAGTTGGGAGAAACAAGAGAAGCACTCGTTCAGGATTGAAGCCCGCGCAGGGCGAACGACGAATCCCGAACGACCACTTATGTCTACGACCGGCATCCTAAGATCACGCCGCAGCGCCGCTCAACTCCACGCCATCGCCAGCGTCGAGCGCGAGATTCGATCCGCCGATCCGGTTTCAGGTCGTAAATATCTTCGCGACTTCCAAGAAGCCTACCGTTCCTACGAAAAGGTTCTATCCTCAACCGACGTCCGCCGCGAGATTGCGGAAGCCGGAATCGCCCTGGTTGGCGACTACCACGCCCTACCCAACTCCCAGCGCTATCTCACCTCGTTGCTGCGCGAACATCTTTCGAATCGCCGTCCCATTGTGTTGGGAGTCGAAACAATTTTTTCTCGCGACCAACACATCCTCGACGAATGGTCGCGCCGCGAGATCGAGGAAGACGAACTGCGCCAGCGCATCCGCTTCGAAATCGAGTGGGGATACGACTGGCCTCCTTTCTACGAAATGCTCTCCGTCGCGCGCAATCGTGGTGCCTTCATCTACGGCCTCGACTGCACCCCCCGTGAAGATCTGCGCAAAATCGGAGCCCGCGATCGTCACGCCGCCGACAAAATTACCGAACTTCGCCACCGCCATCCTGAAGCGCTCATCCTCGTCTTGTTCGGAGAGTCCCACCTCGCTCCCCAGCATCTGCCCGCTCTGCTCGCGAAGCGTCTGCCCGAGGAACCCGCACTCACCGTCCTGCACAATGTCGACGCGCTCTACTGGCGTGCTGCTGGAGAAGATCGTGACCACGTTGAAGCCGTTCAGGTCCGCAACAAAATCCTTTGCACTTTCAACGCAACGCCCCTCGAGAAATACGAAAACTATCGCCTCTTCCTCAACCGTTGGCGCAGCGATCGCGACCACGCTCCCGACCTCGGCCCCACCCTTTACAACTTGATCGACGGCATGGTGCGTTTCCTCGGAATCAACCAGTATTCGCCGCACAACACCACGCAACCCAGGCTCTTAGTCGATCACATGCCTGAAGTTTATTCACGCGGTTCTGACTCACTGCTCCGCCGTCTCCTGTCACGTAAGGGGTTTTCCTCCGAACAACGCAGTTCGCTTACCCGCGAGGCCCGCGAACGCGGCAGCGTCTACCTGGCGCCGATCAACGCCGTCTATGTCCGCCAATTTCGCATGATCTCGTCCGCCGAAGATGCCACTCGCTTCCTTCACCACGCATGTCGCGGACTCCCGAACCTTGCGCACGGCAAGGCCTCGGCGCCGGCTGTCCCGGATACCCAACCTTCGGGAAGAGACGATACGTTCTACACCTCCGTTTTCGAGCACGCCCTCGCATTTTTCGGATCGCGCATTCTCCATCCCGCGCGCCCCGCACTCCGCGACAGCGACATTGCAGGACTATTCGACATCACTCGCGAAGACCTTGAGCACCAGACTTCGCTTCCCTTCCCTGACGCGGTCGAGGTTCTCGACTTCCTCATCGCCCACCGTGCCCAGGATTTTCGCCGGAAGCGTCACTCCGACCTGCCTATTCCCGCCTTCCAAGGTCATAAACGCCACTATCTTCTCAAGCAATTGGGATATCTCACCGGCACCGACCTCTACGACGCTTACCTGGAAGGCCGCTTAACCACGCCCGCTCTCCGTAAACTCTTCCTGATTCACATCGAACACCCCGGCGTGGCCCGCGATGCCTACCTCCAACTGAAAACAAAACTGCGTTGACTCTCACGCTCCTGGTTCTCAAATGTTGCGGGTTTGATTCTTACTCCGCGCTTTTCCGGCGCACTCTGCGGCTCGGTGGTCAAAAGCCGTTTCAGATTTTGCTCTCGCTGCGGTATCCTCACCTGTCCGATGCCAGACG
>Ga0182030_10023027_pt1 | contig 11551 bp, 14 predicted proteins | sample 812S3MmetaG_FD_121299 | JGI IMG/M metagenome (GOLD analysis project Ga0182030, IMG submission 121299) | Permafrost microbial communities from Stordalen Mire, Sweden - 812S3M metaG (Illumina Assembly) | ecosystem: Environmental > Terrestrial > Soil > Wetlands > Permafrost | place: Sweden... | reverse complement strand
GCTTCAAACAGTCGGTTTCCCTTCTGCCTGCCATTCAAGCTAATGGGTTTTGGCTATTACCCATGCAAGTCTACCTCTTGCTGAACACACCTGCCTTTTCTGGACGCACCGTCGTGGACAATTAAAATTCTATAATTACTTAAAATCATCCGTTTGGGGCGAGTCCTTCGAAAGCTTCAATGAGTTTGCGCAGATTGCAGCAATATCATTCCAGGTTTCTTTATCCTTTTGGGGATACTCAATTTCAAAAATATAATAAGTTTCATTTTTGTCTTGCATCACCGTCAACTCCTTGTGGTAATAAATCTTGTCCCCCCGATATCCGGAAATGACAAAAGACTTCTGTTTGAATGATTTGTAGGTAATCTTCGTGTCCTTAAGTAAGTCCAGTGCCTTCTTAAATTCATCTTCCCATGTATAGTCCAAGGAATTAAATTGCCCCACAACACACATATGAACATTCTTGTCTTTGGAATAAAAGTTTCGCCCATCGTTGTTGTCCGGGGGAGAATCTGGCCCGACCAGATGTCGGGGAAATTTTACTTCGTATTGAAAACGGGCATTGATGTAGGTCATATAGGTGACTTTTTCAGGAGCCTTCTCAACTCCCCAAACAGGGCAAGCAACCAAAAGAAGGATTATTACCGCAAACCGTTTAATAGTTTTCATCTTATCCCCTCAAGAAGTTTCGTCATCACTTTATCTGTCCACGACGGGTCCCCATCATGGACAGGCCCTAACCTATTTCCGAGATCAGTTCTGGATGTGATTTAAGAATGCGAATGAGCTTTGACGCAGAACCACTGGGCCGTCGAATGCCCTGTTCCCAATGCTCCACGGCATTAGGACTGGCGCCCACAACCCCCGCAAACCCGGCCTGGGTTAAATGCAAAGCTTTACGAACGCCTTTCACTTCATCAGCGGTCGCTGGTTTTTGCCGGTAGCTTTCCCGCATGCCGTGAAGTTTCTTGCCCTTTTTGATCTCAATCGATTGTTTGAGGCTTTCCCGCATCAGTTTGAAATCTTTGTCGTTCATTTTAAATTCCCCCTTTTTTTCTCTTTACCCAAAGCATGCCGTAAATCCCGGACGAGAATTCTTTCCTGCTCAACCGTCAGATCTGGCGCCTTACGCTTATCTATGATGAAAAAGAGGTAAATGTCGTCGGGTTCATCGTAAAAGTACCAAACCCGATAACCACCACTTTTTCCTTCCGGCCTTTTAGTGGAAGCAACACGCAACTTGTGAATGCCGCCGCCCAAACGAGTTCCGGCATTAGGATTATTGTTGATGGCTTCCTCAATCGCGAGTTGCAAGCCCTCCTCGCGAATTGCATCGATCAGCCTCGAATAGATAGGCGACTGAATAAAATGATGTCGTTCCACGGCCTGCCCTTATCGAATATCCTACATTGTAGGACTTTTTAGAAGATAATCAAGATACCCATAAATACCTCAAAAATGGTTGTTCCTTCCGGGTCCCCGTCGTGGACAACGTTTTAAGCTTCGCCCACCCCTACCATTTGTTCCCTCAGCTTGGCGATGTCCTGGCTAGGGGCTTCGCCGAATAACCGGCCGTATTCCCGACTGAACTGGGAGGCGCTGATGTAGCCGACCTGCCGGCTTGAGATTCCCACATCCATCATGCCGGTGAGCATCAGGCGCCGGGCTTCCTGGAGGCGCAGGACCTTCTGAAATTGCAGGGGACTCATGGAGGTGACGGACTTGAAGTGGGTATGGAAGGTGGAAATGCTCATGTTGGCCCGTTTGGCCAGATCACGCATCTTGATAGGTTGAGAGAAATTGTCCTTGATCCAGGTAACCGCCTTGGAAACACCTTGTACCCCCGAATCTTTCAACCCCAATTGGGCCAGTCGGGGCCCCAACGGGCCACGGAGCAAGCGGATCAGGATTTCATCGACCACCAGTGAACCCAATAGTTGGGCCTCGCCAGGCTGGGGGATCAATTCCAATAGCCGGACGGCGGCATTGATAATCTTCTCATCTGAGTGGCCCACATAGATCGCACGGTTATCCCGCGCTGGCGGAATCCCATGGGGATAAACCTTCAAGGTTAATTCGGCGATCTTTTGGGGGTCCAGGTCCACCCGCACGCCCAGGAGAGGCTCTTCAAAACTGGCCTGGGTTACCTGGATCGTTACGGGCATATCCAGTGAATAGACGATCATTTTCGAGGCGTCATACAAAAAAACTTCCTTATCCAGCATGACCGTTTTCGCGCCCTGGGCTACTACGCACAAACTCGCTCGGGCGATCACATGTAGTTTTTCGGTGTTCATCTTGGAACGACGAAAGACGTGGATCCCGGGGATCTTTGTCTCGAAACTGCCGTCGTAGGGCGCGTAAACTTTGACCAGTTCGGCCAATCGGGGATGGTTCATCTGCTTGGTCAAGGGGTTGACTGATTTTTTACCTGAAGTCTTCAATGGTGACCTCCTCTTAAAGGTACGATTTTTTCATCCGCTATCGCGAGGATCATCAGCCAAGACCCGACTAAAATCAAAGCGCCATAAGTCGGCAAAGCCTGTGTGACGAGTCCGGCCAAGAACAACCCCAGTCCGCCAATCCAATGAAGGCGGGGCCGGACTTTCGGTACCAACCATAGGTACCAACCTTGGCTAGCTAAAAAAAGGATAGGCCCCCCGGCCAGCAGCAGGCTGAGTGCCCAGGATGTTGGGCCCTCCGGATTCGCGATCACCACTTTGTTCCCCACCGCCACGGCAATGAGCCCGGCGATGATGCCCATGTTCGCGTTTACTGCGTATCGGCTAGTTCGGATGGGGTCTTTGGACTTGTCCAAATGCCTCATGACTTGCCGGTGGGTGCTTCCGAAACTCAACGCCCAAAGCGCCACGGTACCCACAAGAGCGGAAAGGCCCGTCGCGAGGGTCATTCCTGTCTCGGGGGCCCCGGCGATGGCCGTGCCCGTTCTCACTACCGTTTCACCGAGCGCGATGATGACGAATTGCCGGCAGCGGTCCAACATATGGTCGGCGTCAAAGGGAACATTCACCGATCGTAATTTTCGTCCCGGGATGGGGTGAGCCAACCAAGTCCCTACCAGATCGATCCCGACCGCAGCCGACCACCAGGCCAATCGTGCTTCTGACCCCTCGACCGTCCCGATGACCCAAAAGGGTGTCGCCAGGGTAAACCAAATCAAAACACGGTAATAGTGTTCCCGGTAGAACTGATCGGGCGCATTCAGGAGAGTCCAAGCAATGCGGCCCAATTGGATCAAGAGAAGAGGAGTCGCGAAAGTCCAACCGTACAAGGTGAAAGCCTTTGTCACGGAAGCGTTCAGGAACAAGGCTGGGAGCATAACGATCAGCATCATCCAGCGGGTCTTCGAATGTTCCGGCCCGAGGATAATGGCTACCCAACTCGTATAGGACCACACCATCAAAATGGCCAACAGCATGACCAAGGTTTCGGCCACACCCCGCCAGGTTAAATGGTTCAAAAGATGGTCGGAAAGCTGCGAGACCGCGAAGGCAAACACGAGATCGAACAGCAGTTCCAACGGGACGACGCCTTTTTGTCCTGATCCCGGGGGCATCGAATTCCTCCTGGTTTTAACGGTTTTAAAATATCACGGTTTATTCACGCCCAAGCTGTGACGCGTTTCCAGCTCCGGCGTCTTAGCCAACTTGACGATCAAGTCAGCTATGCTTTTTCGGGAGACCAGCGCGCGAGGGTTCTTGAACGGCACACCTTTTTGAGTAGTCTCATAATCGATCTCGTCCTTATTGTTCAACCATTCGGGACGGATGATCGTGTAATCCAGGTCCGAAGCCTCAATGGCGGCAGCGGATTGGATATAGGGTTCCAGGACGCTTCCGTGCTTCTCGCCGGGGATCTCGTCATAAATGCCCATGGAACTGATGAAGATGATTCGTTTCACACCGGCCGAATGCATGGCTTGAACGATGTTCCTGGCTTGGGCTTCCAACTGGCCCGATAGGTTGGCGTAAACCACATCCTGCCCCTGCATGGCCTCCTTCAGCCGGGCCAGGTCTAAAACATCGCCTTCAACTACTTTCACCCGGTCGGACTGGAGGCTTTTCAGCCTTTTGGCGTTGCGCAAAAAAAGGGTGAGTTGAAAATCAGTCCGTTCCAGGAAGAGGGGGATGGCGAAACGCGCGATCTGCCCCGCCGCGCCAAGGATCAAAACTTTTTGGTTCATTTCCTCCTCCTTCAGTCGAAAAAGTCGTTCAAGCATTTGAGGGCGTTGAGCGTCCGGGGATAACCCACATAGGGCAAGAGCTGGGTGATCGCGGCCAGTAAGACATCCTTCCCATTGCCCACGTTCACATTGCCCTGGATATGCCCCTTCAACTGCGGCTCACAACCGCCTAGGGATAGAAGCATGGCGAAGGTCAGAAGTTCCCGAGTTTTCAGGTCCAGCCCCTTTCGGGTGTAGTAATCCCCAAAACAATTGGCCGACAAAAACTCTTGGATATAGACCTGATCCGGGGGCGAGGTTTTGTACATCTGGTCGATCCGCTCGCCAAAGGCGGCTTTCTGAACCGCCAGGCCCTTTTCACGCCTCGTCTCCGGGGTGGTGGTCGACTGGTCTTCCAGGGGCAAGGCTACCCCCCGGCTTTTCAATACCTCGTTCGTGGCGTGGAGAAAATCGAAGACCTTCGCTAGACCGACATAGGGCACGGCTTGATATACGATCTCTTTCACCTCGACCGGCGTCACGCCTACGTTCAGCGCGGCGCCCATCATGGCCTTGTATTCGTTCACGGTTTGGCAGGCGATCAGCGAAGCCAGGATCACCTTCATCCGAGCCTTCACCTCCATCGCCCCATGAGCGATCACCTCATCGAATGCGAAGTTGTCGAAGAGCTCGATGAATTCCGGGTCGGTCTCTTTAAGCACCGACTTGTAGTTCGGGAACAGCTCATCATGGTTCTTTTGGGCGGTCGCACTGATGCTCATTTGAGTCTCCTTTTTTCTGCTTAACGGCCCACCAGTTTTTGCAGATTTTCCGGGTAGCGTTCGCCCTGAAGCTTGATCTGCGAGGCGGCCTGGGTGATCGCGCGAAGATCATCGGCCGAGAGTTCCAGCGAGACCGAGCCGATGTTCTCTTCCAAGCGATGAAGCTTCGTGGTACCCGGGATGGGAACGATCCAAGGCTTCTGAGCCAAGAGCCAGGCCAGCGCCACCTGGGCGGGGGTGGCCTTGAGCCGTTCCGCGACCTGCTTTAAGAGATCGACCAGGGCCTGGTTCGCCTTGCGGGACTCGGGCGTGAACCGAGGGACAATATTCCGGAAATCCCCCTTTTCAAACTGGGTGGTCTCGTCGATCTTGCCCGTGAGGAAGCCTTTGCCCAGGGGGCTGAAGGGGACGAACCCGATGCCGAGTTCTTCCAGGGTCGGAATGAGTTCCGCTTCCGGCTCCCGCCAGAATAGCGAATACTCGCTCTGGAGGGCCGTGACCGGCTGGACCGCGTGGGCTTTGCGGATGGTTTGCGGGCTCGCCTCGGACATCCCAAAGTGTTTCACCTTGCCTGCTTTTATCAGATCCTTCACCGCCCCCGCTACATCCTCGATGGGCACCTCATTGTCCACCCGGTGCTGGTAGAAAAGATCCAGGGACTCGACCTTCAGCCGCTTGAGGGAGGCTTCGGCGACTTCTTTGATGTGTTCGGGACGGCTGTCCAACGGGTTCGCCGACCGCTGCCCGTCGGCCTCGAAACGGAAACCGAATTTAGTGGCGATGAAGACCTTGCCCTTGAAGGGGGCCAGGGCCTCGCCCAAAAGTTCCTCATTCGCATAGGGGCCATAGGCCTCGGCAGTGTCGAAGAAGGTGATGCCCTTCTCGACCGCCCCGCGCAGGACGGTGATCATTTCCGTCTTGTCCCCGGCCTTGCCATAGCCGAAGCTCATGCCCATACAGCCCAAACCCAGAGCCGAGACTTCCGGACCGTTCTTGCCTAATTTTCTCTTTTGCATGTTTTTCCCCTATTCGTTTCGATTGGTACAGCGAAGAGAATCATAGGAAAGGGGACCCTCGAACCCTTGCCTAATCCTACGATTGTTTAGCCTGATTTGCCGGAATGGATTCAATTTAGATGATAGTTTTACCAGGGGTTAATAAGCAAAACGGGAAGAAGAGTGATGGTGTCATTTAAACCATTAAATTCCATGGAATTTTTGGCACCAAATAATTAAAACCATTCAAGAAAAGATACCTGACCATCATTTTCCATTACTTTACTTGTCCACAATGGGTCCCCGTCGTGGACAAGAACTAACTCATTGTTTTATTCGAATAAGAGAATTTTAAGGTTTTCGATCAACTTCACCTTATCAGTCGGGTTTAACTCCCCCAAGTGCTTGACGAACCGACGGTTATCAATGGCCCTGATCTGGTCAACCAAGATATCGGAGTCTTTCTTTAGGCTGGTTCCCTTCTTGGGAAGGTGAACCCGGAGTATCTCCGCTCCATGAATAACGTTGGTGGTAATGGGACAGACGATGGTACTAGGATGCAAGCCATCGTTTAAAAGGTTGGTTTGAAGGACGACGACGGGCCTCGTTTTTCCGGGTTCGGTGCCAAAGCGGGGGCTCAGATCGGCCAGGTATAGATTAAATTTCCTGATTTTCATTCAATGGTTGCTTCTTCGAGTTTTTCCATCTCACTCAGGATATCCATGGAATTCTTTCGCGTTAGCAGCGATTCTTTTTTCAGTTTTTGACGAAGCCCTTTGCGCCGGTTGAAAGCGTTATAAAAATCCAACGCCTCATTGATGTAGGTATTTCGGGGCATATGAAGCCGCTTGGTCTGGGCTTCCACATCCTCGAAAATTTCACCTTTGATTTTAAGGGATAGAACTTTAGTCATTTCGAACTCCTTTTGAGGTATATACGAATAGTATATACCTTTTGTCTAAAAAGAAAATAATTTTTCCATCCTAGTTGTCCACGAAGGGTCCCCGGCGTAGACACCTGAAAATACACTACCATTCTCGGGTTGGATATTATGACAATATAAAAAACGATCAGGTATTCGGCACGCATTCGCCCAGCTATTGGTGAGGGAAATAAAGCCTCCTTCCGCGCTGAGTGAACCGTGCCGATATGACACCTGTCCTCCACTTACTCAAACCTGGACCGTTTCTACCTTGTTGGGCTGTCCTTTACCCAGGGTGATCAAGTTTTTCAAGCTGCCCTTGATATAAGAACCCCAAGCGTCGTTGCAGGCATCGAAACATTCCACTTGAGAGGTTAAACCCTTGTGGGTAAAACGCACTTCGGTCTTGCCGTCTTTCCGGGCGATTTCGAAAATGACCTTGGTGCCGTTCCATTCCTTTTTGTCCTCGACAAAGGACAAGTAGCTGTCCGAAACCGTCCAGACGACCTTTTTGCCCGGCACGGACTCGGTGATCTTCTGCGTGCTACGATGGAAGTCCTTGTAGCTGTAAGTGAACTCATCCCCGAGTTTTTCGGTCTTTCCGTCGATTTGCCCCGACCACCAACCCCGAACGTTATTGATGGCATCAAATACTTCTTTCGGGGTTTTATTAACCGTAAAGCTGTGGTTTAAGTTTTTGTTTTTCATGACTTTCTCCTTTTTTATGTTTTAGTGTGAATCCGTGAGCTGAGTTCACGGTGTAGGTTTGTACGGAAGCGTGGTAAGGGGCAACATCGGCGTTATCTGATTCATTCACGCTCCCGCCGCCGTCAGCGCGGCGATCCAATGTTGCGCCCGGTTCCTCCCCGACTTACGCGTTGACGGGCTCCGGGACGAACGCCTTGAATTGGCGCTCCAGCCCTTTAGCCACACCGGCCCGCCAGCCCTCCGCGAGAGACTCCGACACGGGATCGGGGAAGATTTCTTCCTCTCCATTCTCCAATCCATTGAGGATGCCCTGCGCGACGGACTCCGGCGAGAACTTCGGTATGTTCAGGTCCCGGGACATATCCGTATCCACAGGGCCGGGCATAGCGGCATGTACTGTCACTCCCCGTCCGGCCAAAAGCGCGCGCGCCGATTGCGTCAAGGAAAACGCGGCGGCCTTTGAGATGGAGTAAGACGGCATCAGCGGCATACCGGCCAGGGCCGCGATCGAACTAACATTAACGATCGCCCCCTTCGAACGGGTCAGCAAAGGCACGAAAGCCCCGATCATTCCATACACGCCGAAGAGATTGACGGCGAGATGCCGTTCGATCACGACGGGGTCTTTCAAGTCATCGAAACTCGCCACGCCAGCGTTATTGACGAGGATATCGAGAGATTCGACTTCCCCGACAGCCGCCAGAATCTGCGCGTCCTTCGTCACGTCCAGGATCAGCGGCGTGACGCGTTTGTCCAAGTGGGTCATGGGTTGGCGCGACCCCGCGTAGACCTTTTTGGCTCCCCTTTTCAAAAATTCCGCGACCAACGCTTTTCCTATACCGCGATTGGCTCCCGTTACCAGAACTACTTTTCCTTCGATATTCATGACTTTTCTCCTTTTTATTTTTAGCCGCCGTTCGAACCGTCCGCCCAGCAGCTTTATTTTCAACTTGTGGTAATAATAGTCATCGATTGGCGAGGACAGGGAGTTACAAGTATGGCGGGATTCCGATGGATCAGATCCTAAACGCTGCGGCGCAAGCCCTCGCGGCAGGAGACACCTTTGGCGCGCTCAACCGGATCGCCTTAAGGAACGACGCGCCCGCGCTGGCGCTCCGGGGCATCGCCATGGCGCAACTCGGCGACTTCATCAAATCTAAGGCTCTCTTGAAAAAGGCTTCATCGTCTTTCGGCCCAAAAGAAAGTGTAGCCCGCGCCCGGTGTGTGGTGGCCGAAGCCGAGATCGCGCTCGCCTCGCGTGACTTGGGCTGGAGCGACAAGGTTCTCCATTCGGCAAAGGTAACGCTCGAAAAGCGGGGAGACCCGGTGAACGCCGCCCACGCGCGGTATCTGGAAATAAGAAAGCTCCTGCTCATCGGGCGGCTCGGTGAGGCTGAGCGGGCGTTGAAAGGGCTTAACCCCGAAACACTTCCGCCCGCTTTGAGGGCAGTCCATCATCTGCTGGCGGCGGGGGTCTCCATGCGCCGCCTTGAGACGGACAAAGCGCATTCCTCTCTTGCCCAAGCAGTAAAAGCTGCCCGGGACGCGGGGATTCCCGCGCTGAAGGCAGAGATCGAGAACGCGGCCCACCTTCTGGAAATTCCTGCCGCAAGGCTTCTCTCACATGGCAAGGAAAAACTCCTGCGGCTCGACGAGGTGGAAGATTTGCTCAAGTCCGGAAAACTGGTCGTGGACGCTTGCCGCTACACCGTCAGCGGACCTAAAAAAATTGTCCCTCTGGCGAAACGTCCAACCCTGTTTGCCATCATGCGCACGCTGGCGGAGGCCTGGCCCGAGGATATTCCCAGGGATATCCTGATGAAAAAAACTTTCGGGGTGAAACTTTCCGATGAATCCTTCCGCTTACGGCTGAGGGTCGAGGTGGTGCGACTTCGCGGATTACTGAGGGGCCTGGCGGAAGTGAAGGCGACAAAGCGGGGTTTTGCCCTGGCTCCTTTGGGTGCGCGGGAAACCGTCGTGCTGGCCCGGCCCGTTGAGGAGCCCCAGGGGGCGGTTCTCGCCTTTCTGGAGGACGGCGAGCTATGGTCTAGCTCCGCCCTGGCGTTGGCCCTCGGTTCCAGCCAACGCACCGTTCAAAGGTCACTGGATTTACTTGCGGAAGCGGGCAAAGTACAGTCTTATGGACTTGGGCGGGCAAAACGCTGGGTAACGCCTCCCCTGCCGGGCATCACGTCGATTCTGCTGTTGCCCAACCAAATGCCAGTGGAATAGGACGAAAATATGAAACGAGCCAAAGCGGAAATTCTTCAGGAATACGGACCTTTCCCTGGCATCGAAAGGGTGACAGGAGTCACCTTTGACGGAGAACAGGTATGGTTTGGCTCGGGGAAAAAAATGAATGCCTTGAATCCCGCCGCCGGAAAAATCACGCGCTCTATGGATATGCCCGCCTATGCGGGGTCTGCCTTTGACGGAAAACATTTGTATCAAATGTCTGACGGCACGATCCGGAAGATTGACCCCAAGACCGGAGAGGTGATCGGTACCATCCCGGCCCCCGGCAAGGGGGACGACTCGGGACTGGCCTGGGCGGAGGGAACACTATGGGTGGGACAATATGAAGGCCGCAAGATTTACCAGATTGACCCCCAAACCGGTGCGATTCTCCGCACCCTTGAGTCAAACCGTTTCGTCACAGGAGTCAGTTGGGTAGACGGCGAGCTCTGGCACGGCAACCTGGAAGGGGGCGAAAGCGAATTGCGGCGGGTCGACCCCAAAACCGGGGAAGTTTTGGAAAACCTGGAGATGCCCAAGGGAATGTTGGTGACGGGACTGGAATCCGACGGTGGCGACCGCTTCTTCGCTGGCGGGGATAGAACTGGGAAAATTAGAGCCGTCCGGCGGCCTAGACGAGTCATCGCGGCGAGCAAGTAGTTCCATCAATTTCCGTTACACTTCGTCCGATGGGTTACGGGGGAATTAGTTTTAAACTTGCTTTTTCCTTGTCCAATGCGGGTCTCGTAGGGTCGAGGACTGGCGCGGTGATGTGCAGGTTGATCCTTGGCTTGTTTCCCCGTTTCCGGTTCCGTGCCCGTTGAGGGTCTTCCATCATCCCGTTTCCAGCCCCCGCCACCTCGAACGCAACGTGCGGATTTCCCGCATTGCGCTCTCCTGTTGCCTTCGTGTCAAAGTTTATGGTGCCTATCGAACCGGCAGTGCTTTCAAGTGTGGTTCGTCTATGAACTTTCCCTTACTCCACCTGTCCCGGCTTGTCTAAGCTTTCCCTTTAACATATATCTCCCGTTTCAGGTCTTGCGGACTGATGGACAGTTTTATCAAACTGCCCCCGCCTCCCAGTTTTGCCGGAAGATTCATCAACAGCAGGGTTACTTCGCTCCACGGGAATTACCCCGCTTCTTAGCTACTTTTAACCCGTCCTACTCCCTCTTGCCTTCGACCGATTTCCCCGTTGGGTTATACGGCCTACCCTTTTCCAAGTATTTCTACCCGGGGCAAGGAGAAAGAAGTAGGGGTCAGGCCACCATTATCCACTTTACGAAGTCTGATTGATGGGTAAAATACCGATATGCCCAGACCCAAGCGAATCCATTACGAAGGCGCCATATATCACGTCACCTCCCGGGGTAACGAGCGAAGGAAGATCGTCCTGGATGACGCGGACCGGGGGATGTTTTTAAGCGTATTGGCCGAAAACCTTGAGCAACACCAGGTGGTTTGCCATGCCTGGGTCTTGATGGACAACCACTACCATCTTTTGATGGAAACCCCGGCTCCCAACCTCTCCCTGGCCATGAAACACGTCAACGGCATCTACACACAAAAATTCAACAAGAAACACCACCGAGTTGGGCATCTGTTCCAGGGCAGATACAAATCCATCGTGGTGGAGAAAGACAGCTATCTGAAGGAGCTGTGCCGGTATGTGGTCTTGAACCCAGTGAGGGCGAAATTGGTCAAGTCGCCGGGAGAATGGAAATGG
>Ga0182030_10023025_pt1 | contig 11552 bp, 9 predicted proteins | sample 812S3MmetaG_FD_121299 | JGI IMG/M metagenome (GOLD analysis project Ga0182030, IMG submission 121299) | Permafrost microbial communities from Stordalen Mire, Sweden - 812S3M metaG (Illumina Assembly) | ecosystem: Environmental > Terrestrial > Soil > Wetlands > Permafrost | place: Sweden... | reverse complement strand
GCAGTTCAAAAGCAGCAGCGAGGGAAACATGGATGCGCGCACGACCCCACCGGAAATACCGAACGAACTTGCCGATGATATTCTGCGCGGTGCGGATCAAATAGCCGAATTCATTTTCGGCGAGCGCGGAAGCCGGCGCAAAGTCTATTACCTCGCCGAATGCTCGCGCTTACCGGTCTTCAGGCTTGGTTCGGTTCTCTGCGCACGCAAGAGCGTATTGCTGCGATGGATTTCGGGCCAGGAAAGCCGGGTATTGGATTCGTTGGGGTAAACTTCTCTTTGATCCGGTAGCGCGTGAGCGTGAGGCAGGCTGGAGGCGCGGAACTGCACAAACACCGTGCGGAAGCGAGCCGCTTTGACAGCTACCCGCGCCTCGGCTGAACCTGGCACATAGAGAGGACGCCTTGGTCGGCGGCCCTTTTTCCGAAGGTAGACAGCACGACCGGAATAAATCAGGTCGCCCGCACTCATTTGCGCCATCGACAAGTTCAATCAAGGATTGCAGTATAGCTTCTTGGCTATGGAAGCCCCCGGCTCGCTGGAGAAGGCGTTTAACGATAGGCTTTGGATCAACCCAACATTGGCGTGATGCATGAATGTCAGAGGCACGCGAGCGATTTTCGTCGCGGCGGCGGTGTTTGTAACTTTGCCCGCAACGGCCGATGTAAAAAGGGAAGACAAGTCTTTGACTTTCTCTTCTAGAAAGGCACTCGAATTCCTGGGGCCGGTCATTGCGCAGTACGGCTACTTGAGCGACGACGAGCCGCAATCGCCTGCAAAATCCGCGCGAACACCCATCAAACCGGGAATACGGCAGGCAGACGACGCGGACGAAATCAGGCCCAAATCGGTTTCGCCAAAAGCGACAGACAAAACGGCGCCGGCAGATGCGCCATCCAAAAAACAGCCTGCATCACATCCGAGAGGGACGACCGACCATCCGGGGATTTTTACGTTTTTCAACTTCGGCACGCCGCTTGTGAAGCGCACCCCACCCAAATCCGAGAGGACGACCGATTCAGACGACGACGTCATGCCTACGGTTCCAACATTTCACGCGCTACCGAAAGCGGCTACGCCAACGGCTATCGACAGCAAAACGCCGCCCGTTCTTTCCATTCCCAATGTCAACCAGCCGGTAGCTGGGCCAATAATGCTCGATGGCAAAAAGAGTAATGACGCGGATAAAGTTGCTTCGCCGCCGATCGTAAAGTTGCGAGAGCAAACAGGATCGGCATCGCCTTGGGTCGAGGTGCCTACAAATCCTTGGTCAGTTCCAAAACCTGCATGCAAAGTGCTCGAACTCGCTTCTCGTCACTTTAACCGGTATACTTACGCGGGAAACGACAAGTCTGTAAGCGTGCAACTCGATGTGAACCTGCAGATGTGTCTTGAAGAAGTTTCCGCGGAGGCATCTCAGTTCACGGGGCAACTTAAGGGAGCGATAAAGGACATAAAAAAAACGGTCGACAGCTTAACGCATCGCACTTGCCCCGACAAAAAGAACAATTTCTCAGAAGGAAACGCGGCGACTTCCGATGCGGCCAACTATGAAATAAGGCTGTCTAATATAAGCGTCAGTTCCGCGAATACTGTGAATTTCGCTTTGAAGCGTCTCACTATCGAGACGAACGTTTCCGCTACCCCATGCGATCCAGTGCCGACTCCATTGGCACAATATCTCCCGAACGCGGCTTTGAGCGTTTTAGACTTCTTTGGTTTAGGTAAAGCAAGTGTCGATTTATTAGATAAGGCAAGCATCGATTTGAGCGATAGGGAGTTTCACTTCGACATCGTGCTCCCACTTTCAATCGACGCACAAAGCTTAGTGATCAAGCCGGACGACGTTCAGGTCAAATTTATGGGGTCGACGCTTTTGCGGCAGCCCACCGATTCTAAAGCAAAAGTTGTGTCATGGGCATGGGATGAAATGAACGCGGACGGGCGGAAGGACGTTCGTGACAAGATTATTTCTGGCGTTAAGGAAACCATTTCAAAAAAGCTCGACGTAAATAATACCGATCAGCAAAAGGCACCTCTATTCTTTTTGAGCCGCCAGGTTCCCGATCTTTTCCGCGGAAAGTTTCAAGTGAAAGACATGAGAGTGTGGAGTGGCGACGATGCGTTTAACTTCGATTTGTCGGTCGTTATGATCCTCCCGCGTACCGAGGCAGAGAGCTTACTGCGGCCTAATGTGGAAACGTTATTCGCGAAAGGCAGGGAATACGGATTGCAATAACATGGCTTTATCATATAGTTACTGCCTAAAAATGCTTCCAGTTTGCATGATTTTTCAATGAAATATCTTGCAATCCGGCCGATTTTGGCTTATATTTGGGGGCATGACGAAACTCGAACAACTCAAGAGGCATCTGAAACCTGGCCGGGTTTATCGGCGCGAGGATTTGACGCGCTGGTCTACCTCTGTCGATCGGCATCTCAAGCAACTCGTCGAGAGCGGTGTTCTCAAGAAGCTTGCGGGTGGACTCTACGCCTATCCGAGACAGACGGTTTTCGGTCAGGCTCCGGCCAAGGACAGCGATGTCGTAAGCGCCTTCCTCAAGGATGACCGCTTTCTTCTGGCTTCGCCCAATGCCTACAACAGCCTTGGTGTTGGCACGACACAGCTCTATGACAAGACCGTTGTCTATAATCGCAAGCGACATGGCGACTTTCAGTTAGGAGGTCGCAAGTTTGCATTTCGCGTCAAGCCGGCATTTCCGAAATCGCTGACGAAGGAGTTTCTCCTCGTCGACCTCGTCAACAATGTCGACCAGCTCGCCGAAGCCAAGGACGAGGTGTTGAAGCGGGTTATGGAGCGCGCCGCGGCGTCGGACGCTTCACGCTTGCGACGTGCCGTGCGCGAATATGGGAATGAGCGAACAAAGAAATTCTTTGAAAGGTCGCTCAGTGCGGGCAAGCTGAACTATGCCGCTTGATTACCTTCACAATCATCCGGAATTCGCAGATCTGATCCGCATCGTGGCGGATGAGAAGGGGATTGATCCTGCCCTGGTCGAAAAAGACTACTGGATCATGCACTGCCTGTATGGTCTCCAGCAGTTGAAATTGACCTTCGAGTTGAAGGGCGGAACGTCGCTCTCCAAGGGGTTTCAGATCATCGACCGGTTTTCGGAAGACATCGACATCAGGATCGAACCTCCCCCCGGGCATGATGTAAAGACCAAACCAAATCAGCTGAGCCAGGCGCAGATCAAGACGCGTACCGACTTCTACGATTGGCTTGCAAAGACCATCAGCATCAACGGCATAAAAACGGTCGAACGCGATACGGCTGCCGATGATATTCCTTATTACAGGAGCGCCGGGATCAGGCTGCGGTACGACAGCATCACCGAACCGATGGAAGGGCTTCGCGAAGGCGTCCTGCTGGAAGTCGGCTTCGATACCGTCGCTCCCAACACGCCGAAAGACATCAGTTCCTGGGCGTACGATCACGCCGTCGGGAAAGTGGAAGTAATCGACAACCGCGCCAATGCCGTTCCTTGCTATGCGCCGGGCTATACCTTTGTCGAGAAGCTTCAGACCATCTCGACCAAGTTTCGCCGGCAGCAAGCCGCCGGCAGCGATCCGGTCGAATTCATGCGCCACTATTACGATGTTCACGCGCTGCTTCAGCGGCCAGACGTTCAAGAATTTATCGGTACGCCGGCCTACACCGATCACAAGAAAAGACGCTTCCGGCGAGACGACAATCAGAACATCGCCCAGAATGAAGCTTTCCTTCTGAGCGACCCCAAGACGCGAGCGATCTATAACAAGGCTTATGAAGCCAGCAGTTCTCTCTATTACAAGGACAAGCCTACCTTTGAGCAGATAGTCGCTGAAATCGGAAAGTGGGCTGGCAAGCTCTAGGTGTGCACCCGGCTCCTTCGAAGCCTCGCATTTAGTCGCCCGAGTCGCGCCTCATCCTCAATACTTCCGTCGCGAGGGCAATCCGCACCGCGTCATCATGGGACATTGCGGCATCGCGACTGCTCTCGATTTGCTCCACCATTGACAGGCCCAGCGCGATGCCGAAATCGTCACCCCGTTGCATGGGCGGCATTGGACTGTAGTCGCTGATGCGCCGTATCTCGTCGAAATCGACGGGATCGACGTATCGTCGGTACAAGCGCGTCCGCTCCTCAATCGAACCTTCCGGCCGTGCCGCCGAAATAGCTGGCGAAAAGCCAAGCGCCGTCTCGACCGCATCCAGGTCAAGCCCAAGTGCCGCCACGCCCGCCGGGGTCAGCGCTTGCGTCGGACAGCATTGATACGGAAAGGCTTCTGCGACTCTCAGGATGCTTTGTGCAAGCTTCGCCAGATGCTCAAGGCAGCAATCGGCCACGTCACGATTAAGCAGGACGGCTGGCACACGATCCTCGGTCCCGGCGAACATGTAGCGCCATTTTCCGCCTTGGTCGGACGCCCCGACAACGGATACGCGTCCTTCTTTTTGCGAGAAGTTCCGCAGATCGAGGAAAAAGCGGGCGGCTTCGTCTGCGCCTAGCTTTGCGCGCTCTGTGTTCCAGCACGCCCCAAAACCATCCACAGCCGCAAACTCTTTTTGAAGCAGGAATGTCACGCTTCGGGCAGCAGAAAGAAAGGCGTTCAATTCGTAGCCAAGCACAGTCGAGTTCGGGAGATCGAACATACGGCGGGCGAAGTATCCGGCCTCGGCCAGACGCTCTTCGACGCGCAGAAGACTTGTCAGGCGGACGCGGGGCTTGGCGCCGCCGGTCACGCTTTCGGCTCCGTTGTGCAGCGCTCGATAGCCGCTAGTTCCACGTCCCACCACGCAATCGCTTCGGAAAGAACATCGCGCGCGTCATCGCCCTCGCGAAACCCGTCGAGTAGCGGACGGTAGATATTGTCTCCGATCGGAAAGACTTCGGCCGCTTCAACGACGGCCCCGTCTGAAGGCCGCTGCAACTTGCTGACGAGAACAAACTCCACCTCTTCGTGGGGATGAAGATTGAAATCGTATTGTTTCAGGATGGTGTTTCTTTCGCGTTCGATGAATTCGCGAAAGATTTCGTGCTCGGGAGCGTTGCCGGTCCATCGTGCGTAGGCGGTCCGTGATGCTGCCTTCACCGCTTGCGATTTGCCGTCCACCTTGTCCAGCACATGACCGACGGCGCGTATCAGCGCGATGGCAGCCACCCAATGGAGGCGCCACCGACGCAAATCGGTTTCGTCTTCGAGCAATTGCAGCGCAAGTCTACAATCGTCAAGAACAAGTCGCGCCCTGGCCGTCATGTAAGCTTCTGAATCGGAGGAAAGTCGCCCCGCAAGATAATCCGCGCCATCTTCCGCTATCAAGACCCAACAAACCAAAACCAGATCAAATCTTAACCTATAGTTGTATGGCGTTATGCCCTTTGACTCCCACAAGCTATAATGGAACTATGCGGGGCATTCGGAATAACCAATTGATTTGTCATGGTAGTTGATGGACCTTATTTCACGGCGACGCTCACCGCCCTCGCCCTGAACGGCGACGAGCGCGAAGCGACGATCCGGAACGCGACCGATATCGCCAATGCAGTTATCGGAGCCTACGGTGTCGATGGCCGCGGAGAGCTCGACGTCACCCGCATTCCAAACACGCCCGTAACGGGGTTGGTCTACGGAAGAATTCAGAGCGGCAAGACCCGTGCGATGATCGCAAGCACCGCTCTGGCGTTCGACAATCGCTTGCGCATATCGGTGGTGATGACGAGCAACATCAACGACCTCGTTTCTCAAACACACGTCGATTTTTCGCGCGCTCTCCCTGGTCTCATGACTTTCACTAAAGATACCGACTTGGACCGAGAGGTAGTGAATACGCGCCTACACCTCGAAAGGGGCGAGGGACGGTTGCTGCTGATCTGTTCCAAGGGAACGACCAGCCTGCAAAATATCTCAAGGTTCTTGCGTGCCATCGGTGCGGAGCGATATCCGACCATCCTGTTCGACGACGAGGGTGACCAAGCTTCGCTCGATACCAACACGCGACGTCGCTCACGATCGGGTGTCGCCGTTGCCCCAAGTGCGATAAATGCGATCATTCAAAATAATCTGCGCGCGGCGGTTTCTCGGCATGTATATGTCAGCGTGACGGGCACCCCGCAGGCAGTGCTCCTTCAAAGCGCGGATTCCACGCATCGACCCTCTTTCATCGCAATGCTGCCGCCCGGAAATTCCTACGTTGGTGGCGACAGATTTTTCCGCGAAGACGAACCCGAAGACAACAGCGGACTCATCGTCTTGGTGGACCGGAACGAACAACAACTGTTGTTGAACCGCCGGCGTCCCATTCCCACAGGATTGCGCTCGTCCCTTCTGTTTTTTCTGGTATCCGCCGCAGCGGCTACCAGAAACTTGGGCCCGCGCGATAGAGGTTATTCTTATCTTTGTCACCCTAGTCTGCGAAACGACGAGCAGGCGATTGCCGAAACGAAAATAAACGCTTTTCTGACTGACGCATGGCGAGCGTTGTTAGACGATGGCGACGACGAAATCGTGCGGGATTTGATCGCGGCGCACGCCGCGCTCTCGGAGACGTTGGGCGAACGCACTCCTTCCTTCGAAGAAACGCGACGGATCATCTTGCAATATCTGCCGGGTAAGCAGCTACTTGTGATCAATGCTCGCGTTAAGCGACAAGGTATCGCCTATGGAAGCGGCTTCAATTTTCTAATCGGCGGAAACACGCTTGGACGAGGAATAGCGATACGGGATCTTTTAGTAACGTACTATGTTCGAGATTCTCGCATCTCTCAGATCGACACGATGCACCAGCACGCCAGAATGTACGGGTATCGAGGCGATACGGTCGACTATACTCGTCTGTATATTCCGCGGCATTTGTACTATCGGTTCCGAGACATCCACCACTCCGACGAAGATTTGCGCACCTTCATTGAGCGTCATCGTGCGGAGCTGCCCGCATCTTTCCCGGTCAAATTCACGTTCAATCTTCGTACGACGCGCCCCGGCGTCCTCGACGTCAGCAAGATCGATACATTGCGACCGGGAATGCACATATTTCCGAACTTCATCACCTTGCCGCAAGGCGAGCGGCCTTATAACCGCGTGTTGGCCTCCTTACGCGAGCTTTTCAGGGCCGGCGACGTCACCGAAGAAGAACTACAGAACTTTGCACGCGGAGGCGCGACGATCACGTCCGCACGGGCTGCTGAAATGGTTTCGCACATTTCCACCAGTTCCCGAAATACCTGGCGCGACAGTACGATTGCCGCCGTCATAAACAAGGTCTCGGAGAGTTTCGGAGATAGCGTGATCCTCCGCTACCGGACCGCCGAGCGGCGCGTTCGCGAGGAAGGGTTCATATCTACCGGTACGCTGTCGGGTGACGAACTACGAAACGCAAGGGCTGCCGCTGCGCCGACGCTTTGGATTATGGCGGCGCGCACTGCCGACGGTAGTGCCGCGGGCCCCGGTCTAAGGTTTATGTATCCGACGTTCGTGATACCGGACGGATTTCCTAGCCTTTTCATGTTCAATCGCGGCCAGTAAGTTCGGCGCGAAATCGACGCGCAGAATTCTTGCCAAGCGGCGCGCCAGCTTTGACGGATATCGGGTTTCGCATTCCCAGACGACGATCACTTTCCATCCCAGTTTACGAATAGCCGCTGAGTTCCTCGCGTCTCGCGCCACGTTTCGTTCAAACTTCTCCTGCCAGAATGTGCGTCGGACCTTGGGCATCGTCGCTTTCGGACAGGCATCGTGCCGGTGCCAAAAACAACCATGCACGAATATCGCACACTCGCGACTCGGCACTGTAATATCCGGCGTGCCGGGTAGGGACTTGCGGTGCAAGCCATAGCTAATGCCGAGCGCTCGCAAAATGCTGCGCACTTTAAGTTCTGGGCCTGAATTACGCCGCCGCACACGCGCCATTAGCGCGCTTCTCTGAGGGTCAATCGGATCAGAAATTTTTTTCTTTTTCATCGCCCCGGGCAAAATCGTCGGCCAATGTGACTACTTCCGAGGCGCGCTCTTTTTCGCGCCGCCCTTCTTTTTTGCCGGAGGTTTTTGTGCCACCAACGTCTTTATGCGCGCTTTGATATTCTCGTGCTTGAGACCGAGCAATTTTTTTCCGTTGTCCGTCAAAAGCCCGGTGTGGCCGACGACGTTTCTCACAGGCGCGTATTCGATTGCGTCGAGCGTGAGGGACTGCTCCCCCGCATTCGCCTTTTTGCCCTCCACCGTAAACGCCAAGGCATCCATTCCGAGGTAGTCGATGTCTTTGTCGCTCTTGCGGATTCCGTAACTCAGATTGGCTTTTGTCTTCTTCTGAGATTCGGCAGCTCTCCATTTGTCGGCCTCGGATTTGACACCCGGAACCAACGGGAGCTTTCGCTCAGTGATGTAGCGGCGGGAAAGATTCTCCGACAAAAAGCAGTCGACGTAGGACGAGATATTAAACTCGGCATCATCCCTTAGCTGATCGAGCCAACCGTCGACCACGTCTCTTCGAGAAGAGGACGCGTCTGGAGAATATTCTCTGCTCGCGATAGTATAAAGATCGCGCGCCTTCCGCTGTTTCTTCGATTTACGAGGGTTTTCGTCGTCCCCTTCCTCGCCGCGTTTCCAACGAAGATCGTCCCACGCGTCGAAGATTTTGGGAAGCGCCTTCTCTTTCAGGTATTTGAGCAGTGCGTTGAAATTTTTGTCGCCCTCGACTATGCCTTCGCGGCTGCTGGTGAAGGGATCGCTCCCTTTCTTGTCCATCTTGTCAAAATGAATCTGTCCGTACAGGTAACTTTCGATGATCCTCTGCGACGGTATATGCCGGAGTATGTTTTTCTCGCGCAGGCGACCATTCACGAAAAGGTCTAGGGTAGCCCGTTCTTCAGTGCCTGTTATCTTCAAATTTCGCGGCTTTTCAACTGTAGCGATAAAACCTCGGATACTGAGCGCGGTCGTAAGCGCGATCGGCTTATTTTTTAGCTGCGGAAGCGCCTTTACAAATTCGTCTTCGTACTTGTTGATGATCCACACGAATTCCGTGGAATCGAGAAGATCGGTAAGATCATCTAACCCAATTTTTTCTTCGTTCACGTAGATTGAGAAATTTTTATCTAAGATCGAGAAGCGGAAATACAGGGCAAGCATCTTTCGAATGTGGTCGACAGAACTTCTGATTTGTTCTTTGGTGCCTTCAAAAACTATAATGGTGCCGGATTGGTGATCCTTCGACAGCGATGCGAGTAGCTTCGGATCTGGTGTTTCGAGAGGATATTGATCTGGCGTCAAATCATTCGTGATGGCTTTGTCGAGCCCCGAGTTGTCAATTGTACCTCCGACATAGGCGTTGCCCTTTTTTTTCGAGAAAATCGTGATCCGTTCCGCGCACGATAGAAGGGCTAACTTCCCGATGCCCTTCGCACCGATGAATGGGCGTTTGCCCGGTGTTTGCATTTTTCCGTCAGACCGTTTGGTGTACCCGATCTTCAGGAATTTCGTCTGGAAGTCATCGGCATCCATACCAATGCCGTCGTCTTTGATAGTGAACGATCCACTGTGATGATGATCGATGCTGATCCAAACGTTCTTGGCGTCTGCGTCCCATGAATTCGAAATGGCTTCGCCCAACACCGTGATGGAATTACGATAAAGGTTTCGCCCCAAGTGATTTAAAACACTGAGTGAGATTTCGAAGTTGAAATTGTTTTTTTGGGCCATTTCACGCCTTCGCCGAAGTCGCATTCTTCTTCGATCTACTGCGAGCGTATTTTGCACTATGAGCGATCAATGTGTTTCCGATCGCTTCGCCTAGCTTCACCGGCACGGCGTTCCCAATGAGCCGACCGATCGTTTTTAGGTGTATTGGCTCTCCGCTTTCCACGAATCTATACGCCTTCGGGAAGCTCTGAAGTATCGCGCCTTCACGGATCGAAATGGCCCGATCTTGTGTGGGATGACCGAACCGCCCGTTTCCGAACCCGAAGTATTGGGTCGTGATGGTCGGTGCTGGTTCGCCCCAAGACATTCGGCCGTACACACTAGGATAAGTTTTTCCGGTCTTTCGCTTGTGGCAGGCGGCGACCAATTCTTCGTCCCAGTCGCGCCACGTACCTCCCGGCTTCGAGGCTTGGATACGCTGCAAATTCAAAATCGAGAGTTCGGAAGCCTGATGCAGTGGGTCGCGCTTGTTTACGTGGCCTGCCTTCAGGCGCGGCAATTTGGAAATCGCCTGTTTGACAGTCCTGGCTTTTCGCTTCTGTTTTCGCATCAGGCTTATTGGGCCGAGCTTCGACGCCAAGAGCACAAGCCGCCGTCTGGTTTGCGGTACGCCGAATTCCGAACAGTCGATCACTTCATGAGAAACGTTGAATCCCTGCTTTTTCAATTGATTGACGAACCGCCGAAACACTTTTTGTTTGGCTAGATTCGGCACGTTCTCCATAGTGATCAAGTCGGGCTGAATTTCTTCCGCCAAACGGCCAAAATGATTGAGAAGGTTCCAACGACCATCTTCGGTGGTCGCCTTCGGGTGGTAGCTTGAGAACGGCTGACAAGGAGCGCAGCCGGCCAGCAACTTTAGGCTGCGACTATCTCCGAGGTCCAAATCCTCTGCGGACAATTTGGCGACAGACTTCAGCAAAAATGTGCTGTTGTTATTGGCAGTATAGGGGTACTCGCATGCCGGGTCGATATCGACTCCTACGCGCACGTCAATCCCAGCTTTGGCCAGTCCGTTGGTCAGGCCCCCCGCGCCGCAAAACAAATCCGCCGCAACAATGTTTGGACGGTTCTTCCCGCGCAACCGTTTGGTGGCGTCCTTTTTTTTCTTCTTGGCGACGTCACCACTGCTCACGCAAAACTCCGTATCTTACCTCCGTTTAACCGTGGCTTGAAGAACGCCTCCGGCTCCGGTTCGAGTCCCGCACCTTCGCCCAACGAAAAGGAATTCAGCGCCGATGCGGCGCACAAACTAGATGCACGGCGTTAGCCCGCCGTTACTTCGCCCCCTCGCGGGACCGGGCTCGACACCCGGCAAGGACCCCCAGAGCTACAAGCTTAGCGAGTGTGTGTGATTCCGAGCAAGGAAAAACTACCATTTTCCCTACTGTCAAGGCGCAAGGTTTGGTCAAAGCACGCCGCGCGAGGTGCAAAAGACGTTGCTTTACAGAGATAATTTATGGCTGGGGCGGGAGGGATCGAACCTCCGAATGGCGGAATCAAAATCCCCCAATCGCCATGTTTTCTCATGCGAACAAAGCGGGGTTGTCGCCAGAATTTTTGTGCCGCTTTGTGCCAGTTTTGTGCCGTGGAGTTTTTGACGACGCTTGGTAGTAGAGCGCGGAATTCGCGTAACTCACTGTTGAAACTAGGTTTTTCCTTGAAACGGCTGGGAACGGTTCGGCACAAATGAAAAAGCCCGCCAGAGGCGGGCCATCTCACTGATATTGCTATCAAATCTTGGTTGCGGGGATAGGATTTGAACCTATGACCTTCAGGTTATGAGCCTGACGAGCTACCGGGCTGCTCCACCCCGCGATAAACCATTGCGCGCCTTCGAAAAACCGGACCCG
>Ga0182030_10023024_pt1 | contig 11552 bp, 12 predicted proteins | sample 812S3MmetaG_FD_121299 | JGI IMG/M metagenome (GOLD analysis project Ga0182030, IMG submission 121299) | Permafrost microbial communities from Stordalen Mire, Sweden - 812S3M metaG (Illumina Assembly) | ecosystem: Environmental > Terrestrial > Soil > Wetlands > Permafrost | place: Sweden... | reverse complement strand
TTTGGGCGTGGGCGATGAGTTCGACGGTCTGGGTGAGGGCTTCGAGGCGTTCGTCAATGTTCATGCGCGTTGGGCTCCTTGCCTTGGGTGGGGCTCCCCTTGTTCCGATTATCTCATTTCCCCTACGCGCCGCCGCGTCCCCCCGCGGGTGGTATTATCGTCGAGACGACAATGCAACACAGTCCAGGCTTCCTGAACCTCGTAGATGACGCCAAATCGCGCGTCCAGCAGATCGATATCGATGCCTACCGAAAATTGGTGGCCGCCAGCGAGCCGCACGTGCTGGTCGACACCCGCGAGGACAACGAGTGGGACAAGGGCCGCGTGCAAGGCGCGGTACACCTGAGCCGCGGGATCATCGAGCGCGACATCGAAACCAGGTACCCGGACAAGGAGACGCCGCTGATCTTGTATTGCGGCGGGGGGTTCCGGTCCGCCCTGGTGGCCGACAATCTTCAGAAGATGGGCTACACCAGGGCGATCTCGCTCGATGGCGGCTGGAAGGCCCTCAAGGAGTCCGGCCTGCCGCTCGAATAAGTCCCTACTTCTGCGTCTTACTCTCTTCGATCCCCAGATCCGTCAGCACCTTGGGATTGGCCTCGTCGGTGGCCAGCAAGTTGTGGCAGGCGTTGCAGTCCTGCGTGATCGCATCGCCCGATTTGGACGAGTGCGAGCCGTCGTGGCAGCGGAAGCAGCCCGGGAAATCCTCGTGGCCGATGTTCATGGGGTATGCGCCCCAGGTGACTTTCATCTCCGGGAAAATGTTGCGGTCGTACACCGCCAGTACTTCCTTCCCGGATGCCGTGACTTCCGCCTGCCGCTGCGCCCAGATGGCCGGATAGCTATCCTGATAATACTTCGCGAAAGCCGCGGGGATCTTCTCCGCGGCTTCATCGCGCGAAAGGTACGGCACTTTCAGAATTTCCACGGCTTTCTTCTTGGCGAAAGGCAGCGTGGCGGAAATCAACCCGTTGTTCATGGCCTTATCCACTCCCCGTTCGGGCAAATCGTAGCTGTGCGCCGGGCGGTTGTGGCAGTCCATGCAGTCCATGGTGCGGATGGTCAGGCCGGCGCCATCCGGTTTAGCGTCCGACGTGGCGTATTCCGTTACCTTGCCGTTGTTGTCGTATTTCACCCACGGAATGTTTTGCCGGGCTTCGTCGGAATGGCCGTAGCTGATGGTCACGCCGGGGCCCAAATGCGTCCCGTGGATGCCGATCCCTTTATTGCCGCCGCCGATCTTCATCAGCAGGACGGTCTTCGTCAAGGTGTTGGTTTCATCGCTGGCGTACTTGGGGATCACCTTCAAACGGTCTTCGCCGTACTTCTGGGGCCAGTGACATTGCTCGCAGGTTTCGCGCGCGGGGCGCAGGTTATGGACGGGGGTCGGGATGGGCGTGGGATAAGTATGGAACGTCACCGCGATCACCTGGCCTACTCCCGAGAGTTTGCTCTTGACGAACCACCCGGCGCCGGGGCCGATGTGGCACTTCACGCACTCCACCCGCGAGTGCGGAGAATTCTGATACGCCGTGTATTCCGGCTGCATCACGGTATGGCACGTCTGGCCGCAGAACGTGACCCCGTCCATGTAATTGATGGCGCCATAAGTAAGCTGGCTGGCGATCGCCAGATTGAGGAACGTGGTGGCGCCGAAAAAGTAAGTCAGCTTGCGCAATTCGAAATTGCCCCAACTGGGCGTCGGAAAGTCCGAAGGATAAATTCCGGCGCGGCCCTCGCGCCTGTGCTTGAGCCAGATGCCCAGGGGAATCATGATCAGTCCGGCGAAAAAAGGCGCTGGCAGCCCCAGAAACACCAGGATCCCGATATACGGGCTGGTGGTCCCTCCCCGCAAGGTGACGGGCAGCAAGAACAACCAGAAGACCGTGGCGCTGGTGACCACGATTACTCCCGCCAGGCTGAGCCAGTTGTTGGATAGATGGATGAGCGGGGACAACCAGCCCCGTTTACGGTGGTCGGTATTTTCAGTCGGCATGCTTCAGTCAGTCTCCCACAGAGTGGGTGGTTTCGTGCCGCTCCTTCGAGTGCTCGCTCTTTTTGGAACTGTACCCGGTCAGAAAGGCGGTGTTCAGCGGATAAACGTCGGGGTCGAAAATAATGGAGTAGAAGTGCCACACCACAATCGCCAATGTGGCCAGCAGGGCCTCGTAGAAGTGCACCGATGTGGCCACATCCAGCCAGCTCTTGGGTAGGAATCGCATCGCCAGGTTATTGGCCCAGAGCAGCAGGCCGGTGGACGCCATGACCACGGCTCCCCAGACCACGGCCCAGTATTCGGCTTTCTCCACGTAGCTGTGCGCCGAACGCGCCGGGGGCGCCGAACCCAGCCCCAGGTTGTAGGCGAAGCCGGAAGCCGCCTCGCGCGGGTCGCGCCGGTTGGGCAGCATCTCCATCCAGTGGGCGCGCAGCTTGCGGCTTACAATCAGCGAGACCAGGTGCGTTACCGACACCGCGATAAAGACCACCGCCGCGATGCGATGAATGATGCTGCGCAAGGGGTGCGTGCTTTCCAGCACCAGCAGCGGCCGTGCCCACCAACTGTCCGGGTACTTCAGCGCGAAGCCGGTCCAGACCAGGACGATGAAGGAAAGAGCCATCACGGCGTGCTGCACGCGCTCGAACGGCAGCATGCGCAGGTCCCCGTGGGCGCCGGCGGAGACTGCGGCCGCAGAGGCGCGGCGCGGCGCCGGCTGCGGTTGGAATCGCAGGCGGATGAGCTTGCGGATCCAGTCGCCGCCCTGATGGAGCATCATCAGGCCAATGGTCACCGGGATCAGCAGCAGGTAAAACTCCCGCACCCATTTCAACAGCGCCGGTTCGCCGCGCCCTTCGGCCACGTGCACCTGGCTGATGGCGAAACGCGTGCCGGCGCCGGGATGACACTTGCCGCAGGTGGTGGGCAGATTCTTGGGATTGATGGTCGACTTGGGGTCGGACGACGGCAGAATGTTGTGTACGCCATGGCAACTGGCGCAATTGGCCACGGTCTGCGAGCCGGCTTTCGAGGCCAGGCCGTGGTACGACGAATCGAAGCTCACCAGGCGGTCGGAGGGCAGCCCGAACTTGCGCGTCAGGCGGACGTCCCCATGGCAACTGCCGCACGTGTCCCGAATGTGCGCGGCGTTTACCGGAGAAGCTTCGTTGGTGTGTTTGATGATCTTGTGCTCGCCGTGGCAATCGGTGCAGAGCGGGGCCTGGGTGATGCCGGCAGCCAGCGCCTGGCCGTGTACGCTGGCGCGGTACTGCTCCACTACTTCGCTATGGCACATGCCGCAGGTATCCGGCACGGCGGCGCGGAAAGCCTGCGACTTGGGGGGCAGCAGCTCATGCGCGCTGCCATGGCACAGGGCGCAATCGGGCGTACTTTCGTTGCCGGCCTTGCGCGCCAGGCCGTGGACGCCGCCGGCGTAGTCGCCCGCCTGGTTTTCATGGCAGGTGACGCACTGCGGCTTGGGGATGTTGGCAGGGTGCGGATACTTCTCGTGCGAGTCGTGACAGGTGTCGCAGGGCAGCCCCTTGTGAGCGCTCTTCTCCAGCTTCTGCCCCTGATCGTGGCAGGAAGTGCACTCCGCGGCAGGCGCCGGATCGGCCGCGTACACCTTGGCGCCGGCTGCCCCGAGTAACAACCCGATAAAGGCAGAACCGAGCCGTCGGCCGATCGATGATAGTGCCCGGTTCGTCATCATTTTACACTCCTACGCGGCTGTTCTGAAGCCAGCTCTGCCAGACGTATGCTCCGGCCAGGATCACGCCGTAGACCACGACTACGACGGTAACGATTTTTCCCCATTTATCAATGAGGTCGAGCTTTTGGGCCACCGCCACCTGCTCGGAGCTCTTCACAGCGGAAGCGCCGTCCAGAACGTGTAGGTTGTCATCCTCTTTGCTGGCCACCATTTTGCGCCAGACAAACAGCGCCATAATCGTTACGGCCAACAGGCACCACAAAACAATAAATGGAATGAAGCTCACGGCTTATACCTCCAGGTAGTTCTCAAAGTTGAATTTGCGGCCCGGGACGCCCCGTAAAACCGGCGCCGGCGGAGCCCAGACCCTGTTTGTTGAATGTCTTCCCGGTGGCTTCTTCAATGGCGTCCACCACCAGCAGTAGATAGGCGTCCAGAGCGCACTGCACCTGTTGTCGCGTTTCGCAGGATCCATCGCGCGCCTGGTCGGCGCATACCGCGCAGACATTGCGGCGGATAGCGTCGATGTACAGTTGGATGTCATCGCTCTTCACCGATTGGATGGCTTGGGCCACTTGGGGAAACAGCCGGAACAAGGCGCAATTGGAGGGCTCCTCGAGCCCGCACTGGCCGTCCACGGTGCGTTCGGTGCACACTTTGCAAATTCTGTTTCGGACAATGGACTCTAATTCTACTAAAGAGCGATCCATGGCGGAATCTCCTTTTCAGAATTAAAGACAATGCACGCGGAAGACCACGACGGTAAGGCGACTAACCTATTGGATTTTGCTACGTTTTGAGTGTGGATGATGTTTTAGTGGGGCTATTGGCGCAGATTCGAATGCGGAAGTGGGGGTTATTCCACTCGAACCGGCGGAAGTGGAGGGTTTTTCAACACGCAGGGCCGCTGCCATGATGGCAAGCAGCACGGTACTGAGGGGATCTTCCGCAGAGACTACGGAAACGATGCCGGCATCCCATGCCTGGGCCAGGAATTGGGGCGCCGGAGGCTCCTGGCGGGTGATCAGTACGACCCGCCCAGGGTTGGACAGGGGGAGGGGCAGCCGCGCGAATGCCAGTTCGTCCAGGACCATTACACCGTGGCACGACAGGTCCGGCTGTTCGACCGCCTCGATATGCCAGGCGCAACTGCGGGATAAGGCTTCCCGCACAGTAGCTGCGTATTGGCAGTCGGCGATCGTTAGCTGAACCGTTTGCATCATGAGCGACTCCACGCCTCCACCTTCCACTCGACTACTACTTCGCGACGTAACCGTCCAGGGTCTTCTTCTCCTTGTAATACTTGCCGGGCGCCGTCAGGTTCTTGCTCATCGCGTCCTTATCGGCAACGGTCTTCTCGTGGCAAAATGTGCAGGACTTCTTTGTGTTCTTGGCGTACTCGGCGGTGCCGTACGACGCCGTCGTACAGACCAGGAATCCACCCAGCAAAATGGCAGCCGGCAGAATCGTCTTCAAATTCAAATGGGACATGTAGCCTCCACAACGAGGTAAGCAATTGCGCTTCCACGCCGTATCTCCTGCCCTGCGGTCGGATTAGCGGACTTTCCCCCTGCCAACTTGGGGGCAATGCCCCGCAAAAGACTCAAATTGAGCCAATTGCCCCAAACCGGCACTTGGTATACTGAGAAACAAGCTCCCGAATGTCTAAGCTCACCCCAGGCTGGCAGAAGACGAGTGTTTTGGAATCTGTGTTTGACCAGCTTTCCGACGCTCTGGTCCTTTACGACCCGGAATTCCGGATTACCGGCGTCAACCGGGCGGCGGAAAAGCTCTTCGGCGTGTCCTCCGAAGAGATGCTGGGGAAGCACTGCCAGGACATCTTCAACTGTGCCGTCTGCGAGCCCGGATGCGGCGTTTTGGTGGGCTTGAACCAGAACCCGTCCGCGCCCCACTCCACCGTCCGGCTGCGTACCGGGAACGGCATGGAACGGCTGGTGGTGATGCGCACCACCCAGATGTTCGACGAGGGCGGCCGGCTCTCCGGAGTGGTGGCCACCATCAAGGACATCACCGAAGAATCGGCTCCGCAAAAGCGCGAAGTAATCGCCGAATCCGGGCCTATGCGCGACGTGATGAATTTCGTCCGCCGCGTGGCGGCCAGCGAAGCCACCACTATTCTGCTGGAAGGCGAAAACGGAACAGGTAAGGACCTGGTGGCCAAGACCCTGCACTATCAAAGTCTGCGCCAAGCCGAACCGTTCATCGCCATCAACTGCGCCGCCATCCCCGATTCGCTGCTGGAGAGCGAACTGTTCGGGTACGAAAAGGGCGCGTTTACCGACGCGCGCGCGCAGAAGCGCGGCATCTTCGAGCTGGCCGACAGGGGCACCCTGTTTCTCGATGAAGTGGGCGAAATCCCCCTGATGCTACAGGCCAAACTACTGCGCGTACTGGAGGAGCAGAGCTTCCGCCGCCTGGGCGGCCTCAAGGATATCCAGCTCGACTTGCGCGTGGTGGCGGCCACCAATAAGAACTTACGCGAGGCCGTGAAAGAAGGCGCTTTCCGCCAGGATCTCTATTTCCGTCTCAACGTAATCCAGATCCTGATCCCGCCGCTGCGCGACCGCGCCGACGATATCGTCCCCTTGACGCGCTTCTTCATTGAACATTACAACCGCAAATTCAAGCGCAACATCGAGGGAGTGACCGAGGCCGCCGCCAAACTGCTGCTGTATCACGACTGGCCGGGCAACGTGCGCGAACTGCGTAACGCCATTGAGCGGGCCATGATTCTGGAAGAATCGTCGTCGATCGACCCGGCCAGCCTGCCGATTGCGATTTCACGCCCCGATGGCGATGCATCCCACGAGGTGGCACTCCCGGCCGCGGCCCCCAGCGACGGCCTGTCGCTCGAGGACAACGAGCGGAGCCTGCTGGTGCGCGCGCTGGAGAAGACCAACGGCAACCAGACGCAAGCCGCCCGCCTGCTGCGCGTCACCCGCGACACGCTGCGCTATAAGATGAAGAAGTTCAATCTGCGGTAAGTGGGCGCCGGAGGTCCGCTTCCTGGCGGGGTGGTGACCGCAGTCAGCCGCCCGCCCGATCTGCCGGCTTAGTGGCCGCGAAACAATAAGCTGACCAAATGTCTCGAACCTGCGCAATCGCTCCCTAACGGTCCCTAACGGTCGCGGCTCTGTCAAATGCGCGTGCCGAGCCGCGCGCGTGAGCAAGCGGTTGGGTCTGAGTGCACAGGATATTTCTTCGCGGCTCCTTAGTGCTTTTCACAACTTGGCTTCCTTTGGCGTGCTGCTGGCTGGAGTTGCGACGGGGCCAGGCAATCTAGAGATTGCGACGGAGCGGCATTCGACAATCAGAAGTATGGGGCGGGCCGCATGAGGAAGGCATAAAGCTCCCCTAACCAGTTTCTGTCGCGAAACTCACTTCGGGTGGCAAGGAACGCTTGCTGACGCGCGCGGCTCGGAAAATGCCGCGATGATTCCGCGAGACTTGTTACCGAGCCGCGACCGCCAGGGAGCGGTTTTGCCGTTACGAGTCGGAGTTTCGCGACAGAAACTAAAGGTTTCGTCAGGCCCGCAAAAGCGATTCGCTGCCGATTTGTCCTTGCGATTATCCCAGGGCTATCGATCCACTTCCCCGGCCGGTCCCGTTTTCCCTTCCGCGAACCGGTAACCGATGTGGCTGTCGGTCAGCAGATAGGCCGGCGAGGCCGGGTCTTCTTCCAGCTTCTTGCGTAACTGGCGAACGAAAGTCCGCAAATAATCCAACTCGCTGCCATACTCCGGACCCCATACCGCACGCAGCAGACGCACATGGGTAACCGGCAGGCCGGCGTGCGCCATGAGATAGTGCAGCAGTTCAAATTCTTTCGGAGTGACGTGGACCGGTTCCCCGGCCTTGCGAACCAGTCTGCGAGCCGGATCCAGCTCGATATTCCCGATCCGGATGACCGCTTCGGGATCGGCTTGGGAACCGGTCGAACGCCGCACCGCCGCCCGTATGCGCGCTGCCAGTTCGCGAACGTGGAATGGCTTGGTGATGTAGTCGTCCGCGCCCGCATCGAGCGCCGCCACCTTGTCGTCCTCGCTGTCGCACACCGTGAGCATGAGAATCTCCAGACGGGGCACGCTCTTCCGCATCTCGCGACACGCCCGGATGCCTCCCATCCCGGGCATGCTGATATCCAGAAGCACGGCATCGTATGGGGCTTCCCGAACGAGCTGCAGAGCAGCCTCGCCGGTGGCTGCGTCGTCTACAACGAACCCCATTCCATGGAGTGTGTTACGCAGTGCGCGCCGGATGGAACTATCATCGTCAACGATCAGGACCTTGCCGTGCGACGGCATCCGGTTGTCTCCTTGTGCCGCTGGGCAGAGCGAAAAAGAACGTCGTGCCGGCGCGCTCTTCGCTGACCACCCAGGTTCGGCCCCCATGGGCTTCGGCGGCTTTCTTTACGATCGACAGGCCGAGTCCGGTTCCCGGGGCCCGCTGCCGCCATTCCTCGGCGCGATAGAATCGCTCGAAGATCCGCTCCCGGTCGGAGGGCCGGATCGGCGGGCCTTCATTGTGCATGGCGACGATCACCTCTCCCCCGTTTTCTTCGGCGGTGATGGTAATAGCGGATCCGGGCGTCGAATACCGGGCCGCGTTATCGACGATCTGTCCCAGGGCTGTCGCCAGGATCCCGCGGTCGCCATCAATCTCCAGGCCGGAGGCGCTTTCGGACACTTCCACGCGCCGGCCGTGAAGCCGTTCGCGATGCACTGCCAGGATGTCCTCAATCAGCCCGAGCACCGATACGCGCTCCCGGTGGAGGCTCACTTCCCGGGCATCGATCCGCGCCATCTGCAGGAGTTCGGTGGCGAGACTATTCAAATGCTCCGCCTGCTCGTCGATCAGAGCAGCCAGTTCGCGGTCCCCTTCGGACAGGTCCCCGCCCTCCAACAGCCCCGAGCTGGCCGTCAGGATCGCCGTCAGCGGCGTCTTGAAGGCATGCGCCAGCCCGTCCAGAACCGCCGTTCGAAGCTGCTCGGTCCGGCGCGCCGCTTCGGCCCGGTTCTCCTTTTCGAAGGATCGCGCACGCTCCAGGGCAATGGCCGCCAGCGACGCCACGGGAACTATCGTGAGCCGGCCCAGATGCGGGCCGCGCAGCGCGATCCCACCGGCGGGCTTCGCCCCCAGCCGCAATACGTGTGCCCACGTGCAGGCATCGTCGCCCACCAGGGTGGTGTCCCGCAGGTAGGCGTTGCGCGCCAGTTGTTCGAGCTCGTCGGCTCCGCTCCCGGTGGAATCCGCGCGCGCCAGCGTGGCGTCGAACAGGGCCACCGATTCCGCGCCGAAAATCTCCCGAATGAGGGGTACGATCTGCGGCCCGGTGGTTTGGCCGCGGTCGAGAAAGAGAATGCGGCGGCTCAGTTCATACAGCTTCTCTGCCTGCGTGCGTTGCCGCGCCTCCCCCTTGGCCTGGTGCTGCATGCGCGTGGAGAGCCGGCTGACGCTCAGCGCCGCCACCTCGAAGGCGGCGAGGGCGACCCAGTTCTGCGGATCCGCAATAGACCAGGCGAGTATGGGAGGGATGAAGAAGTAGTTCAGGCAACTGACCGCGATCAACGATGTTACGCTGGCTTCCCGGAAGCCCCAGACCACCGAAACCATTACTACAATCAGAAAGTAGAGAGAGCCGGAAGCGGAGAGGTTCAGATGCAGGCGGAACGCGACCAACGTCACCGCGGCGACAGCCGTGGCCCCGGCGAGGCATCCCCGCAAAAAACTGGACCCGGACCGCACTACTTCCCGCCAGCCTGTCCGGCTATTGGCTTTGGTCCCGGCATTCGGTTGGACCACCATGCCGGCCGCGAGTTCAGCTTTCCCTTCCATGCACGTTGCCGAAAGGCAATCGATCTTATATTATGCACGTTCAGAACTCCTGAAGTCGTGGAATTTGGCAGTGCGCCCGCAGGTGGGGCAGGCGGTGCTCGCCTTCGCTCGATCCTATTGGAACAGCGGGCCTAATTCAGCGCGGGCGGGCAGGCGAGCACTGCCTGCCCCACCTGCGAAGCTCTGGCCATCGAAAGGAATGGTTCAGCCCCTTTTCCCCGCCAGGCAGAAATCGCGGGGCGACATCAGGATGTCTGACGTTGCGGGAGCCGTTCCGTTCAGTCGTTGCGATACCCCGTGCGGGCATACACCTTCATTCCCGAGCCTGCGACGGTTACCCTGATCCGGCGCCACTGGGCCTGGCGGCTTCTGCCAAGGGGCACATATCCGATGGTGTATTGATTTCGAAGCGCTTGACCGATGTGGGCGGCCGCGGCGGCAATGTCCTCCCGGCCGCGGACCACAAAACTGAGCCCTCCGGTCCTGGCGGAAAGTTCGTCCAGAAAAAGAAGTCCCCGGTTTTCTTCCATCCGCGCCATGGGTTTGACATACTGCTTCGCCGGGTCGCTCACCGCCATGGTGTAGATCCGCGCGTCGGATTCCATCGCCAGTTCCAGCAGTTCTCCCTTGGAATAGCGGCTGTGATTGTCCATTCCGTCGGAAATCACCAGGAGCGCCTTCCTGGCATGAACCCCGGCGCGTGACTCCTGCAAACTGAGCAAGATCGTATCGACCAGCGCGGTGTCTCCGCTGGCCCCTTCGAAGGCCGTCCGGCTCAGGATATCGCCGAAATCCCGCGTGAAGCCGGAGAATTGCCGCGGCCGGGTGGACACCGCGTTGAGGAAGGCTTCATCCTCGGGATTGGCGTCCTTAATCAGCGACCGCAGAGATTCCTTGGCATCGCCGAGGACTCTGGTCATGCTGCCGCTCAGATCCAGTACGATTCCCATTGAGACCGGCATGTCCTCCTCGCTGAAGGAGCTTATTTGTTGCCGCACCCCGTCCTCGGTCAGTGTGAACGCCCCGCTGGACAATCCGTTGACAATGGCCCCGCCGCGGTCCACAACGGTGATCGGAACCAGGACCATCGGCGAGTCGGCACGGAAGGCCGGCACTTCCGGCGTGAGACGGTTCTGCCCGCCGGCGGGCGGTGCAGCGGCCGTGACGAAACCGGCAACCGCGAAGATTGCGGCGGCCGCAGACCATTTCTCCCTATACAACCGCATGAGTGACGCCCTCCTCGCGGCGCCATGCCCCGCAACGTTCGATAGCGGCATGCGAGGCGGGTTCGCCGGTTCCGTATTCGACATCGACCTGGCAACTCGCCGCGAACCCTTGTGGATCGATGATCTGAATGTGACCGAGCGCCAACGCCCGCGCCGACCATTCGTTGAGACGTTCCTTTATTTGGTGTTTCGGAACGTTGAACCGTACGGCAATGTCCGCCCAACTCCAGCCGCGCACGTAGAACAGAAGAACCAGGCGCCATTGCATGTCGGCCGGAGGCTCTTTCAACAAAATCGGAATCCGCGCCGGGAAGCTGACGAGATTGCCGCGGAGCGCCCGGCGCAGGGCTCCACTGCCCGGCAGGACGGGCGTCTTGAGGTGGGCCTCGCTGTTGATCGCGGAAACCTTCCGGCCTTCGTGCGGCAAGAGCATAGGGGAAGTCTAGATCGCAGGACATGAAGAAGGCATAAGTATCCGGTAAGTCGAAAACCCACGGCCTCGGGTGCTTATAATTAGAGGTTTTAGGGAAGCACGTCTCTGAACGGTCGCTCCCTCACGGGGTGCCCTCTGGGCCCGGCTCTAGCACCCCGCAGAACTCCTGATGTCGCCCCGCAATTTCAAACTGGCGAGAGCTTCGCAGGTGGGGCAGGCGGTGCTCGCCTTCGCTCGATCCTATTCGAGCAGCGGGCCTAATTCAGCGCGGGCGGGCAGGCGAGCACCGCCTGCCCCACCTGCGGGCTCACTGCAAATTCCACGACATCA
>Ga0182030_10023022_pt1 | contig 11553 bp, 13 predicted proteins | sample 812S3MmetaG_FD_121299 | JGI IMG/M metagenome (GOLD analysis project Ga0182030, IMG submission 121299) | Permafrost microbial communities from Stordalen Mire, Sweden - 812S3M metaG (Illumina Assembly) | ecosystem: Environmental > Terrestrial > Soil > Wetlands > Permafrost | place: Sweden... | reverse complement strand
TATAGCAACAGGTGTATAACTATAACTACCGATCCACCCCAACAAAGGCCCTCAAAATGTCCCACCTGTTCCGCGTTTCTCTCCCGACCAGGCGCATCCGGTTCAGCACCAAATCGGACCTCTTGGCCAGCCTCATCCGCTTCGCCCTATCGTACCAGCCCTACAATTGGGCTTTCGTTTCCCGCCATCACCCCGCACCCCAGCCGCAACCGTAATACCGACCGGCGCCGCTTCGGCCTTCCCGTCGCCGGCGCCCGCCTCGGAGTTTCCCAATGCGTATGCAAGTCCTCCGGGTCTCGATCCCGTTCTCGCCGGTCTACTGGAATCTCGACCAGGGCCGTCAATTCATCCGCTCGTGCAAGACGCGCAAGGCCGCCTACGCGGCTGCCGCGCTGGCGCTGGAGGGCTGACAATGGCAACCATGCGGGGCGGCCGGGAGTGCATCACATAACACGTCGGGACCACGGTCCCGCCCGGCGTACGCCGCATCAGGTGCCCGGCGCCGCGTCGTTGGCAGGATCCCGCATCGGGTCACCGTTGCCACCCTCACCCGGGACGCCGGTCTGGTTGCTGCCCTGATCGCCCGTGCCGTCCTTGGCAGACGGCACCCAGCCCAGCGGCGCCATGTTCACCGCCTGCTGCACCGTGTCGCCGTCCGGCACGCTCGACAGACCCTCGGCCCGCCGTGCCTCGTTGACCTTCATCCACGGCCCACCGACCGCCTGCCGATACGCGGTGAAGCGCGAAAGCAGGTCTGCCTTGAGGAAGTGCCCATAGTCCCAATCAAGGAACGTGTCGTCGCCGTCGAGTTCGTAGAACTGCTCGCCCTTGGCTTTCCACCGTTCGCAATACCCCGAGATCGGACCATTGAGGTACTGCTGGCCCATCTGCACCATCGCCGGGCCTTCGGTTTCGCCCTCGATCGCCAGCTTGTAGGGCGGCACGTCGAAGGCGCGGGCGATGTCACGAAGCTGGAAGTTGCGGGACTCGATGAACTGGCTATCGACCATCGAGAGGCCGAGTGCCTGCCATTTCAGGCCCTGCTCCAAGATCGCCGTTGCACCCGAGTTGCGCGGACCCGCTTGCAGGCGCTGCCACTCCTCGCGGAGCTGCTCGCGGACTTCCTTGCTGGCGAACTTTTGGTCGGTGGACAGCACGCCGCCGGTGCGCGCTCCCTGCCCGACAAAGCGGGCCTGGTGTTCTTCGAGGCCGATCCCCAGGCCCAGGCTCTCTCTCACCAGCGACAGGCGAGACGAACCCAACAGCGAGTTGTACATCGGCAGCCAACGCAGGTGGAACATATCGGCCGATGGGATCAGCAGCGGGTGCTCCCGCAGCATTGCCATCTCGTGCAGCCCGTTCCGCGTCACCGCGTAGAAGTACTCGCCGCTCGGCGCTTCAAACAGCCCAACCCGGTCAGGATGGACCGGCACCAGGTAGAGCGGATCGCCGCGGCCGTTCCTCACCACCGGCGCATAGCCATTGCCGCGCAGCACCAGCGAGGCTTGCAGCATTTCCTTGAACTCGAAAGCTGTCTGCCAGTTGTTCGGGTTGCGCATCAGGCGATGCAGCGGATGATCCTTGAAGACCTCCTTGCCGCCATCCGGCAGCCGCCGGTAAACGTCGAACGGGATTTTCGCCACGTCGCAGGCGAGGATCGAGACGCACGCCATGCAGGCCACATGCCGCATCGCCGTGATCGAGTTCACCGGCACGCCGGAGTTCGACTGCCCTCCCCCGGCCCACTCGCCCCAGAGCTTGTCGTCGCCGGCGTCGGCCGCGCGTCGGTTCGCGAAGTCGGCAATGCGCCGCCAGAAGCCCGCCATGTGTTAAACTCCGGTCGATGCGGGCTTGAAGGACAGCAGCCATGACCGACGTCGCCGGCGATCCGCCGCGCGCCTATCAGCCGCAGCCGGTGCGGGTCGAGGTGACCGTGCTCACGCTCGCCGAGGCCGACGCGAAGCAGCGGGCCTACGCCGATCGCCGCCGCATGTGGGCGGCACCCTGGCATGGCGCGACCGGGCGGACGTGGCCCGCAGCCGTCAGATCCTCGGCGGGCAGACAGGTCCACGATCCGCGGCAGCAGCGGCTGCTATGACTTGGTCCGGCCTCGCATCCCGCGATGGCCGGCCGCGACCTGGTGCGCGGTGTGCGCGTCATGACACGGCTTGCAGCCGGAGCGCAGATTGCTCCAGACCAGCCGGAGGTCCGGCCGCTCGGTAATCGGCTCGATGTGATCCACCGTGTTCGCCGGGGTCAGCACGCCTTTCTGCAAACACCACCAGCAGAGCGGATCGGCTTTGAGCTTCGAGAGGCGCAACTCTCTCCAGGCCGCGTCGTACCCGCGCGACGCGGCCGAGCCACGCCACCGATCGAGCTGCAAACGCCGCTGTGCGACGCTGCCGATCGCCGGCTGGTGGACAGGCGGACGGTAGGGCAACTCACTCCGGCATCGCTCGGCCGGCGTGGCGAGCGAGGAACGCAATGCGGTCCTCGATCACGCTGCAGGTGAAATCGTAGTCGATCGCCAACTCCGGCGCGCGCTGCGCGAGTTCCGCTGCCGGAACGTACGGCTCATACATCCGCCACGCCGCACGCCAGGTCAGGGCATGTCCGGCCGTCCGCCCCAGGCCTGCGACGCGGAACCCCGATTCCCTCACTCCGCGGCAGCCGCCAAGGCCGGGCCCGCGCTCTCCGGTTCGGGCTCGCCGGAGATCGAGGCGAGGTAGGCCAAGGGCAGATCCATCAGTTCGAAGACGGTCGGGCCGGGCGTTCGAACTATCCCCTTCGCGCGCAGCACGATGGTCAGGTGACCCATCACCTCATCCCAGAGCCGCCGAGCGTCGGACCCTTCCGGCGGCGCCGTCCGCTTGTTGCCCCACGACACCACGTTCCGCGCGTGAACCGGAGGAAGTTGCAGACGCGACATGGCGTTCACCACGTCATCAGGATCACACGGCCGGCCGGCGCGCAGGCTTCCGCAGCGCGCGCCGCTATCCAGCGCATCCCGGCAATCGAGCGCCCAGAACCACGCCTCAGCCGCATCCACAAACGGGGTGCCGCCGGTGCCATAGAAAAACGGCGCGGTGGGCTTAGCCATCTCGAATTCCAGTGCGTCGATCGCAGCGTGCCACTCGGCACGTTCAAGGGGTGAAACATCATCAGGCAAGCCGAAGCGACCATGCTTCGCGAGCGTGGCGATCTGCCAGGGATTGACCCGGCCAGCTTCGATGCACCGATCCATGCTCTCCAGCGTGAGCCGACCGATGCGGTTGACGGCGCGGCCGTCCTGCTCGCGCCGGCGATGCTCATGCCGGCAGCAGGTGGCAATCCAGGCAAGCTCGGCCTGGCGGTGTGGGGACTCTGGTGACGTTGCCGCGCTCATACGGGTTCTCCCGACAGAGTGGTGGGGGTGGTCGACGTCAGCGTTTCGGGCCACCGAACGGCGGACCGGGTGGGCCTCCCCCCGATGGAGGGGGTGGGGGGGAGGGCAGGCGCGGAATCAACATCGATGCGCGCGGCCGTCAGCCGCGCGAGGACTCAACCTGAGTCAGCCTGGTGCCGCGACGCATAGCTCCCAGGCCTGGAGCTGCTGCCGCCGACCAGGTGCGGATCCTGGAGCTATCGCGCAGCGCGCCGATATCGCCCGATCCGGGCTCGATCGACGCATGGCTCCCGCGCGATCGCGCTCGCCATCACCGCCGGCAGTCGAGGCGAGCTATGTGCGAGGTTTCCCCCGCGCGATGACTCAGCCTGAGTCCTGCGAGCTGCCCGCGGCCTCGCGGTCTCGGCAGGCTCGACAATCAGCGGATTATCGGCATCTATTTAAGGGCTATTTAAGGGCTATTAATCCGCTTAGACGCTCGAAATGGTCGGTCAGACCTCCGGCAGATAGCTCGCCGAGTGATCGCCGCGGCGAGAATGCAGGTAGCCAGTCGTCGTCGCCAGCGACGCATGGCCGAGCGCCTTTTGCACCACCTGCGGCGGTGCCCCTCGATCGAGGGCGTGGCTCGCATGGCTGTGCCGTAGCCAGTGCGGCGAGACGGATTTACCCAAACCGACCCGCCGCGCCGCGGCCTTCACTGCCCGGTGCACCGCTTGCCGGTCGAACGCGCGGCCGGTCGACCTTGGAACCACCGGAGCGTTCGGCTGCCGCCCCGGGCTCAGTGCAACCAGGTCGCGCCACAGCGCCGCCGGTATGCCGACGGTGCGCAGCTTGGCGCCCTTGCCGAGAATCTTCGCCTCGCCGGCGCCCGCCTTGCCGACCGGCGTCATGTCACGCCAGCACAGCGCCGCGGCCTCCGACGCCCGCAAGCCGCAGAGATACAGCAGGCGGATGAGACACTTTCGACTCGAATCCGTCTCACTTCCGATCATCCGCGCCACGTCAGCCTCCGAGAGAATCCGCTCGGCCGCGGTGGCGGTGGGCTTTGTCAGGCGGAGCGCACGGCCCGGGTCCGTGGTGATGGCGCCCAGGCCGTGCGCGAAGGTCAGCAGCGACTTGGCCGCTGACAGCCGGCGCATCCGCGAGGCCGGCCGATCGTTGACCAGGGAAGTGTCCCAGGCCTGGAGGTCGGCCAGCGCGATCTCCGCCAGCGGCTTGCCGGCGTGCGCCAGGAATCGGGAGGTATCGTTTCGATAGGCGGTGACCGTGTTCCTCGGCCGCCCATGAAGCCACGCCCGAATCAGCATCTCGTCACCGCCCGGAAGAGCCGTAACTGATTGTGATTCCACGGTCTTGCTGTCCAATCGACTGCTACATAACAGTCATTATGTCCCGCGCTGGGCGGATTATTTATCGCTTCGCCGGCTCGCGAGGCCGGTTATTGTCTCACCGCGCGACGGCTTATGTATCGCCCTCGGCCGGGTTTTCGATGCGCTAATCAGCCGCTATTTAGATGCTGGAAATCGACAGGCCGGGCGCCTGGGAATGGCCTAAAAGTGGCCTAGAAGTGGCCCGGAATCAGGCCGGTATCGGCCCCCGACATTGCCATGACAATGTCCTCGCAATGCCAGAAAGGCGGGCGAGGCGGTGCGCTGGACGCAAACAGGCGCGATTCTGCCCGCTTTATAGCACACCCTCGACCCGAATGGGCGAACGCAACGGCTTATGGCCGGGCATGTCACCCGCAAGCTCGGGTTTCCCGTGGTTTAGGCTCCGGAACGGCCCGAAAGGTGGCCGGTGCGCGCCGATAGCAACGGCCGGCCTGTTCAACCCGCGCACGATGCGGTCGATGCCGCGGCCCCACCGCACCTTGAGCGTGTCGCGGTGAAGGCCGGTCAACCTCTGCATGCGGCGCCAGGTCCACACATGGCGCGGCTTCGCGCCTGCCTCCGACAGCACAAGCGACCGCATCAGCACAAAGCGGCGCTCGTCCTGGTCGATGATGAAGGCTGTCCAGCCGTAGGCCGCATCCATCGCGCTGATCTGCTGCGCGGTCGGCACGCGGCGGCGCGTGGATGCTCTGCCTTGGTCGGGCCAGAGGTTCCGGAAACCGGCGGGAAAACAGCCGGACCACGGAAGCGCCAGCAACACCCGCCCCGCATCGGTAAGACGTTCCTCAACCTCCGCTGCGCTGAAACGGCCGGCGATCGGCCCGTCCCGCATCACCAGCCCTCCAAAGCCCGGCTATATATGCTCGCGTAAGTTGCGGAACAACAAGGATGCAACCTGTTGGTGTAGAAAAAGGCTAGCGGAGTTCCGCCGCGAGACGCATCACGCCGCCGCGGATCTGGACCAGGTTGTTGTTGCGCAGCAGCGCCACACCTCGGTTCCAGAAACCGCCGCGCGGCTGCAGGTGCAGCAGCTCCGCCAGGTCGGCCGGCACCACGCCCTCTCGCTCCGCCAGCGCGCGCAGCATCGCCGGTGCCGGCGCGGGAAGCTTCTCGCACCACATCGCCAGGACCTCAGCCGGCGTCTGCCGGCGCCGCGGCCTTCCCCCGTTCTCCTGGATCGCTGTCTCGGACGCCCAGACGTGCGCGCCGGCCTCGGCCACCAGGCCCGCGCCGCGCAGCAGGCGGACCCCGGTGTTGAAGTACCCGCCGCTGGCTTTCAGGCCGGCCAGCGTGGCGACCTGGCCCCAGGTCAGCCGGGCCGGTGCGCGCTCCACCAGCACTGCCAGCAGGCGCCGCGCGGCCGTGGTGAGTTCGCCGCGCTGCGCGTCGGGCGTGGCCTCGGGACGGCCCGCTGGCGCCGGCCGCCGCGTGGTGATGGCGACCGGGCCGGGCTCCGGGGGCGACGCACCAATGCCCGTCTCGACTCGATCCGAGTCAGCGATTCGCGCCGAATCCGCGTCCCTGCTCCGTTCCTCCGGGCTGGCCAGGGTCAGGCCATGGTCGACATTGCCAACCGACGCCGCAAGCGAGCCGTCCCGCACCGTCTGGACCGCATGCAGCAGCACGGACCCGTTTTCAACGATCCGGTCCGTCACCTCGGCCACCCGAACCAGATACTGCCGCAAGCGGTCCACCTCCGCCTGCCTCTCGGCCAGGCCGGCAGCCAGGCCCGCCCCGAAGGCCGCGGCGCGCACCGCCTCGCGATCCCCGGCGGGGTCGCCGGCCGACACCTGCCCGCGCAACCGCGCGATCTCCGCCCGGAGTGCCGCAGGGTCGTTCGCCTTGATCTCCGCCTCGACCGTCTCCAGCCGGCCGCGCAGCGCGTCGAGGTTGATTCCAGATAGCGCCGGACCGTGATCGGCTGCCTGTGGCGTGCCGCTGTCGAACGTCCGCGCCAGCGGGAAATGCACCCGCTCCAGCAAGCCGATCTCGGGGGCCCAGACCCAAGCATCGCCGGTTTGTAGCGACGGCAGGGAGGCGATCACGTCCTCACCAAAGTCCGCACCCTTCTGGCGGCGGACCCATTTCTTGATCCAGTCCTCGATCGCGTCCGTGTCCTGCGGCGCGATGAACCGCAGCGCGACCATCGTCTCGACCTGGGTCAGCGAGTCCTTGTGCAGCTTGGCCGGCCGCTGCGAGATCAGGATGATACGCAGACCGATCCCGCGGCCCTGGCTCACGAGTTCGTTCGCCGCCGACAGCATCCGGCCGGACAGCGGGTCGGGTACCTTGCCCTGCGGCGCGAACAGGTGCGCCTCATCGATGACCAGGTGCAGCAGGCCGCGGTTCACCTGCAGGAGTGTCTCAGCGAAATCCGCGAAAAAGCCAGTCCGCGCCTTCACACTCATTTGCCGGGTGGAGATGATAGCCGACGAGTTCGACGTGCCGATCGCCTCGGCCACCGCGCTGCCATGCGCCGCGGCGATCGCTAGGTCGCCGCGGTCGCCCCCGAATATCGCGATCGGATAGGGCGAGGCTTCGCGGCCCGAGGCGCTCAACCGCATGCCCCACCAGGCGTTCGCCGGATCGATGATGCAGACCCGCTCGCCGCGATCGAGCAGGTGCTCGACAAACACCTTCGCGGTGTTGCTCTTGCCGCTGCCGGTCTTGCCCAGCACGGCGACGTGCTTCTCCAGCACGGCCGGCGGAACGGGCAGAGTGTCCATTGAGATGGGTAGATTACCCATTTCCGGCAAACTCCCGATTGCTATCATGCTATCGTGCTATCGAGCTATCACGCTACCCTGCTATCGTCGGCCGGTTGTAGTGGTCGAACAGCAGGTTCACCGCCTCGATCAGCAGATCATGCGAGGTCTTCCCCTCCGCGATCGCAAGCATCTTGAGCTGCTGCCACGCCTCGGGTTCAAGCCGGAGCGTCTGCCCGCGACGCGCATCCTTCGGTCCCCCGGTCAAGCGCCCGGGGGCAGGCTCCGCGGCGGCCGGCGCAGCATGGGCCGGCGCTGCTCGGGTCACGGTCAGGTCGTCCAGATTCAAGCGGGCGCGGCGGGCCATAGAACCGTCTCCATGTGGGTGTACAGCTTGCGAAGCTCCTGGGCGGCCTTGCCGCGCGGTTCGAACTCGGTGACCGACCGGCCGTCGATCAGCGCATGCGCGAACGCGACGCGCCGGCCGATCGCCACGTCCGCGACCGGAATCCGATAGGCGGCCAGGGCGCGCCGCGCCTCGACCGTCAGGGCGTTCTCACCGAAGCCGGGGGAGGGCTGGACCCCGTTCAGCACGATCATGGTCGCGCGCGCACCCGACCGAAGCGACCGCACCATGTCGGCCGTCGCCGCGATCGCGCGAAGATCGAGGATCCCCGCGCCGGTCGGGATCAGCACCAGGTCGGAGAGCCGCGCGATCTCCGCCGTCTCGGCTTCGACGCTCGGCCGCGTGTCCACCACGACCAGGTCGATGCCCTCCTGCCGGGCGAGCTCGAGGACCTCCGGGACGCGCTTCGCGACGCACTCGACCAGGCGGGGGGTGTCCGACTCGCGGGCGCGCCGCCAGTCGCCGGCGCTGCGCTGCGGGTCGGTGTCCACCAGCAGCACTCGCCGCCCGGCCTCGGCCGCGAGAACAGCCAGATGCACGGCGAGGGTTGTCTTCCCGGTCCCGCCCTTCCGGGCGAGCAATGCGACGGTCCGCATATCGGTTGCTACTTTGCTATCACGATAGCCTGATACCACGCTATCGTGGTAGCGCAATAGCAATCAGGCCCTCACCCTCCGCCGCCGGTCCCAGACGATGCCATAGAACATGCCCGGCGGCGTCGCGAGAACCGTCGCCCGGCTGACGCGCTCGACGGACAGCACCAGCAGTTCATGCGCGGCCGGAGTTCCGGCCTCGCGAATCCCCCGGTTGTTCACGGCGAGGACAAGGTAGCCGCCACGGCCGCGGGCCGAAGCCAGGATGTGCCCGTGCATCGGACCCTCGCCCGGCCTGCCGCTCCAGCGGTAGCGGATTTTCACGGCTTATGACGGCCCTTCACGATAGGCCGCTGACGCGGCGACGGCGCCGCGGCCGCCGGGGCGAAATCAGGCCGTCCGTCCGGCGCCGAAGCATCGAATCCAGGCCTGCCCCGACAGCCAGGCCAATCATCCCGCCGCCGATCCAGTCGTGCCAGGACACTGCCCAGGCCCAGAGGGTCACCAGCGACACCGCCCGCCTCTTCGACCGTTTTTCTGCCGCACCCTCACGGCGTTCCCCCCCTGGCTCTGGCCGCCGCCCCGCTGCCGCCCGACTTGGCACGGACCTTGCGCTCCCCGTCCCGTGAGCATCTTGCCTTCGTGCCTACGGCACGGTCAGGCCCGCCGGGGCAGAGGGGGGTCAGCGAGCGAAGCGATGCGAAGGGGGGGCGGAAGCCCCCCTTCGAGCGGACCGAACCGGTGACGCGCCAGCGGCACTCCGCTTTCTCTTACTTACTTTCTTACACTGATTCTCGGCAATTTTGCCATACCTTCGCACCTGCACAACGGCCGTTCACCCTCCCTTAACGGCGTGTTCTACTCCTGTTCTCGTGCCCGCGCAGCCGAAAACCGCACGTGGCCATCGGCTACGCGCATGAGAAAGCGTTTTGTCATCGTACAAATTGATGACTGGCGAGGCCCGTACATCCGTCCGCGCCCGGCGGCTCGGGTTTCCGGTCAAACAGCGGCGATGGGGAGTTACGTTTCGGCCGCGCGGAGGGTGCCCACGACGCCGGCGGCTGCCCTCAGAGGCGACGTGTTGACGCCGCCGGGCCGCTTGTCGTCACCGGGCCGCGCGAACAGGCCGAGCAGCTTCGCGACGTAGCGTTGGCGCCAGGTGGTTCGGTCGGACGGGCCGGCAGGCTCCGGCACGACCACGTCCTTATAGGCGCCGTTCAGCAGGTAGAGGTTGGCCTGGAGCCGGAGATCGCGGTCTTCCCACTTCGGCACGTTCATCACGATCAGCAAACCATGTTCCACAGCAAAGGCCAGCGCCTTTTGGACCGTCCTCACGCCAAGCTCGATGCTGTCCGCTATCGTGGAGAGCGCCCGCTGTGCGCCGCCTTTTCCGCTCGCCTCCACCAACTCCGCAATGTGGTTCAGCACTCTCTTGAGGTTCTTGGGAAGCACGTCGCCCAGCACGCGCAGTTCCTCGACCTTTGCTTTCATGCGTTGCTTCCAGCCTTCGATATCGACCTCGTTGCGCACGGATCGAAGGTCGGCCTGCTGGATCTTGTCGTTCGGGCGCGACAGCTTGGTGACCGGCAGACCCGCGGCCGCGGCCGCCGCGTGGGAGGGCAGGGCAGCAGCAACCGCCGTGCTGGTGACCGTAGCAGCGGCGAGGGTGCGCTGTGCGGCTGCGGCCTCGATCCGCGCCTGCACCTCCGCGGCCCCCATCCGAGAGGCTCTCTCGGCGAGTTCGCGCCGCGCCTGCCGCTTCGCCTCGTCCATAAGCTGCTGCCGCGTGAGCGCGACGCCGGGCAGCTCCGGCTCAGCCAGCTTCGCCCGCGCGGCCGAGATCGCGGGCGCCAGGCTTGGCGCGTCGTTCGGCGGGTCCGGGGGGCCCGTCGCCATCAAGCAGCAGCTTCTCGGGAGCGGTGCGCGCGCAGATCAGCCGCATCGGCCGGCCGCTCGCGAAACAGGGGCAACGTGCCGGCCGGCTTCGCCACAAGGCGACGCCCGGACGCCCCCGCGGTGGCGATCTCCGCCAGCCGTGCCGCAACCCGCCCCGCGAACGCGGCGCCCCCCGGATCGGCCGCGCAGGCAGTGCAACGGTCCGGCTTCTTCGACGGCTTGCGCGGTACCGGAAACGCCGCCTCTTCCGGCGTGGCGCCGCAATCCACGCAGGCGCGGATACGCCGGCTCATGGCGCGGGGCGCCCTTCGGACAACTGCGCCGAACGCCGCGCCGCGCGGATGGCCGACAGCGCCAACGTGGCCCGCCGAGGCCGGGGGAGTTCTGCCCCGGCCAGTCCATCGGTGCAGGCGCAGCACCGATCGCGCGTGCGGATGGGCTTACGCGGCCCCGGAAACTGGACCTCAGTCGAGTGAGCGCCGCAGTCGAAGCACACCCGGCTCATTGCGAGGAAAGCCGCAACAGCACCGCCAGCGCCGCCGCCGCATGACCCACCAGCCAGTGCTCGACAGCCAGGGCGAGGAAGGGAGACGCGGAGGCCCAGAGAAGCCGGCGCGCGACGGGGTGCATCACCGCGCTGCCGCCGGCCGGAGGGGTGCGTGCAGGGTCGGAACGTAGGCCCGCCTGGCGCACTCGGCGCACCAGGGATACCCGGGCAGCGAGTCCGCGCCGCAATACCGGAACGACCGCGACCCTGGTTCACCGATCGGCCAGCAGCAGCTTTCCACCCGGCCGCGTCGGGTAGGTGGGGTCCACGCCGGCGCCGCCTGCCGGCTCTGACGCTTCTGCGCGAACGTCGCCCGCATCCGCGCGACGCGGGTTGCCTCGGCTTCGGCGAGCAACGGCTGCCACGGCTTGCGCGGGCGCGGCACGCGGGGCAGGAGCTGCTTGGCCTTGCGGAGCCTATGCAGACACCCGGCGACGCTGCCAGGGGTCAGCCCCATCTTCGCGGCGACCTCTACCTGCGTCGGCCCGCCCGGGCCGTACCAGTGTTCAAGCAGCTCGGCGGTGCGCCCCGGCCAGGGGCTGCCCTCACTCCCTGCGGCGGTGCCGGAACCGGCTGCCGTTTCGGTGACGGCGCGGGGTGCGGCCGAAGGCTGCGACGGCGCGGCGACCG
>Ga0182030_10023021_pt1 | contig 11553 bp, 7 predicted proteins | sample 812S3MmetaG_FD_121299 | JGI IMG/M metagenome (GOLD analysis project Ga0182030, IMG submission 121299) | Permafrost microbial communities from Stordalen Mire, Sweden - 812S3M metaG (Illumina Assembly) | ecosystem: Environmental > Terrestrial > Soil > Wetlands > Permafrost | place: Sweden... | reverse complement strand
GCAAAATTGGTGCAACTGCTTTGCTCAATTTGACGGCGCTTACCCTGATGTATACCGGGCTAATGTCCGGCTTTGCAGAGGTGCTGGCCTCTGACGAGGCAGAACAAAGTCTCGATCGCACCGGGCAGCTGATCAATCAAACCGCACAGGCGCAAACTCGGGCAAGCACCGCATCGGCTCTGCCGCTTTCCGCAACACCAGCGGCAGAATCGCAGCGCAATTACCAGATTTTCAAACTGCTTGACGAAAAGGGAAATTCTATTGCGCCCAGCACCCTAGCTCAGGTCGATCAGAGCATCTATCTACTCGGTGGCGACTGCCTCTACCATTTGCCTGACGTGGCAGGAAACCCGCAAGAAGAGAAGCCGCTCATGGTTCAAACCTTAGCGGTGCCGGGCAATAAGATTGGTGGTATACCGATTCAGGAATTTTTGCAAGTAACATTCTGGCCGGCGCACAAATCGCTGGTGGTGCTAGATAAAAGCGGTTCGCTTTTTGAATACCTGCCCCAAGCCAAAAGATGGTCACTGCTGCGAGCCAATAAACAAACGCTCGGCTCACCAGATCCTCACTATGTTTCGATCGCTTCAGATGGGCCGCACCTGCTCTTGCTCGACCCTGAGCGCAACCAGATCTGGCGTGTTCCAGCCAGCGGCAAGACTGAACGATATTTCAAAGACGTGTTGCCCTGGCGCGTGCATGCCGGCGATCCCAACGTCACCGACGGCATCGGCATCGCTTATGACGCCGGCAATACGTATGTCTTGCGACGCTCAGGCCACGTCAGCATTTACCCCGCCACTACCTGCGGTGGCAACGGCAATCCACATCACTTAAACTGGAAGCCGCCGACAAACATTGCTCCCAGCCGCATCGCCATCGCTGACAAATCGCCCTGCTACGTAATCGAACGCGAGAACTCGCGTGTACTTGCTATCGACCGCAGCAAAGGAACTGTCGAGCAATTTTTGTTTCCAGCAAAGGCCGACCTGCGCGCGCTGCTGCCCGGCAACGGTGGTTTTTGCATTATCGACGGCAGCGCGCTGGCGTTCCGCATGCTCAAGCAAAACGACAATAAAGGCAAAATGACACCACGCAGGCTCGACTGGCGTCTTTCAATTTTGAGAATACCAATAAAAGGCGGCAGCTTGCCGCGCCACCCTGGAGTATTTCCCGGCGCCCGCCGGCTCTATCGACATGGGGTGCACCAGGGGCTTGACTTCTTCCACGATCCTGGTGGCGGCACAATTGTAATGGTAAATACTCCCGCAATTGCCGCGGCTGCTGGTAAAGTAATCAGAGCAGACGTTGATTACCATGACATGGATGGAAGGCAATACGCCAAAATCATGAGTGAATGCGCGCGCGACCAATATTGCTCGGACAATAACGAAGATCTTTTTCGCGGCTGCCAGGTCTGGATAGATCATGGCAACGGACTTGTCACGCGCTATGCGCACTTGAATAAAGCACGCAGCGATCTTCGAGTTGGCATGCCGGTTGATGCCGGAGAGATTGTCGGGTACATTGGTTACTCGGGCACAGGGGAAAACGCGGCAGGCATGGTAAAACATCCTCATCTGCATTTTGAGATCTGGCTAGACGGGCATTATCTTGGCTACAGCTTATCGCCCGCCGAAACAATTGCGCTCTACCAGAAAATTTTCAGCGGCGTTGCTAAGCGAGGACATTGATGATTACGAAAATCGAAGTAGAAAGAACTAAACTGCTCTCCACTATGCTCGTACTGAGCCTGACTCTTGGTCTTTCTACAGCAGGTCAGGCCAAGAGCAATCATCACAAGATAACGGAGCAAGACACAAGTGTAGCGATCGCAAGCAGCACCAGCGGTGATGGCGATTTTAACGGGCAGATTTTGCTCGCTAAAAAAGATAAAGATGATGACGATTCCGACGACGACTCGGACAAAAAGAAAGAGAAGAAGAAAAAGAACAAAAACCAAGCTGCCAAAGCCCCAGCGGTGCCGGCTGCTCCAGCTCTGCCAGCTGCAACTAGCGCAGCAGCGACCGATAAAAAAGACGTCAAGGCAGACAATAAAGATGACAAGAAAACAGAAAAAGCCGAAGATGACAGCGAGAAGAAAAAGGGCGGGCTGTTCCATTTAGGTGGTGGCGGCAAGAAAAAAGACAAAGAAGAAGAAAAAGAGCTCAAAGCTGAAAACAAAAATGCTAAAGGCGGCAAAGCTGAAAATAAGAACGGCAAAGCCGAAGCGCCAAAGAAAGAAAACAACCAGGCCGCCACAAAGCCAGTGCAAGTCGAAGATCCCAACGCACCGAAGTACAAGTTTGATCCGGCGCTAATCAGTGTCTTGAAAGATATCAACAAGACGCTGCGTGAATCGGAAGCCGTGACGAAACTGGAAGATCCGGCACAGAAGCTGATCGCTCGTCTGGTCTACGAAACTATGGACAAAGCGCTAGCAGCTCCCGATTTACATGCCAATCGTATTGTCGAAGCGAAAGACAAAGAGCGCATGGAGAAAAGCGGCATGTCGACAGAAGCCTGGGAATCAGGCAATCTGGACGTATCGCCCGAGCTAAAAGCTTCGGTGGTGGCACTCTGGGCTAAGCGCATTGATGGGCTTGTCAGCGTGCAAGTTGTCGGCAACTATGACGGCAAAGCAGATGGCGCAAGCGACAAACTCGGTGAATTTGTGGCAGTAATAACTGCGCACTCCACTGTAGATAAAGGCTTTGATATTCAAAGCCAGCAAGACGTGAATTTCTGGATTGGCAAAGTCGCCGATTTGAAAATTGATTGTACTTCAGGCAAGCCGACTGATGCCAATCTCAAAAGTTATTTAAGACAGTACGCTCCACTGACTGCGCGTAAGCGTGAGTATATGGTGGCACTAAAAGAGTATCACGATAAATTAGCGAAGGCTGAAGAAGAGAAGAAACAGCAATCTGAATTGAGCAGTACGCAGAAAGTTGCTGAAGCTCTGGCTAAATCGCTCTCCGAAGCGTTGGCAAAGTCAGGCGCAGCATCTGTTAAAGCTAGCGACAAAGACGCTGTTGCTAAAGCTGTTGCGGAAAAGGTCGTGCAAGATAGAGAAAAAGCCGAAGCGTCAGGCGCAGGCGGCACGAAAGTTTCAGCGGCAGAGAGCACAAAAGCCACAGCTGCTGATGCCACAAACACGGCCGTTAAGTCAGACAAGTCCGAAGATGCAGGCAAGACAGACAAGGTGGCAAGCGCCGAGAGCAAGAATGCAGGAGGCAGCGCTGCCGAAAAAAAAGCTGAGGGCTCCTCTGAGCTAAACGCTGCAAGAAAGCAGTCAAATACAGAGGCGCCCGCGCAAACAAATTCAACAGCCAGCGCTCAAGATTGGAATTCGGGGAACTCCGGCAATGCCGCCACAAACAACACAGTAAGCCAATCAGTGCACGGCAGTTCGATCGCAGCATTGCTACCAGACAGTTCGCGCAACACGCGCTCCAACTGGGACAGCCCCTCGGCACCGACAGCAAATCATACCCCAAGCGCAAGTGCCACTTTGATCTATCCTGGTCGTGCCGTCGCAGGACAGTATGTCACTGTCGCTGTAACAAACGGACAGAACAATCCAGAACAATACGTCGGCTTAAGCTTCAACGGTGCGCAACTTTCTACCGGTGAAAACGGCAAAGTTGTTTACCTGGTGCCGGATGATGCGCCACCAGGTTATAGCCTTCACGTTGCCCTCAGTGCCAGGCCAGAAGATCCCTCCTCGGCGATCGAGGTCTTGCAGCCGCTAGCAACGCCGTCTTCGCCGCAGATTCCCAGCCTCGAGAATGTATCACCAGTCTGTTCGCACAACGGTGTCCTCACTATTGCCGGACACAATTTTGACGGCATCGCCGAGCGCAATCGAGTCATCGTAGATGGTGCATATGACGCCAGCGTCATAGTATCGTCACCGGTGCAGGTCAAAGCCAAATTACCGGGAAATATTCCAGCTGGTGCTCACACGCTTTGCGTCAGTACATCCGGATTGCGCAGTAATCCTGGTAATTTCGACCTGGTCACTGTAGATCTTTCCGCCGGTTCGGATCCGCAACGCCTCGACCTGAGGAAGCTGACGGTGCGCGTACAGGGTACGCAAAACCGTGTTCGCGTTAAGCTGACAAATCAAACGCGCGACACCATCAAAATGCTCAAAGGCGACGAAGTCGTGGTGGTCACTTCCGGTGGACCACTGAATCAAGCTCTGGTGCAAGTGCAGCGCTTGCGTCCAGGCAATTATAAAATTGACACTGAACTGCTGATCTAAGAACGAATGATCCATTCCCGTCTCATGACGGCAAGCTAATCACCAAAAAGAAACTTAGCCGCCTTTTTCAGCAACGAACGCCCTGCCGGACTGCGCGAAATCTTGCCGTAGCCGCTTCGGACGCTGCGCAGCAACGACGACGAAGACTGCTCGGCAGCGCCCATGGTTCCAGCCATATTCTGATTCTGGTATGCTTCTGGGGGCAAATATTGCGCTTGAGAGCCGTATCCTGCGTTATTTCCATACTGACCTTGCGCTGAATAAGCAGAACTGTACTGCGCTTGAGCTTGGTTGGCTGCAAGGTAACTAGCATTGCGATATGACGATGCAGCAAATCGCGGCTGATAAGTTGGTGCAGCAGCTAGCGGAGATGGCTCAGAGAAATCACCCTGTCTCAAGCGAAAAACGGTGGCAGCACCATAAGCCTTCGTATGAGTAATTGCTGCGACATGATCGCTTGCCTCCTCATAATTACCCTGATACACAGAAATATGTCCGTAGGGGTGCGTGGAAGAGCGCGTGTAAACCACAATATCACCTCGTCTCAACTGATCGACACTATTGACGGTGAGCGGCACGAAACGCGCGTCTTTCAACAATAAATCCTGTGCCTGATAGGCCGCGGCGCCGCTCAGTTCCACACCAAGTGGATGAAGAGCCCGGCAGACTGCGGCGTAGCAGCGACCGGTCGTGCGCGTTTGCTCAGCGACATTCAGGGCCGAGCTAGCGATACTTTCGCTGCTCAAATCGATTTGGGCAAAAGCTGCGGCGCTTCCTCCCGTTGAATAGTAAGCCAATACTGCTAGCACAATGGAGGCGCCAGGCTGACTTTGCGAAATAATTTTTGAAAAGCCGGTCGGCAATTTCATGGCAACGAAAACCCGAAACAGTTGAGGGCAACTTCGCAATCGACCTTTAGGCAAAAGCAGCATTGTCAAAGGCACAATGTAATGAACGACGAATCGACCGCGCCAATGTTGCCACGTCGCTGTCCAATAAACTGGTGAATTTATGGAAACAAGATACCATTTGCATTAAACTAGCCGACACAGCTAGCTGCCGTGCAAGAACAATAATGCTCAGTGTCAATTTCCAAATCGACAAAGTTTATTTAGCCTATAAAGCCATCGTTTCAGAGATCAGTGGCGATGGAGACGAAACCTTCATAAAAGGACAGGAGCCTCGCGATCGTTTAGGCAGGTTCAAAGAGTTTGCCGCAGCGCAAGATCAGCTCGCCTGTGATTTTTTGAAAGCGAGCGACCGTTTTTTCGACATTATGGTGCTGGCAAATCATACTGGAATAGCTGCCGCAGCCCTTGCCCAGCGCGCTGAAGATTTATTGCAAGCGCTGCCTTTTGCAGCACAGTTTCAGCCAGTCCTGGCAGACACAGAGAAAGCCTTAAACGACTTGAAGGCAGAATGGCTCGCTAATTACGATAAATCTAGGTCGATCGTAGAGGATATAACAGGAATCAAATTCGATAAGACTGTCGACGTTTTTGTGACGCGCGAATACTTAGCCAGCAAAACTAAACACGATATTTTTGCGTTCAACTTGCAAGCGGTAAAATCTGAAGCAGCAAGAGTCGAATTAGGGAAAACGAAGGCGGGTGATCGTAAATGATTCAGCTCGACTTCACAGTCCCACCGCATTTTCTAGCATACTATTGCCTCGCCGGACGGCGAGCGGAGTTTTTCATTAACGGCAAATTTGCACCATTGGTAGTGGCACTACGAGAGAACGCGAAACAACTCAGCCCCGAGACCTGGGAATTTCTCAAAGACGAATATCCGGCGCAACTTCTGCGAGAGAGAGAGGTTAAGACGCATCAACTTTCAACGAAGCTGGCTCAATTAGACGATCTAATTAGCAAACTAATAGAAACAACTGAGTTCAAAGCCATTTTTCAGCCCACCCTAGCCGCAATGAATACACTAAGACATGATTGGGAAGAAACCTTCCCGCGTTTCAGCAAGCTAAGCGATTTTATCGCCGACGGTAAAGATCGTATTGAGCTTAAAGTGTTTGTCTCAAGTTCCTTACTTGAGCTTGAATGGGAAGCACTGGGCGACATTTACACTGGCGCGCTGAACGAACCTAAATACAGCAATTGCCTTCACGTCTGGAGTTCGCTCCTAAAGCTCAGACTGCATCCAATAAATGAAGGCACGCCCCGAGAGATCGCCGACAAAAGATGGATTGCCGATTTGATTGCGGCGCTAGGCCTGGAAGAAGTTCGTAGCCAGCTCTTCAAAACTGAGTTTGAACCGCTGCCCAAAACGAGCGAAAGAAACTATTCAAAGGCTTATGTCCGCGATCTTGCTTGCCTTGTACCGGTCTGGAAGGAATACATGCAGTCAGATCAAAAGAAATCGCTTTCGGCTTTCAGGAAACAGGCAAGCGATCTACTTTATACGGAGTGGGAAAAGTTGCGCCAGCATTAGCTGCGATTTAAGCGGCTAGCTCAGGTTTACCCGATCTAAGCATGAGAAAACACTCATGCTTGCGAAATGAAGCCGCCGAAGACAAAAGCGCGCGCCGGTCGACAAGATCACGCGATCTGCCTGTGTTACGACAAGGACTAAATTGCTCTCAGGATCGCGGCACACGTGACATCCGCGGCGTAGAATGGGAAGCATGAGCAAAAGCACTATAAGTAACACAAAAGAACGCACCAGCGCCGAAGCGACCTCTGGTGCAAGTCCATACGGCGCTGGGGACAAGATGCATGTAACGCCTGCCCCAGCGACTAAGACTAAGCTTGAAAAAACGCAGAGCATGCTTACTGTGATTTCGACATCCATTGGTCTTCTAGGTATGGCAGGGTCGGTCTTCGCGATGGGTCTTGCGACCTTTTACACAGGCGCGGTAGAAGTTCGCCCCGACATGGACGCCAACGATGTTGTCGTCAAAGTCTATACAAAAGAAGGCCATGAGTCTGTTTACCACACTAAGCACATCGAGTTGATGCCGGGTTCATATCATCTCGAAATCAGCTCAGATGGACGTGTTGTGCATACGGAAACAAAGATTCGCTTTCACAAAACAAACAATATTCCGGTGCATTTCCCGCGCGCAGCGCAGTCACAGCCAGCGCCGACGCCGACACCAAATACCAATCCGATCACAGCCATGTTTGCTCCTGCAGCAACTAATTCGCCGGCACAAAATACTAGTGTCCAGGCGCAGGTCACGCAGAGCAATCCATCAGCACCTCAATCAGCGGCGCCAGCCAAGCCGACCGCCGCCCAGCAACTTTCATTTGCCAGAGCCGATCTTGGTGAAGCAGGCAATGCCTCCAATACATCTGCCAACAACAAAAAGCGGCGCTGGTGGCAAGTCTGGAAGCGCAGCGCAGCTGAGGCTGATGAAACAGACCAACTCGAGTAATGTCTGTCGTTCAGCATAATCAAGAAACTTTCTACTGCGAGAAATCGGCGCGGCTAGCCTCTGAAATTGAGCAGCTGATTCCCGGTGGCGTCGATAGCCCCTTTCGCTCATTCAAAGAAGTCGGCGGGCACACGATATTTTTCAAGCGGGCGAAAGGCTCACGACTTTACGATTTAGACGAACGCGAATTCATCGACTATTTGGGAGCATGGGGACCGGCGATTCTGGGGCATTGTGTCCCCGAGGTTGTGGAAGCCTGCCAGCAAGCTATTGAGTATGGACCGGTTTTCGGCTCGCCTCATTTGTATGAACTTGAGCTGGCGCGGCTTTTGCAAGAAGCCATGCCCAGCCTGGAAATGATGCGCTTTGTCAATTCTGGCACAGAAGCAGTGATGAGTGCCGTTCGCCTGGCGCGCGGCTATAAGAAGCGCGACCTGATCGTTCTTTTTGAAGGCGGCTATCACGGTCATTCTGACTCGGTTCTCGCCTCGCGCAGCCATTGCTCCAGCGAAGGCATTCCTGAGCAATCAAAAGTCAACACGGTTCAAGCACCATACAACGACCTGCCAGGCTTAGAGCGCTGCTTGCAAGAACACAGAGCTGAAGTAGCCGCAGTCTTAATCGAGCCAGTGGCAGGCTCAATGGGAGTGATACCGCCCGAGCCGGGTTATCTGCAGGGTCTTGCCAAAATCTGCGCAGCCGCCGATGTGCTGCTAATTTTTGATGAAGTGCTAACCGGTTTGCGAGTCGCGCGCGGTGGCGCCCAAGAATTGTACGGAATTAAACCAGATCTGACTTGTCTGGGCAAAGCGCTCGGCGGCGGCATGGCCATCGGCGCTTACGGTGGGCGCCGCGAGATTATGCAAGAGCTGGAGCCAATCGGCAAAGTTTATCAAGCCGGAACATTCTCTGGCAACCCTGTCACCATGGCTGGTGGCATCGCCACATTAAAACTCTTGCGAGATCCTATCGTTTACCAGCGCCTGGAGGCGCGTTCCGCGCAGCTGTTTGAAGGCATCGCCAGCTGGTCAGCGCAACGGCAGCTTCCGCTAAGCTTTCAACGAGTTGGCTCGATGTTTGCCATTGTATTTGCTGCCAATCCGGTCAAAAACTTTCAGGACTCACTACAAATCGACGCGGCAACTTTTGCTCGTTTCTATCATCAACTTTTGCATCGCGGTATTTACCTGCCACCATCCAGTGTGGATGCAGCAGCCATCTCAGCTGCGCACACTGAAGAAGAAATCGAAAGCTCGGTTGAGGCAATATGTAACGCGCTTGCCGAGGTATTTTCGGTCTAACCCTCTTTGGGTTTGCTATCATTTATCAATCGATTTGCGGAGACTGCATGAATTTTAGAGCCTCTTTCAAACGTTTCTTCGTCTGCCTAGCATCTATGCTGTTCTTGCTTCTTTGTCTCAATGTGGGTGCATTGGCAGGTGATAAAAACGCAGACCGTGACGAAAGCGACGAAGCTCTTGTCATAAGCCTGGCACCAAACTGGAAATTAGCCAATCAACGCTGGGTCAAAAACGAACATGTGGTGCAATATTTGCCTGCCGGCTCCGATCAGGAAAATCCGGTGGAGATGATTACGATCACCACAGTCACCGGCGTTGCCGCCAATCAAACAGCGAAGAATTACATTTTCCAGGTTAGAAACGCGATTGAATCAGCCAAGGAAGGCGCCACACTTAAATGGCATCTTCTAAGCGAATCTGGCAGTGACGCTTGCTGTGAATACACTCTTTCAGGTCATCTGAAAGTACCAAACCAACATGAAATCATGCGCGTCATTCGAGGCGGCGCCGAGCTGCACTCTATCATTTACCATTTCGGTAAAATCACTATTTCAGAAGCCGAACACGAGCGCGCATTGAATTTCGTCAACTCCGTAAAGCTGGCCCCAGCGGGCGGCGATAGCAAATAATATTGCCTTTTGAGGGTTGATCCTAAGCTAAAGGCGAAGAGATTGACGCAGTCATTTTACCGTTGCTCTGCTAATATGCTAGCAGCTGCGAAATTGAATGAAATGAGCTCAAGAGCTGAGCGTTAGCGTTATAGCTCAGAGCCGTGCTGACGAAAGAGGGCACGAGCGCTTATGGAAGCAGCCCTCAATTTCGCGCTCTATCGAATGAAGGCGGTGAAATTCCGTTTAGCGGGCAACTGAGTATAAAGTCGTGTTCAATTACAAAAATGTCCTGGCAATGCTATGTTGTGGAATTTTCTTTAGCGCTTGCACGGTAGAAACCAAAAAGGTTGAATCAATCAACGCGAACATGGTCGTGCCAGTATCCGACCCCGTCTTTCGCAAACTTACCAATGCGACCAAATTCGTGGAACTGCAAGCTGAGGGCGAATTCAGAGCAGGCGCATATGCCGTGCGCAACACTGAAGTACACGTTGAACCAAACACAACATTTCGGCTCGAGCTGAATCTGCCGATCGACAATCCCCAAAGTATCAACATAGCCAATGCAACCGGCAAACTGGTCACAAGCAAAGCGCTTTCCGCCAAAGGCATTGCGCTTCCGCAAACGATTATTTTGCAGAATGGCAAAGTAAGTGGAGAACTAGATTTTGTCCGCATCATGAGCAGCTTCCTATTCAACATGCTGCAATTTCAAAATGTCACCGATGCTGGTGGCGGGCAGATGCGTAAGATCATCTCGAAGGTTACAATCAGCCGAGCCCACATCGAATTACGCCCCGACTCGTTTATCGTCGCAGGCAAACACAAATTACATGTAGGCAAAGACTCGTATGTCGAGTTGAAGAATCTTGCCGTTGATAAGAATCTAGACTACAAAGGCGACTGCCAGATCGCTATCAACTTTGCCAAAAACTGCGAGTTTATTGGCGAGAAAGCTAGTGCCATCTTCAATGGTGGCAACGCCATAGACACCGTACGAGTAGAACGGCGCAACAACATAGTTAGCCTGGCTTTGCTGCCCAACAGTAATCCGAAAATCAAATTGCACGATTGCCTTTATCAATTTGGCAAGAACAAGGACGCCACAGCACACTGCAATAATTCGGAAATAATTTTGACCAAATTTGCTTATTCCGACAATCAAACTGACGACAAGAAAGCCAGCTATGAAGCTACGGCACAAATGCTAATCAGCCAAACGCAGCTTGCCATGCGCTATCCCACCTATCACCTGGATGCCTATTTCCCAGAAACTGAACCAGCCACGGTGCAACTTTACAGCAACGACAAGAGTCACTCTCTTGAATTCAGGACCCAACAGGTTTTGGCGGAGAGAGGAAATATCCTGCTGATTCGCCCAAATTCGCGCATCGATATTAGCCTTAGTCATACCAATCTTGGAGAGATCGTCTTTGCTAAAACAGGTGAATTAGGTTTTTCGCTGAGCGACAGCAGTGCCGGTTTCAATTCACTGAAGTGGTACAGCGCAAATAAGTGTTTCCGGCTCGATGCTTCAGCCGGATCAACGCTCACAATAAGCAAAGGCACTTCGCTGGCAATGTTCAAAGAACACCCAGGAGCTAAGATGACAGCGATAATTCCACTTTCGATAAAAATGGGCAAAGCAAACATAACAACTGCAGCAGCTAATAAAATCGAACTGGACTCCGTCAATGGTCAGATGGTCATTAACGTGGCTGACGAAGTGCAACTACAAGGCACCGCAGACTTCGCCATCACATACTCGAAACTCTTGGGCGACAGTAATACAAATGTAAAAGTGCGAGGACTAGAATTGAGTTCAAAATCAGGCAAGCCAGAATTAAGCTTAAAGAGCTGCACTCTAACAGTGCCTCGCGATGCGCTTAAAAGCCGAATCTTAGCTTTGCTGCCCCAAGAAAAGACCTTCGATTTGCATCAGGAAATCTTGAAAGAGCGAACATGGCGCTACGATCATGG
>Ga0182030_10023020_pt1 | contig 11554 bp, 11 predicted proteins | sample 812S3MmetaG_FD_121299 | JGI IMG/M metagenome (GOLD analysis project Ga0182030, IMG submission 121299) | Permafrost microbial communities from Stordalen Mire, Sweden - 812S3M metaG (Illumina Assembly) | ecosystem: Environmental > Terrestrial > Soil > Wetlands > Permafrost | place: Sweden... | reverse complement strand
GCTGTTCGAGGCGTGGTGGCGCCCCTTCCTGCGTTACGGCGTCATCCACGGCGATCCGCATCTCGGGAATTATTCCGTCGTCGCGACGGGGTCCGGCGAGGCGCGCCGGATCGAGGCGGTCAATCTCTTCGACTACGGCTGCGTCAGGATTTTTCCGCCGCGCTTCGTGAGCGGCGTCGTCGAGCTTTATCTCGCGCTCAAGGCCAACGATAAGGCCCGCGTCGTCCACGCCTATGAACTCTGGGGATTCAAGAACCTTTCGCGCGAGACCATCGAGGCGATGAACATCTGGGCGAGATTCATTTGCGGCCCGACGCTCGACGATCGCGTGCGCACGATCGCCGATGGCGTCAAGCCCGGCGAATACGGTCGGCGCGAGATCGCCGCCGTGATGAAGGCGCTGCGCTCGCAAGGCGCCGATCTCGCGATCCCGCGCGAGTTCGTGTTCATGGACCGCGCGGCGATTGGAATCGGCGCGGCGTTCCTGCGTCTTCGCGCCGAAATGAATTTCCACCGTCTCTACGAATCGGCGATCGAGGGCTTCAGCGCCGAGAGCGTTGGCGCGAGGCAGGCCAAGGCGCTCGCGGAGGCGGGGCTCCCGCCGAATACGTCGATATAGACGAATTGGCTTCGGGTCCGGGGCGGAGGCGGTCCGCCTGAGTATTTGTTCTTGCAAAAAACAGAATCTGTGATAGGATTTTTTTCGTCGAAAAAGAACGAAGGAGGGGGCCGAAAGTCTGGATAGCGAGCCCGCGCAGGTCGGAGGCGCGGCGCGGCGGATCGGCCAAAATCGACACCGGAAGTCATTGAAAACAAACGCTCGGATACCGAAATGGCGCCGTTTGGAACGGCAAGAAATCCCTCAAAGTTTCGACAGGATGGGCAGCCTCGGCGCAAACGCGTAGTTGAGCTGAATCGCGATAATCAGCGCGATCCCAAGCGTCACGTTGAAGAGGCCGACGAGCGCGCCGAAACCGTAGAGGGATTGAGCGACGACAATGCGCCTGCGGACCGCGGTCGAGATTTCGCCATGCGCGTCCGTGCGGATCAATCCAGCCCGCTCCGCATAGGCCCATGTGCCGTAGAGCGCGGCGCCCGCGAAAAAAATATTCGCCCAATAGACGACGAACGCCGTCCGGAAGGTGAAAAATTCGGCGAGCAGCCGCGTCGAGAATGGCAGCACCGTGATGACGGCGAGAAAGGCGAAGTGCAGCCATGTCAGATTGCGGTCCGAACGCTCGAGCTGGTTGAGCTGGGCCTGCTGGCCGACCCAGAATATGCCGAGCGTCATCAGGCTCATCAACCACGCGAGCAGGCGCGGCGCCAACGCGCCGAGCGCCGCCAGCAATTGTCCCTCGGTGTGAACGTCGAGGCTTTCGGGCGTGTGAATTTCCAGCACGAGGAGCGTCATGGCCACTGCAAATAGGCCGTCGCTCAGGGCCGCGATACGACCGACGTCCTGCCCGGCGAAGCGGTTGTAATGCGTCTCCATCGCGCGACTTTCGCAGCCTCGCCGCGACCGCGTCAATCCGCGCGCCGCCTTCCTAGCCGCGCTCGGCGAGGAGCCGCGCGACATGCGCGCGCAGTTCCGGAATGCCCTCGCCGGTGCGCGAGGAAGTGAAGAAAGTCTCGGGATACGCGGCGGGGTGTTTGCGCAGGGCCTCCAGGGTCGCCTCGACGCGCGCGGCCTGATCGCCCTTCTTGACCTCGTCGCGCTTGGTCAGGACGATGGCGTAGGAGACGGCTGAGGCGTCGAGCCGCTTCATCGTCTCCTCGTCGCTCTCCTTCAAGCCATGCCGTCCGTCGACGAGCACGAAGGCGCGCATCAGCGTCGGGCGGCCGCGCAGATAGTCGCGCGCGAGCGCGCCCCACGCCGAGGATTTGTCCTTCGAGACCGCGGCGTAGCCATAGCCCGGCATGTCGACCAGCGTGAGCCGGTCGCCGAGGTTGAAGAAGATCAGCTCCTGCGTGCGGCCGGGCGTGTTCGACGTGCGTGCGAGCGAGGTGCGGCCCGTCAGTGCATTGATCAATGAGGATTTGCCGACATTGGAGCGGCCGGCGAAGGCGATCTCGGGCCGCTCGATCGGCGGCAGGCCGTCGGCCTTCGCCGCGGCGAAGAAAAAATCGCAGGGGCCCGCGAACAGCTTGCGTCCGGGCTCGATCCAGACGGCCTCAGCGTCCGCCGCCGCGGCGTCGATCATTTCGGCGCCGTGGCCGTCGGCGTCCTCTGGAACATCTTCTTCAGATTGTCGAAGAGTTCGAGCTTCACGCCGGCCCGCTTCATGATCAGCGACTGCTGCAGCACCGTCAGCGTGTTGTTCCAGGTCCAGTAGATGACGAGGCCGGCGGGAAAGGTGCCGAGCATGAAGGTGAAGATCACCGGCATATAGGCGAACATCGCCTTCTGCACGGGATCGGCGGGCTCCGGGTTCATCTTCATCTGGAAGAACATCGAAACGCCCATGATCAGCGGCCAGATGCCGAGCGCGAGAAAATGCCCGACCAGCGGCAACGCGGTCGGGTCCCAGGGGATGAGTCCGAACAGCGTGAAGATATTGGTGGGATCCGGCGCCGATAGGTCCTTGATCCATCCGAAGAAAGGCGCGTGGCGCATTTCGATGGTGATGAAGATCACCTTGTAGAGCGCAAAAAACACCGGGATCTGGATCAGCATGGGAAGGCAGCCCGCGACCGGATTGACGCCTTCCTTCTTGAACAGCTCCATCTGCGCCTGCTGCTGCTTCTGCTTGTCGTCGGGATAGAGGTCCTTCAGGGCGGCGATCTGCGGCTGAATCATCTTCATCTTCGCCATCGACCGATAGCTCTGGTTGGCGAGCGGGAAGAAAGCGGCTTTCACCAGCACGGTGACGAGCAGGATCGCGACGCCGAAATTTCCGACGAAGCGGTAAATGAGGTCGATCAGGCGGAACATCGGCTGGGTGATGAACCAGAACCATCCCCAGTCGATCATCAGATCGAATTTCTTGATCCCCAGGTTTTTTTCATAGTCGTTGATGGTCGAAACCTCTTTCGCGCCCGCAAAGATCCGGGTGACGAATTTCGCCGACGCGTTCGGCGCGACGGTGTTGGCTTCGCCGATGAAATCCGTCTGATAGTCGATGGGGTCGGCGCCGGCGGCGGAAAACTCGCCGGTAAAGGGAACGTTCTGCGCCGGCGCGATCGCCGAAGCCCAGTATTTGTCGGTGAAGCCGAGCCATCCGCCCGTGCCCTCGAGCCGGCGGGTCCGGCCCGGCTCTTTCTCCATGTTGGCGTATGTCAGCTCCACCTGCGAATTGTCGCCGACGATGCCGATCAGCCCCTCGTGCAGCACCGCGTAGCCGGCGACTTGCGGCTTGCCGCGCCTGAGGATGCGGGCATAGGGGCGCAGGTTCGCGGGCTCCGCACCGGTATTCTCGACGCTGTCCGTCACCGTGAACATGAACTTGTCGTCGACCGAGATGACGCGCGTGAATTTCAGGCCTTCCCGGTTGTCGTAGGTCAGCGTCACCGGGCGCTCGGTCGTCAGTTTGTCCGTGTCCGCCGTCCATACCGTGGTCTCGTCGGGGAGTTTCAGGCCCTTTTCGCTGGGGAGGAATCCGGCTTCCGCCCAGTAGGGCGTGGGTCCGCCGGGCGGCGAAAATAGCGTGATGTTCGGGCTCTTGGGATCGATCGTCTCGCGGTAACCCTTCAGCACGATGTCGTCGATCAGGCCGCCCGTCAGCGCGAGGGAGCCGCTGAGGCTGGGCGTATCGATGACGACGCGCGGGCTGGCCGCGATTGCGTCGGGTCGGGTTTTGACGCTGCCAGTCCCCGCCGCCGCACCGACGCTGGGCGCGATTGCACCGTTCGCGGTCGCCGCACTGCTGCCGGCGGCGGTCGTCTGGGCATGCGTCGCGGTCGCGGCGGTCTTATTTGTATCGACTTTCGGTGGGAAGAAATACGTCCAGCCGAGCAGCACGAGCATCGACAGGGCGACCGCCATGATGAGGTTGCGCATATCCTCGGAAGTCATAGTCGTCCGTCTTTTCTGGGGTCGCGGGGACCCACACGCGATTTTTCACGATGCACGCGCCGGAACGCGAGGCCGATTTCGCCGACCAGCGTCTCGAAGCCCAGTGTCAATGCGGCCTCGCGCGCCAACAGCACGTAATCATGATCGGGCAACGCCTCAAGGGCGCGGGCGCTCCTCAAAGCTTCGCGAAGCCGGCGGCGGATGCGATTGCGCACAACGGCATTGCCTACTTTTTTCGTCACGGTAAGACCGATGCGCGGCCCGCAGAAGCGCGAGGGCTCGGCTCGGGGGCTGGCCTGCAACGTGAACGCTTCGGCATGCGCGCGGCGTCCGCGCGCGGCGCGCTGAAACTCGGCGCGCCGGGTCAGCCGCCCGAGGGCAGGCGCTTCGTCCGTCTCTCGCCTTGCCGTCTCGTCCAAGGCGTCGGCTCGCGAAGGGTAAGGGGCGCTTTGTCCGGAAGTCGCAGAGATAAGGAGGTCAGGCCGACAGGCGCTTGCGGCCGCGCGCGCGGCGGGCGTTCAGCACCTTGCGGCCGCCAACGGTCTCCATACGCGCACGAAAGCCGTGGCGGCGCTTGCGCACGAGCTTGCTCGGTTGATAGGTCCGCTTCACGTCAGCAACTCCAGAGTCCGGTATAAATTTGGCGAGAGACTTGAAAGCCCCGCGCAACAACCAAATCCGGCCTCGCCCCGCAGCCATCCTTGCCGCGACGCGAGCCGGGAAAATCGATACGACAGGCAGACCCGTCGCGCGGGCGGCTTATAGGGGAGCCGGAGGGCCGAAGTCAATTCTCGGCCGTGGCGAAACGGCGGGCCGCCTTGCGCTCCCGGCCCTCTCCGTGAAAGGTTGCGGCTAATCAGGAGCAGAGGGAGCGCATGGGCGAGGCCTTCATCGGCGTCGATGTGGGAACGGGCAGCGCGAGGGCGGGCATTTTCGCCGCCGATGGGCGTTTGCTCGCCAGCGCGCAGCGCCCGATCGCGATCTGGCGCGAGCCCGGCGAGATTGTCGAGCACTCCTCACGCGACATCTGGGGCGCCGTCACGGCAGCCGTTCGCGCAGCGGTCGCGCAGGCGGGAGTCGCGGCCGGCGATGTCGCGGGCCTCAGCTTCGACGCCACATGCTCGCTGGTCGTCCTCGACGCCGAAGGCGGTTCGTTGCCGGTCGGCCCGAGCGGCGATCTCAACCGCGACACCATCGTCTGGATGGACCATCGCGCGATCCTCGAGGCTGAGGAAATCAACGCGGGCGGGCATGACGTCCTGCGCTATGTTGGCGGCGCCATCTCGCCGGAGATGCAATCGCCGAAACTCAAGTGGCTCGCGCGCCACGCGGCGAGCACATTCGCGCGCGCCGGACATTTTTTCGACCTCACCGACTTCCTGACCTATCGCGCCTCCGGCGCGCTTGCCCGGTCGGCCTGCACGGTTACCTGCAAGTGGACCTACCTCGCGCACGAGAAACGGTGGTCGCAGGATTTTTTCGAGGGCAACGGCCTGGGCGCTCTCGGGGGCCCAGGATTTCGACGCATCGGAGCCGAAGTCGTCGAGCCGGGAACCGCGCTCGGCAAAGGACTGACCGAAGAGGCCGCCAAAGCGATGGGGCTCGAGCCCGGCATTCCCGTCGCCGCCGGTCTGATCGACGCGCACGCCGGCGCGCTCGGAACGATGGGCGGCGCGCTCGACGGCGCGCCCGGCGATCCGCGCCGGCGTCTCGCGCTGATCCTGGGCACGTCTTCCTGCTGCATGGCCGTCTCCGACGCGCCGCGGTTCATCCGCGGCGTCTGGGGCCCCTATTTCTCCGCGCTCGTTCCCGGCCAGTGGCTGACCGAGGGCGGGCAGAGCGCGTTCGGCGCGGCGATCGACCACCTCATGCGCATGCATCCGGCGTTCGCCGACTATTGGCGCCGCTCGGGCGAAAGTTTCGAGGCGATGGAGCGGGAAATTGTTGCGCGCGCCGGCGGCGAATCGAAGGCGGCGCTGATCGCGCGCGATGTGCACGTGCTCCCCGATTTCCTCGGCAACCGCTCGCCGTTCGCCGACCCTTCGGCCAAAGGCGCGATTGCCGGCATCGATCTCTCGGAGGACGAGAACAGCTTGCGCGCGCTCTATGTCGCGGGCCTTTGCGGTCTCGCGCACGGTCTTGCCGAGATTATCCGCTCGCTCGAATCCGGCGGCTATGATTTCGATGCGCTCGTCGTCAGCGGCGGCGCGGCCCGCAGCGCGCTGGTGAGGCAAATCATTGCCGACGCCACCGGCAGGCGCGTCGCCGCGCCCGAAACCAGCGAACCGGTGCTGCTCGGCGCTGCGATGCTGGGGGCGGTCGCCGCGGGCCGGCAAACCATGCGCGGCGCCATGTCGACGATGTCGCGGCTGGGCAGCGTGCGCGAACCCGCCGGCGGCGAGATCGCGGCGTTTCATGCCAAAAAGCGCGAGGCGTTCGCGATCTTGCAGCGCACCGAGCCGCGGCTGCGGGAGGCGATGCGCTAAACCATGCGCTTAGCCCCGCGAAACAACGGCGGACCTCCCGGATGACACGATGGCCCGAGGTCGTCATCTTCGATTGCGACGGCGTTCTCGTCGATAGCGAGACGATCGCGCTGTCGCGCACGCGCAAGGCGCTTGGGCGGGTCGGTCTGAAGCTCGGCGAACTGGAGGTGCGCGAGCGCTTCCTGGGCTTAAGCGCACAATCGATGCAGGAGATCGCCGAGCGCGCGCTCGGTTCTCCGTTGCCGGAGGGCTTTCAGAGCGACCTCGCCCGCGAGACGCTCGCCGATTTCGAGCGCGAACTGAAGGGCGTCGAGGGGATCGGCGAGGCGATCGCCAAACTCGGCGCGCGCGTGTGCGTCGCCTCTTCGAGTTCGCTCGAACGCATCCGCGCGTCGCTTCGCATCGTCGGCTATTCCGATCTCTTCGGCCCGAATGTCTTCTCCGCCGACGACGTCGCCAGCGGCAAGCCGGAGCCGGATATTTTTTTGCACGCGGCGCGCCGCCTTGGCGCCGATCCGACGAACTGCCTCGTCGTCGAGGACAGCGCAGCGGGCGTAACGGCTGCGCGGCGGGCGAACATGACGGTTTTCGGCTTCACCGGCGGCGCGCACGCCAAGGGGCGGGACTATAGCGCGGGCCTCGTCGCGGCGGGCGCCGGGCTCGTTTTCGACGACATGCGCGAACTGCCCGATCTCATCGAGGCGACCGCCGCGAGAGGCCCGCATGGCCAGGAACGCTGAAGGCGACACCGCCAGGCTCGATGACGCGGCGCGCGCGGGCTGGCTCTATTACGTCGCCGGCAACACCCAGGACGAAATCGCGCGCAAGCTCGGCATTTCGCGCCAGACCGCGCAGCGCCTCGTCTCGCTGGCGATCAGCGAGCGCCTGATCAAGGTGCGCCTCGATCACCCGATCGCGCGCTGCATGGAGCTCGCCGCAGCGCTGCGACAGCGCTACGATCTTCGCCATTGCGAAATCGCGCCGAGCGACGCCGCCTCCGCCTCCGAGACGCTGGGGATCGCGCAGATCGCCGCAGCGGAAATGGAGCGCTGGCTGCGCCGGCCCGATCCCGTCGTCATCGGCATCGGCACCGGCCGAACGATGCGCGCGGTCGCCGATCAGCTGCCGGCGATGCAGTGCCCGCAGCATCGTCTGGTCGCGCTCGTCGGCACCGGAAAAGTCGACGGCTCGGCCTCGTTCTACGACGTCATCATCCGCGTCTCCGACACTGTTCGCGCGCCGCACTATCCGATGCCGCTGCCGGTCATCGCGCGTTCCATAGAGGAGCGCGATCTGTTGTTGAGCCTTCCCTCCGTTCGCAGCGTCCTCGCGCTCGTGGAGCAGGCGGACGTGACCTTCGTCGGCGTCGGCTCGCTTGGCGAGACTTCGCCGCTGCTCAAGGACGGGTTCATTACCGCGGAAGAGAACGAATCCTTGCGCCGCAGCGGGGCGGTCGGGGAAATCACCGGGTGGGCGTTCGACTCACGCGGCCAGCCGATCGTTGGCAATCTCAACGACCGCGTCGTCAGCGCGCCGCTGCGTTCGCCCAACAAGCGGCTGATGATCGGCGTCGCGATGGGTCCGGCGCGTCGGGCGGCGTTGCGCGCCGCGCTGCTCGGCCGGCTCATTTCGGGGCTCGTCACCGACGAAATCACCGCCGAGCACCTTTTGCGGCGCTGACGGGCGTTTCTATTATGCTGCGGCGCAGCAACGATTCTGGGTTGACTTTCTTGCACGGTGTGTCGAATATTCGCCCGCACGGAAGGCAAATGCTCATATACGAGCGTGGCCCCACATTCGGAGGAAACACACCATGACGACTCTCGTGAGGAGTCTTCTCGGGGCCATCGCCCTGACCACCCTGACGCTTCCCGCCTACGCTGAAACGACCCTGACGATCGCGACCGTGAACAACGGCGACATGATCCGCATGCAGAAGCTGACGGACGATTTCACCAAGGCCAATCCTGACATCAAGCTCAACTGGGTCACGCTCGAAGAGAACGTGCTGCGCCAGAAAGTCACAACCGACATCGCCACCAAGGGCGGCCAGTTCGACGTGCTGACGATCGGCACCTACGAGGTTCCGATCTGGGGCAAGAAGGGCTGGCTCGTGCCGCTCACCAAGGTTGATGACGCCGACGACCTACTGCCTGCGATCCGCTCCGGACTCACCGTAGACGGCAAGCTCTATGCCTCGCCGTTTTACGGCGAAAGTTCGATGGTGATGTATCGCACCGACCTGTTCGACAAGGCGGGCCTCAAGATGCCCGACGCTCCGACCTGGGCGTTCATCAAGGAGGCCGCCGACAAGATCACCGACAAGGCCAACGGCGTTTACGGCATCTGCCTGCGCGGCAAGGCCGGCTGGGGCGAGAACATGGCGTTCCTGACGGCGACTTCAAACTCCTTTGGCGCGCGCTGGTTCGATGAGAAATGGACCCCGCAGTTCAACACGCCGGAATGGAAGGCGACCCTCGATTATTACCTCGCGCTGCTGAAGGCCGATGGCCCTCCGGGCGCGGCGTCCAACGGCTTCAACGAAAACCTCGCTCTCTTTAACTCCGGCAAGTGCGGCATGTGGATCGACGCGACGGTCGCGGCCTCCTTCGTCACGGGCAAGGATTCCAAAGTTGCCGACCACGTCGGCTTCGCGCTCGCCCCCGACAATGGCCTCGGCAAGCGCGGCAACTGGCTGTGGGCGTGGTCGCTCGCCATTCCCGCGGGTTCGCAGAAGACCGAAGCCGCCGAAAAGTTCGTCAACTGGGCGACCTCGAAGCATTACACCGAGCTCGTCGCTTCGAAGGAAGGTTGGCCAAACGTCCCGCCCGGCACCCGCAAGTCGCTCTATGCGAATCCGGAATATTCCAAGGTTCCGTTCGCCCAGAAAACGCTCGACTCGATCAACTCGGCCGATCCGACGCATCCAACCGTCAAGCCGGTTCCCTATGTCGGCGTTCAATTCGTCGCCATTCCCGAATTCGCGGGCATCGCCACCGAAGTCGGTCAGGATTTCTCGGCGGCGCTCGCCGGGACGATCACCGGCGACGAGGCGCTCGCCAAGGCTCAGGCGAGCACCGAAGCCGCGATGAAGAAAGCCGGCTACATCAAGTAAGCCGGAACGTCCCGGCGGCGAGTCGTTCGCCGGGCTTCAACTTGTGAGGTTCCTCCCGCCTCCAACCCCTCCCCGTAAAATGGGGAGGGGACACGCCCAGCGGCGCCCGGCGCCCCCTGAGCGAAAGCGCCGAACTTCCTTCGACCGGGTTGCGGGCTCGTGCGCAAAGCGCCGTCGCGACCCCAGCGAGAGAGCTTGAAACATGGCGACGCAACAAACGACGACAGCCGGGCGCGTGATCGTCGCCCCGTCGGTCATCCTGCTGTTTCTTTGGATGATCGTCCCGCTCGTCATGACGCTGTATTTCTCGACGCTGCATTACAATCTGCTCGATCCCGACAACGTGAGCTTCGTCGGACTGCAGAACTACCGGGATTTCCTGACCGATCCGAACTTCATAGGCGCGCTCGTCAACACCCTGGTCCTCGTCGGCTGGGTGCTTGTCATCAGCGTGGTCGGGGGCATTCTCGTTGCCCTGCTGATGGATCAGCCGATCTTCGGGCAGAACTTCGTGCGTCTGATGGTGATCGCGCCATTCTTCGTCATGCCGACCGTCAGCGGTCTCGTCTGGAAGAACATGTTCATGAACCCGGTCTCGGGGCTGTTCGCCTGGATTTCGAGTTCGCTGGGTCTTCCCGTCGTCGACTGGTTCACCAACTGGCCGATGCTTTCGATCGTCATCATCGTCGCCTGGCAATGGCTGCCATTCGCGAGCCTGATCATCCTGACGGCGCTGCAATCGTTAGATGAAGAGCAGAAGGAAGCCGCCGCGCTCGACGGCGCGGGGCCGTTTTCGTATTTCTTTCAGATCGTGCTGCCGCATCTCTCGCGCGCGATCACGGTCGTCATCCTGATCGAGACGATCTTCCTCCTTAATGTCTTCGCTGAAATCCGCGTCACCACCAACGGCGGCCCGTCGACCACAAACATTCCCTTCCGCATTTTCGAGCTTGCCACCAACGACAACGACGTCGGCGGCGCCGCGGCGGGAGGCGTCGTCGCGGTCATACTCGCCAATATCGTGGCGTTCTTCCTCGTCCGCATGATCGGCAAGAACCTGGAGGCCTGAGGTCATGGCGCTGAAAGCGACGACGCGCGGGCGATGGGGAATGACGATCCTGGCTTGGCTCGTCGGCTTCCTCATCTTCTTCCCGATCCTCTGGACGTTCCTGACGAGCTTCAAGTCCGAGGCCGACGCCTATGCGATCCCGCCGAAATTTCTGTTCTTCCACTGGACGACGGAGAACTATGCCGAGGTGCAGTCGCGCACCGACTACGTGCTGCACGCGTTCAATTCGATCGTGCTTTCCGTCGGCGCCAATCTCTTCGGCCTGCTGATCGCGGTCCCCGCCGCCTGGTCGATGGCGTTCGCGCCGACCAAGCGCACCAAGGATCTCTTGATGTGGATGCTGTCGACCAAGATGATGCCTGGCGCCGGCGTCTTCATGGCGATCTATTTCCTCTTTCTGCGATTTCACCTGCTCGATAATCGCTGGGGCATCGGTTTCCTCTTGATGATGGCGAATCTGCCGATCCTCATCTGGATGCTCTACACCTATTTCAAGGAAATTCCGGTCGACATTCTCGAGGCGGCGCGCATGGACGGCGCCTCGCTCGCCAATGAGATCATTCACGTGCTGACGCCGATGGCGATCCCGGGCATCGCCTCGACGATGCTGCTCGCGATCATTCTTTCATGGAACGAAGCGTTCTGGACGCTCAATCTGACGACGTTCAACGCGGCGCCGCTGACGTATCTGATCGCGCAATTCTCGAGCCCCGAGGGCACGTTCTGGGCCAAGCTCTCCGCCGCCTCTACGTTGGCGATCGCGCCGATATTGATCCTCGGATGGTTTTCGCAGAAGCAACTCGTGCGCGGCCTCACGTTCGGCGCGGTCAAATAGTGGGGGCGGACGAAAATGGGCAGCATTGAACTCATCG
>Ga0182030_10023019_pt1 | contig 11554 bp, 11 predicted proteins | sample 812S3MmetaG_FD_121299 | JGI IMG/M metagenome (GOLD analysis project Ga0182030, IMG submission 121299) | Permafrost microbial communities from Stordalen Mire, Sweden - 812S3M metaG (Illumina Assembly) | ecosystem: Environmental > Terrestrial > Soil > Wetlands > Permafrost | place: Sweden... | reverse complement strand
GACCGCGCCGTCCTTCACGTCGTGCATCGACTTGGTGCAGGCCAGCGTGTTCTGGCCGTCGATGTTCATGGCGCAGGAGCCGCAGACGCCTTCGCGGCAGGAGCGGCGGAAGGTCAGCGTCGGGTCGATGTGGTTCTTGATCCAGATCAGGCCGTCGAGCACCATCGGGCCGCAATCATGGACGTCGATGAAATAGGTGTCGGTAGAGGGATTCTTGCCGTCGTCCGGATTCCAGCGATAGACCTTGAACTCGCGGGTCTCGGTCGCGGCCTGGGGTTTCGGCCAGGTCTTGCCGCCGGAGATCTTCGAGTTTTTCGGCAGTGCGAATTCAACCATTGGTCTTGCCTTTCGTCATTCCGGGGCGCGCGTAGCGCGAGCCACGATGTGCCATTGCACATCGGGGAATCCATACTCCCCGTCGTGGTTATGGATTCCGGGCTCGCTCGCTGCGCGCGCGCCCCGGAATGACGGGCTGGGATTGTTGCTGTCCATCAATACACCCGCGCCTTCGGCGGGATGTATTGAACGTCATTGGTCATGGTGTAGTCGTGCACCGGGCGGTAATCGATCGTGGTCTTGCCGCCGCCGTCCATCCACGCCAGCGTGTGCTTCATCCAGTTCTTGTCGTCGCGGGCGGAAAAATCCTCGCGGGCATGGGCGCCGCGGCTTTCGGTGCGGTTGGCCGCCGATTCCATCGTCACCACCGCCTGCACGATCAGATTGTCGAATTCCAGGGTCTCGACCAGATCCGAATTCCAGGTCAGCGAGCGGTCGGTCACCGCGATGTCGCTGATGCCGCCATGCACCTTGTGGATCAGGTTCTGGCCTTCCTCCAGCACCTCGCCGGTGCGGAACACCGCGCAGTTGTTCTGCATCACGTGCTGCATGCTGTCGCGCAGCCGCGCGGTCGGGGTGCCGCCGGAGGCATAGCGGTAACGATCGAGCCGGCCGAGCGCCTTGTCGGCCGAGCCGGCCGGCAGGTCCGGCTGCTTGCCGTTCGGCGTCAGCTTTTCGGCGCAGCGCAGGGCGGCGGCGCGGCCGAACACCACGAGGTCGATCAGCGAGTTGGAGCCGAGCCGGTTGGCGCCATGCACCGACACGCAGGCGGCTTCGCCGAGCGCCATCAGGCCCGGCACGATGGCGTTGTCGTCGCCGTCCTTCTTGGTCAGCACCTCGCCGTGATAATTGGTGGGGATGCCGCCCATATTGTAATGCACCGTCGGCAGGATCGGGATCGGCTCGCGGGTGACGTCGACATTGGCGAAGATCCGGGCCGATTCGGAGATCCCCGGCAGCCGCTCCTGCAGCACCTTGGGATCGAGATGGTCGAGATGCAGGAAGATATGGTCCTTCTTCTTGCCGACCCCGCGGCCCTCGCGCATTTCGATGGTCATCGCCCGCGACACCACGTCGCGCGAGGCCAGGTCCTTGGCGGACGGCGCGTAGCGCTCCATGAACCGCTCGCCCTCGGAATTGACCAGATAGCCGCCCTCGCCGCGGGCGCCTTCGGTGACCAGGCAGCCCGAACCGTAGATGCCGGTCGGATGGAACTGGACGAACTCCATGTCCTGCAGCGGCAGGCCGGCGCGCAACGCCATGGCGCCGCCGTCGCCGGTGCAGGTGTGCGCCGAGGTGCAGGAGGCGTAGGCGCGGCCATAGCCGCCGGTGGCCAGTATCGTGGTCTGGGCGCGGAAGCGGTGCAGCGTGCCGTCGTCGAGTTTCAGCGCGATCACGCCGCGGCAAACCCCCTGGTCGTCCATCATCAGGTCGATGGCGAAAAACTCGATGTAGAATTCGGCGGCATGGCGCAGCGCCTGGCCGTACATGGTGTGCAGCATGGCGTGGCCGGTGCGGTCGGCGGCGGCACAGGTGCGCTGCGCCTGGCCCTTGCCGTAGTCCAGCGTCATGCCGCCGAACGGCCGCTGATAGATCTTGCCGTCCTCGGTGCGCGAGAACGGCACGCCCCAATGCTCCAGTTCGTAGACCGCCTCGGGCGCGTTGCGCACCATGTATTCGATGGCGTCCTGGTCGCCGAGCCAGTCCGACCCCTTGACGGTGTCGTACATGTGCCAGCGCCAGTTGTCCTCGTGCATGTTGCCGAGCGCCGCCGAGATGCCGCCCTGCGCCGCCACCGTGTGCGAGCGGGTCGGAAACACCTTGGTGATGCAGGCGGTGCGCAGGCCGGCTTCGCTGCAGCCGACCACCGCGCGCAGGCCGGCGCCGCCGGCGCCGACCACGACGACGTCATAGGTGTGGTCTTCGATCGGATAGGCGTGGCCGTTGGTGGCAAAGGTTCCACTGCCGTTTGCGCCGTTGCCGTCAGCGGCCATGCGCTACACTCCAGATGACAGTTTGAGAATGGCGTAGATCGAGGCCAGCGCCACCGCGATGCAGAAAAAGTTGTTGGCCATGATGACCGCGAGTTTCAGCACCTCGTGGTGCACATAGTCCTCGATCACCAACTGCATGCCGATCTTCATGTGCCAGGCGCTGGCGATGATGAACAGCAGCATGATGATCGCGATCGCCGGCGAGCCGAGGATCTGCGCGGCGCCGGCCTGGTTGCGGCCGAGCAGCATCATCACCACCACGATGACAGGCACCATCAGCAGCACCATCGCCACCGCGGTAACGCGCTGGCGCCAGAAGTCGGATGTGCCGGAATGCGAGGCCCCGAGACTGCGCACCCGGGCGAGCGGGGTGCGCATCGAATTGGCAGCGTGAGAATTGGCAGCGTGAGAATCTGGCAGGGTCATCGTCCGCCTCCGATGGCATAGGCCGCGATCCACAGCAGCACCGTGAGCGAAATGCCGCCGATCAGCGCGCCCCAGGTCAGCGCCTCGCGCTCGCTGGCCTTGAAGCCGTAGCCGAGATCCCAGACGAAATGCCGGACGCCGGAGAGCAGATGATGCAGCAGCGCCCAAGTATAGCCGAACACGATCAGCCGGCCGATGAAGCTGCCGGTAAAGGCCTGCACGTTGGCGTAGGCCGCCGGGCCCGTCGCCGCGGCGATCAGCCACCACGCCAGCAGCAAAGTGCCGAAATACAGTGCGATGCCGGTGGCGCGATGGACGATGGACAGCGCCATCGTCAGGGTCCAGCGATAGGTCTGCACGTGCGGCGAAAGCGGTCGTTCGATCCTGGCGGTCATCAGCGGCTTTGAGGGTTTGCGGGCCCGCGCAGGGCCCCTTCGGGGATCGCGATAGACGAAGTCTATTTACGAAGTCGAAACAGCCAGCGCAACGGCGAAATCATCGTTTGCGAACGAATGTTCATAGCTTCAGATGAGCCCTGCATTGGCGGGGATTGACAGGACATCGCGGCCCTGTTGGCTGGCGGGCTGAAGCTCGATTCATGAGCGGATGCGCGGACAACGCGCAAGCAGCAGCTGGGGGCGGGACGATGATCACGGGACTGAACGCCTCCGAATGGTCAGAACTGGCGCTTTTGCTGGTCGCGGTCGGCGCCTTCTCCGGATTTCTCGCCGGCGTGTTCGGGATTGGCGGCGGCGCGGTCCTGGTGCCGGTGTTTTACGAATGCTTCCGGCTGGCCGGCGTCCCGATCGAGGTGCGGATGCCGCTGTGCATCGGCACCTCGCTCGCCGTCATCATTCCGACCTCGATCCGCTCCTATCGCGCCCACCACGTCCGCGGCGCGGTCGACTTGGCGATCCTGCGCAGCTGGTGGCTGCCGGTGCTGATCGGCGTGACCGCCGGCAGCGTCACCGCGCGCTATGCGCCGGAGCGGCTGTTCAAGATCGTGTTCGTGGCGGTGGCCTATTCCGCCGCCGCGCGCCTGCTGCTGGCGCGGCAAAGCTGGAAGTTCGGCGAGGATTTTCCAAGGGGTGCGCTGATGCAGGCCTACGGCTTCCTGGTCGGGCTGCTCTCGACCTTGATGGGCATCGGCGGCGGCTTGTTCTCCAATCTGCTGATGACGTTCTACGGCCGGCCGATCCATCAGGCGGTCGCGACCTCCTCGGCGCTGGCGGTGCTGATCTCGATCCCCGGCGCGCTCGGCTATGTCTATGCCGGCTGGCCCGCGGCGGCGCATTATCCCGATGTCGCCGCGCTGCAATGGCCGTTCGCGCTCGGCTACGTCTCGCTGATCGGCGCGGTGCTGGTGATGCCGACCAGCCTGTTGACCGCGCCGCTCGGTGTCCGCGCCGCGCATGCGATGTCGAAGCGCACGCTCGAGATGGCGTTCGGCTGTTATCTGCTGATCGTCGGCAGCCGGTTCGTGGTCAGCCTGATGTAAGAAGTCGTTCTGGCAGTGCGCTTTTCGAAACCGTCATTGCAAGCTCTTGCGAAGCAATCCATGCCGCGAGCAAAGAGCAGATGGCTTCGTCGCTGACGCTCCTCGCAATGACGACCTCAGGCTTCCTTCTTCGAATAAATATCCGCATAGGTGTCGCGCAAAATATTCTTCTGCACCTTGCCCATGGCGTTGCGCGGCAGTTCGTCGACCACGATCACCCGTTTCGGCATCTTGAATTTTGCAAGCCGGCCCTCGAGCGCGTGCAGCACCGAGGCTTCATCGACGCCCGCGCTCTTGTCGCGGACCACCACGGCGGTGACGCCCTCGCCGAAATCGGCATGGGGCACGCCGATCACAGCCGATTCGACCACGCCCGGCATGGCGTCGATCTCGCTCTCGATTTCCTTCGGGTAGACGTTGAAGCCGCCGGAGATCACCAGATCCTTGCCGCGGCCGAGAATGTGGACGTAGCCCTGGCCGTCGATCTTGCCGAGATCGCCGGTGATGAAGAAGCCGTCGTCGCGGAATTCGGCTTTGGTCTTTTCCGGCATCCGCCAGTAGCCCTTGAACACGTTCGGCCCCTTGACCTCGATCATGCCGATGGTGTCGCGCGCGACCTCCTCGCCGGTCTCCGGATCGGTGACGCGCACGGCGACGCCGGGCAGCGCCCGGCCGACCGCGCCGGGGACGCGGTCGCCGTCATAGGGATTCGACGTGTTCATGTTGGTCTCGGTCATGCCGTAGCGTTCCAGCACGGCATGGCCGGTGCGCGCGGCCCATTCGCGATGGGTGTCGGCGAGCAGCGGCGCCGAGCCGGAAATGAACAGCCGCATATGGGCGGTGGATTCGCGGGTCAGCGCCGGGCTGTGCAGCAGCCTCGTATAGAAGGTCGGCACCCCCATCAGCACGGTGGCGCGGGCCATCAGTTTGATGATCAGCTCGGGATCGAATTTCGGCAGGAAGATCATCGCGGCGCGGGCAAACAGCGTGACGTTGCTGGCCACGAACAATCCGTGGGTGTGATAGATCGGCAGCGCGTGGATCAGCACGTCCTGATCAGTGAAGCGCCAGGTGTCGACCAGGCTCAGCGAGTTCGACGCCAGATTGTCATGCGTCAGCATCGCGCCCTTGGAGCGCCCCGTGGTGCCGGAGGTGTAGAGAATGGCGGCGAGGTCGTCGCCCCCGCGCGCGACGGTGACGAACGCAGAGCTCGCGTGAGCGGCGGCGTCGGTCAACGATCCCCGGCCGTCGGCGCCGAGGGTTTTGATCCCGGCGCCAACCCTGGCGGCGAGGGCGCCGATGGCTTCGGCCTTGGCCGGGTCGCACACCACCAGCGACGGTTCGGCGTCGGTGATGAAATATTCGAGTTCGTTCAGCGTATAGGCGGTGTTGAGCGGCAGATATACCGCGCCGGCGCGCACCGCGGCGAGATACAGCATCAGGCCCGGCACCGATTTTTCGGTCTGCGCGGCGACGCGGTCGCCGGGCTTGACGCCGCAGGACACCAGCACATTGGCGATCTGCCCGGCCTGGGCTATCAGGTCGCCATAGCTGATGCGGCGCCCGTCGAGGGTCTCGATCGCGAGCCGCGCCGGATCGTCAAGGCCGTCGAACAGGCGGGAAAACAGGTTGGCGTCCATGATGGTTTTCTGCGGCGCGTTCATGCATCATTGCGGGGCGGCTTGCGTCGGATCGGCCGCATTCTCAAGGCGTTGCATAGCAAAAACGCCCTTCACAAAGCAACGGAGACGGTTGGCATGACAACAAGCGGCAAACGCGTGGCCTGGGTGACGGGGGGCGGCAGCGGCATCGGCGAGGCCGGTGCGGAAGCGCTGGCCGCGGATGGCTGGACCGTGGTGGTTTCGGGGCGCCGGCAGGATGCGCTGGATGCCGTGGTGGCGAAGATCACGGCAAGCGGCGGCAAGGCCGAGGCGATCGCGCTCGATGTCAGCAGGTCCGACGACGTGACCAAAGCCGCGGCGCGGATTCTCGCCGCGCACGGTCGCATCGATCTGTTGGTCAACAGCGCCGGCATCAACGTGCCGAAGCGCAGCTGGGCCGACATGGAGCTGGAAGGCTGGAACCGGCTGGTCGAGATCAATCTCAACGGCGTGCTGTATTGCATGCGCGCGGTGCTGCCGGCGATGCGCGCCCAGAAGGACGGCTGCATCATCAACGTCGCGTCCTGGGCCGGCCGTCACGTGTCGAAGATGCCGGGCCCCGCCTACACGACGACGAAACATGCGGTGCTGGCGCTGACCCATTCCTTCAACATGGACGAATGCGTCAACGGCCTGCGCGCCTGCTGCCTGTCGCCCGGCGAGGTCGCAACCCCGATCCTGAAACTGCGGCCGGTGGTGCCGAGCGAAGCCGAACAGGCCCGCATGCTGCAGCCGGAGGATCTCGGCCGCACCATCGCCTTCGTCGCCAGCCTGCCGCCGCGGGTCTGCGTCAACGAGATCCTGATCAGCCCGACCTGGAACCGGGGCTTCGTGCAGACGCCGAACAACCGGGATTAGGACGGCGAATTTGCAGTTCGAATCCTTTCGGTCCGTAGCGACCTTCACAACAATCGTCATTCCGGGGCTCGAGTAACGCGCGAAGCGCGGGACGAGCGAGCCCGGAATCCATAACCATCGCAGGGGCTATGGATTCCGGGTCTGCGCTCCGCCCGGCTATCGCCGGCCAGAGCGCATCCCGGAATGACGATTGCTGTCATGGTCGTTATGTACAGGATGATGTCGCACACGGCCGCCGCTGCGAAAAGTTTCAGGCATCACGATAAATTATGCGCCGAAACCGGCCGAAAGACCTCCCGTAACTCGGCCCAACGGCGACGCAGTCAACCATCAACGGACAAGCGTCGGTGTTGCCCTTCATGACAGGCGGAGGTCCGCTTGTCGCCTCAATCCATCGGGAGATAAATCATGTCCAAGCGCATTGCATTTTTGACCGCCGCCGCCTTCGGCGCGCTAGCCCTGACCGCCACCCTCGTTGCGCCGGTGAGCGCGCAAGACAAGACCGTGATGGTCGGCGGCGCCGCGATGTTCCCGTCCAAGAACATCATCCAGAACGCCGTCAATTCCAAGGATCACACCACGCTGGTGGCGGCGGTGAAGGCCGCCGGCCTGGTCGACACCCTGGAAGGCAAGGGCCCGTTCACGGTGTTCGCACCGACCAACGCCGCCTTCGGCAAGCTGCCGGCCGGCACCGTCGATACCCTGGTGAAGCCCGAGAACAAGGCGACGTTGACCAAGATCCTGACTTATCACGTGGTTCCCGGCAAGCTCGAGGCCTCCGATCTGACCGACGGCAAGAAGCTCAAGACCGTTCAGGGTGAAGAGCTGACCGTCAAGCGGTCGGGCGATAGCGTGATGATCATCGACGCCAAGGGCGATTCGGCCACCGTCACCATTCCGAACGTCAACCAGTCGAACGGCGTGATCCATGTGATCGATACCGTGCTGATGCCGTCGTGACATCCGGCTGACCTTGCGAAGTATAACCTCTCCCCGCAAGCGGGACGCAAGCGGGGAGAGGTTAAGGCGACCCCGCTCGCTTTTTTGTGACCGGCGGAGACTGCAGGCATCGACCTTAGGGGCATCGCGGCGGTAACGAAGCCGGCAATCCCGGCGTATAGTGGGGTATTCGGCCTTCAGCGATGGAACCAGCATGTCCAGCACGACAGTCAGCGACCACCACGCCACCTCCGCAGGCAAAGTGATCCAGCCGGCCTGGGTTCGTACCGTGCACTGGATCAACGCGGTGGCGATCCTGCTGATGATCACGTCGGGATGGCAGATCTACAACGCCTCGCCGCTGTTCAATTTCAACTTTTCCCATAGCATCACCCTCGGCGGCTGGCTCGGCGGCGCGCTGCTCTGGCATTTCGCGGCGATGTGGCTGCTGATGGTCAACGGCCTCGTCTACCTCACGCTCGGCCTTGCCAGCGGCCGTTTTGCCAACAAGCTGCTGCCGATCACGCCGAAGGGCGTGATCTCGGACGCCAGGGCGGCGCTGACCGGCAGGCTGTCGCATGACGACCTGACCCGGTATAATTACGTGCAGAAGCTGCTCTACGCCGGCATCATCGTGGTCGGCATCGTCATCGTGCTGTCGGGGCTTTCGATCTGGAAGCCGGTGCAGCTGCAATATCTGACGGCGCTGTTCGGCGGCTATGATGTCGCACGCTACGTTCACTTCGTCTGCATGGCGGCGATCGTCGCCTTCCTGGTGGTGCATGTCGCGCTGGCGCTGTTGGTGCCGAAGAGCCTGCGCGCCATGATCATCGGCCGCTGAACAAATTTTTAAGGAGAGATGTCATGGGCCGCCTACGTTCGCTGCTGATTCCCGGAGTCGACAAGCAGCTCCTGGTCAAGGACGCGGCCAAACTGCTGCCGGATCCGGCGCGCCGGCGTTTTATCGCGGGTGGCGCCAGCCTTGGCGCGCTGACGCTGCTGACCGGCTGCGACGTGTCGGACAGTTTTTCGGCCGACCAGATGCTGACCAGGATCTCGAAGTTCAACGATGCGGTGCAGGCTCTGATCTTCAATCCGCACGCGCTGGCGCCGACTTTTCCGGAAAGCGCGATCACGAAACCGTTTCCGTTCAACGCCTATTACGAGCTCGACGATGCACCCGAGATCGACGGCAAGGACTGGAAGTTCGAGGTCAGGGGCCTCGTCGACAACAAGAAATCCTGGACGCTGGACGAGCTCTACCAATTGCCGCAGGTCAAGCAGGTCACCCGCCATATCTGCGTCGAGGGCTGGAGCGCGATCGGCAGCTGGACCGGCACGCCGCTGCGCGACTTCCTCAAGCTGGTCGGCGCCGACACCAGCGCCCGATATTGCTGGTTCCAGTGCGCCGACAAGGACGGCTACAACAGCCCGCTCGACATGGAGACGGCGCTGCATCCGCAGACCCAGATGACGTTCAAATTCGCCGACCAGATCCTGCCGCGGGCCTATGGTTTTCCGATGAAGATCAGGGTGCCGACAAAACTGGGCTTCAAGAATCCGAAATATGTGGTCTCGATGGAAGTCACCAACGACTACAAGGGCGGCTACTGGGAAGACCAGGGCTACAATTCCTTCAGCGGCAGCTGACGGGCATTGTCATGCGCACGTCGTAGCCCGGATGGAGCGAAGCGCAATCCGGGTTATCGAAGGTCGGTTTCTGCATCCCGGATTTCGCTGCCGCTCCATCCGGGCTACGCGCTCCCACAAGGCGAAGGTCAGGCCGCGGGTTTTGCCTGCGCCAGCCGCGGCTGGAAGGCCGCTGCGATCGCTCCCGCCACCAGCAAGGCCGCGGACACGTTCAGCGCATAGGACAGGCTGCCGAAGGCGTCGGTGATGGCGCCGACCGCGATCGGTCCGAGCGTCTGGCCGACGCCGAAGGCGATGGTCATCGCCGCGATGGCGCGGGGCCAGGCCGCCGGCGGATAGTTGAAGCGCACGAAGGCGGTGGTGGAACCGACCACTGCGAAGAACGCGACCCCGAACACCAGCGCCGAGATCGCCAGCAACGTCGCGGAATGTCCGAACAGCGGCAGCGCCGCGCCGGCGGCATTGACGCCGAGAATGATCGCGGTGGAGACGCCGCCGCGGTTGTTCGCCAGCACGCCGCGCCACAGCCACGGGGTCGCGAACGCGCTGAGCCCGATCAGGCACCAGAACGCGCTCTGCGCCGCCGCCCCACCGCCGGCGTCGCGGACATAGGCGATCATGAAGGTCATGTAGGCGATGTAGCCGGCGCCGAACAGAAAATAGCCGGCGAGATAGATCAGCACCGGCCGGATCGCGAAGCCGGCGGGCGCCGCGGTGGCGATGCCGGCACGGGCATCGATCGGCGCCAGCAGCAGCGGGATCGTCAGTACGATCGACAGCAGCGTCATCGCCCACCACACGATCCACCACGATCCCGGTCCGAACGCCTGCAGCACGAACGGCGCGATCAGGCCGGAGGACAGGATGCCGAGCCCGGGGCCGGCATAAAACAGGCTGAGCAGAAAGTTGGCCCGCTCGGGCCGCGATTGCGCGATCATCGCCGCCAGCGCCGCGCCGGCGACGAATCCGGCCGCCGCGCCGAACCCGACCAATAGCCGGGCAAAACTCAGCACGTAGAAATTGCCCGACAGCGCGCACAGCGCCAGCGACACGACGCAGGCCAGCGTGCCCCAGCGCACCGCGGCCGCCAGTCCGAAGCGTTTTATCAGCTGCGATGCCATCAGGGCGCCGGCGAGATAGCCCGCCGCATTGATGGTGTTCATGAAACCCGCGGTGGAATAGGACCAGCCCAGCGCCTCGCGCATGTCGGGCAGCACCAGCGAATAGGCAAAACGGCCGATCCCGAGCCCGACCGTCGGCGTCAGCGACAGCATCAGGATCAGCCGCGCGGGATGCGCAGGCGGCGGGGGACGGTCGGGGGCGTGCAAAGGCTGTACTCCGGCTGGCGTCCACTGTGACAGCCCATGCGGGGATTGCACAGGCCGCGGCCGGCAATGGTGTCTTGCCATCCGCGCAATGCCGCTCTAGCACTCCCGCGCCCACCGTCATTCCGGGGCGCGCGCAAGCGCGAACCCGGAATCTCGTCGTTTTCGGGACATGAAGGCTCGGCTTGAGATTTCGGATCGCCTCGCTCTGCTCGGCGTCCGGAATGTCGAAGAAGAGCAATAGAATTTCGAACGAGGATCTTCCCATGGCGACCCATAAACTCCTGCTGCTCCCCGGCGACGGCATCGGCCCCGAAGTGATGGCGGAGGTGCAGCGCCTGATCGACTGGATCAACGCGCAAGGCCTCGCGCATTTCGAGACCGAGCAGGGCCTGGTCGGGGGCGCGTCCTATGATGCGAGCAAGCTCAGCATTACCGGCGCCACCATGGCCAAGGCGATGGCCGCCGACGCCGTGATCTTCGGCGCGGTCGGCGGTCCGAAATGGGACAGCGTGCCCTATGATGCGCGGCCCGAGGCCGGTTTGCTGCGGCTGCGCAAGGACCTCGGCCTGTTCGCCAATCTGCGCCCCGCGGTGTGCTATCCGGCGCTCGCCGATGCGTCCAGCCTGAAGCGCGAGGTGGTCGAGGGCCTCGACATCATGATCGTGCGCGAGCTCACCGGCGGGGTGTATTTCGGCGAACCGAAGACCATCACCGATCTCGGCAACGGCCAGAAGCGCGCCATCGATACCCAGGTCTACGACACCTATGAGATCGAGCGCATCGCCCGCGTCGCGTTCGATCTGGCGCGCAAGCGCCGCAACAAGCTGACCTCGATGGAAAAACGCAATGTGATGAAATCGGGCG
>Ga0182030_10023018_pt1 | contig 11554 bp, 9 predicted proteins | sample 812S3MmetaG_FD_121299 | JGI IMG/M metagenome (GOLD analysis project Ga0182030, IMG submission 121299) | Permafrost microbial communities from Stordalen Mire, Sweden - 812S3M metaG (Illumina Assembly) | ecosystem: Environmental > Terrestrial > Soil > Wetlands > Permafrost | place: Sweden... | reverse complement strand
TAGACTCTATTCTTAGAATAATAGGTACAGAAGAAGGTTCTACGACGACAGTCGAAAAGCTGAAAACTATGAAACCTTACATAATCGGACTAGCCGCAGTGGGACGACGAGTCCGTAACAAAAATAATAATAGTTTCTAGTTTATATCATGTATCATCAGTAGTAACAAGAGGTCGAAACTATGAAATAAATAGTAGGTCCTGCTTAGGTGATCTGTATAAGGAGATAGTAAGTTAAGGGTGATTGACGTATAAGCAGCAGTGGTCTGCCTTACTAACTGGCCCTAGACCAAGAACAAACTATCTTGTATTCAACTACTTAAGCTATACTACATCATATCATAAGCCCATAGTTCTAGCAAAACAACTATCTACAGCAATTACTTTCTTATCTTCTCCCAACAGTTCAGCATACCTAACTTGAAGTCCCATTCCCAGATATTTATTCGCTCAATATCCTATTCGGTCACGTGATCAAGGTCCTTTATCCATTTCCTGATCCTCAGAGCTGGTTTCTCACACTTATTCATTCTCTTTCTGATTATAATGTTTAAGTAGGCCTATATATAAAACCATGAAACTTCCAACTGGTTATCTAAGGATAAGCACGTGACTAGATATGATAACGCTAAAAATCGATTTGTCATTGTTGTCAATTCTCCCCCAACCTCGTCGAACTCACACAGAATAGAGGTATGCTCATATATTCGAAAATAACGGTCACAAGCTCGGAACATACAAGTGGAACAATCCTGAATATGGCACTTGGTGAATCGCAACATTTGGAATTGGCGTTCAACGTCTGTATTCGTTGCAAAGGGCGGAAGAAGAAATGCGACAAAGCCTTGCCAAGCTGTTCGAGATGCACCCGGTATGTTAAGTTAAATCATCCTCAATATAATATCTCTCATCTCAGTTTATCAAAGGCTTCGTGTTCGATGCCAATACAACCCCTCAGAACTACGTGGCCTGTCTACGCCTGACAAATCGGACCAAGTTGGCAGTGACGACCCTGTTGCGATACATCAAGATCATACTAGAAATTTCTTTCCAGAACTGGTCACTCCCTTCTCTTTCATCAAGCCACAGATGGCGTTTTCTATACGTTCAGGAGAGCGCCGACTTCTCGGTCTAGATGAGCAGCTTACCGAACAATGCTGTGATATCATGAGCAGGGAAGGAGACGATATACTTGCCTCCTGCTCTAGGTATTTCACTTTCGTTCACATCTGGTACCCAATATTAGCTAAGGACGAGCTCTACGACCGGCTGCCGCGCCTACGGAGTTTGCCAAAGGGGGACTTCTCTATTTTGGTGCTGACCATCCACCTGGTCAGTCAGATATACCAGCAAACTCCTCACGAGAGAGATAGTCTGGCTCAGCTTTATCATACGATCAAGGGCTTCCACTTTTTTCTCATGTCGGCTGGAAGATCATCTATTGAACTTGTTCAAGCTGGGCTTTTGCTTGCTGTTTACGAACATAGTCAAGCACTCCACGACGCTACATATCAGACACTAGGAGCATGTGCAAGGATGGGGTATGCGCTTGGTTTTGACAAAACTTTATCGCAGGATATCTTGCTAGATGCTCAAGCTAACTCTATAGCTGAGAGACAGAGACAAGTCTGGTGGGGTATAATCATTCTCGAAAGGTATATTCATAGCCTAAACATTTTGAAACTGCTGAAACATTGTCAAATATTCGAACTTGAATTATGGCTGATTTAAATACAGAATCTCAATGTTGGAGTATATTGACAAGAAACTTCCCTTTGCTATCGCAACACCCCTTCCTACCGATCTCTTGCCCTCGGATAATGGCACCAGAGAGCCTGCCTCCCAAGGCATGAGTCTACATGGAGCGATGCCTACCAATACCTCCGTTGAATTAAGTGTTCATGCTCGAATTGCTCAGGGTGCTTTTCTATTGAGCTACGTGGTCGATCGCGTGAGCGCATCTGATCCAAACTCATCATCTTGCGGTGCTGCACGTCTTGATAACACCTTACGATCATATGCTATGACTTTACTGCAGCCAGAAGGCCATGGGCACCTCTGTTGGCCATATTCAATCTGCCTCAGGTGAGTCTCGATCTACTTTCCACTAATAAGTCCAACATGGCTAAAGTGTAACGGTGCACTCTTAACGCTCAACCTCTTCGAGGTATCTGTAGAACCACGGCCTCCAGAAGCCCATGAAAAACAGTTGTTTCAATCTCGTGCTGCACTTGGCCTTCAGTCAGTGCTTAGAATGATCACAGAGGCCACATGGGGATCTTCAAATTTCTCTGATGCCGAAATAATGCCAGTGCCCATCTGGGCCTTTCATCGTGCATATTTAGCAGCCTTGGTAAGTCTGGAGCTCGGGATCATTGACGAGGACGAAGAAAGGTGGACGATGTATATTCAGGCCGTAAAACGTATGCTAAAAATTGTGGAGCCGAGGTGTAGACTTGCAGGTATAATATTATTTTCTCTACCTAAAATCTCTGTCTAAACTATCACTGACTAGATGTAGGAGATTATCTGAAAGCCATTGAAACTACAGAATTAAGGAGAGCAAAAAGAATTTTGTGTCAACCTATTGATGGACCAACTCAGACAAGTTTTGCCTGCAGCTCTCCATAGGCTTTGAGAAACTCATCCTTCGATTCCTTCTTCCATTTGTCTGCAACTGGATCAATGAGCTTCCCGCCAATTGCAGCCATCAAACCTGGGCTCATGTAATGCTGTGTTGGATCGGCATCCGGAAACGTCAACGAGACCCTCGTATCCACGACCTGAAGATGCATCCCTTCCAACGTCCCTTTCAAGCTATCACTTGCTGACTGTCCACCCTTTATGCCATAACTAACGATCATCACCGGTTTGCCAATCCAAGTATTGTATAAATAGTCAATGGCATTCTTCGTTACGCCTGGCAGGCCGAAATTCCACTCCGCAGTAACGAAAACGTATGCGTCGTATTTGCCAATCTCTGCACTCCAAAGCTTGCTGTGCTCGTGGGCGAATTGTCCTTGTGCGGGAACCATGGCAGGCATGATGTCCTCATCGAAAGGAGGGAGATTGAAAGAGGCTATGTCGACGAGGGACAGGATTGGAGGGGATGTGAGGGTTTTGTCTGATGCTGATTCCTCGAGGACAGACTTGACGAGGGCGCTGACTTTGTCACCAATACGGTTTTGACGTGTGCTACCGATGATAATCCCTATCTTTTTGGGGGCCTGAGCGTCGACGGGCGCTTGAGACATGATGGCGTATGATCGATAAATTGTACGATTTAGGAAGAAATAAGGAGGAGTAGTTCGAGGTACTTTGGTGAAGTTTTTGGACAAATGTTTTAGATAGAAGGTCATAAAAGAATGATGGGGAAAAACAACGGAAGCAGAGCGAAATCCTCTCTCATTAATACTTTCAAACCCCTAGAACGGCTGAGACAATATCCACAACCACTCCATAGAGTTCGGGTCCAGAGGACAAAAAGAAAACCACTTTATGCACGGGCGGCAAGATGGCGGCGGAAAGTGGGTCACTGGGTCCAACACGTACTACCGTATAGTCTGATTTTAAAGCCCAGTGCAAAATTTCCAATCAACATTACTTAAGCGTAGGTTCGAAATGATTCGTGCAGCCATTGGTTTACAATATACGCCCTGAAGGAATACCCTAAGCTACTATTTAGGGGGAGTACAAAATCTAGCTCTTACTTATAAGCCCAGATTCTTATTGGCCAAAATGTATCCACATCGTGTTTTAGCCCTTTAACAGTAGAATATACAGTATATTGCAGCAAGGTAGCAACAAAAGAAAGGAAATTGCGCGATCTGTGCAATATTAACCCCGCACTGTGGTTGTTAATTACAAATTGTTGTCCTGGGCACATAAAGGGCGGCCGCCCGTGCATGAGAGAGCCCTGAAACGTCGGAAAGGCTGACGGTTATGATTTGAAATCCGCGGTGAGGACCTGAAATATGAGGCCATGGGGCAATCTTAGAAACCCTGAACTCTGATCTTCTGTATCAGGAGTCAAGGTATGCGAAGGTGAATAGAGTTGAGATAAATCACGTGATCCAGCACCCCTAGCTACCTACCTTAGGTAGACAAGGGCATAGGGTACCTGCCTTTTTTTTGATGCAAAAAAATCTACTTTTATGAACTCTGATTCCTTTTTACCCGAGAATAAAATAACTGCTTTCCGTGTATCAATAGCTTTTATTGATGTCGATATCAGGCTGTAACTATCTTGATGACATGGGGGGTATGGGAAGCCCTATCTTTTGACAAATCAAGTCTTCACCCCGCCGGCTCTGAGAGTTATTTGGAGCTAGTCTAAGTCTAATTTTTTTATATTATCCTAGCTGTGACTGTGAGCCATTAGCTGGTAAACGATACAATTGGGTTTAGTTACAGGTCAGCCATTGTCTCCTCCCTAACCCACATGGAGCCCATGCACCAACGTGCTGCTAGTATGTGTATATGATATTTGTGGGGATTTGTGAACTTGGCTCCTTACTCTATGGAGTCACCACTTCATCGAATATGCTAATCGTCGGGAGAGCTATCGCGAGAATAGGAGGATCTTGAACTGTAAATAATTGGTGGCTTGACAATTATTTCTGTATGTGTGCCTGTGGGGAAGATAGTATGCATATCATCAATAATTTCTAGATCTATGATAAGAAATCTTGGCTTATGTTGCTGGTTCACAGTATCAATGAAAAAATGAACTCAAAGTTTTTGTAGAGGTTGTTGAGAGAAGATGTGTGGAGAATGTGGAGTGTTGGGTTCTACTCTCTGAAGGAAGAGATCCATCTAAGATCTTAGAAGACCCAAAGTTAATGTACCTAGATATCTAACTAAAATTTGCAAAATCTGTTACAGCTCAAACAGGTACTAATGAAGTTAGGACGATGACATCTTAGAGACAGGGAAATTATAAAAGACAGGTTGCATTTATGATAGCAGTTATAACCTCAACCTTTTTTAAACTGAGACTCGAAAACTAGCAACATGGCATTCAAATTTGATCTCAAGAAGCGGAACAACCATTTAGCCGAGTTGCTAAGATAATTTGCCCAGAAAATGCGAAAAGACACGCCGGTTCGGTTTTGGCAGTGGGCACTTGCCGTGGATCTCGTTTTTGTACTTTTTGCGATTATAATCTTCCCCCTTCCGGAGCTGGTAAGTAATTTGATCTGACAAATCACTATTGTTCTAATGTCGGTGTAGAGTAATCGTGAGGTTACAGCACACCCTCGTGATATCTTGACGTTTATTGTTGATGGGAAAACGTCTCCTTTGGGCTCTGATCTGAAGGCTGACTATCGTTGGGTTGTGAGGTCTTACTTCTGAAATTTTCTTTTTTTGTTGCCTTTCCCCCTCAGCCTTGTGCCTGTTTACTTTATGGTGCTTGAGAATCTCAGGTATTTGTTACTCGGGAACACGGCTCTAGAGAATAATGTAACTAACCAGAAGGACCCAGTCTCCCATGAGATCACTTGTAGTGATCTCCTCGTTCTCCGACACTGCGTTCATCGACGTCACGAGTTAAGAGAAGATCACGCCGACGAAGGAAAAGGCGCAGAGAAAAACCATGACCGACTGAATATAAAAATGTCGTTGAATTTGTGTCACTATCACAGAAATATAAAGCCCTAGTTTGCAGATCATTGTGAGAAACCCCTGTTCGGGATCTCTACAGATCAGAGACGATGCGTTTTCGGTCTATGGTTCATTTTTCTTGCTATCAACCACACAAATATTGCAGACTTTATAGAAATAATTGGTCTCATCGAGTGATTGACGAAAATCTACGAAAAATCGGGGATGGAAGACCTTATTTTGTGGGGGGATCCTGTGGAGTTGATACCCATCTGAGTGCTTCACGTCTGGCCCTTGGAACTATTTCATAACATGACCTCGAAACGTGCCACTAGCCTCGGATCTCGTAACCTGGGGGCATTTGCAACCATCAACACTCATCATTATAAGCGACGAGGAGTTTCTCTTGCCTTCGTATTGTGTAGCCTATATAGAACTGCACAATGTGAGTATCAAAATACATGAAGTTTTAGAGCCCCGTTCTCGAAAAGCTTTGTCCATCTTGAATGCACAGCTTGCAAGTCGACAATTAGAGAAGTAACAGCTGAATGAAGACAGCTCGAGGGGCATTTCATCCAGTCTCAGGGCCCGAAACCTGGGACAACAGGATAGAAAAGCGGGATCTCCACTTCGTGCCAAAAATGACTGCCTGGTAAGTTCCACATGGTGGTGTTGTCCTATTCGAAGGCACGCTTTGAAACCGGTCGCTCGATAGATGAGGAGTTGAATCCTACCTTTTTTTTGGCAGAGGAAAGAGTCATTCAATATTTTTGCGTCTACGGCAAAGGAGTTCAAGAAGTCATCCCAAGGCAATCCGGTTGAATCCTGGAATGTGCCTTCCAAAATGACACAACTCGAAATTTTAGAGGCGCGAATTATATTCTTTGACGTGGCCGGACGAAAAAAGACACAATCGTCTGATTTCTGAAATGGGAGGAAAGATCTTCTGCGATGAATATTAGAACGAGGGGCATAAGATCCTGACATAAAGCGATTAGTCAGCATCCGCCATGAAATGCAGCGAGACTACTTCATCTCGTCTCTTCTTCAATATCACGCCCACTCAATATCCCAACGATGCCGGCATTGCCTCAACACCAGAGTGTCTTCAGAATAACCAAGAATGACAATGGATCCAATTCAGCACAGTATCGTACAAAGACAAGGAACCGGCAGTCGATCTCGTGCGCCGCCTGCAAGACGCGAAAGTCAGTGCTGCCATGGCCCCCTTTTCCATGAGTGCATGGTTGACTCTGCACGCACCTGTATAGACTGAAATGCGATCGCCAGACCCCTTGCGCGTCTTGCTCCAAGAGGGGTGATGATGCTTCGTGTACTTATACTAATAGCCCCCGAATGAGCGCGAAATCGGACCCCGCGCTTCCGAAGCCCAACTTCGCCTGCAGAAACCGGAGGAAATGGTCACTACTCTGATGGAATCAAACAAAAAGTAGTCGCAAAATGTACCTACCGTTTCCTCCTCGCCACCCAAGGGAACAGATGATCTCCAATTGGCGACTTCTCGGTTTCTGAGCTTACCACCGGATTCCACATCTTCGGGATCGTACGTGTGCCAGGCTGACTCTGAAGCAAACTATCGAGGCGCTACCCATTGGTCTGCAATACTTGATAATGTCCGTTCCGGAAATTTTGAGAGAGGGCTCGCTGATGAAGTCTAGATTCGAGACATTCAGGGCTTCCTTGAGCCTACCCTGGAACCACACGCTGATATTGTAGAGACCACATTCATTGATTCTCCTGATATTATGTTCCAATTCATGAAGAGCCCGACAATAGAAGATGTGTGCAACTCACCGCCTCCAAGACCCACAGTGGATAGACTCGTATCGCACTATTTCAATGGAGGCAACTTTAAACTCCGTAAGTAGCACTACTCAAGTCCCAGTCTCAATTCATGAGCTGATTCCTACAGCAATTATTCACAGTGGCAAATTTCAACGAGAGGCAGGCTGCAGACCCTTAGGCATTGAGAAGGAGATACTAATTTGCCATGGTATGAATTTTTCTGGCGTAAGCCTTCTTCGGTATCGTTTCTCTGGCTCTCGATGCTCTTTTCGATCTTTTATACCGGATCAAAAGCTGGAGAAACCCACGGTTCTGGAACTTCAAACATCACTCACTCTTCTGCCGGAGCATCCTTTCTGAAACTAGCGGGCAAATCACTAATTGCCCGAGGCTACCAGAAGGCTAGGCCTTACTCTGTAGAGGCTGTGGTTCTTTATGCATTATGCAAGTTCTTCTTCAAGAATGATCCAGATGAGGATTCTTGGCTGCTCATGGGAATCAGTGCGCGCCTGGCAGTAAAAATGGGCTATCACCGTGATCCCAAACATTTTCCGCATATTTCGCCATTTGAGGGGGAAATGAGGCGAAGGACCTTCTATATTGTGAGTCTTTTTGATACCATGCTCTCATTTCAGTCGGGATTACCCGCTGTGATACAAGAGAAAGAATGTGATACCGAAGATCTGAGCAATTTGTTGGACACAGACTTCGACGAGGATTGCAAGGAACTCCCAACCCCTCGGCCCTGGACAGATCCCACCCCTACACTTTCTTATTGTTATAAAAGTCGACTGGGGAAGATTTTTCGTCGCGTTACCCGGCATGCTCTGGCTTTGAAAACACCTTCATATGAAGAGACCATGAAGTTGGATCGAGAGCTGCATTTAATCCACGAGGAAGTCACTCCCAGTCTTAGATGGAGATCCATATCTTCTTCATATAAAGATGATATATCAATTATAATGGGCAGATTAAATATCGATCTCATGCATCAAGAATGTATTTGCGCGTTGCATCGTCATTATCTTAGCCATCAAAAGACAAACCCGGAATTTGCTTATTCCCGGCGTACTTGCTCAGATGCTGCTCTCCAACTTTTGCAACTTCAGTCAGAAATGCACGCCGCGTTCCAGCCGGGCGGCCGTTGGCAAGAACGGAACTGGAGCCCGACGATCTTTGCCACTCATGGATTCTTACTCGGCGGAATGGTCTTATGCCTTGACCTCTACGAAGCTCGGAATAGATCAGAGATCCCATCCCCCACAGACTTGGAGCTTCAGGTCAGGAAATTTGATGCTCTGAAACTCTCTTACGAAATTTGGCTGTCAAGGAGTCAGGTATCAAGCGATGCTCGAAGAGCTTGCAGTGTTCTGGCCGCTATGCTCTCGAAGGTATCGAGACCCTCTACAGCGGACCCAATGCAAGATGTAACAGACGGCCAAACAACCTCAACCTCAATGGACTGGAGTCAAGTGGTCGGCATTTGTCTGCCAAGCCCAAGTCGAATCGAACCGAATAATGGTGGTATTGATTTTATATCCGATCCCCGTTTCACTGATCCTCTGGATTCAATACTTTCTGAAAACGAAAACGTCGACTGGGTAAGAAAGCGCGCTACGTCATCTGTCATCTTCAATTAATTTCTTGCAGAGCCTCGTTGATCAGTATCTATTCGGGCGAAATGTACAAGATGATGTACCACTCGAATATTGGCAATCGCCGTACAACCTAGGATCATCAGTATAGTTCGAACGTTCCATGTTGCTCGTGCCCAACCGAATCCAAAAATGTATCGTATCCAGGTCTGGTCTTCACACTGAGCTATTCCGGTTTGATTTAGGGATGTTGATTCTGCATTCGTCGATGACAAAAGTTGGGCGGACACCCTTCACGAATTTTGGTCCGGAACTCAGGGGTATTCATATTCGCTTCGCCGAGGAGACAATTCGCCAAGATTTTCGTCCAATGTGGCTGAGAGGCTGGAAGGCCGCCAGAACCCAACCTAGTCGAATAGCACAATTTTATTTATTTGTGGATCTTGATAAACTAAATCAACGAGCTTACTGTACTTGTGCGACTTTGGAGGTTTCAGAAATCGCTCTGTCGAATTTTTTCGGTCGTGAATGACCTGTCATATTTTTACTCAAAGGATCCTTGATTGTCATATACTATTTGTATATGTTCTTCTGTCTTAGTCGTGACTCATATACACACTTTATTTTGGCAGCGCGTCAAGTTGACGCGTTATTCGAAAAAAAAAAAAATATCTATTGCAAAAGCATAATGAGCAGACCTTCCAGCCTCATAGCACATGTTGTCTTCACTTGGTCGATCTCATGGCTTCGCACAATGAATACTACGATGGTGTCCGGGAGTCATTAGTCTCGTCCACAGCAGCATCTCCTCTTCCCGATACACAGGGCGTATCCTCTTCAAAGACTCTAAGTCTGTTAGTTTCTTCGACACCCTCAATTCCAGTATCCCCAGATTCAACCCCTCCATCTCCACATCCAACTCCTCTATCCAATCCACCTCTTCCTTGGTTTAGTGGTCTCCCTCGAGCACCATCGCCTCCACTACAATCAGCCCCTCCAAGCTTCCAGGTTCGTCCCCTTTGCTTCCCCACGGGTTGATTTTACTGACAAGCCTTTAAGGCACGACGGATCGCAATATCTGTCCGTAATTTGAAGTTATCCCTCTCATTCTACGCCTACGTCTTCAACTTCGAATACTTCAACTGTAAGACCTGTCCTCATGACCCACCTGCCCAACACTTCGCCAGCGAGAGAAATATCTGTGACAATGTAGTCGAACAAGAGAACACAGAAGGGAGTGAACAAATTCTGATTATTCGAGTTATAAAAGAGGAGATGAAAGGAATTTTGGAGAAGGTCGGGAAAGCAGGTGGTTTGGTTGAGAGGTAGGCTCACCACACTTCATTTTTCCGTTGCGATGATGCATTAACGATGCTACTCTCAGAACACCTGAAGATCTGGATGATCTTATTACAACTGGAATTTTGGATCCGAGCGGGAATCGATTTGAACTTCTAATTGTTGATTAAGCCTGAAAGCCACTTCCAGAGCACCGACTGCAGTTATCCTATCCAAACCAAGGGAAATTTTCATCACTCCGAACATTGGAAAAGATGAACTTATCTGGAACCACCCATACCCACTGACACAAGAAGGCACTTGATCAAAGCGCAGCCACTGGAACTACTCTTCCCTTCTCACCCTGCCCCCATCCTAGGGCGTTTCTTCAATATCTCATCACGTGAAATTCTTCTCCTTGGTGCAGGTGGGGCAAGTTTGGCGAAGCCATGACGTCGCGACGATCAGGTAACAGTGGACCTTTCAGCCTCAACGGGCCTAGTTTAACATCACGAAAAGCTTTCCCGCCGGCGCGGGAACTACTCAGTCTCAACATCCTAGCTTTTAGCCCTGCATGTAGACGTAAAAGTAGAGGTGCAACAGACAAGGAGAAGATAAGAACGCGTCCTCATCACCGACTCCAGTCAGGAAATGCCATGAGCAGGGTGATACAGCGAGTGCTGAGGTGTTTGAGGCATTCGTTCTGCATTTTATCAATATACAATCCCTGGTAAACTGTTCATATTGTTTTTCACATGCTGATTCAGCCAAGCGGTCCAGCGTACATCGCTGGCGGAGCGGCTAAGTACGCACGCTGATCTCATAGGCACAGTTCAGGGCTTAGTTCACAACCCTGATAAGGTACAAATGCCGCCATTTTCCAGCCCGTTCTCTGATTGTGCACGTCTTGAAGAGAATATAGAAAATGTAGGTGTACGTAAAATTCAAGAAAAGAGGTAAGGATATCTATTGGTCAAGGACAGGAAAGTTCTTAAGTATATAGTAAAAAGACTAGCTAAACAAGATCATATAATCTTGAAACCTTAGATTACTAACAACTCTTTTAGCTACAACAAATATCTCTATAAAATAATAAAATCTATATACAATAATACAATAATAATAATTACAAATAAAACAATATAAATCCTAATAACCTTTTATAACAATTTCTAAGTTATAATACTAAACTCCTAATTATACAATAATCTTTAAACAATTTTTATAAACCCTAATTATATTATATAAATCTTTTTTCTAAAAAATATACTT
>Ga0182030_10023017_pt1 | contig 11555 bp, 11 predicted proteins | sample 812S3MmetaG_FD_121299 | JGI IMG/M metagenome (GOLD analysis project Ga0182030, IMG submission 121299) | Permafrost microbial communities from Stordalen Mire, Sweden - 812S3M metaG (Illumina Assembly) | ecosystem: Environmental > Terrestrial > Soil > Wetlands > Permafrost | place: Sweden... | reverse complement strand
TCTTCGAGATCGATCAGGGCCGGAGCGCTCGATCCCGTCATGCCGATGTCGATCGCTGCGCGCATAAGCTCCCTGTCCAACGGCCCGGACTTTCCCAGGCGGCCTTGGTAGCACGGCGGCCCGATTCGAAAAGGGCGGCGCGCCGATTCGTTCACAAGAAATTGCCTTGCCGGCAAAGCTTCCGAATTGATCCTTCCCGACCATATTTTCGCACAATCGATGCGCATAAACCGCCGTTGCCTTGCGAAAGCCGCTCGTTCAAACGTCATGCTCGAAAATCGGGACAAGAAAAGCGGGAGACAACCATGGTTGCGGAGCTGACCCATTTCATCGACGGCAAGCACGTCAAGGGAACGTCGGGGCGTTTCGCCGACGCCTACCAGCCGATGACCGGCGAGGTCATTTCCCGCGTGCCGCTCGCCTCCCGCGCGGAAATGCGCGCGGCGGTCGAAAGCGGGTTGGCGGCCCAGCCGGCCTGGGGCGCGACCAATCCGCAGCGCCGCGCCCGCGTGTTCATGAAATTCGTCGAACTGCTCAACCGCAACATGGAAGGCCTCGCCGAGCTGCTGGCGCGCGAGCACGGCAAGACCATTCCCGACGCCAAGGGCGATATCCAGCGCGGGCTTGAAGTCGTGGAATTCTGCATTGGCGCGCCGCATCTGCTGAAGGGCGAGTTTACCGACGGCGCGGGTCCCGGCATCGACATTTATTCCATGCGCCAGCCGCTCGGCGTGGTCGCGGGCATCACGCCCTTCAATTTCCCGGCGATGATCCCGATGTGGAAATTCGCGCCGGCCATCGCCTGCGGCAACGCCTTCATCCTGAAACCTTCGGAGCGCGACCCCGGCGTGCCTCTCCGCCTCGCCGAACTGATGATCGAGGCGGGCCTGCCCGCCGGCATCCTCAATGTCGTCAATGGCGACAAGGAGGCCGTGGACGCCATTCTCGAAGATCACGACATCAAGGCCGTGGGCTTCGTCGGCTCGACGCCGATCGCCGAATATATCTACGCCAAGGGCTGCGCCAACGGGAAGCGGGTGCAATGTTTCGGCGGCGCGAAGAACCACATGGTCATCATGCCGGACGCCGACATGGACCAGACGGTCGATGCGTTGATCGGCGCGGGCTATGGCTCGGCGGGCGAACGCTGCATGGCGATTTCGGTCGCGGTGCCGGTGGGAGAGAGCACCGCGAACGAGCTGATCAAGCGTCTTGTTCCCAGGGTGGAAGCATTGAAAGTCGGGCCTTCGACCGATCTTGCCGCCGATTATGGCCCGGTGGTCACCCAGGCGCATCTTGAAAAGATCAAATCCTATGTCGCGCTCGGCGAGCAGGAAGGCGCCAGGCTGCTAGTTGATGGACGCGGCTTCAAGATGCAGGGCTATGAGAATGGTTTCTACATGGGCGGCTGCCTGTTCGACCATGTCACCGAGGACATGCGCATCTACAAGGAAGAGATTTTCGGGCCGGTTCTTTCCGTGGTGCGGGCGCCAACTTACGAGAAGGCGCTGCAACTCTGCAATGACCATGAATTCGGCAATGGCGTCGCCATTTATACCCGCGACGGCGACGCCGCGCGGGATTTCGCCTCGAAGGTCAATGTCGGCATGGTCGGCATCAACGTGCCGATCCCCGTGCCGATCGCCTATTACACCTTTGGCGGCTGGAAACGCTCCGGCTTCGGCGACCTGAACCAGCATGGCGCCGACGCGGTGCGCTTCTACACCAAGACCAAGACGGTGACCTCGCGCTGGCCCTCCGGCGTCAAGGACGGCGCGAGTTTTGTGATCCCGACGATGAACTGAGAAGATCGGCTTCAGTGTTTGGCGGTCAGCGCCGGACGCTGTTTCTTGCGGGCGAAGTAGGACACGATCATGTCCTCGCCCTCGACAGAAACTTTTGGAAGCAGCCCGATCGCCGCCGACACGGCGTCGCGCGCGCTGGCGTTCGAAACCGGCTGCCGGACGATGCGCAGACGCGCGGGCTGCAACTCGCCATCCCGCTTGGTGAGATCTTCGACGATCCGCGCCGTCCATAGGACATAGGCGCCCGGAAATTTGCGCCACCCCGGGAAATGGGGTTCGATCGCCTCCCAGCGATCCGAGTGTTCGCGAAGGACCAGCCGATGAAAATCGGCCAGAGCCGCCGTGGCCGCGAGAAGCTCAAGCGCATCCTTGGTCGTCGAGACGATATCGAGCGTCTGGCCGCGGGACTCGTCCGTCAGCCTGTCGCCGACATCGGGGAAGGCCGGCTTGGGCTTGTATTTCTTGCGAAAGGATTGATGGAAGTAGGACGGATCGATTTTCAGAAAATCGACGAGTTCCTGCGCCACGAACGGGTCAGTGGAAGCCTGGGCGAGGCTTTGCGGAAACCGGAATGTGGCGAGCAGGGTCTTTGTCATGACCAGTTCCAAAAGCGTGAGGGTTGTCATTCTCCCCGCTCAGGAGCAAACGCGGCGCCATATTGCGCGTCGCTGACCTGTTCCATCCAATCCACCGCCTTGCCGTCGAGATTTTCCTGGATCGCGATATGCGTCATTGCGGTCGCAGGTCCGGCGCCGTGCCAGTGCTTTTCGCCGGGAGGGAACCAGATGACATCGCCAGGACGAATCTCCTGAATAGTTTCCCCCTCGCGTTGCACGCGCCCACACCCTGCCGTCACAACCAATGTCTGTCCCAAGGGATGCGTATGCCAGGCCGTACGCGCGCCGGGCTCGAAGGTCACGCTCGCCCCGGTGACGCGCGCCGGCGCCGGCGCGGCGAAAAGCGGGTCGATGCGGACCGTCCCGGTGAACCAATCGGCAGGCCCCCTGCCCGAAGGCTGCGAACCGTTACGCTTGATCTCCATGCCTCTCTCCTCAGCGGCGCGCTCACGGTGGATCGAGGAAAAGCGCCCTGTCCTTTTCGACGAGTTGGTAGAGGTAATCCGCCACCGCCCTGATTTGCGGGAAATCCTTGCTGTCGGCGTGCATCAGCAGATAGAACGACCGGAGGATGTTGATCTCCTCCGGAAGAATCGCCTGGAGTTGCGGATGGTCATCCGCCAGGAAACGCGGCAGCACCGCGACACCCACTCCCGCAAGCGCCGCCTGGAATTGCGCGATCAGATTGGCGCTTCTGATCTGCGCCGAAAGCCCCGGGAGAACCTGCGGGAGGTAATCGAGTTCCGGCGCGAACAGCAATTCGTCGATATAGCCGATGACGCGATGCTGGCTCAGATCGGCTCGCTCGGTGATTTTTGGATGTGCGGCGAGATAATCTTTCGAGGCATAGAGAAAGAGCCGGTAGTCCACGAGCTTTCGGCCGATGACCCGCCCCTCTTGCGGCAAGGCGAGGCTGATCGCTATGTCCGCTTCGCGCTTCGACAGGCTGAACAGGCGCGCGGTGGCGATGATCTGCAGGTCGAGCTCGGGATGGCGGTCGGCAAGCGGCCCCAGCCTTGGCGCCAGAAACATGCTGCCAAAGCCGTCCGGCGCCCCGACGCGAACGCATCCCCGCACCTTCGCGGATTGGCCGTCGATTTGCGCCTGCCCCTGGATCAAGGCGGATTCCATGGCTTCCGCCATGATCGTCGCGCGCCGGCCGGCGTCGGTCGCCTCATAGCCGGTTTTCCGGCGCGAAAAGAGTTTTGCGCCAAGTGACTTTTCCAGCCGGTCGATGCGGCGGATAATGGTGGCGTGATCGACGCCAAGCTGTTTTGCCGCCGAGGACACCGTGCCGTTGCGCATCACCGCGAGGCAGAAGCGCAGGTCGTCCCAATCCATGTCCATCCGCCAGATCGACCCGCGATTCGTTTCGGCGAGCATGATACGGCCCTTGGCCCTGGTCAGGCAAACACATGTCGGACTTCGCAGGAGCCGGCTAGCGCGCATTCGGTGAACATCCATTCACCGAATGCATGCTAGATCATTGTTTTATCGTATTTCCCTCACGCGAACCGGTATCCGCTTCGCCCGAAAATGCTCTAGCTGTCCGAGAATTTCGGGTCACGTTTTTCGACGAAGGCGGCCATGCCCTCCTTCTGGTCGTGCGTCGCGAACATCGCCTGGAACATCCGCCGCTCGAACCGCAAGCCTTCCGAGAGCGAGGCCTCGAAGGCGCGGTCGACCGCCTCCTTGGTCATCATCAGCGAGGGCAGCGATTTCGCCGCGATGATCTCGGCGATTTTGAGCGCCTCCTCAAGAAGGTTCGCCGCCGGGACGATGCGCGAGACGAGGCCTGCGCGCTCGGCCTCCTCGGCGTCCATCATGCGTCCGGTCAGGCAGAGGTCCATGGCCTTGGCCTTGCCGATGGCGCGGGTGAGGCGCTGGCTGCCGCCAATCGCCGGCATGACCCCGAGCTTGATTTCCGGCTGACCGAATTTGGCATTGTCCGCGGCGATGAGAAGGTCGCACATCAACGCCAACTCGCAGCCGCCGCCGAGCGCGAAGCCGGCGACCGCCGCGAGAATGGGCTTTCTGTGGGCGGCGAACAGGTCCCAGGACGCGAAAAAATCATCCATGAACACGTCGGGATAGGTCTTTTCCGCCATTTCCCTGATGTCGGCGCCGGCCGCGAAAGCCCTGTCCGATCCGGCGACGACCATGCAGCCGATGTTGCGATCGGCGTCGAAAGCGGCGACGGCCTGTTGCAACTCTGCCGCCAATTGCCGGTTGAGAGCGTTGAGCGCCTTGGGACGGTCGAGGGTGATCAGGCCAACACGGCCCCGCGTCTCCACGCGAATGGTTTCATAGCTCATTGTTTATGCGTCCTGTTTCTTTTGGCCGCGCAAAAACTGGATGATTCCGGAATAGTCGAGGCCGCCATTGCCCGCCGCCTGGAAGAGACCATAGAGCGCCGCCGCCTCCGCGCCCAGCGGCGTCGACGCGCCGGAGGCCAGCGCCGCCTGCTGCGCGAGCCGCAAATCCTTGAGCATCAGCTCCGTGGCGAATCCTGGAAGGTAATCGCGATTGGCGGCGCTGGCGGGGACGGGGCCGGGCACCGGGCAATGCGTCGTCAGCGCCCAGCAGGAGCCGGAAGAGGTCGAGGCGACATCGAACAGGGCCTGGTGCGAAAGCCCGAGTTTCTCGGCCAGCACGAAAGCCTCTGATATCCCGATCATCGATATGCCCAGGATCATGTTGTTGCAGATTTTCGCCGCCTGCCCCGCGCCGGCTTCGCCGCAATGAATCACCCGCTTGCCCATCTTTTCGAGGACCGGCTTTGCGCGTGCAAAGGCGTCATCGGAGCCGCCGGCCATGAAGGTCAGGCTTGCGCCCTTCGCGCCGACCGTGCCGCCGGAAACCGGCGCGTCGAGCGAGGCCATGCCGGCTGCCGCCGCAAGCCCATGCGCCTTGCGCGCCGACTCCACATCCACCGTCGAGCAATCGATGAAAAGCGCGCCGGCGGGCGCCGACTTCAGGACGTCCTCCCAGACCGCGACCACATGCCGCCCCGCAGGCAGCATGGTGATGACGACTTCCGCGCCAGCTGCCGCCTCCTTCGCGCTCGCGGCGATCACAACGCCTTCGCCCTTCGCCGTCGCGCAGGACTCCGATGACAGATCGAAACCCCGCACCTCCAGTCCGGCGCGCAAAAGGTTGGCCGCCATCGGGCCGCCCATGTTTCCCAATCCGATAAATGCAACGCCCGTCATATCAGCCTCCCTGCGCGACCCGTTCAAGCGGGTTTCAGCGGTTTGAAATAGTCTTCCGCCGCCGCTGCGCTGACCTCTTCGAGCCGGGACGGCGACCATTGCGGCTTGCGGTCCTTGTCGATCACAGCCGCGCGAATGCCCTCGGGAAAATCGCGCCCGAACAGGCAATGCCCAGCGATGTTCAACTCCATGCCGAGACAGGCGTCGAGTTTCGCCAGCGCACGGCCGCGCCGTAGCATTTGCAACGCCACTTTCAGCGAAGTCGGCGAATTGCGCAGGATATCGGCGCCCGCCGCCTGCGCCTCAGGCTCGGGGCGCGCGCGCAGGTTTGCGCAAATTTCCTCGACGCTGTCAGCGGCATAGGCGGCGTCGATCCAGCTTTTCGCCCGCGCCAACTTCCCCGGCGCGGGCGCGGTCTTCAAAAGGCCCAGTGCTCCGTTGACATCACCGGCGGCGCCGCAACCCGCGAGCGTCTCGAACAGGGCCGGCAATTTTTCGCCGGGGACATGCGTGTCGGCGAGACCGAGCAGGATGGAATCCGCGGCGCCGACGCGGCCGGCGGTCAAGGCCAGATGCGTCCCCAACTCGCCGGGCGCGCGCGGCAGGAGATAGGAGGCGCCGACGTCGGGGATGAAGCCGATGCTGGTTTCCGGCATGGCGATGGCGGTGGTTTCCGTCACGACGCGATGCGAGGCATGCGCGGAAACGCCGATGCCGCCGCCCATGACGATGCCGTTCATGATCGCGACGACGGGCTTTTCATAATCGGCTATAGCCAGATTCAGCGCATATTCCTCGCGCCAGAACTGGATCGGCTCGCTGCTCTTCGCCAGCGCCGCATCGTAGATGGCGCGGATATCGCCGCCCGCGCAAAGCCCGCGATCTCCGGCGCCATGGATCAGCACCGCGACGACGGTCTCGTCGTCGCGCCAGTCCTTCAGAGCCGCGGTCATTTCGCGCACCATGCCAAGCGTCAGGGCGTTGATCGCCTTGGGACGGTTGAGCGTGATCCGCCCCAGCCCGCCTTCCCGCGCAAGCAGGATTTCAGCCTGATTATTCATTGTTTCTCGGCTCATTGTTCCACCAGCGCCCGCGCGACGATCAGGCGCATGATTTCATTGGTCCCCTCGAGAATCTGATGGACGCGCAAGTCGCGAACGATTTTCTCGACGCCATATTCAGCGAGATAGCCATACCCGCCGAAAAGCTGCAGAGCGTCATTCGCCACCTTGAACCCGGCATCGGTGACGAAGCGCTTGGCCATGGCGGAGCGCATGGTCGCATCGGAGTCGCCGCGATCGAGGGCCGCCGCCGCCGAATACAAAAAAAACCTGGCCGCCTCGAGCTCGATGGCCATGTCGGCGAGGCGGAATTGCAGGGCCTGGAAGGCGTCGAGCCTTTTGCCGAAGGCCATGCGCTCGCTCATATATTTGCGCGCCTTGTCGAATGCCGCCTGCGCGCCGCCGAGCGAGGACGCGGATATGTTGAGCCTGCCGCCGTCAAGGCCCGCCATCGCGATCTTGAAGCCCGCGCCCTCGGCGCCGAGCAGATTGGCGAGGGGGATCCGGCAATCGTCGAAAATCACCGCGCGGGTCGGCTGGGCGTTCCAGCCCATTTTTTTCTCGTTGGCGCCAAAGGACAGGCCGGGCGTCGATTTTTCGACGATGAAGGCCGAGACGCCCCGGGCGCCGGGACCACCGGTGCGAGCCATGACGATGTAGACGTCGCTAACGCCGGCGCCGGATATGAACTGCTTGGAGCCGTTCAGCACATAATGCTCGCCATCGCGTCGCGCCGAGCATTTCAACGCGGCGGCGTCGGAGCCGGCGCCGGGCTCGGTCAGGCAATAGCTGGCGATGCCGTCGAATCGGCAGAGCCCCGGCAAATAGGCATGGCGCTGGGCATCGGCGCCGTATTTGTCGATCATCCCCGCGCACATATTGTGGATCGACAGGAAGGCGGCGACAGCAGGGCATCCCTCGGCCAGGGCTTCGATGACCAGGACCGTATCGAGCCTGGTCAAAGCGGAGCCGCCGACATCCTCGCGCACGAAAAGGCCGGCCATGCCGAGTTCCGCCGCCTGCCTCAGCACATCGACCGGAAAATGCTTTGTCGCGTCCCATTCGACCGCATGCGGCGCCATTTGCTCGGCGGCGAAAGCACGGGCCATTTCGCGAATGGCGAGCTGATCCTCGGGCAGCGCATAAAGAGGCAGCGCATTTGGAGACACGGGCTTTCACACTCCCTGCGGCGACGAAACGCGCCCGATATTCGCCCCTGTCGCGGGGAAAGACGATTCAACTATCGGGGAAGCCCCGCCTGTCGGATTTATAGGGCGACGCCGCGGCGCCCAAAACCGGGTTTTTTCGCGAAACCAATGTGCGGGGGCTCGGAATGGCCCCGGCCAAGGCCGGCGTTTGTCGCTCGGGCTGAGTTCACGCTGGGAAAGCGCCCACTTCATCAAACTTCACTTGAAGCGGGGAAAGCTCAAGCCGCCATGTCGAGCGACAACCACCAGACCCATGCGCCGGACGCCGCCATCGCCCCGCTCATCGCCGGGAGAAACCGAAGCTGCGCTCCAAGCGGCGCCGACGCCTACCACGCCGATCCCTGCGCGCGGGCTTGACCGCCGGAAAACCTATGAGCGGGAGCTCACACCGCTGACCGCCGAGCTTGGCGAGAGCAGGTTCGTAGGCTGAAACAGCGCCGCGAAGCGGAGCGGCGCGTCATTCCGTCTTTTTGGTTTCGTCTTCGTCCTTTTTGGCGTCATCCGGGAAGCGGCGCGGGTATGCCGGCGGGTCGCTGGCGGGGAAGGATTCCCAAGAGGCCTCGCTGACCTCGTCCCAGGCCTTGTCATCCTTGCCGGGTTCGTCCCTTTCTTTCGGGCGGGGCTCCGGATCGGCTTTCTTGCTGCTTGGCGCCATTTTCATCTCCTGCGGCAATTGGCTCTGGGAGACGTGGCCCTTCTTTCGGTCCAGACAAGCTAAGCATTGGAAAGATGTTGTATTTTTGCCCGGAGCCCCTGGCTTCCCGCATCGACGCCAGGAGGAACGCTTTCGCCGGGCGAGCGTTCGAATCGCACGGGTCGACAGCGTCCCGACAATCTGCGGAGAATTCGGATGAATCCGATCCAGCGTCTCGAGGCCTGTGGCCAATCTCCCTGGCTCGACTTCCTCAAGCGCAGCTTTGTGACGAGCGGCGCCTTGAAAGGCTTGATCGACTCCGACGGTCTCAAGGGGTTGACCTCGAACCCGACGATTTTCGAGAAGGCGATCGGCGAATCCGACGAATATGCTGGCGCGATCGAAGCTTTTCTTCGCGACGGCGACCGTGACGTCGAGCAGCTTTATGACCATTTGGTTATCGCCGACATTCGCGCCGCCGCCGACGCGTTCATGCCCGTTTACGAGCGCACGAGCCGCCGCGACGGCTATGTCAGCCTCGAATGTCCGCCGAGTCTCGCCCATCAGGCCGAGGCGACGGTCAAGGAAGGGATGCGCCTCTGGCAGGCTGTCGCCCGGCCCAATCTCATGGTCAAGGTGCCCGCCACGGAAGCCGGCGTGCCCGCCATTCGCGCGCTGATCGGCAAGGGGATCAACGTCAACATCACCTTGCTGTTTTCGGTGACGGTCTATGAAAAGGTGGTCGAGGCCTATCTCGAAGGGCTGGAGCTGCTCCGCGACACCGGCGGCGACCTGTCGCGCGTCGCGAGCGTTGCGAGCTTTTTCATCAGCCGCATCGATACGGCTGTCGACAAGAAGCTCGACGCCAAAAAAGATTCAAGCGACCGGCAGGCCGCAGAACGATTGCGCGGTCGTGTCGCCATAGCCAACGCCAAGCTTGCCTATGAGTATTATCGCAAGATCTTCTCGACACCGCGTTGGAAAAGCCTGGCCGATGCGGGCGCGCAGACGCAGCGCCTACTGTGGGCCTCGACCGGCGCCAAGGATCCGTCTTTCAGCGACACCAAATACGTCGAGGCGCTGATCGGTCGCGACACCGTCGACACCATGCCGCCCGACACGATGGACGCCTTCCGCGATCATGGCGAGGTCGAGGCCGACAGGGTCGCGCAGGATGTCGAAGGCGCGCGCGCGATCCTCGCGGAGCTGGGAAAGCGCGGCATCTCCCTCGACGACATCACCGCGGATCTGATCGAGGACGGTGTGCGCCAGTTTGCGGAGGCCTTCGACAATCTGTTCGACGTCCTGACGCGTCGGCGGCAGGCCCTTGTTGAAGCGCGCCCCGAGGCGCGGCAAAGGCGTTCCAATTAATCCACCAATCACCAGGGCTTCAGGGAGCAGCAGATGCAAATCGGCATGATCGGGCTGGGCCGCATGGGCGCCAATATGGCCCGGCGCCTGTTGAAGGCGGGGCATGAATGCGTGGTCTTCGACGCCGCCGCCGCGCCGCGCGAAACTTTGGCGAAGGATGGGGCCAAACCCGTCGCTTCGCTGGCGGAAATGGTCAAGGCGTTGCGGAAGCCTCGCGCGCTCTGGGTCATGCTGCCCGCCGGCAAGGTGACGGAGGAGACAGTCAAGAGTCTCGCCGCCCTGCTCGACAAGGGCGACATCATCATCGATGGCGGCAATTCCTTCTACAAGGACGATATTCGCCGGGCCAAAACGCTCGCCGAGAAAGGCGTCGCCTATGTCGATTGCGGAACCTCGGGCGGCGTCTGGGGCGTCGAACGCGGCTATTGCCTGATGATCGGAGGCGCTTCCGAGGCCGTGGCGCGTCTTGATCCGATCTTCGCGGCCCTTGCGCCGGGCATGGGCGATATTTCGCGCACGCCGGGACGCGACGGGCGGGACCCCCATGTCGAGCAGGGCTATCTCCACGCCGGCCCCGCCGGCGCCGGGCATTTCGTGAAGATGGTGCATAATGGCATCGAATATGGGCTGATGCAGGCCTATGCCGAGGGGTTCGACATTCTCCGCAACAAGGATTCGAAGGACCTGCCGGAAGGGGAACGATTCGACCTCGAGATCGCCGATATCGCCGAGGTCTGGCGACGTGGCAGCGTGATCTCTTCTTGGTTGCTCGACCTTGGCGCGGCGGCGCTCGCCCACGATCCCGAACTCGACAAATTCGTCGGCGACGTCGAGGATTCCGGCGAAGGGCGCTGGACAATCGACGCGGCGATCGAGGAAGGGGTTCCCGCCTATGTGCTGTCGAGCGCGCTCTATGCGCGTTTCCGCTCGCGCCAGTCGCATAATTTCGGCGAAAAGGTCCTGTCTGCCATGCGCATGGGATTTGGCGGGCATGTCGAGCCAAAACATGCGGAACAGCCGGCGTCTTCGGACCCCGCTGGCGGCATGCGGGCGCGGGAACATGCCGCACGCAAAGTCGCGGGGTGACCGGCCATGCTGGAAGACGCCACGATCGCCACGCCGTCGCCGTCGCAAGAGCCCGCGTCCGCGCCGCGCCGCAGGCTTAAGCCCGCCGATCCCTGCGCCATGGTGCTGTTCGGCGCCACCGGCGATCTCACCCGCCGCCTCGTCGTCCCGGCCCTGTACAATCTCGCGCGCACAAAAGTCTTGCCCGATGAATTCGCGCTGATCGGCGTGGCGCGCAAGGAGATGAGCACCGAGGCCTGGCGCGACAGGTTGCTCGAATCGCTCAAGGGGTTTGTCGGCGCGGCGTCGTCCGCGTTCGACCCCGCGTCCTTCGATGCCGAGGCCTGGAAAAAGCTCGCGGACAGGATGACTTATGTTTCCGGCGACCTCAACGATCCCCTGCTCTATCAGAAGGTGGCGAAGGTCCTCGAACAAATGAAGCGGCAGCGGAGAACGCGCGGCAACGCCATTTTCTATCTCGCCGTCGCCGACCAGCTGTTCGGGCCGGTGGTCGGGCAGCTCGCCAAGGCGCAGCTCCTCGATCAGGCGCCGGACGAGGACGGCGCGCCATCGCACTGGCGG
>Ga0182030_10023016_pt1 | contig 11555 bp, 9 predicted proteins | sample 812S3MmetaG_FD_121299 | JGI IMG/M metagenome (GOLD analysis project Ga0182030, IMG submission 121299) | Permafrost microbial communities from Stordalen Mire, Sweden - 812S3M metaG (Illumina Assembly) | ecosystem: Environmental > Terrestrial > Soil > Wetlands > Permafrost | place: Sweden... | reverse complement strand
GTCTGACGCCGAAGGCGGCAGAAGCTCCGAGAAAGTTCCTGCTGAACGTTGATATGCCCGCTCGTAGTTGGCCGGTGAGCGGTAGCCCAGAGAGGAGTGACGACGATGCGGGTTGTACCAGCCCTCGATCCATTCGAACACCGCCATCCTGGCTTCCACTTGGCTCTTGAAGCGCCGGCGATTGAGCAACTCGCGTTCCAAGGAGGCGAAGAAGCTCTCCGCCATCGCATTGTCGTACGCGTCCCCAACAGATCCCATCGAGGGCATGACGCCAGCTTCCCGGCAGCGTTTGCCGAAGGCGTTGAATTGCGCCCTAGATTAAGGTTAGCTTACTTACTCGAATTTGGCGAGACAAGCCCAAGTTGTCGACTTACACATCATCCCAGGCTGAGCCCAACGATCTCCTGGAATCAGGCGACCGCGTCGTTCGAACGGCATGCGAGTTTGCGCTCAACACCCTGCCTGTTGACCGGGCTGACGTGCTCGCCACGCTGGTGTTCGGAAGCAGGGCGCGCGGAATGTCCGCCAATGCCAATGATGTGGATTTGATCTTCCTGATTTCCGAGAATTCGGAACATCCGGCATTTACCTATCGCCGGCTTTTCGACAAAACGGGCAGTATCGATTCCAACGTCGTAAAGGTGTCCTACCTCAATAAGCTTTGCCAGTCCGAGGCGGGCTGGTCCTATCGGCTATACCACGCGCGACCGGTCCAGGAGTTCTGCAGGGCCTCCAGCCCGGTCCTTGCGGGTTGGTTGGCGCTGGTCAACAAGCTTGTGGGAAGCCAAGTTGCAAGCAGGCATCGGCTGGCACGCCATATCCGCGATGGGCAATCTCTATTGCGCACCGCCAGTCGTATTGCCGACACTGAATCCGCCATCGCCAAGTACCTCATGATTGAGGCAGTATTCTTGTTGCCGGTGGTCTACTTGAACTTCGAGGCTGCAGTCCCGTTCTGGGATGGCCCACCCTGGACCGAGGCATTGCGGGTCGCGAACTCGTCTCAGACGGAAGTATCACATCAATACGTGCGCCTGGTTACTGCCATATCCGACGCTCGCATGTTCGCTCATTTCGGTAGTACCGGAAATTTCGCGCGAGAAATCAAACATCTGCGAGACCGATGCCGAACCGCCATCACACGCCATCAGGGCAACGTGTTCCACAACGGCTTCGGTGAGCGAATCGGAAAGTCGTTGGTTGGCAACCAGGCGTTGACCAACGAGATAGCGCAGCTCCTGGAAGCCGTACCGGCCTGCGATATTTCGTTGATTCCGTTGATCGGGCAGTGGCTGAACCTGGCCCGGGAGTCGCATCGGGAAAATCTTGGGCCCATTCGAAGAGGCGCGCCTCTTCGTCGCAAAAGAGGTAGCTCATCCGGCGTGCGATTCGCTCACTACGAGGCGAAAACATTACGGTTAAAGGCCATCATTCCGACCGGGGGCTGTCGGGTACCTACGTGCACCTTCTGCATGCTGCCTTACCTGGCCCGTCCAAAACTGAATATCGATGAGGTTATCTCCACGCTCACCGCCGCGGCCGGCAATGGGCAAGTACGGCAGTTCACCATCTACACTGACGGATCGTTTCTTGATGAGCGTGAATTGACCCGCGACGAGCAATTGCGCATTGTCGACGTCGCCCGCCAGCTAGGTGCGGAGGAACTGCTTATCGAGAGCTTGCCGCGATTTGTGAATGCAGCAGTCATCGATGATGTGGTCAGGACATTGGGGCCGAACTGTCGATTGAGAATTGGCGTTGGGTTGCAGTCGAGCGATGCCTTGGTGCGCAGGTATGTCACCGGTACCCCGATTACCCAGAGGGAACTGCACTCCCTGCTGGAATACCGCAGAACCAAGCCGATTTCCCTGCGCCTCTACCTTCTCGCGAACAAGCCGCTGATGTCGGCTGCGGAAGATCGTATCGATCTGCATCGCAGCCTGCAATTTCTGAATGAACGGCTGACCGCCCAGGACATCGTCACCGTCAATCCACTCCTGCCGACAAATTCAACGCTGGTCGAGAAAATATTAGATGCCGGATTCTGGGGGCCGCTCGCCCACGACCAGGTTCAGAAATTGCAGGCTGATCTTCGCGCCAAAAGCTACGCTTTTCAGTTGGACTTTGGCTCTGAGGCGGTCAGCACCTGCAACGATCTTGCTTCGCAAACCATCCGATCTGCCGACCATGATGGACTGCAAGTGCTTCCTCTGGACGCCGCGGGAGCCTTGCCATGGTCTGTTTTGGGCGGCCTGCGTCGCCGAAATCAGTGGGCGAGAAGCGCGGAGATGGAGCCCTCCGCAGCTAAGGCGAGCTAACAAGGCGCACAGTTCGCGACCTACGATTTTTCGCGAATAGTTTTGAGCAGCGCCGGCAAGCCCCGATAATTTGGATGCAGCAGGCTTCGCCCCCGGAATATGCTCTCGGAATTGGGATTGGCTAAAATTCGCGGATCTGCGGCCATCGGATTTAGCCACAGTGCATTCGATATTTCCTGCCAGGCGAGCCGCGCCTCACCCACTTCCGCAAGAGCCGCTGCCCTGCTCATCAGGGCTTCCGGTGACTTCCAGCGAGCGAGCGAGGAGTCTATCCAGTTCAATGCGTCCGCGTGATCTCCCTCGCTCCAGGCGATATTGGAAAGTCCAAGCGCGGCCTCCGCTGCCACTCTTGGTTCCGCCTTTTCTAACAGGTGCTTAAAGAGGACGACAGCCTGGTCGAATTCGCCGCGCTCAAGGAGATACTGAGCCTTGATGGAAATTGGAAAGTCGTCCCGACCTCCAAAGCGGCTGTTCTGCGTATCGTCAGCGGCAATATCAATCGCCTCATCCAAAATCTGGACACCACGGGCATCATCTCCACTGCAAAGACATTCCATCGCATACAAAGTCTTTAGAAACGCAAGGTCCCTGCCTTTGGCGATTGCTTCGGCGAGAAGCGCTCTGTAGCGAGTCCGCTTTCCGGACACGGGCTCGAGAAAATCCAAATGCTGAATAGCGGCATCAACATATTGCCAATGGAGACCATGTCGCAACAGCGACGGAGAGATCGATTCGTGAATGTGGTGATGATATTCGATCGGCTCGTTGAGGCGAAACATGCGAAAGCTGTACGTAGTAGCCCATCGCCCGTAACCGACGTAGTTAAACACGGGCACCAAGAGAGCTGAAGTATCCATAGCGGCCACTGACGCTGCCCGGAGACGCACCAACGATTGGACCTCCACAAGTTCATCAGAATCCACAACGAGGGCCCACGAGTTGCCGCCCGCCTGTCTGGCAAGAGCAAGACTTTCATTCCTGAGATCGTCAAGGTTCTGATAGCGAGAGGTGATGACGGCGTCGAAATGCGCGAGTTGGTCTTCTCCGAGAGTGGCAAGCCCCGCCCTCGGATCGACGACGGCTACCTTCTTATCAACGAAAGGGTGCAGCGCCGTTAACATCGAATGCAATGTCAGTGGCCACCGATTCAAGACCATCACGAGAGTTAGTGCATTCAAGCTTAAACTGTACAATTCTTCCAACTTCGCTTCAATCATCTTGAAGTCGACGGGCAGCTGCGCGACCCTGAACTCAGGGTGGTTTGCGGCGCGCATGGTTACCGCCATAGGTGCACGGCGGCGATTGGGATTTGTCGTGAGGTTTCCTCCTACTTCGCGCCGCATGGAGCCGTTCCATTACCGTCGCCCCTCGCCGCAGCAAGCGGACAATGCGGCTACTAATGGCCAGCCTAAGAAGCGCATCCGCCGCGCACTGCACATCGAGCGCGGTCACCTCTCTCGCGGCAGAGCACTTGAGGTCTCCTCGTTTTCAGCGCTGAATCATGCGGTACGAAACGCGTGTAGACGGGTAGATGGTGGAGCGGAAGGGGATCGAACCCTCGACCTTCGCATTGCGAACGCGACGCTCTCCCAACTGAGCTACCGCCCCACAGGTTCGCCTGGGAGTCCCGCGGCCTAAGGTGGCTGGGGTCCCAAAAGAGCGGGCGATTCTAGCATTCGCACCCGGGATCGCAACCCTATACGGGATATGATGCCCGTGTCTCGTTTTCCCAATAATTATCAAGGAGCTAGCGGGATGCTTGCAGCAGGACACCGCGCGCCGGATTTTACGGCCCAGAACCAGAATGGCGAGCCGGTCCGCCTGCCCGATCTGCTCGAAAACGGCCCCCTGATCCTGTACTTCTACCCGGCCGATTTCACGCCTGGCTGCACCCGGGAGGCCTGCGCATTGCGCGACCTGCGCTCGCAACTGGCAGTGACCGGGATCTGTGTGGCGGGAGTCAGTCCGCAATCGGGTCAGAGTCACGCGGCCTTCGCGGCGAAGTACGCCCTGCCCTTTACCCTGCTGTGCGATCCGGACAAAGTGCTGGCCCGCGCATACGATGTGGTCGGCCCGCTGGGATTCGGTATTCGCCGCGCCAGCTTCCTGATCAGCCGCGCGGGCCTCATCGAAGATGCCGTCCTGGCGGACCTGCGCATCGGCCGCCACGAAGCGTTTTTCCGCAAGATCATCGCGGACCGGGCAGGCTAACGCTGCAATGGCACGTCACCCAGGCGCAGTGTGCCGAGCCGCAGGTAGCACAGGCGCACCAGGATCACCGCGGCAATCGCGCCGACCAGCATGGGCGCGGCGGCAGCTAGAAACAGCTGCCGCAAGGGCAGATGCATCTTGATCAGCTGACCGCCCAGCAGCGGACCGACTACCGAGCCGAAGCGACCGATACCGAGCGCCCAACCAACCCCTTTGGAGCGGAATTGTGTCGGATACAGCAGCCCCGCGGCCGCGTTGTTGCCAAACTGCGCGCCCAGCACACAAAATCCCGCGATGGTCGCAAGCGGCGCCAGTGCGCCGTAGGACATGGCACTGCTGCCGATGGCGGCGATGGCCGGCGCCGCACACACGAACAGCGCCGCAATCACGACGAAGCCGAATTGATCCAGCAGCACGCTGATCAGCAGGCCGCCCACGGTACCGCCGATGTGATAAAGGCTCGAGGCCAGGGCCGCCTTGTCGGGGGCAAGCCCCGCGTTGTTGAACAGTAGCGGAGTCCAGGAGTTCAAAAAGTAATTGGCCATCAGCGCCGTGACGAAGCACACCCATAGGAGCGGTGTGATGCCTTTGAACCCGGCCCCGAAAATCTGCGCAAATCCCAGGCCGCCGGCGCCGGCCTGCGACCCTGCCGTGGCCTCGAAGCGAACATCCTCGGCCAGGTTCAGATCGCGACGCATGCGACGCGCGGTGGCGAGCAGTTCCGCGCGTCGCTCCGGACGGCCGCCCAGGAACTTCACCGACTCCGGCAACACGAAGTACAGACAAACGGCCACCACCAGCGGCACCGCGCCACCGACCACGAACAGCACCGGCCAGCCAAAGGTCGGCAGCATCCAGGCGGAAATGAATCCCGGAGCGCTGCTGCCCAGGGTGATGCCGGTAAACATCAACACCACGAGCGTTGCCCGCAAGCGCTTGGGCGAGAGTTCGGAGTTCAGGGCAATCGTGTTCGGCATCAGCCCGCCGATGCCAATCCCGGTCACAAAGCGCAGCGCCAGGGTCACCCAGTACCCGTGCTCCCAGATTACCGCCAGGGTGGTTACGCCATAGATGACACTGCCGAGCAGAATTGCCACTTTGCGACCGTACTTATCCCCCACGTAGCCCAGGAGCGGCGATCCTGCCAGCACCCCGACCAGACTGGCGGTGATCACATAGCCCAGGTAGCCGGCATCCACATGCCACAGCTTGGCAAAAGTGGGCATTGCGAACGGCATGACGCTGATGTCATAGCCATCGGCAAACATTGCCAGAAATGACCAGAAGAGCAGGTTGAAATTGAACCCGCGAAACTTCTGGCCATCCACGAGATCATCGATCCGGATGGTCTGCCCCAAATCGCCCCCCTGTATCGCCCGCCGACCTTACTCTTCCACGAGTGTAACGCTGCCTTCCGTCACCTTGGCCACGCAATCGGCCAGAGTTTCCACCGACAGGTCAGCCGGCTCGCGTTTGTTCACATCCCAGCGGACGCGCACGGAGGCGGCCTGCTGGAACTTAAGGCCCGTCAGCACGTAGCAGTCGACCCGGGTGCCGTCACTCACGATCCACAGGTCGCGCTCAGTAGCGGGGTCCCAGGCGCGCGCATAGAACTTTGTGGCCAGGCGCGGCCGCAGTTCTTCGGATTCCGGCAACTCGCGCAGCAGCCGCCCGAATTTCACCGGGTCATCCAAAGTTGCGGTCAGACGGCGGACCGACGCGGCTGCCGGTGCCATGCGGCGACTCCAGAACCAGTTCATTTCTCCATCACTTGCTGCGCCCACATCCGTGCGCACCAGCATACATGCGCGGCCGCTGCCTTTTGACCCCGTTGGACGTCGCGAAAACCCGACGTGATTCGGTTAAACCGTGTCGGGTGAGTATAGCCCGGTCATGGCCGCGGTGATGACGAGCACCGCGGCCATGATCAGATATTCGAGCGTCAAGGAGCGGCGCAGCCGGGACGCGGCTGCCGGATTGTTCCGCACCAGTGCCGGCGTCAGCCGCAGTTTGTTCCATGCCGCGAAACCCAGCAGCGCGCCCAAGCCCGCCATTTTTGCCAGCAGCAGCCGGCCGTAGGGCTGCCCGAACACGAACCAGCCGGGCACCAGCAGTATCACCAGCGTTCCCCCCGCCACTGGCACACCTGGCACGATCCACACGGCCAGCCGGGAAAATCGTGACAGCACCGCGGCGGCGGCGGCGGGCGCCTCATGAATCACGGCCTGCCGCAACGGCCATAGCGCGCCGAACCAGAACGCCATGCTCAGCAGATGGGCCAGCAGCAGCAAGGCCAGAGCCGCTCGATGCGGGTGATCTACGGTATGTCCGATGACGGTGAAGGCTACGGTCACCAGCAGGGTACCAACCATGCACAGCAGATCCGCGATGCGGCGGCGGGCCGTTCCAGCGCCGAGGGCCGCGCCGCTGTGCAGGCCGACGAACACCAGTACCAAACCGCTCAGCCGCAGTCGCATGGCAGTGCCGGCGGCACTGTCCCAGGCGAGTTTCTGCAGTCGTTCGTCCCACAGCCCGGAGAAATCCCCGGCAAGCCGGGTGGCTTCGAAACTGAATTGCAGCAAAAGCAGCGCAATGGCTGTCAGCGTCACGATGCGCAGCAGCCGCCGGATTCTTAGCCCCGATAACGGCAACCAAGTCGCGAAGAGGGTCACGAATACCGCGCCGCCCGCCGCCTGGAACATCGCGATGAAGCTCAAGCCCCGGATCAGGACCGCGACCGCATCAACCATCATTTGACGGTGAAGTGTACGGTCCCGTGAGTGACATGTCCGTCGGCGCCGATGACCCTCCAGGTCAGACTCCAGGCACCCGGCGTCAACATCGGCAACCCGACGCGCAGCTGCTGCGCGGGCTGCTGCGGCAGCGGAGCAACTTTGCGCGCGCGACCCGACCCCGGCACCAGCGTCAGCGCCGTCAGCTGCGAAACTTCCGAAAATCCGAGGAGCACCTGGGTGGGCGGCGCAATGGTACTGCCCTCGGTGGGCGTGGAGCTTCGCAGGTGCGAATGTGCGTCGGCGGTCGCCGCGGCTCCCGCACATAGCAGCGTCAGCCAGATATTGGCGTTCCTCATCACCAGCCGGTTCCTTACCCCAGGCCCGATCGCAGGGCGGTCAGCGATTCTTGCACGTCCAATGGCCGGACGGCGCAATTTAATCCTGCCGCAACCGGTACCCCAGCCCCGCTTCGGTCACCAGGTACTGCGGTCGATGCGGCAGCGGCTCCAGCTTTGAACGCAGATTCCGGATGCACACGCGCAGACTACGGGAATCTCCCAGATGCCCCGGGCCCCACACTTCGCGGATCAGCTGCGTCTGCATCACGATCATGCCGCTGTGGCGGGCCATGCATTCGAGCACCCGAAATTCCAGGGGCGTCAGGTGCACCGGGCCATCGGGCCCGATCGCGTCACGGCGCTGCAGATCCACTTGGATGGCTCCGAACACCAGCAGCGGAGTCTGATCCCTGGCACGCACATTGCGCCGCAGCGCCGCGCGCACCCGGGCGAGAAGTTCGGCCGCACTGAAGGGCTTGGTGATGTAGTCGTCGGCGCCCGCGTCGAGCGCCGCGATCTTCTGTTCTTCCATCGTGCGCGCCGAGAGCACGACGATGGGCACCGGCGACCAGCTGCGCACATCCCGAATGACGGTCAGGCCATCGCCATCGGGAAGCCCCAGATCCACCAGCAGCAGATCCGGCTTGTGAGCGCGCGCCTCGATATCGGCTCGCGCCGCCGTTGCGGCCTCGATGACCCGAAATCCGCCCGAGCCCAGCAACGCCTGCAGGACTTCGCGGATCGACGCATCATCCTCGATGATCAGGATCTGATGCATCGCCTGCGTCATGCCAGCTCCGGCTCCGCCGTCGGCAGCGTCAGTTCAATCCGGGTACCTCCCGCAGCACGCGTGTGTGCTTCGATTTCCCCGCCATGGGCACGAATGATGGCACGACAGATTGCCAGCCCCAGCCCCACCCCGACAATCGTGCCCTCGCCCGTGCCACGCTGAAATTTCTCGAACAATAGCGCAGGATCACCGGCCGGCAATCCCGGACCGTCATCATCGACGCTGACGCGCACCCTGGATCCCGGAACATTTCTAGCGCCATTGTCATCGATGATGGCGGCAATCACGATATGCGTTCCGGGGGGCGTGTACTTGACGATGTTGTCCAGCAGATTCGTGAACACCTGGGTGATGAGAGTCGCATCCACATACACCGGCGGCAGATCCGCGGGCAGGCGCAGCTCCACGTGATAGCGGGTCAGCGGCTCCTCGAGCGCGCGCAGGGCTGACTCCACCAGATCATCGAGGGTCTGCCAGTCGCTGCGCAGCTTCATCTGCCCGGATTCGAACCGCATCAGGTCCAGAACGTTGGAGATCAGATCGGACATCTCGCGCGCCTTGGTTTCGATGGAACGCGCCAGGGCTGAGCGGGTGGCCTCATCCAGTGAGGCACCATGATCGGCCAGCGTGCTACCGGCACCTGCCATCACCGCCAACGGTGTGCGCAGATCGTGCGAAATGGATGCGAGCAGCGTATTGCGCAAACTCTCGCCTTCGGCTGAAACACGCGCGGCTTCGGCCTGTTCGGCGAGCAATGCCCGCTCCAGGGCCAGACCGATCTGACCGGCAAAGGTCTCCAGCAGGTGGCGCTGTTCGGGTAGCATCACCCGGCGCCGGTTTTCCGGCAGCACCGCCAGCACGCCCAATTGCCGGTGCACATCTCCCAGCGGCACGTACAGGGCAGCGGCTCCCGGCAAAGTATCGGTGCCGAGCCCCGCCTGGCGACCGTGGTCTGCGACCCATTGCGCCACCGCCAGATCCGCTCCGCGCAACGCCGTCTCAACCGGCTTGTCGGTGGGAAAGTGCAAGCGCCCGCGGGCGTCCGGCAGCAGCACTACGACCTTGCAGCGAAACACCTCGGCCACATGTCTGACCGCAACCCGGCACATATTCGCCGTGCCGCGGGTGGCCGCCAGCTCCCGACTCATCGCATACAGCAGCGCCGTACGTCGTTCGCGTGCCCCGGAAACACGCGTCTGCTGGCGCACGCTGGACATCAGCGTCGCGATGACCAGTGAGATCATCAGCATCACGGCAAAGGTGATCAGGTACTGCGCATCCGAGACGGAAAAACTGAACCGCGGCGGCACGAAGAAGAAATCAAAGGACCCCACGCTCAAAACGGACGCGACTACCGACGGCCCTCGCCCCAGCCGCAATCCGGCGATGGTCACGCCCAGCAGGTACACCATCAACAGATTGACCGTGTCCAGGTGCGGAAACATGACAAAGGCGACCAGCGTGCAGGCGGCCGACAACGCCACCGCCCAGGCGTAGCGACTCCAGTGGATGGGCCCGGCCGGGCGTCCGGAGCGCGGCGCAGTGCGTATGGAGTCGCTCGTGGCTGATTCGGTGGCCGCGACCGTAATGACATCGAAACCGCGCGCGCGTCGGGCCAGTTCGAGCGCGGCCGAGGGCCGCAGCAGCGCCCGCCAGCCGTGGCGCTTGGGCGAACCGACGATCACGCGGGTGATATGGCGCGTGGCCGCGTACTCCAGCAGCGCCTCGACGGCCGTCGGTCCATCCAGGGTAACGGTCTCAGCGCCCAAGGATTCGCTGAGCCGCAGCAACTCGATGCGCCGATTGCGCTGTGCCTCCGAGAGCTTGAGCAACGCCGGCGTTTCGACATAGACCACCGTCCAATCGCAATCCAGCGCGTCCGCCAGCCGCTTGCCCACGCGGATCAGCTGCTCCGATTGCGCATCCGGACCCGTTGCCACCATGACCCGATCGCTTGCCAGCCGCGAGCGCGGCGTGCGCTCCCCGGCAGCCGAATCACGCGCCGCGGCCTCGACGCGATCCGCGACCCGGCGCAGGGCGATTTCACGCAGCGCCATGAGGTTGGGCTTGCGGAAGAAGCGCTCCACGGCATTCGCCGCATCCTCGTGCAGGTAGATCTTGCCGGCGCGCAGCCGCGCCAGCAGGTCATCGGGCGGTAGATCGATGAGTTCGATCTCATCGGCCTTGTCGAACACATGATCCGGCAGCGTCTCGCGCTGCTGCACGCCCGTGGTTTGTACGATCAGATCATTGAGGCTTTCCAGATGCTGGACATTGACGGTCGTCCATACATCGATCCCCGCTTCGAGCAGTTCCTCGACGTCCTGCCAGCGCTTCGGGTGGCGTGGCGCAGGTTCACCGCCGACCGGATTTGAATGTGCCAGCTCATCCACGAGCAGGATCGCCGGATGCCGCGCGAGGGCCGCATCCAGGTCGAATTCGGCGCGGGCAATGTCACGATAGCGAACGGTCTTCGTCGGCAACCGCTCCATGCCTTCGGTCAGGCGCTCGGTTTCGACTCGCCCATGGGGTTCGACATAGCCCAGGACCACATCCGTACCCGCGGCTTTGACCGCCCGTGCGGCCTCGAGCATGGCGTAGGTCTTGCCGACACCGGCGGATGCGCCAAAGAAGATCCGCAGGTGTCCGCGTTTCGCCCGCGCCTCCTCCGCCTGGACATGCTCCAATAATTGGTCAGGATCGGGTCGCTCCACCATGATCCCAAGGCTACCTGCTACCCGCCGCGGCTGCGAGATCGTCATCCAGCGCGAGGTTCACGGCCAGCACGTTGACGCGCGGTTCACCGAAGGCACCCAGCCAACGCGGTTGTGAATGGGCTTGAATCACGGCTTGCACCACCGGCAGCGTCACGCCGCGCGCGCGTGCAACCCGGGGAGCCTGGTACAGGGCCGCGGCGATGCTTTCCTCCGGATCAAGGCCGCTGGCCGACGCCGTGACCAGATCCACCGGGATCGGCGCGACATTGCCCGGATCGGCCGCGTGCAAGGCCTGGATATGGGCTTTGATGCCATCGATCAGGGCGGGGTTGAGCGGCCCGAGGTTCGAGCCCGATGAGGCCAGACCGGCATACGGCTGCGGCGAAGTGGCCGAGGGGCGGCCCCAGAAATACTTCGCATCACTGAAGTTCTGACCTATCAGGCTT
>Ga0182030_10023015_pt1 | contig 11555 bp, 5 predicted proteins | sample 812S3MmetaG_FD_121299 | JGI IMG/M metagenome (GOLD analysis project Ga0182030, IMG submission 121299) | Permafrost microbial communities from Stordalen Mire, Sweden - 812S3M metaG (Illumina Assembly) | ecosystem: Environmental > Terrestrial > Soil > Wetlands > Permafrost | place: Sweden... | reverse complement strand
TCTTTGCTAATATATTATTTAGATTAGACTTTTAGAGTATTATACTTATAATTACAAAATTATATAAAATAAGTTTTATAATAATAATTAGATAATTTAAGAATATAACTTTAAGCTTATAAATATATAATTACTATATAATATATTATTTTATTAATATATAAGTAGCTCTAAACTTATAACTATTATATATTATAATACTTTTTCAAATAAAGTAAAGTATATGATAATATTCTACAGAACTAAGTAGTGCTTAAGTAAAACGAGAGTATTTATAAAGAGCTTTGCTAAGCGCGTCACGTGCTCGTAGCACGTGATTTACCTGCTCCGTGACATATATATATATAGGTACCAAAACCTCAGTTACCTATTTGATCACGAAGGACCGTAGATAACTGTATGTGCGAATGGATTTTTATGATTTTTATAGGGGTTCGGGGTGTTCAAGGGGTGGGGCACTAACTCGTTACATGCTATGCTCCGGCATTCTCACCCTCGGCTCGCAGCAGTTGCTCACGTCCGCAGATTGAAACAGAACCAGCGAAAAGGAAAATTACTAGAGTTCACTGGTCAACCGATAATCCTAAGTTTTTAGTGATCACTGCCCTATAACTCCTTGTAATTTTCAGCGGGCTTATAGGGCAAATTATCGGTTGAGGATCATTATCGGTTGACCAGGGATCTCTTGTAATCCTGAGTCTAGGGGGATTCGGCTGGAGATCGCGGCATCTAACCAACCCAATTGGTCTTTGTCGCGGAGCTGGGACGCCCTTTGACTTATATAGAAGATTCGGATGGTACAATTAATTCACCTGAGAAATTCCACACCTTGAAGAGTGAATTTTGTGACTCCGAACCTTGAATGACAGCTTGTGGCTGAGTGGCGAAACGTAGGAGGTAGAAGAGATGCCTTAGACCAACCTCAGACCAACGCTACTAGTAGACCAACCTCTCAGTGAATGAACCCACTTAGCAAAACAAATGTTTTTGTTGCACGTCTGCAAAAACCGCGACAAGACCGCGACAAGCGCTAGTGTAACCTGCACAGGAAGGAGCTACCGGTCTCGGACGATGAATCGAAGTCAGGTGAATAATTCTGAGTTGAGATTTTGATCAGATTTGGGTAAACCGCTACAACCGTCTAATTATCGGACGGTGTCCCGGTCTCGGAGCATGCGATTCGCAACGAATGCGGAGACGAACATCAGAGATGAACCTCTTGGGAAATGGATCTTTTGTTGCACATCGCAGCGAAGATCGGGGGTATATATGGATTCTTGTCCTCCCAACGATGTTCATCTTACCTTATCAACAGAGAGAGGTATGGAGATCGTATGCTGAAGTGGGAGAGCTAATGTATCGCATGAGCAAAAAGCATTGGCCATGCCAACTTGACGGCAACCAACATGTGAGATTGGGATTGAATAGTACGTAGATGCCGTGCTGAGTTGGAACAGATGAAATGGGACATGTCTTGATCAAATCAAATGTCATTGAGTGATGGAATGAGATTGGATTTATGACGGGATCACATGACTTTGCTGAAATCCCGTCAATGTCGGGAATCCGGGAAGTTCGACCGCGGTGATTATATTTACCGCGTTCTATTACATGTCTGATACCGATAAGTGAGAGATATTCTTCGAAAGCTGAAGATTCATTACTGCCATGGTTGAGTATTCTCCTCTATAAGATTCAGAATAAGTATCTTGTGTTGACCTCTTTTTCTCAATCAGGCTTCTTCAATCAGGCAGTGTAACTCTGATTCACTAGAACTTCCTCTTCAACTTCAGGAGGGGCTTGCTCCGGCGACTTTCCATTTTCTACCCCTGATCGGGGTCCTTTGATACAATCAATGCACTCACCGTGCCGGGTGACACTAACGAAGGGAATGTAACGATTCCCTACCGTAGCACCTACCTTCAATACAAGTACAACACTTCTACCATCACATGATGGCTTGTAACCACTGCACGTTCAATTGCTCGACACGATCCCTCCCAGACCAAAGAAAAACAATGCGGAGAACAAGAAGAAAGCAACAAAGAGAACACAAACCAAGCAAATACGACCGAGATGACACTCGCAGGTCTTGTCTTACTCTCTGAAGCAAACATACTGTAGCAGATAGCATCCTGGCCTTGTTCGACCCCGTCATTCGTAGCCGAGCCATCGCATCGCATACGAGATTTTGGAACAACTTTGGGTCGAGGATCTAGATGATGAACTCAGGAAGAGCAATGAGATATCGAGCTTTTATCCATGCCCAGCATTCGGCCCAGGACATTTTCGGGGGAGGCTGCGAAAAACCACACTCTTACTAATAAAGCTGACGAGTAGTTCTCGTCAGCGGCGCCAAGGCCAATCATGCACACGAGATTCCACACTTCTAGCCATATAAGAGGTAAGGTGCTAGGTACTGCGTATATTTCTGTACGCACGATTCCTTTCATTATTTTCAAACGTGCTACTCTTCCCTTCAGCTCTTCTCTTATGCTTTCAAATGCTAGCACAGCAAATCTCCTCGACTGCCACATTTCCATCTACCGAAACCTCTCCATCCATAATGCCGTGCAGATAGCGCGGTCCTATAAATTTATATCTCTTTCTCCCGCGCCTGTCAACTGCTACAGCGAAGAAAGCGCAATTCTAAGAGAAAGAGACACGCACGCTCCCCGCAACGAATAAGGTAGTATAATTACGAGATGGGCTGTTGTGCTCTCTTTGTGGTTCAGATCAGTGGGTTGGGTGGATTGGTGGGGAGTGGGGTCTGTGGTTTTTGGGGATGAATTGGTAAGGTAGGAGGAGGGGACTTGAGTGTGAATGGTTGAAGGGTAAGGGGTGGGGGATGTTTGGGTAATGAATTTAGTGCTGTTCCCAGGTGCATAAGATGGGTAGGGGGTGATAAACGGGTTTACGTCTTGTGGGTTGTTATTGGGGTTTTGGTGGATATACTAGGTTAGGTAGGAAGGAGAAGTGGGAGGTATGTAAGTTGTTAAGAAGGGGGAAGTGATGGGGGATATGTTAAGGGGGTTGGGGTTTGGTTTAGGGTGTTCAGGAGGTTGATATGGGTGATTGGGAGGATTAGGAGGGTTGTAGGCCTGAATTAGGGTTGATGGACCGAAATTGTTGGTGGAGGGGTTGAGGGAGGGGAAGGTGGCGGGGATGATGGGTTTGTTTTAGTGGGTAAGGATTTGAGCGAGGATTGGTGTGTGGAGTTGAGGGGATTTTGTGATGGTGTTAGGTTGATGGATTAGATATACCATATAATTTGTGATAAAGGTGAATGAACCAAATTCTGTATACCTCATCTCATGTATTTGGATTTGAGCAAGAGCTGCTCTGACTATCTTGAGCAGGGTAGATGTACTAGAGCAAACGCGCAACCTGACTTTGCTCCTTCATAACACGGCTTTCCCCAACTTTCATTCTCCTAGGGCGCAAAGATACACCCTCATTCTTCCATGAGAGCCTAAATCAGCTAGACAATCGTAACAACAAACCTCTCCTCTCCCCCCACTTCCTTCAAAACCTCCCCACACACCCTCTCCGCCGTCGCCACCCCATCCACCTCCAACAACGCTAAAAACCTCTCCTGAATTTTCTGATGACGTTCATCAAAAGCCGTGCAAGACCAAAACCCCGCCCTCACAAACTCCCCCTTCTTCTCCCCCATCTCCAACAACAACCCTTTCACCTCCCGCTTATTAAACTTCCCCGTGCCGAGAACTTCGAGGATCGGAACCATGAAAAGTTCCTTACCGTTGGCATACTCATCTGTGTCGGGAGACACGCGGAATGATTCAATCTGGCTGGGATCGGTAGCAGACGAGGGCAAGACATCAATTTCCGTAACGGAAAAATCCATACCCTCGAACCTCTCCCCTTGGATCTTCCTCAATTTTCCAACTAACATAGTAGAGCAAGCCAGCGTCAAGGATCCAGATACCACTTCTGCGAACGGCTGATCGGGTGATAAAGGCGTGACGTGCGCGGCGATCACATGTGCGTGGTGTATATACGTACTCTCCGGGATTCGAGGCGCGTAGTAACAGAATCCGCGCTCGTCGACAGATGCCCAGCTCCAAGTTGGTGCGCGGTAAGGGGCGGAAGCGGGGAGGCGCCGGCCGGGGTGTTGTTGGCACCATAGCATCTCTACCTCGATATCGCTCCTCCATAGACCGGCTAGATAGGAATCTTTCCCCTCCCGTTCACGAGAGATTTGTTCCGCGATCCCAGATATGGCGACGAGTTTGTCGTTTGCGAATGAGAGTTTTCCGCTGGTGTAGAGGCGTAGAATCGTGGACCAGATGTCGGATAGCGCGATCTTGGGATCGCGGTGGAATATGTGTTGGTGCTGGAACACGGGCAGACCCTCAAGGAAGGATTCGGAACAGGAGGTGTGTCGGCATTCGAAAAAGAGCTCGGTGGTTGTGAAGAACAGGGTTCGTGGCGAGAGGAGCCGTTCTTGCAGCGCCCATGCGCGGCCTGCTAGATGGGACTTCACTACGGAAGTGTAGAATGAGCCGGGTGCTATATCCCAGTGGTCTTTCTCCTTCTCATTCTCGTTTGGGGTTGTGGTGGAGGAGGTAGGGGTAAAGATACGGACTTTTCCAACAAAGTCAGGGGGCTGGAGAAAGCAGCCCTCAGAACCGTCTTGCGCCCCCGAAGCAGCGATCGTGACTTCACTCCCACCATATACAGAAGCCATCAGTGCGGATTCGCGCCGCCAGTCAGGTATTGAGAGCTGGATTATACAAAGCGAATCGATCCATAGGTAGCGAAGACCGAGGGAGCGCGTGATGTCGATTGCGTCGAGGAAGGTTTTCGTGAGTTTGTCTTTGGGGATTGAGATCAAGAATTGCGGGAGGTTGTCTTGTGTTAGTTTTAGAAAATCTCCATTTCCCCAGCAGTGGCTTAGGGTTGCGTAGCGGGGTCTCGGGGTGGTCGAGAGGGTCGACGAGAGGACGAGACAGATGGGTGTGCTGGATATGTCGATCAGGCGTGTGGGAAGTTGGTGATTTTCTTTTGGTTTGCATGATTCGTGGGTCGAGGAACATGCATCTAGCCATTTTTTGGCTAGTTCGAGCTGTGAAGGGGCGGTGTCTGTTAAGGGAGTAGGATTCTCTCCTAAGGTGAACAGTTCTATCACTATCAGTGTTATTCTGTAGCTGAAAGGAAATGCCTTACGCTCATCACAGTTCTTAACACAGTACACCGGATCAGCTGGAAGCCAAGTATATATTTTCAGCCCCGGCCACGTCAGCGTCAAAGTATAATACCCTTCATCACTCCTCACAGAAGCCAAGATCACCGTGGATTTCCCCAAGCACTCGAGGCGATTTTGCACCCTGTGCCATAATTCAAGCGATTTACCTCGCTTAATAGTACATTGTACAAATAAGTTGCATAGCTTGCAGCCATTCCTATAACCGGACTCGAATTCAAGAGGATCTTTGAAATGCGGTTGTTGATACGGTTTACTAAACTCCTCGGGATGGTGTTCTGGCACCTGTCTAATGACTTCTGGCCAATTTTCGAGCAATCTGGAGCAACTTGGACAGTAGTCATTGGTCACTGGGACTTGGGGTAGCAGACTCTGTATCCTTGCTTCGAGGACGTCTTGGTCGAATTTGTCTTTGTAGGGCGCCTTTTCTCCGCCGGAGGACCTCAAGTAGTTTGTATACCAGTCCTCTAGGTTGTTGTGGGCTTCATCACCACAGGGACAAGTTACGTCCTTCTTTTCCTTGTCGTATACATTAGACATAAGCTGGTACTCGTAGACATTTATCTTACCTGGATCAGGCGCTCATCATCCAGTGGCAATTCTCCGACTTTTTGCATAATTACAACTTAACTCGGGCGTCCGGAACTTGACTCTTTTAACTTAAGACTTGCTAATCGAGTCTAGAGTTTCGATGGTTGTTTAAGAACAATAAAATTCAAAAGGAGAGATTGAATAGTTTCTGGGCATGCTGCTGCCTGCAGTCTTTGGCGCCCTCGCTAAGGGACAACAGGGGTACCCCGCTACGCAACTGACGTAGCCCTCCGTCGTGCCACACATGTACATATATACGGCCAGTTTCTCCATGCCCTCAGAATTTTGATCCCATTACTGAAAGACAATATACATATTTGGCTTGTTATACCGAGCCAAAGGGAACGCCGCCTTGGGCCTTTCATCTCGCCGATCTTTGGGACATCAATTGGGAGCTCCGTGCTCTCGAAGTGAGCGCACGCAGAGACAAGGCGAGCAATAGCAGAATGAGGAGTATAAGTGTATCGTAGGAGTTGATAAAAACCTTCGACTTCAATCTTTATTTTAAGTCCATTGGACTGCCAGGTAAGAGTTTGGTTGCTCCTGGTTCTATTGGGTTCAAATATCGTGTTCTCAAGTTTCCATATGTGACCGCGGCTGTGGTCAGGTCACATGCGGCGATTCATGATCAACTGTTTTGAAACATTCCAAACCTTGTACAATGTCTCTTATTACCCCATAAGAACCAAGGATTCCTCACGATTCGAACGTTAGACTAGGTGAGTAATTCATGACTTAGTCGAATGCTTTTGAAGAATAATCTTTCAGCTATTGCAATTGACGTGGGATGCTTCAAGAGGAAACTGATCTAGATTTTTGAAACAGCTACTTTCGAGTTTGATTTCAAAGATAGGATATAGGTCTCATGCATGCATGACACTATGCTGCTCATTATAACTAAATAGATGCATTGAATCTCTTCCCGTACCATGGTGCGAGTGTCAATTTGGAATCCCAGAGGTTTGAACGAGAAGGTTTTACACATAATTCTTGGGAAGGTTGGACGGCTTTGAATTTCACATTACATATGAGACGTCATGGAGCATGGAAACGAGTCAGAGCCGGTGGTTGAACAGAGATTGCCTCCTGACAAGCCTGAGCCACAAATTTGTTACATTTGTTGCTGAAGCAAGGGGCCGAGACAGGTAGTGCATGTGTTGGACTTCATTACGTGGAGGTTTTGAAACTCCAAGACCCAAAGGTCGGGAGAATAATATTTGACGGTCACATGCGTATATCATCCTCTCCAATACGCGTAGGATTGAGATAGCTAACGCTCAATTGCTTAGGGCCAGAAAGGGAAAGAGAAAAAAGGACAGCGCATTATTGTTAGAAATTTATGGTTCGATGATAGATTCTTCGTCATCAAAAGAAGAAGCTCAGCATGTCAAAGAAGTGCAATATCTTAAATTGAAAGGTGCTAGAGCTTTCGCAGCATTGAAAAGATTATATAGCAAATAAGGTTACGCTACTGGCCGACTATTTCTGTTTATGAAGTTCATTTGCCATTCAGTTATGGCTTTACTCCTCATACTCGGGTCTATCAACTTCATACTCTCTGTAAAAAATTATTTGGGCTAGAAACCTTTGAATTTGATAAGAATTTAGAAGACTCTACTATATTAATTGATGTGCGGCGATTAGTTATCTCAGCTCTCTCATTCTCTATTTGCCTTCTCGATATAACGCAGGCCGGAGGCTTCGCAGAAGCTGAGGACCACGCCGGCAAGAAGACTCAGTTGAATGAAAATGTAAGTAGGCTAGGCTGTGTCGTAAAATACCCTACTTTTCGTTTGTGCTTAGATTTATTCACAATGGCTTACATTGACATCACGTGAGGCTAGCGAAGTGAAAAGGGGGGGGCTTTCGACCTTTGCGAACTCAAAAAGCTTGGGACCTTCACCAACTTCTATAATGGATGGAACAACTTGGCAGAATGTAGTTGACTCTGGCATAGTCAAATGTATTGGCAAAATTTCCAGGGCCCTATGGGTTGGGGGGGGGCGGGTTCCAACCTGCTTCATCCACCGTTGGAATTCTTGCTATCACGAGGCAGGGTATTTCATCCAGTAAGACGCCTTTTACGCTCTCTTGGGAGGTAAAAAGTTTCGATCGGCTAGTTTAATTGAAGTCCATCCAATGGATTCTCGCAATATATTTAGCCGTTTGCTATTGGTGGAATTGAATCAGCGAAAAGCTGAAACAAGCGAGTGGATGTCCCACATACCCCACAAAATCCACAAACAGGGTTTATCCAAAGATCAAAAAGATATCGCGGCTCACCGGGCGGGTTCGACGGAAATTACTCGGTCCTGGCAGATATGATATCTGACCATAGATTTTCCGTCTTAAAACAATATGTATTCTCATCCTTCGTTTCTTTCCTGTTTCTAGAAGTATTCTTAACCTGAGCTGTTATATCTCAAAATGCAGTTATCAACCCTTCTCACAACGTGTTGCATAGTAGCAACAGCTCTGGCCGTCCCAGCAGTCCTTGACACTCCTTCTAAAACTATCGAAAAGCGAGCAACAACAATCTGCGGACAATGGGATAGCGTCGCTACCGGAACTTACACACTCTATCAAGACCTTTGGGGCGAGTCTGCTGCTTCTTCTGGCTCCCAATGTAGTACTTTCACTTCTTTGTCTGGAAATACGATTGTTTGGTCTACGAGTTGGAGTTGGGCGGGCGCGTCGAGCTCCGTAAAATCTTTTGCCAATGTGGTAGTGACACAGTCGACGGGATATGAACTTTCTTCTATTTCTAGTATTCCATCAACTTGGGATTATAGGTGAGAAGTTCATGCTGGTACATTCTTGGCATGTGAGAAAAGTACTAACTGAGGAAGTTATACCGGCACGAGCATCGTAGCCGACGTAGCCTACGACATCTTCACATCCAGCACCGCCACCGGCTCCAGTGAATATGAGATTATGATTTGGCTCGCTGCTTTAGGAGGAGCCGGACCCATATCCTCTACTGGGTCGCCAGTCGCAACCCCAACTATCGCCGGCACGTCCTGGAAGCTCTACTACGGCCTCAACGGCAGCACGAAAGTCTTTTCCTTCGTTGCTTCTAGCCAAGTGACAAAATTCTCGTCGGATTTGAAAGCGTTTTTAACGTATCTGGTGGGCAATGAAGAGTTTAGTACCAGTCAGTATGTGACAAGTATTGGTGCGGGCACAGAACCTTTTACAGGGAGCGGCGCAGTGTTGAGTGTCAGTGATTATAGTGTTGTGATCAATTTGGGGAGTGGGACAGGGACGACGACGAGTGCAGTGACTACACCTACGACGACTAGCGGTGGAAGTACGCCTACAACCTCAACCAGCTCTGGTACCGGTGCTGCCTTGTATGGTCAATGCGGTAATTTACTTCTATGTTATAAAATTTAAGGAGAACATATACTAACAGACGCTAATAGGAGGATCCGGTTTCACTGGCCCTACAACTTGCGCGAGTGGTACCTGCACTTATAGTAATGAGTGGTATAGTCAGTGTCTACCATAGAAAATGTTGGTGCCGAAAGCTCCAGAAGCTAGCTTAAATACTACAGCTAAAATCTGATTGCAATAGAAAACTGATGAACAATATTACTTTGATATCGAGATTGTGAAACTGTTTATGTATTTCTCGCAAATCAATTAAGTGGCAGCTCGCCGAATGTATTTCATGCCTCTCAAAATCTCACACTCTCCGCTACATTTGTTGGTCCTTCTAAAACATGAGCTGAATGACAAATAATATAACTATTTCGCTTTTACAACACTCGGCATCTTAGGTGTGATTCTATATTTGGGTAGGGGTGAGGGGTGTATGAGTCAAGAACGTTACCCCAAAGGGCTCTAAAGCTTTCTTTACCATGTTATTTAGCTTTTCAATTTGAGCAGTTTTTCTAATACAAGCAAACTCCAATAGTACCAAAATCTTTGACCTTCGCAGAGGCACCCATAATGAGCAAATTGAAAAGAAAAATCTCTCCCCTCTCGATCTATTGCCAGATTTCGCTTCTTCTATCTTCCAGAACAATGATATCCAAACATGAAGCCAAATTCAAATATAAAAGTGTTTATGGCTTTTCAGCTTGAAAATTAACTATAACATTGTCCTCCAATATTGTGACCAAGCAATGGTCGCCATTGACGGGCATCATGCCACCTTTCGGAACTTTTGCCTAAAATGAAAAGAAAATCACCTCTTCTGGCTTACATCGTTTGATTCGGATTTCATGAACTTAACCTGAGTTGGGACTCGCTACCACATCGGTATGGTTCTGGAAATCCTGGAATTCTACAAGTGTCATATGTGTGGGCAATTTTCCGTTTTCTGTAGGAATTGTCACACTTGGTTTCGGTGTGTATGAAACAACACTTAAGTGTGATTTGAGAGGGTAAAAGGGACTTTGATTCTAAAATCTAAGGCATTGATTAAAGCTGTTAAGAAATTTAACCGCTGACGTAATTACACGAGCAAAAGCCAGCACTTCCATTGACATGAAACAACACAAGCGCTAAAATCCAGCCCTGTAAGCTGAATGCAGACAACGTTCTGCGATACCAGCCAGGCAATCCTTTTTATTCTCTAACCTTTTCTTAACATTCGGGCTGTGCTTAGCGTGTGGTATCAGAGGCAGCACACGTTCGGTGCGGTGTTGCTCCGAACTCCCCGCAACAACTGTTGGCTAACTGCTCCAGCGACATAGACAAGTTGATGTATCCTGCCTTGATGCCTTTCTTATCTTTGAACACAACTATAAGCGAAATTTTGAACTCGACTTTGACCACTGCTTTGGCTTTTGGCTGCGCCAGCGCTGCCAAGGTGCGTGGCCCCCTCTTATTGTTCCTAGCTTGACGCTATTCGGTCCTACATCCCCTTCCAATATGTCGGTCGTCGAGCGTGACCTGACATACTTGGTCCTCCCTTCCACGCTCTCCTCGCTGGCGCCCGGGTCTGAACTCTCCTCCTTCTCCCTCGAGTCCGGCCCAAACACTCGATTTCAAGGCTTCGAGTGGAAGCTCGAGTTTCCGTTCCCACAAGCGTACCGCATCATATTAGCAGGTCCGGACCGCCCCCGCCCTCCACACGATAATGTCCACACCCCATCCAAATTTTGCAGCTTTAAAATCCTTTCCCTTGACAGGGACAAGTGTAGGGCTGTCTTTGCATTCCCCTCCCCTACAGCTCAGTCAGCGCTGGTTTCCGGACTTGGGGATGAGAGGCTGGAACTGAGGCTGTACTGGAATTACCAGCTCTTCTCTGAAGTATGGCACGTGGGGAACGGCGACGATAAACTCGTGCTCCACGACTTGCGGGCGAGATCGTATGCGTTGACCGAGCACGGAGTGATCCGCCACTGGTCGCTAGATCGTACGCGCCTCCACTTGGGCCTCGGGGAGAAAGCGGCGCCCATCGACCTGACCGGCCGGAAGTTCACGCTTCACGCAACGGATGCGGCGTGGTACGACTCGTATCGCACTGACCCGCTCTACAAACACACTCCCTTTTTGATCTCAACTCCACGGCCCACAGAGGACGGCCAGGTGAGGCTTACTTATGCCATCTTCCACGGGACGAACAGTATCGCCACGTGGGATGTGGGCGGGGAGATTGACTACTGTGGTTGGAAAGGGGGGCTGGTCAGGTGATACAGCCGAAGCCCCTTAGTCGATAGGTCTATAGTTGAATAAGCTATAGTAGAATATAATATATTGAAGAACTTGAAGACTATCTAGAGAG
>Ga0182030_10023014_pt1 | contig 11556 bp, 10 predicted proteins | sample 812S3MmetaG_FD_121299 | JGI IMG/M metagenome (GOLD analysis project Ga0182030, IMG submission 121299) | Permafrost microbial communities from Stordalen Mire, Sweden - 812S3M metaG (Illumina Assembly) | ecosystem: Environmental > Terrestrial > Soil > Wetlands > Permafrost | place: Sweden... | reverse complement strand
GCGAGTCGAGTTCGAAAGCCGGTGCGCCGCTGCGATTCGAGAGTCACGACGACCTAGAGTCGGTGCGTGATTGCGCGGCCGCTCCGCTCCGTGGTGCTGCTTGCCGCAACAGGATTAGCAATCTCGAGCTGCGCCACGGCGGCATCGAACCATCACGCTTCGACAACGACGACGACGGTGACAACGACATCGACGGAAATCAAAGAGGCTTGCACAAACCAGGTCGCTACGCCTTCTCTCTTGGGATCATTGGTGGCGGCCGACGGCCGCTCGGGTGCGGTGACCGTACACGGCTCGGTGTTCTACGGGACCTGCGGCAGCGTCGACTACGCGTCAGCGATCTTTGAGGCGTCGCCGAGCGCGACGGCCGCCGAGAGTGTGGCATTCCAGGATCACGGTGCCTACCCCGAGTTCTTCGAGCGCGCCGGCCAGTCGCCGTGGCGCGTCGTCGGCTCGGCACCCGGCCCCCCGGGCGTGATGGACTGCGCCACCTTCAAGGACTTACCCTCGCGGCTCCGGGTCATTTGGGGTGACTGCGTTCTCACGCCAAGCACCACCACCACAACACTCGCCCCCTGGTGCGTGACCCTTATGGCGGACGCCTTCATCCAGGCCCAGTCGGTCGTTGTCACCGCGAACGGCACCGCGACCGTTAAGGGATTGGCCCTCGAAGTTCAGTGTGCACCCGGAACCCCGGACGACTTCCAGTTCTACGAACGTACGAAGGGCGAGTCGCCCGAGACGCTGCACCTGGTCGCGGGTGCCAAGGTGACCGGGGTCAACCTCTCGGGCGGCTCCACGCCTCTGAAATTGAGTGCGCTCGCCCACTACCTCACCCAAGACACCGACGGAAACCTGTTCCAGGTGGTCGGGCCCCTGGACGCGGCGACGGAGTTGCTCGGTCGGTTCCACCCGTAGCCCGCGCGCGACTCGAATGAACTTTCCAACCGAACAACGGGCGAGCGTCTTCTTGCCAGATCGCTCGCGGTGCGCGCAGCCCGGCCAGCAACAGGGCCGACGCTGACTTTCCTCCAACTGTTCTTGGGCTCGACGAATCCGGCGTTGCCTGGTCACCCGCTGTTTGGCGTCTCCAACCCAACAGATGAACTCGTTTCGCGCCAGAGGCGAGATGTCCTTCCACGATTCGAGTGCTGTGACATTGGCAATCAACGAATGGCACAGGTCTCGCGGAAGGCTGTGGACCACGCCACCAGGCACTCTCTGGCTGTTCATGAGGCGACAGAATCTCGTCGTTCGAACGGCGGTGTAAATTTCGATTTCGCGGGTAATCGCGCAAATCAAAGGATCCGTAATGTCCGAGCAAACTCCTCAATCGGCGATTTTCGCCTTCGCCGACGAAATCGTCGATCGACTCGCCGAGAGCAACCCCCTCTTCGCCACCGAGGCCGGCATACCGGGCTACGACCACTTGTTGCCGGACTTCTCGGTGGCGAAGCAGCGTCGCGATCAAGTACAGACGATCCGAGACCTCCAGCAACTTGAGACACTTGACGCACACAGTGACGTCGATCGGATCGCGGCGACCGTGATCCGCGAACGACTTACCGTGCAACTCGCTCTCTACGAGGCTGACGAGGAGCGACGAACGTTCTCAGTCCCAACTCCCCGGTCTCGGCCATTCGACAGGTCTTCGAGTTGATGCCCTTGAGCACCGAAGAGAACGCGAAGAACGTGGCCCGGCGTCTCGGGCACGTCCGCGCGTCGCTCGAAAGCTGGCGCGGCGCGCTGCTCATCACGGCCGCCGAACACGAGTTGCCCGCCGCGCGTCACGTCCTCGGTGTGGCCGATCAGGCCGACACCTGCGCCGCCGGTGCGTTCAGCGAGTTCGCCCAGCGCGCCGCCGAGGCGACGGGCGTCGACTTCGAATCCTCGGGCCTGCGCGCCGCCGCAAAGGACGCCGAGACCGCCTACTCCGAGTTCGCGGCGTGGATGCGCTCGGACCTCGCGCCCAAAGCCTCCACGAAAGAGGCCTGTGGCGAAGAGCGCTATCAGCGATGGTCCGCGTACTGGTCCGGAGCGACGCTCGACCTGCACGAACTCTACGAGTGGGGCTATCAGGACCTACGCCGCATCAACACGCGCATGTGGGAGATCGCCAACGAACTGCTCCCGAATGCGAAGAGCTTGGTGGAAGTGGCCGAGTTGCTCGACAACGACCCGGCGAGAGCGATCGACGGCACCGACGCACTTCTCACGATGCTGAAGGCCTTCACGGCTCGCACCACCGACGAACTCGACGGCGTGCACTTCGACATCGATGATCGAATCCGGTTCTGCGACGCCCGACTCGCACCCGAAGGCTCGGCCGCCGCGCCTTTCTACATCAACCCCAGCGAAGACCTCAGTCGTCCGGGCACGACGTGGTTCCCGACACTCGGCAAGACGCAGTTCTCGTGGTGGCGTTTTGCCTCAACCTGGTATCACGAGTCGATCCCGGGACATCACCTGCAGATCGCGACGGCGCTCTTGGCGTCGGATCGTCAGAGTCGATTCCACCGTCTGGTGGGCAACACGAGCGGCTACGCCGAAGGCTGGGCGCTCTACGCCGAACGGCTCATGGACGAGCTTGGGTACTTCTCGGACCTCGGTGACGAACTCGGCTACCTCGCCAATCAGGCGCTGCGCGCGGCGCGCATCGTGGTCGACGTCGGACTGCACCTCGAACTTGATGCGCCCGCGGACATGGGCGTCTTGGGAAACCTCGGTGATTGCTCGAACAAACGCTGGACGGCCGAAATGGCCGTCGCGCTCTTGGAGGAGTGGGCCATTCAAGACCACCCGATGTCGGTCTCAGAAGTGGACCGCTACCTCGGACTTCCGGCCCAAGCCATCTCCTACAAGGTCGGTGAGAGAGCCTGGCTCGACTCGCGCGAAGCCGCGAAGAAGCGTCTGGGCGATCGCTTCGACCTGAAGGCCTTCCACGCCCACGCTCTCGTGCTCGGGCCGCTGGGACTGGACGACTTCTCGGCGGAGATGGCCCGCTGGGACGGCGCCCCCTAGAGCTCGCTCTCTGCGCGTTCGCAACTTCATCGACCGATGCGTGCGTTACCGTCTTGATTGAGCAAAGGACGCAGATATGGCGAACGATCGATCGACACTGACGAGCGCTGAACGCGAGAAGGCCTCGGTCTTCCACTCGTGGTCGGCCCAGGCGAGTATCAATCCCTTGATGGTGAAAGACGCCGAAGGCGTCTACGTCACGGGCGAAGACGGCACGACATATCTCGACCTCTCGTCTCAGTTGGTCAACACGAACATCGGTCACCAGCACCCCGCCGTGGTCCGCGCCATCCAAGAGCAGGCGGCCACGCTGTGCACCATCGCGCCCCAGCACGGCTACGTGTCGCGCTACCGCGCGGCCGAACTCATTTTGGACCGCTCCTTCGAAGGCGCGGCGAAGGTCTTCTTCACCAACGGTGGGACCGAGGCAATGGAACACGCCATCCGCCTGGCGCGACTCTCCACCGGACGTCACAAGGTGTTGTCGGCCTATCGCAGTTACCACGGCGCCACCGCGACGTCAATCAACCTGACCGGTGACCCCCGTCGGTGGCCGAACGACACCGGCTCCGCCGGCGTCGTGCACTTCTTCGGACCGTTCCTGTATCGCTCGGCGTACCACGCGAACAGCGAGACCCAGGAGTGCCAGCGCGCGCTCGAGAACCTAGAGGAGACGATCCGGTTCGAGGGCCCGACGTCATTCGCGGCAATCGTGCTCGAGACGATCCCCGGTACGGCCGGCATCATGGTGCCGCCGAAAGGATTCTTGGCCGGGGTTCGCGAGATCTGCGATCGTTACGGCATTGTCTACATCGCCGATGAGGTGATGTGCGGCTTCGGTCGCACCGGCTCATGGTTCGCATTCCAACAACACGACGTGAGGCCCGACCTCGTCGTCTTCGCCAAGGGTGTGAACTCTGGCTACGTACCGCTCGGCGGCGTCATCTTGAACGAAGCGATCAGCGCGTTCTTCAACGAGCGCGTCTATCCCGGCGGTCTCACGTACTCGGGTCACCCACTCGCGTGCGCCGCCGCGGTCGCGACGATCGAAGCGATGCAGAGCGAGGGAATCATTGAGAACGCTCAGCGCATTGGCGACGAGGTGCTGCGCCCGGGACTGGTGGCGTTGGCGGACAAGCACCGCATCATCGGCGACGTGCGCGGACTCGGCGTGTTCTTCGCCCTCGAACTCGTGACGAATCGCGCGACCAAGGAACCGCTCGCCCCCTACGGCGCGAGCTCGCCCGCGATGAACGACATCGTGGCGGCCAGTCGCAACGAGGACTACTGATCTTCACCAACTTCAACCGCATCCACGTCGTACCGCCGTGCACGATCACCCCAGCCGAGGCCGGCGACGCACTCGCGCGCCTGGACCGCGCGCTGAGTGTCGCGGACCACTACTACACGGGCGAGTGACGAACGAAGAGCTTCGGATCGTGGTCGCCGCGTTGATGCGCGAGTTGGGACACGAATTCGTCGGACGTGCGCTGAGCGACGATGAGCTCCACACTCTCGGAGTGAACCTGCGCACGATCCTGGACGACGTGCGCGACGCTCCAGCACGAGTGCGCGAGCTATCGCGCGATTCCCTCGAGGAATTCACGTTGACGATACCGACGTTCGACGAACTCGGCGAACGCCAACTCTTCTCCGACTCGTTCGTCGCGGGCGCGGCCAACCCGATGGGCCTCGCGGCACAGCTCTGGCGTGACGGTGACGTCGCGTGCATGCAAGTCACGCTCGGCAAAGCGTTCGAGGGCGCGCCCGGTCGCGCGCACGGCGGCGTCGTCGCCGCGCTCCTTGACGAAGTCATGGGCCTCATGAACGTGATCCACGGCGCGATGGCGTTCACGGTGCAGCCGGACATCACCTATTTGGCACCGACGCCGGTCGGTGAACCGATCGTCGCCCGGGCCTGGTTGTCACGACAGGACAACCGCAAGCAGTTCGTAGAGGCGACGCTGCACGCGGGTGAGCTCGTAGTCGCGAGCGCCAAGGCCCTCTTTATCTCTATCGACCGCACCACGTTCCTCCAACAGTTGCTCACCGACGAGGAGTAAGCGTGGCGCTCTCACTTCATCGCCACTTTCGTTCGAGCAAAGTTCCACGCACGATCACGCCGTCGTTCTGGGGGCTCAAGGTCCTCACCACGGCGATGGGCGAGGCGACGTCGGACTACTTCGTCAATCGATTCGACCCTCGAGTCGCCGTGGCGTGCACCGCGGTGGTCTTCGCCGCCGTGCTCTGGTGGCAATTGCGACTCCCGACGTACCGAACCGTGGCCTACTGGTCCGCCGTCGTGATGGTGAGTGTCTTCGGCACTATGTGCGCCGACGTCGTCCACGTCGAGTTCGGCGTTGCCTACGTCGTCTCGGCGATCGCCTTAGCCCTCGCGCTGGCGCTGGTCTTTTGGACGTGGTTCCGAGTCGAGGGCACGCTGTCGATCCACAGCATCGTCACGACGCGCCGTGAACTGTTCTACTGGGCGACGGTCACCGTCGCCTTCGCCCTCGGCACGGCGGTCGGTGACTTCACGGCAACCGTGGCGAAGCTCGGCTACTTCGGCTCCGGACTGCTCTTCACCGGACTGATACTCCTGCCGGCACTCGACTTCTGGCTCGGGCGCACGAATTCAGTCCTGATGTTTTGGATCGCGTACGTACTCACGCGGCCCCTGGGCGCGTCCTACGCCGACTGGATGGGCAAGCCAAAAATCGTTGAGGGACTCGGCTGGGGATCGGGCAGTGTCGCCTTGGTGCTCTCGAGCATCATCGTCCTCGCGGTCGGTCTTCTCGCGGCTGTCGAGACGCGTCGGCGCCGCGAAGGTGAACTCGACGCGACAGGGTCACGAGGTTCGTCTTTAATATGGACCAATGCCCGCCATCTCCGTAGAAAATCCACTCGAACTCGCCAAGGCCGTCAAGCACGGGACCACTGACACACCGCGTCGCGTGACGTCGATCACCACGGCGCCGCGCGGTCTCGAGGGCGAGGGCTTCCCGGTTCGCCGCGCCTTCGCGGGCATCGACATGGCCGACCTCGACCCGTTCGTGCACATGGACCAGATGGGCGAGGTCGACTACGGGCCGGGCGAACCCAAGGGGACGCCGTGGCACCCGCACCGCGGCTTCGAGACCGTGACCTACATGATCGACGGCACCTTCTTGCACCAGGACTCCATCGGCGGTGGTGGCGTGATCCAAAACGGTGCGACGCAGTGGATGACCGCCGGTGCGGGGATCTTGCACATCGAGCGACCGCCGGACGCGTTGATCGACTCCGGCGGACTGTTCCACGGCATCCAACTCTGGGTCAACCTGCCGGCGAAACTCAAGATGACCAACCCCCTCTATCAGGACATCGAGGCCGAGTCGGTCTCGCTTTTGACCAACGAGAACGGCGACGCGATCATCCGCGTCATCGCCGGATCACTCGGCGGCGTCGACGGGCCGGGTTCGACCCACACGCCGATCGCCATCTCGCACGTGTCCTTGTTGCCCGGTGCGCAACTGTCGCTCCCCTGGAATCGCTCGTACAACGCGCTCACCTACGTGCTCGCCGGTCAGGGCTCCGTCGGACTCGATCGCAGTCCGATCGCCGAGGGCCAGATGGCCGTGCACGTCGACGGCGACTTCCTGGTGCTCTCGGCCAATGAGTCCCAGGACTCGCGCACCCAGGCCTTAGAGGTGCTCGTCTTGGGCGGTGAGCCGATTCGCGAGCCCGTCGCGACCTACGGACCGTTCGTGATGAACACCCGCGCCGAACTGCAGCAGGCCTTCGAGGACTACGAGGCCGGTCGACTCGGTCAGATCCCGGCCGAGCACATCTAGTTCGACGTCGAGCGGTGCACGAGGAACGTGCCCGTCGAGCGACTGACGAGTTTCCCCTCGTCACTCGCGATCGTGGCCTCGGCGTAGGCGATATGGCGGGTCAGTCGAACCACCTCACCGCGCACCACGTAGTGACCCTCCAGCAGAGCCGGGCGCATCAGCTCGGTCGTCATCTCGATCGTCGCTTCCGTTCGGTCGCGACCGACTAACGCCGCGTTGATACAAAAGTTCATCGCGGCATCTAAGAGAACCGAGTGCACGCCGGCCTGGACGGTCCCGTGGGGGTTGCACGCGAGCTGCGTGGGCCTGAACGAGCCGCGCACCCACCCGAGATCCTCGCCGTCGACGCCGTAGTTCTCGAAAGCGCCACCAATGGCGCCGATGACTGCCATTCCCCCGTCGCCGAGCCAGCGATCCATATTCTTTCGTTCGCTCACGCCTGCGACGCTAGCCGTACTGCCCGGTAGGATTCGCCGGTGGGTAGAGCCCGCACATGACGAAAGGCCCAACAATGCCGACAGCCGTAATCGTGGACGCCGTTCGCACGCCCGGAGGCAAGCGCAACGGGAAACTGAAGAACTGGCACCCCGTCGACCTCGCCGCCGAAGCCCTGAAGGCCATCGCGAGTCGCAACAACCTCGACCCCGCGTTGGTCGATGACGTCATCATGGGCTGCGTCTCCCAGGTCGGCGAGCAGGCGTTCAACGTCGGGCGCAGCGCGGTCCTCGCGGCCGGCTGGCCCGAGTCGGTACCGGCCACGACGATCGACCGCCAGTGCGGATCGTCCCAGCAGGCGCTGCACTTCGCCGCCCAGGGCGTCATGTCCGGCGCCTACGACGTCGTCGTCGCCGCTGGCGTCGAAGTGATGTCGCGCGTGGCCATGGGCTCATCGATCGGCAAGGACTCCGGTTGGCCCTTCGGTCCGAGCGTGGCGGCGCGTTACGAGCCGGTCGGCGGACTGAAGAACCAGGGCATCGGCGCCGAGATGATCGCCGATCAGTGGGACGTCTCGCGCGATGACCTCGACACCTTCTCCGCCGAGAGTCACCGACGCGCGGCCCAGGCGACCGCCGAAGGTCGCTTCGAACGCGAGATCGTCCCGATCTACGTCCGTGACGAAGAGGGACAGGCCACCGACGAGCTGATGACGACCGACGAAGGCATCCGTCCGGACTCGACGGTCGCGACGCTCGCCAACCTGAAGCCCGCGTTCAAAGAGGACGGCAAAGTGACAGCCGGGAACTCCTCACAGATCACCGACGGCGCCTCGGCCGTGCTGATCATGAGTGAAGAGAAGGCGAAGGAACTCGGCTACACCCCGCGCGCCCGGTTCCACACCTTCGCCCTGGCGGGCGTCGACCCGGTCACGATGCTGACCGGACCGATCCCGGCGACCAGGAAGGTCCTCGAGCGAGCGGGCCTGACGCTGGAGGACATCGACCTCATCGAGATCAATGAAGCCTTCGCCTCGGTCGTGCTCGCGTGGCAGAAGGAGCTCGGCGTCGACCTGTCGAAGGTCAACGTGAACGGCGGCGCGATCGCGCTGGGTCACCCGCTCGGTGCCTCGGGCGCGAAACTGTGCGCCACGCTGGTGAACGAACTCGAACGCACCGGTGGTCGTTACGGGCTACTCACGATGTGCGAGGGCGGCGGACTGGCCAACGCGACGATCATCGAGCGCGTGGGCTAAGGCAACGAGTTACTTGTAGCGCGTCGCGAGGAAGAAACCGGTGAACATCACCATCAACCCACTGATGAGGTACCACGACGACACCGAGCCGGGCAGCACCGACAGGTAGTTCAAGACGATGACCAGCGTGCCCGCGGCCAGTAGCGCGACGATCAGCCACCCGTACCACCGGGGACTGTGATCTTCGCCGACCGGGCGCCGGGCCGTGACCTTGCCCCGAGCTTCGGGGGCGACGTAGCGACCTACGTTCTTATTGCGGCTACCCGGTTTCGATGTCGATTTCGCCATGAGGCTCAATGCTAGTGAACGTGCGCTAGCTCGTCGTGGTCGTGGTCGGCGGCGGTTCCGTCGAGGCTTCGCAGACCGAGATGGTGATCTCGGAGTTGTAGGGCACGCGAGTGCCGATGCCGAGACTCTCGTCGGTCACCGTGCCCACTTGGCTCTGCGAACACGTTGACGGATCGGTCGGGCTTACAGAGACCTGAAAGTGGCCAACGTCAAGAATATGTGTCGCTTGGGACTGGGACTCCGCGATCACACTCGGGACCTGGATCTGGCAATATCCCGTCGAAGTAGTGAGCGTGACCTGATCGCCGGAATTGACCAATGCTCCCGCCGCGGGATTGGAACTGAGCACGAGTCCGATGGCGACGGTGTCCGAGCAGGCCGTCGCCGTTGTCGGTCCCCACGACAGACCCGACTGGCCCAGCGCCGCGGCGGCCTGGTTGGTCGTGTCATTCACGAGCGACGGCACACTGAACTGCGCGTTCGGCGAGAGAATGTAAATGGTAATCAGGTCACCTGTATGACCCTTCGTTCTCGCCGCCGGGCTTTGGGAAATCACGGTGTTCGGACTCGGATGCGTCCCGGCCGGCGCCGTCTGGAGGAATCCCGTTTTCACGTTCAAGAGATACGGACTAGCTTCTAGCTCACTCGTCGCCGCCGCCAAACTGAGGTTCACGACGCTCGGAATCGTGATGGGGGCTGCCTGGACGCCGAGGCTCAACGTCAGATTTACCTTTTGTCCTTTCTTCAGCGTGGTGCCGTACTTGGGATCAGTTGAGATGACGAGTCCGACGGCCACCTTTGAATGCATGTGGTCAACATTCTTCAGATGGATTCCGTCGCTGAGGAGCTTTTGCAACGCGGCCGTTTCGGTCTTGCCCACGAGATCGGGCATTGTCACTGTGGGCGTGTTCTTCTGGGAGAGGAAATACGCCAGACCGCCCAAGACCAGCAGCAGGATCACGACGATCGCGATGACGCCAGCGCTGCCACTTCGGCGTTTGCGATGTACGTCGGTGCGCGGGCCAGTCATCATCGGCACCGCCTGGGTGCGTTCACCTGGCGCCACCTTGGTGACGGCTCGTGTGGCGTCTTGACCGAAGAAGGCGACATCGCGTTGGGCGGCGCGAACGGGCTGACCCTCACTGAATCGCACGAGGTCCGAGCGCAAATCCTCAGCTGACTGGTAACGACGCTCCGGCGACTTCGCGAGTGCCTCCAGCACGATCGCTTGGAGGTCAGGAGGAATCGATTTGTTGAAATCCGACGGCGGGGGCACAGTGCCGTGCACGTGTTGGCTGGACACCTCGACGGGCGAGTCACCAATGTACGGCGGTCGTCCTGCGAGCATCTCGTAGAGGACGACGCCGAGTGAGTAGATGTCGCTGCGACCGTCGACCGGCGCACCCTCGGCCTGTTCGGGCGAGAAGTACGTCGCGGTGCCCATGACCGAGCCTTCTTCGGCCAGTTGGTCTTCGACGGACATCGCCTGGGCGATGCCGAAGTCGGTGACCTTTACCTGGCCGTAGCTCGCGATCAAGATGTTGCCCGGCTTCACGTCCCGGTGGACCACGCCATTGCGGTGCGCGTAGCCGAGGGCCGCAGCGACTTGGGCCATCAAATTCGCCGAGTGTGATGCCGTGAGTGTTCGCCCACCGCGCAACATGTCCGCTAGTGACGTGCCGTCGACCAGTTCCATGACGATGAAGTACGTACCGTTGTCCTCGCCCCAGTCGAAGACCGGCACGATGTTCGGGTGCGAGAGGTTGGCCGCCGCTTGGGCTTCGCGGCGGAAACCCTCGACGAACAACGGGTCGGCGCTGAGTTCCGGGTAGAGCGTCTTGATCGCCACCGGGCGATTGAGCAGCGTGTCCTGGGCTCGGTAGACAATCGCCATACCACCGCGGGCGATGAGGTGCGTTACCTGATAGCGACCGGAATACAGTCGGGGGTCATCTACAGGCTCCATATGGCGCCTAGCCTACGCTCTCGCGATTCAAAGGATTTTTCATTTGTGCACGGTCGTCGTAGTTGTTCCCGACGACGTCCCCGCTTGCGCTTGGAAAAATGCATCGACGAGAGCCTTCACGATGGGACCGGCGACAGTGGCACCGAAGTCGGGCGTTGGTTGGTACGGCACAACGACCGCGATGGCGATGGTCGGATCGGTCGCCGGCGCGAAGGCGATCAACCAGTCGTCGGTGTTCTTCAGCGCGTTGCCCGTCTGGGCGGTACCGGTCTTGGCGGCCACGTCGTACTGGGCCGGGAATCCGACCCCGGACGCCGTGCCTTCGGTCACCACCTTTTCCATCAACGGAACGATCACTTGGGCCTGGGTCGGCGTCAGTGGCGTCTTCCACACGGAGTCCTTGTAGCGCTCCAGGATCTTCCCGTCCGGGGCGGTGATGAAACTCATGAGGTGCGGGGTCATCTCGATGCCGCCGTTGCCGACGGCCGCGGCGACGAGGGCGTCCTGCAGCGCGGACGCGCGCACGTTCTCCTGGCCGATCGATGAGTAGGCCAAGCCGGGGATGTTTTGCGCGAACGACGCCGCCGTCGGGAAGTAACTTGCGACGGCTCCTGGCAAGTCGATCGGTGGAATCGAGTCGTAGCCGAACGACGTCGCCGCCTTGAACATGTAGTCGGCCCCGAGGTCGATGCCGAGGAGGGCGTACCCGGGGTCACACGAGGGCGGCAGCATCTCGGCGACGTCGCCGCCACAGGGTT
>Ga0182030_10023013_pt1 | contig 11557 bp, 8 predicted proteins | sample 812S3MmetaG_FD_121299 | JGI IMG/M metagenome (GOLD analysis project Ga0182030, IMG submission 121299) | Permafrost microbial communities from Stordalen Mire, Sweden - 812S3M metaG (Illumina Assembly) | ecosystem: Environmental > Terrestrial > Soil > Wetlands > Permafrost | place: Sweden... | reverse complement strand
GACGCGTCAGAGCCAGGGTTCCATCAGCCATTAGTGCCGGCCGCAGTGGTTTGGGACTGCGCGGTCACACCGGCCTGCGACAGCGTGTCGAGAATAATGTTCACAGGATTGAGGGAACCGCTCTGGGCCCCGTTGGCCTGCATCGCCGACAGGAGTTCACTCGTGAGCTGGCTGGCAGTCGTGCTGCTGTCAGTGGTGCTCGAAGTAGCGCTGGAACTGGTGTCGGAATCGGACGCCGCGGCTTGCGCATGATGATGGTGGTGGTGGTGATGCCCGCCAACCGCCTGCGCCAGATCCTGGATATTGGGCAGTTGGCCGCTTTGCGAGGCGTTCGTAAAGTCGGTGGCGAGCTGGTTGAGCTGGGTTGCGGCCGTCGTGTTACCGTCCGCCTGGGCAGTCGCGGCGGCGCTTGTCAGGTTCGTGGCGATTTGCGCGGTAACCTGCTTGTACTCGGTGGGATTCGATTGTTGGAGTTGCTGGAGCGTCTCCAGAATCTGGGCCAGGGGCGAAAGCTGTGTACTGTCAGTTTGCTGCGTGGACGTCGACGCGACTACGCTGCCCGTACTGTTGCTGGTTTCGTTGGCGGTCAAGCCGGCGTTCTGCAGGCGACTGAGAATGGACTGCAGGTAGCTATTGGAGAGGGTGTTCATCGAAACGCTGCTCATGCCAGCCTCATCGGCAATCCGGTCGCCACTTTGAAAGTTGTTTCAAGCCGTTGAAATACAAGACCCGGCTCATGCCCGGTGCCGGGTTTAAACCACTCTGGAAATCAAGCGTGCCGAATGGGAACTAAGCGTCGACCCACGGTTCCATTTTGGGACTCACGGAAGAAACAGCCGCGGCACTCCGCACCTGTAGCAGATGATCTGGGAATGTCGTCTTTGGGAGCAGAATCGCAGCGCCGCCGCCAAGCCTGCCGCAGGGGGAGCGCGAACGCGCGTGTCTTACAGCCGCGGATTGAGCCAGGCGAGCGCAGGCAGGAAGGTCAGGCTTGACCTTTTACCGACGGTACTCCATTGCTTCCAAATCTTGTACGAGGGTCAAGCTTGACCCTCGCCCCGTCTTGAAGCACGCGCCGCCCGGCAGCGAAAACAAGGATCTGGAGAACCGGATTCGGTGCAAGTGGAAATGAGCCGCACGGCAAGGGTGCGAGCGCCCGATGGAAGTGCTTCCTCGAACAGACCGCAGCTCCCATTTGTTGGCCTACTCAACCAGGAGGCAGGAGCGCGTAGGAGATCGTCTAACGGGTGCTATCCTGCTCGCGACTCGCGACCGGTTGACGCGCCAGTTTCCGCCCAAACAACCCGGCCACAATCAGACCTGCCGCCATCATCCACAGGGTCGCAGGCTCGGGAGCCGACTCCTCCGCATCCGCCGGCTGTCCCAGATCGAGCGGAGCGCCCGTCGGAAGAAAATAGTTGCCTCCCGTGCCCGATGGAGGAGGATCCTGATCTTGCAGGTCGGTAAAGCCCCACCCCGGGAAAATGGTCGAGCTGAAGAAGCCTCCGTAATCGGCTGCAACGAATAGCCTCTCGCCATCGCTGGACGGGCCGCCTATAAGAGATGTGGGCTGGCCCACACCTGAGTAAACCGAGATATGGCTGGTGTCGATTGTTGTCTGCGATGGCGCGGGGATGTTCCAGTCCGTGCGGCCGGGCGAACCGGAACCGTTACCAGGCAGGATTGTGCCGGCAAAAACCGGCGTGGCAAGCAGCAGCACACCGGCCAGCCAGGCCTTGGAAAGGCGTTTCAGATGCACTTGGAACTCTCCCTGAGATATAGTCTTCATCGAGCCGCGGCGTGAGCCGGCATTGGCCCGCGCAACGGATCAAAACGGGAGAGGGTTGATAAACGCCTGGTAGGGGTGCGCGGGCGATCCCCGCTTGCATCCGGCCGGTTGGGGCTTTCAATCGGCCGCTCCGCGAAACAGAACTCGTTTCGGCGGCGGCCTTTGCCTTTTGTTTCTACTTGTATTGTATTCCGTTCTTCCCTAGGAAGTCCATAGAATTCAGTGCCTTACGCGAGCTGAACGACCCAAAAAGTACCGCTCCAACAGTACTTGCCCCATCGGCGCTCAGTCGCCAAATTCGCGCCAGAATTTCTTCCCGTCCCTCTAATCAAATGGCCGCAACCGGCCGATCTAAGGAGTGGAATGCCTTGCAAGGTGGCCGTGAAGCAAGTCTTCGGAGAACGGATCAAACGTCGTCGGGCACGCGCCGTATCCGCCTGGGTCCTGGTGGTGATCGTGGCTGGCGCGGCCTTTGCAGGGGAGAAATCAGCCACTTCCATGCCGCCCCCGGAACTGGTGGGGCACTGGCGCGGACAGGGCCGCATTGTGAATGACTGGACATCGGTCCAAACGCTGCCGGTGGACATCGGGATCATGCCCGACGGCACCATCGCCGGAACCATCGGATACGCCGAGATTGCCGGCGGCGTGTACCTGGAGCCCAAGAAGCGATCGGCCAGGAAGCCGGGATTCACGCTCTCGGTCAACCTCGACGGACAGTTGCTCGGCGACGGCGTAATGCGGCGCGCCATGCAGCTTTATCTCAGCCCGGCCAATGGCCGGCTGACCGGGTCCGGCGCAAGCGAAGGCGGCATGCAGTGGCCGGGCTCGTGGCGCCAGACCAAGCGGCGCACCGGGCGGCTGCAGGTGCGCGCCGTCAGCCTGGCGAGAGTGGACGTGCGCGGCCCATAGCGGCCGGCGGATCGGTTGTAGAATCAGTGCAGCCCGGACGTTCGAGCAAGGCTCAGCCACTCCGGCCGGCGGGAGACACTTGATGCTGCAACTGTCAATGGAAGAACTGTACGCCATGCGGATGGCGCGCTATGTGTGCGCGATGCACAACGGTATGCCGGACCGCGTGCCGCTGCGGCCGTTCGCCGCCGAGATCACGGCGCGCCACGCCGGCTTCACGCGCCAGGAGGTGACGCACGATTACCGTAAGGCGTTCGAGGCGATCATACGCTGCTGCCACGACTACGACTGGGACGCGACCGTGCCGAACATGGTGTACGTCTGGACCGGGCTGACGCAAGCGGCGGGGCTGACCTACTATGGCGTGCCGGGCATCGACGTCGAGGCCGACGTCTGTTTTCAGTACCGCGAGCCGGCCGAGCAAACCGCGTTCATGAAGCGTGAGGAGTACGACGAGCTGATTGCCGACCCGGTACGGTTCCTGTATGAGACGTGGCTGCCGCGGGTCTCGACCGAGTTCAGCGCGCGCGGCCAGGCGGCGACGTTCCGCAACAACCTGGCGTTCGTGAAGAGCAGCATGGCAATGATGGAGTACTTCACCGCGTTTGGCCCGCAGGTGGAGCGGATGCGGCGCGAGTGCGGCACGGTTTCGGCGATCTGCGGCATGCTGAAAGCGCCGCTGGACATTCTGGCCGACAAACTGCGCGGGTATCTCGGGCTGGCCTACGATCTGATGGAGATACCGGAAAAGGTGGAGCAGGCCTGCCGGGCGCTGATGCCGCATCTGGGCTACCTGGCGTTAACGGGGGCCGATCCGTCGCACCAGGTTCCGATCCCGATCTGGATGCACCGCGGATGCACGCCATTTGTCTCGAAGGAGCATTTCGAGAGGATCTACTGGCCGACGCTGAGGCCGATCGTGGAGGCGCTGTGGGCCCAGGGCAACCAGACGCTGTTTTACGCCGAAGGTAAGTGGGACGCGCACTTGGAGAGCTTCGCCGAACTGCCCGCGCACAGCATCGTCTACCATCTCGACCGGGGCAATCCGGAACGCACGCACGAGGTGCTGGGGAAGAAGTTCTGCCTCAGCGGCGGCCTGCCGAACGTCATGATGGCGTTTGCCCCGCCGGAGCAGGTGCGGGCGCAGTGCCGCAAACTGATCGAGAGCATCGGCGCCGAAGGCGGCTACATTATGGACGCGAGCGCGATCCTGCAGAACGACGCCACGCTCGAAAACCTGCGCGCGATGACCGAGGCGACGCGCGAATACGGGGTTTATCGTTCACCATCCGCGCCCACGCCTGTCGCGGAGGCGCGCGTCACGACGGCTGGACTTCCGGCGTGGGTCAGCGCGGCACAGCCGCGGCCCGGCGTCTGCCGGACGTGGGCGGAAAAGGTGCGCGAATTGCCGCCGATGAAAGGCGACGAGGCGCTGGCGAAGAAAGTCTGGGAAGACGTCGAGGGGCTGGCGTACCTATATATTTGGCATTTGCTATTGAGTTTCTAGGAAGGGCGGACGCGGCGTAGGAAGGCGAGGGAATTGTCCGCCGTCGCGCTGAGGTGTTGCCCATGCAGGCGCAGACCGGCATCCAACCAAGGCGCTATCTGGGAGCCTGGTCGCGGGCGCAGCGGCAGCCGAACTCGAAGACGCGGAGATTGGGAGCGTATTTGAAGCGATTGGAGACGCGAATGCTGCGCGGATTGAAGAACCAGGAGCCGCCGCGCAGTGCGCGCATGGTTCCGGAGAACGGTCCCTGCGGATCCGCCGCGGCGCTCTGCTGATAGGCGCCGTCGCTATACCAATCCGCGACCCAGCTCCAGACGTTGCCGAGGGTGTCGTAGAGGTGCCACGCGTTGGCCTTTTTCCGGCCGACGGGATGCGGACCATTGCCGTTGGCGTATAGGCGCTGGGCGTAGTGCTGGCGGTCGGAGGCCCACAACGAGGATGTGTCGATGGGCGAGTTGCCGCTATTGCCGCCGAACCAGGCAATGTCGTCGAGGTTGCCGTAGCGCGGGGCAGAGGCGCCGGCGCGGGCGGCGTATTCCCACTCGGCCTCGGTGGGCAGCCGTCCACCGGACCACTCGCAAAACTCGTGGGCTTCGTCCCAGGTCACACCGACCGCGGGGAGCGAATCATCGCCGCCAGCCTCGTTGAGCGAGCGGCCGAAGTTGTCTTTGACGGGGAGCGCGGGTTTGCCTTTGGCGGCGCGGAACTTTTTCCAAGCCGCCACGGTGACCGAAGTCTGACCCATCCAGAAGCCGCGGGTGATGCGCACGCCGTGGGCGGGCTTTTCTGCATCGGAGCACTCGAGGTCGCCATCCGAGCAGCCCATCATGAATTCGCCGGCGGGAATCGAGACGTAGTTGAGGCCGTCGATGGCGTTCAAGCGCACGGATCCGGACGCGGCGGCAGCCGGCTTGGACGATGGCGCGGGAGCAGACGCCGTGGGTGAAGTGGCCTTGGCGGGCGTGGTCTGCCTGGGCGGCGCGGCCACGGGGGTGGGCGGCGGTGGCGAGGTCTTGCCAGGCGCGGTCGCGGATGCAACGGGCGCGGGCTGGGACGGCACAGCCGCGGGTGGCTGAGCGGGGACGGCCGCGGGCTTCTCCGCAGGAGACGGAACGGTCGCCGGGGCGGGCTGAGTCTGGGCAGGCGCGGGCGCCGGCGAGCGCGATATCAGGGCACGAGCCTCCTGCCAGGCTGGGCCGAGGAAGCGCGGCAGGAGGAACCAGCCCGCGGCGGCCATCACGACCAGAAGAAGTAGCAACAACAGCACGACCGGCAGGATGCCGCGGCGGCGAGGCGGCGGAGGGGCAGGCGACCCGGGCGGATACTGGGCTGGCGCTGGCCCCACACCGGGCGGAAACTGGGGCGGAGCCGCAGGCGCGCCAGGCGGCAGCGAGGGCGGAGTGTAGATGCCCGTATCCAAGAACTCTGGGACAGGGCGGGGCCGGGGCGGAGGCGGCGCGGGCGGCTGCCCCATAGCGCCCGGGACGGAGGGTGCGACGGGAGGGGCGGCGACGGGCGGCGCAGTGGCAGATGGGGGCACGCTATCCCACGGCGGCTGCGGCAGAGTGGACGTCTTCCATTGATCGGCAATGACTGAAGGCGTGGCTGGAGCGGCGGAGATGGGAGCCTGATCCTGCGGCTGTTGCAGGCGGCTGGTTCGCACGGGCGTGGGGGCTGGCGCCGTGGGGCCGTGGCCAGTTGCCGGCTCAGGCGCGGGCGGAGCCGGAGAGGATGGCGGCAGTGCTTCGTCCGGGGCCGATTCTTCCAGCAGACTGGCGCGCAGCGAGCGCAATGCGGCGGCCATCTCCTCACCCGACTGGTAGCGGCTTTCGCGGTCGGAGGAGATGGAACGCATGACCAGCCGGACGATGTTCTGGTTGAGGTCGGGACGCGCGTCGGTGATCGGCCGGGGTGCCTGCTGGAGCCGGGCGATGAGCACGCCCATGGGCGTGGGCGCGGTGAAGGGGCGGGTCCCGCTCAACATTTCATAGAGCACCAGGCCCACCGAGTAGAGGTCCGAGCGCGGGTCGAGTTCGTGGCTGGGAAGGCCCATGGCCTGCTCGGGGCTGGAGTACTCGGGAGTGCCGAGAGCGAAGCCGGTGGGGGCGGTGAGCATGCCGGTGACCTGCATGTCGGCCTCGGCGACGACCTTAGCGATGCCGAAGTCGATGACCTTCACGTGACCGCCGCCGGTATTGGGCGAGGGGTCGGCGGAGACGAGGATATTCTGCGGCTTGACGTCGCGGTGGATGACGCCGCGGCGGTGGGCGAAGGCCAGGGCATCGCAAACGCGGGCGGCGATTTCGAGAGCGCGTTGGGGCGGCAGCGGGCCGCGATCGAGGAGCTCGCGCAGGCTGAGACCCTCGACGTATTCCATGACGACGAAGGGAAAGCCGCTCTCGGCGACGTCGACGTCGAATACCTCGACGATGAAAGGATGGCGGAGGCGGCGCACGAGTTGCGCTTCGGCCAGAAAGCTCTTGACGAACTGCGGGCGCGCGTCGAGCAGGAGTTTCAGGGCCTGCATTTCATCGAGCAGAATGTGGCGGGCGCGATAGACGACGCCCATGCCGCCCCGGCCGATTTCGCCGAGGATTTCGTATTTGCCGCGCAGTACGTCGCCGGGATTCAGATCGGTCATGGCCGCGGGCCTCCCACTGATGGAGGAAGTGAAACCAGAGTATCAGACCGCGAGGCGGACTCACGCCGCGAGGGCCGCGGCGGCGGGTCAGTGCGCGGCGGCGGGGGCGGCCAGCGCGGCCAGTATATCCATGGCCAGGTTTTTCGCGCCGCCCTCTTCGAGGTTCAGCAGCACGGCGACGGCGAGATGGCGGTCGGGCGCAAAGACGAGGTGAGTATTGGTGCCCTGCTGGCCGCCGCTGTGTTCGATGACGTGCAGGCCGCGCTCGTTGGCGATATTCCAGCCGAGGCCGAAGCCCGTCATGGTACCGTTTTTGAGCGTTTGCGGAGTCCACATCAGGGTGCGCGTCTCCTCTTTGAGGATCTTGCCACGCATCAGCGCGCGGACCAGACGAACGGGGTCTTCGGCCGTGCCGAGCCAGCCGCCGCCGGGGGTTTTATGACTGGTGTCGACCAGAGCGCAGTTCTCTAGCGCGCCGTCGCGTCGCAAACGATAGCCGCTGGCGCGGTGGGGAATGATGGCGAAGACATCGTCGGGACACATGGTTTCGATGCCGGCCGGCACGAGGACTTCCGCGCGAACGAATTCGGCGTAGGGTTTGCCGGTGACGGCTTCGATGATGGCGCCGAGCAGGACGTAGCCGTAGGTGGAATAGAACGCGTTGGTGCCGGGCTCGAACAGCAGGGGATCCTTGGCGAAGATCTCGAGGCTCGCGGTGGGGCTGGCGTAGTGGCGCGTGTTGTCGTAGTCGGGGGCGCGATTGTGGCGAATGCCGGACTGGTGGCAGAGCAACTGGCGGATGGTGATGGGCCACTTTTTCTTGGGGTATTTCGGCAGGTACTTCTGAACCGGAGCGTCGAGCCGCAGCTTGCCCATTTCGACCAGACGCAAGACGGCCACGGCGGTGAACGGCTTGGAAATAGAGGCCAGGCGGAAGAGCGCGCGGGGCGTCGCGGACACATCGTTTTCAACGTCGGCCTTGCCCCAGGCGCGGGTCCAGATGGGGCCCGTCCCGTCCCAGACGGCGACGGCGACGGCGGGCGCGGGCCGGAGCGTGAGGAACCGGGCGACAAGCGCGGCGACGAGGTCCGACTGCTGCGGCGTGACCTGGGCGAGAAGCGCCGTCGCGGACGCGCCGACAAAACAGGCGGCGCCCAAGAGTGCGAGACGGCGGGTCATCGTTAATCAATTCTTGCACGGCTGAGCGGCGTTTCGGACCAATTCCTCCGCTGGGGCCGGAGTTCGACCGGCGGCGCGACGAGCGCGCTGCACAGGCAAGAAATCCCTTTCTTTCCGACCCCAATGGCGTTATGCTCTTCTCGCGATGGGAGGAACGACATGCCTCTGCTGGACCGTCTGGTTGCATTTCTGGAATTGCGCGGGTGCTGGTACCGGCACGACGTTCATCCGCTGAGTTTCACCGCGCGCGAGACCGCGCTGGCGGACCATGTGCCGCCGCGGTGCTTTGCGAAAACCGTGATCGTGCATTTCGATCGAGACTACGCGATGGCCGCGCTGCCGGCCGACCGCGGTGTGAACCTGGACGAGCTGCGGGACGCGTTCGGCTGCGGACACCTGCGGCTGGCCACGGAACACGAAGTGGCGGAATTGTTTGCGGACTGCGAACTCGGGGCGATGCCGCCAATGGGCAACGGGACGCTCTACGAGATGCCGGTGTACTGCGACGGGCTGCTGATGGCGGAGGAGGCGATCTGCTTCAACGCCGGCACGCACCGCGACGTGATCCGAGTGCGCGTGGAGGACTGGTGCGAACTGGTGCATCCGCGTGTGCTGGCCTTCAGCGCGGGGCGCGCGGTGGCCGCGAATCGCTGAGCCCTACTTCAAGGCATCGTCGAAAAAGCGCAGGTACTGTGCGTTGAGGTGCTGGCGGGCCTTGCCGCCGAGGCCGTGTGACTTCTGCGGATAAAGCAGAAAGTCGTAGCTCTGGCCTTCATTCTGCAGGGCGTTCATCATCTGCAGCGAGTTGGCGAATAAAACATTATCGTCCTCGATGTTGTGGATCAGCAGCAGGCGCCCCTTGAGATTCGCGGCGAAATTCACGGGCGAACTATCGCGATAACCATTGGGGTTGTCCTGCGGCAGACCCATGTAGCGCTCGGTGTAGATGGTGTCGTAGTTGAGCCAGTTGGTGACCGGCGCGCCGGCGGCGCCGGCCTTGAAGGTTTCGGGCGCATGCAGCAGGCACTGCAGCGTCATATAGCCGCCGTAGCTCCAGCCCATCACGCCGATGCGCCGCGGGTCGGCGAAGCCGAGCGAGAGCAGGTAGTTCACGCCGAGCACCTGATCCTCCACTTCCAGCTTGCCCAGTTGCAGGTGAATCGGCGATTCGAACGCGTGGCCGCGGCCGGCCGAACCGCGGTTGTCCATCTGCCAGATGACGTAGCCGTGGTGGGCGAAGAGCTGGTCCAGCGACACGCCGCCGGGCCAGCGGTTGGCGATGGTCTGCACGTCGGGGCCGCCGTAGACCTGCACGATGACCGGGTATTTCTTCGCCGGATCGAAATTGGCGGGCTTGATCAGGCGGCCGTAAAAAGTCAGGCCTCCGGGACCTTTGAAAGTGTGGATCTCGGTCTTGAGGATTTCGTATTTGTCGAGGACTTCGCGGTTGGCTTCCTTGAGCACGCGCACCAGTTTACCAGCGCCATCGTAGAGCGCGACGGAGGCCGGGTTGTCGAGGTTGGAATAGCTGTCGATGAAGAGGTCGCAGGCCGGACTCATCGAGATGCTATGCCAGCCCGCGCCGTGCGTCAGTTGGCGCTTATCGCGGCCGTCGAAGCCGACGCTATAGAGGTGGCGTTCGAGCGGGCTGGGCTCGCTGGACTCATACCAGACGCGGCGCTGCGCCTCGTCGACGCAGGCCAGGCCGGTGACTTCCCAATCGCCGGCGGTGAGGCGGCTGGCAGTCTTGCCGTCGGCCGAATGCATGTAGATATGACGGAAGCCGTCGAGTTCGCCGCCGACCAGGATGGCGCCATCGGAGAGGATGCGAAAGTCGTCCTTGATGTTGACCCAGGCGGGATCGCTAGTGTTGAGAACGACGCGCGAGGCGCCGGTGGCGGCGTCGGCATAGAGGACATCGAGATGGTCCTGCACGCGGTTGAGGCGGTGCACTACGACGTTTTTCGAGTCAGGCGTCCAGGTCGCGCGCGGGTAGATATACAGGCGCGGCTCGCCCAGATCCATCCAGCGGGTTTCGCCGCCGGTAGCGCTCACCACGCCGATGCGCACGTCGGCATTGGGCGTGCCAGCCTTGGGGTAGGGCTGGGGTTCGGAGACGGCCTCGACGGCGAGGTGATCGACGTGGCCGTAGATATGCTCGCGGCTGATGTCGAACTGCATGTAGGCGATCTGGTTCGAGTCGGGCGACCACCAGTAGGCGGTGCCGAGGTCCAGCTCTTCGGGATAAACCCAGTCGAGCATGGCGTTGAGGCGCGTGGCCGTGCCGTCGAAGGTCAGGCGGGTCTCCTTCCTCGATGCGGCGTCTTTCAGAGCGCCGTCCTTGGAGGCGATGTCGAGGACGTAGAGCTCGGAGCCGCGGCGGAAGCTGACTTTGGTGCCGTCGGGGGAGAGTTTGGGATCGCGCTCGGCGACAGGCGTGGCGGTGAGTTGCTCGGTTTTATTCGTGGCGGAGTCCCACAGGAACAGGTCGCCGTGCAGCAGAAGCAGCAGCCGTTTCCCGTCGGCGGACCATTGAATGCGCTCGTCCTGCACGCGCCGGTCCTCCCAGTTGGCAGCCTTGGGGCGCTCGACGGCGACGGCCAGTTTTTCCAGCGGATCGATGGAGAAGAGCTCCTTCGCTTCCTGGGAGTCCGTGCTCCACTGCATTAGCTTCGAGCCTTCGATCCAGACGAAGCGGCCGCCCTGCGGATGCCACACGCGGCCGGGCGCGAACATGGCCCCGCCGCCGCGCATCCCGCCTTCCTGAAGGCTTTCGAGAGTCACGGGTTTTTTCTGCGCCGGCAGAAGCGCGGTGACGAGAACGAAGGCCGCAGACAATCGGATGCGCGAGGAATGGAGAAACATGGCTCTCCCTAGAATATCCGCGCGCGCCGGGTTGTGCCGAGATTCTATGTTTGGAAACGAAGCAGCGCCAAGTAACCGCCGGGGCGAATCGTGGCGCGGGCGCGGGCGGGATGCTCTAATGCAGAGAAATGGAGCTTGTCGCGCGAAGCAGGCGGTACCGCTGTTTGTTCCAGGCTGTCGTTTTCTGCGCGATGGCCGCGCGGATGAATGCGCAGGCTCTGGAGACGGGGACCGACCAGCGGGTCGAGTTGCTGAGCATCATCTTCCGCCTGGCGGGCAGTCCGGAGTATTCACACGGGGCCATCCCGGGCTACGAAGCGGCGATCGACGCGCATTTTAAGCAATTCCGCGAGCATGAGGCGGTGCGGCTGGCGCGTGAACTGCGGAGAAGAGACGGCGTGGCATACGACGCCGTGATGAGCCTGGCGGTGCACGTCACGAACATCGAAACGCTGGCCGAGCGCGTGCCGCTCGACCGGCCCGGGATTCTTCTCGACAAGCGCTGGCACGGTGGCCAGGCGCGGCGATTCCTGGAAGCGGCGCGCCGATTCGTGGCCGAAACGAGATATCTCGAATTTGTTCAATCGCAGAAACCACTGTACGAAATCGCCGGCCGGCGCTTGAAGGGATTCGTGGACTCGGCGCTCGATCAAGCCTGGTTCGG
>Ga0182030_10023012_pt1 | contig 11557 bp, 12 predicted proteins | sample 812S3MmetaG_FD_121299 | JGI IMG/M metagenome (GOLD analysis project Ga0182030, IMG submission 121299) | Permafrost microbial communities from Stordalen Mire, Sweden - 812S3M metaG (Illumina Assembly) | ecosystem: Environmental > Terrestrial > Soil > Wetlands > Permafrost | place: Sweden... | reverse complement strand
TTTACAGAGAAAAACTTAGGATGATATCTGTTATAATTGCTTATATGCGCCCGTAGCTCAGCGGATTAGAGCACTTGTCTTCGGAACAAGGGGTCGGCGGTTCGAATCCGTCCGGGCGTACCATAATGCTTACGGTCATATTGTGATCGGTAATCTAAACCAATATACTAAAAAGATGAACGATCAAAATAATCAGGCACATCAAAAAGTGATTACCGTAGTATTTTTAATTAATGCTGCCGTCTCTATAACTATCGGTTTACTGCTTATCGCCGGCATATTATTGGCCTTTTCACAGATATGAGTTTACTACTAATATTATTCTTGTTTCTTGATAGCCCGATACTAATAAGTTTGACTGTATCTAAGAAGTTTACAGTACTTGGCTACTACTTTCCTGTAAGCCGAATTCTTACTTTGTCTTGGATTATATATGCGTATTATAGTGTTGACTCAACATATATTTCTTCAGATAATCCCCCGATAAATATAGCGTTAGCCTTGGCATATATAGGGTTAAGCATTATTTCTCTAGCTGTGTTATCTTACTGTCACGTTAATCGGTGGCTCAATGTTGCTGCTACCATCATTGCTACACTAGGATTTATCGGTTTAATTACTATGCAAGCGAACATTGGACCAAATGCTAGCCACTCTTCATTTGCTTTTGCGCAATCTGAGCTTAATACGCGACACGATCTACTGACATCTTCAGATCTTACTGATCTAGCTAATTGTCTTGACGAAGAGGGTGTTACTGATAGCGCTTTACCAACTTCTCTAAGGACAGTAATAGATAAATGTGGTGATGCAGCAGGTGTTAATGAGGTAATTACCCGCCTTAAAAACTATACCTACAAAATAATTGCACCTAGTGGATCTAATATGAGTTATCAGCTATGCGCAATATTTTTGAACTCAGCTTCTGGGTCAACAAGCACAGGAGATTATAGGGCAAATAATCACGGTAAAGGCTACCAATGTTTTACTTATTCAGCATACGGTACGGCGTAATCAAAAATTAAGCTTGGCTGATTGTCTTGTATTAGATATTTAACCATAGAGGTTCTGACTTCTCGGACTATGGCGTACCACAATGCTTGTATTTAAAGACTCCAGGATGAAATCTTCTTTATTTGGTATTATTAAGCCATGTCAGGCCTTACGGATCTAAAAGATACTCTAGACTCCCTGAAAGTTTCTTGTGATGGCGTCCAGTATGGTTTTGCAAGTATCCCTGATGATTCGGGCATATCACGGGATAAAATTCTGGCTACTTTTCAAGAAAACGGCAGATTAGCAGTTATAGCACCCCAAGAATATCTTGATGATAAAGAGATTGAAAACGAAGGCCCATACGCGAAACTAACGATTGATGTATACACATCGTTAGAGCTAGTCGGTTTAACTGCTGCTATGGCAACTAAACTAGCTGAAAATGGCATATCGGCGAATGTCGTAGCGGCGTTTTATCATGATCATGTGTTCGTACAATATGACTTCCGGCAAAAAGCCATTGAGTTATTAGAAAGTCTGAAGGACGATTGAGGTTATGACTTCGCTTGCTGCGGCGAACCATTAGTCTAGATGTGATAATGCATATTTATTATGCTGGAGACTTCCCTTAGGGAGTTTTTCTTTTTGTTATAGTAATATTATGAGCGAAAATAACGTTAAGGTTGGCGTTGGGGTTTTTATTTTTAGAAATAGTAAGTTTTTGTTGCAACAGCGCCAAGGTGCACACGGTACCGGTTCATGGTCACTACCAGGAGGCCATCTTGAATTTGGTGAGTCATTTGAAGATACGGCCCATAGAGAGGTAACAGAAGAAACTAATCTTCAAATAAAAAATGTGCGTTTTGGCGCAGTAACGAATGACCTTTTCACTGATGAAAACAAACATTACGTAACGATATGGATGTTAAGTGATTGGGATTCTGGTAAAGAATCTATCATGGAGCCGGATAAATGTTTAAATCAAGGGTGGTATACGTTTGAATATCTGCCCTCACCTTTGTTCTTACCTTGGAACCAACTCCTAAAATCAGAGTTTGTTGAGAATATTAAGAAACAATTGCGTCAATAATAGTTCTAATTCTACAGACCGGTCTGTCGGTATTAATTAGTGTAAAATACACGTATGCCCCATATCCACGAAAAATACGACTTTGTCGTAACCGGCTATATCGTATATAACAATACGGTCTTGCTTGTTAATCATCCACGTTATAACAAGTGGATGCCAATGGGTGGGCATATAGAACTTGATGAAGATCCTGAAGAAGCTTTGTTCCGTGAGATAAAAGAAGAAACCGGGCTAGACGTTGAAATATTAAGCTCTAAGCCTTTGGTCCAACAAAACGATACCAAGTTTATCCTTACCCCACGCTTCATTGACGTTCATGAAGCAAACCCGCCCCATAAACATATAGCGCTGGTATATTTTGCCAAAGCAAGAAATAACCAACACGTATTGTCTGCCGAGCATACAGATATTCGATGGTTGGGTTTAGAAGACTTAGACAAATCAGAGTATGGGCTTTCGGGTTCGGTTAAGTTTTATTGCACCGAAGCTATTAGAGCTTGCGCCGAGGGATAACTATTTCAGTTAGTAGTTGAACTCGTGATCTCCAAGGCTACTACGAGTGATCTTATAGTATGCTCTACTTTAATATCTGACGAAGAGGTTCTCTTTGGCTATCAAAAGCTATAGTTTCAACGTCAACCTCATCTTTCGGTACAAACTTATAATCTGATACATCATCAGCTACCGAAACTTTCTCGCCATCGATAGCTTTGCCGGTAAAAACTGCAGCGACAACCGGAATTATTTCATCGCGGAACTGGTAGTCTTCGGGAGTTGAACAGATATATTTTAGATCAGTAACGCTCAGACCAGTTTCTTCTTTAAGCTCACGTTGAACGGCTTGTTCTAGTGTCTCCCCCGGTTCAACAAAACCTCCCGGTACATCCCACCAATCCTTAAAAGGTTCATAGGCCCGCTTTGTAAGTAAAACCTCATCTTTACTATTGAATAGAACCAGACCTACTGTTGGCTTGGCATTAAAAAAGTATTGTTTTTGACAGCTTGGACATTCCTTATAATGCCCTTTAAGTACAAGCTCCGTCTTGCAGTTGGTGCAAAACTTATAAGTATATTGTTGTTTAATCATTATTCTTATTGTAAAGCATTGAGTAGTTGTCGCTCGGTATAATTGACAACCTTTAACCTTTAGCGTTATATAATGCTATATTAAGCTATATAGTTAGGGTTAAAAATAAAATGAAACTGCTAAAAAGAAAATTAAACTCCAGGGGTTTTAGTCATATCGAGCTAGGACTACTTTTAATTGTTGTTATTGGTATTTCTAGTGTTGGTGTTTATGTCTATAAGCACTCTACCGCCCACGCTGCGACCACTTATACAACCCTAGCCGTCATTAAATCTGATGGTTATAAATTTACCGAACAGGCCTGTATAACTTCTCAAAGTGGTACTTCACCTAATTACACCGATACGGTTGTAGCCTTAATTTCGGTAAATACCAAAGCTGGCCCTAGCACTATCCAAACCGGTAGGCATCATCAATCTAGCGGCTATAATCCCCTGGCTTACTATTCCATTAATGGCGCTACACCGGTTACTGAGGACGCTTGGACAACGGCTTCAACTTCAACAATATCTTTTGATCTACCTCCAACTATTGGTACCGCCGATTTTACGTTAGGTGTAGAAGGCACTCCGGGCTCTACTTCGACTTCAGCTGGTTCAACCCAGACTCTTAGCTCGGTTACTCTATGTAATCCGCCAGTAGTAGCTGTTCCGACCGTATCGCTTAGCGCCTCACCAACATCGATAAATTCTGGATCGACTTCTACTCTAACCTGGAGCAGCACCGCTGCTACTAGCTGTACGGCCACCGGCTCATGGACTGGTAGTCGGCTAACTTCAGGCACATATACTACCCCGGCGTTAACAACAACTTCCAACTATAGCCTAAGTTGTAGTGGCGCGGGTGGAACGACTAGTGCTAATGCTACGGTTACTGTTAGCACATCAACCACAACTCCTACTTGTCAAACCCTAACTATCCCTGCTTACTTCTACCCAACCAGCACTAGTAACCCTTGGGTAACTGCCGCCGCTCAGGCGCCCGGTAGCATTATGATTGCCGACATTACAACTAGTGGACCTGGAACAAGTGTTAATTCCGACTATACTTCAGCCATTGCCGATGCCCGGGCAGCTGGTGATACAGTTTTTGGTTATGTTGATACCAACTATACTTCGGTTAGCTTGGCAACAGCCGAGGCCAACGTTAGCTCTTGGAAGAATTTCTATAACGTCACCAACATATTCTTTGACGAGGTTTCCTCAACCGCCGCCCAAGAATCCTATTACCAAACCTTGAGCGCTTACGTTCATGCTCAGACTGCTGGTTCGTTAACTATCCTAAACGCTGGAGATGTACCAGCTCAAAGCTACATGTCGGCAGGTGATATCATTGTGACTTTTGAAGGTGCTTACTCAACCTACCAAACTACTACTTTCCCGTCATGGATGAGTAGTTACGGGGCTAATCGCTTCTATAACATCGTCTACGATGTTCCAACTAGTGCCAACATGGTAAGTGTCTTGTCTCAAGCTGAGAAAGACGGTATTGGCTACATCTATGCTACTAATCAGAATCTTCCTAATCCATACGGTGCCTTACCATCTTACCTGCCGGCTGAGCTAAGCGCGGCTTCAACTAATTGCTCACTTTAAGCTCTAGAACGAACTAGTGATCATTTAAGGTTAAGTGGTAACTAGTAGTAATGCTTCATATTAACTAATCGTTATCGTAATCAGATATAATTGGCCTTTGAGTCTTACTCGGCTCAAGAACTGGTTGAATGAGACGGGTTAACTGCTACGGGGATTTGAAGCAGGGTCTTATCGATTGGGGTAATTCTAACGTGCAAAGTATCAGTTACGGTAGCAGCTTCTGGTGGTAGTTCAACTTGGCCATTCTCTGACAACTCAAGAAGTATAGGCTCGTCGTACCGGGGAACGATCTCGGTGTGTAAAATCTTTTTCAGTTCGGCTTTGGGGAAATTCAAATCCTCGATTGCTCTCTCAATATGAGTTTGTGCCTTTTTACTAGTAAGTAAGCCTTCTCCTGTCTCGTGACCTAGTGGTATGGTGAAAGTTACTTTGAGCTTCTCTCCAATAACTGCCGAAGATGCCGCCCCTAAAGCCTTCTTAAGTTCTTTATTGTGGTATTTCACCTTAGCTTCTCGGTATACCGAAACCAACATGTTATCGTCTTTTGATCTAAAGCCGAGGAACCCGGGGTAATTCTGAGCAAAGTCCGTCAGAACTCTTTCACTAGCATCTTTTTTACCTTCCATTTTGGCAATCCGTCCTTCGAATCTACCCATAGCTATAGCTGCTCTTTGGATACCCCTAATTGCTGCTTTTGGGGCATCTATCTTTATTCCTGGCTGTACTCTCAGGGACATGTTTTCGATATGCGTAGGATGAAGTTTCTCTTTAGTAGTCTTAAGTCTATCTTTTAATACCTGAGTTAAAGATCGGGGCTCACGGGCTGTCTCTGACATTGCGTCACTTTCATTAAATATTTACATAAAATATCATGACAAATATGAAGGACTATAGCAAGCAGTAGCGCTTAAAGATCTAGCGTCGTCTGTTTTTATTCACCTGGCGGATTGACGTCATTGGATCTCCAGCTGCTCTTCGCTGGACCTGTACTTCGCGTATTTTTTGCCTTACTTCTTGTGGTTTACGAGTAGACTTGATAGGCCTTTCGTCAGCCCTTATCTGAGATAGTGAGCGGGTAACTATTCTAAATTCCGGGCCCAGTATTGTTTCTAATTGAGTATCTCCAATATTAGGTGGCTGATCGGGTAATTCAGCCGCTTGTTCTGGATAGACCTCTGTGACTGATTGTGGATTTTTTTCTGGCATAGAATATTCCCTAGTCTCTAAACTATGTAAGTTCCGCAGATCTATTCGCTGCTTTATAAACATCTAAAGACTCTTCGACTACTTTAAAGCTGTTTGGTGTTGCGATCAAATTACGTCGCTGCAGCGGATCATTAACCGCCTCTGTGGCAAATACTTCACCGAATATTAAGCTTTCAGCGCTACTAATAGCTTTTTGTAGTGGATTCCCTACTACAAGAGGTGGGGTGTGAACCCATTCAACAATAACGCCAGTAATTATTTCTCCGAATTGGTTAGTAAAGCTATAGCCATATTGGTCTTTTACGGTTTGATCTTTTAGGACAAAAATACTGATCCTGAGTCCAATATTAGGTAATGCACCTTCAGCTCTTGTAACGTTTATAGTCGGTGATCTCATTTCAGCGATTGGTTCTAATTCTATAGGATTATCACGGTCAACGCATTCTGTAGCGGACTGAATAATTGATTGAAATCTCTCGGGTAAAGTCCTTGGATCTTCCTTTTCCTTTGTGTCCGAAGGGTTAACTTGCTTTACTAGTTGTTCTGTCCTTTGTCTGCTAAGTCTTATCGCTTTGTCTAAATCCATTCTAATAAGGTATATCGAGTTAAATAATATGGCAAGCAGCAGCGTTTTATATTAATCCTCCTCGTCATTAGTGGGAATTTTTGGCCATTTAGACATATCTGTACCTAACATTATCCTGTCCTTAGTTATAACCTGGTAGTAAATATCAACATAGGTTCGATCCATGACTTTTTTTACTAGCTGGCTGACTCTATAACGGGTTCGTTTGGACTCACATACTAGAATAATAATTGGGAAGTTCTCACCGAACTCTTTTTCCCAGTCTTCATCTTCGGCGTACTTCACGTAACGGCGGATACTAACAATTAATTGCCTGTAGAGCAGTGAGTCTTCGAGATAGTCTAAGAAAAATTCGTTGTCTTGGATCGTCGAAGATTTTATGCGGCGCAAGTAGGCATCGGGTAAGGCTTTTGGTAGAGCCTCACTATTTAGCTCGCTCTTACTATAGAAAGCAAACTTAGCTGAATATTGGTGTTTAAAAGCCACGTAGACCTCGAAGACGCTAAGACGGTGATTAATTTGGTAAGAAGTGGCTCTTTTATCGTGGTAGATGCTGTTTAAAACTTTTTTATCAGCGAAGGACTGTTGCCTTAGATAACGAACGCTCTTTGGTCTTAGAAAATACGAAGCCGGCTTACCCTTAATCTTATAAGTACTGTCATAATTACGACCTATATAATCTTGATCTAATAATATCTTAAGCCTACTAGTAATTACTCTTGGGGATTTAGAGCCCTCAGATTTGGTAATTAGTTGGCTTGTTGCAAAACGAAATTTATAGAGAGTTGTTAGTAGTGATATTTGATAGTTATTTAATGATCGTCGATATTTAGGTTCAGGCATAGTTTAGTTAGTTATAGTTAATAAGTATATTAGCTATATACGTAGTATATAAGTTATAGAACCAAAGATACAAACATTAACAGATTAAAAATAAATTATAGATATCTTAACGTCGAGATGTTTATAATTCTATGGTTTTGGTTTAGCGATAGTTACCGAGTAGCGACGTAGTTGGGTATCTGGTTGCTTATGCTTGTGTTTTAATATTGACAACTTATTAGCATTAGAGTTAACTAAAGTTAATTAATAACTAAAGAAATATAAGGGAAAACTATGAAACTTTTTAAAAGAAGGCTAGGCTCTAAGGGTTTTAGTCATATTGAACTTGGGTTACTTTTAATAGTCGTAGTTGGTATTTCAACTGTTGGCTACTATGTTTATAAACACTCAGCCCATGCCGGTAATACCTATACCACCCTAGCGGCTATTAAATCTGATGGTTATAACTTTACCGAGCAAGCCTGTGTAACCGCACAGAGCGGCAGTTCGCCTAACTATACTGATACGGTTGTGGCCTTAATATCCGTAAACACCAAAACTGGCACAACTTCTAAGAAAACAAAGCATCATCATAGAACTAATGTTGCTGGTTATGACCCAATTGCTTACTACATTATTAATGGCGGTAGCGCCGTCACCGAAAATAACTGGACTAGCGGGACAACCTCTTCTATGACTTTTGATTTGGCTCCCACTGCCGCTACAGCCGACTTTACATTGGGCGTAGAAGGCACACCGGGATCAACAGTCAAAACTGCTGGTTCCACCCAGACTCTAGCATCGATTAGTCTATGTAATCCGGCTCCTGTTGTACCTGCTCCAACTGTTACCTTAAGTGCATTACCAACCACAGTTACTTCTGGAGCTACGTCAGTTCTAACTTGGACTAGTAAAAACGCTACTAGTTGTACTGGCAGCGGTTCCTGGAGTGGCAGCGAGTTAACGGCTGGCACCTACACAACACCGGCTCTTACGCTTAACTCAACATATACCTTAAGCTGTAGCGGTGCCAGTGGCACAACTAGTGCTAGTGCGACTGTAACGGTGACTCCTATTACTGTTGGTCCGAAGCCTCCAACTCCAGTTCCTACACCCGGTTCGGTTTGGCAGCCAGCTCAAAATTCCGAGTGGCAATGGGAGATTGGTCAGGCTCTAAGTACTACAGATGCCACTGATATGGGCACCGGAATAACCGCCTATAACGGCGATACTGCACCGGCTTCAAACCCAACCGTCTATGACATTGACGCTATTGAGAACCCAGCCTCAACTGTAACTGCCCTCAAAGGTCTTAACGACCACGTTATTTGTTACATTGAAGTTGGAACGGCTGGTGACTACTACACAACTGCTCAGACCGGTACCGCAACGACCTATTACGCTCAACTGTCAGCAGCTGGTGATCTTGGGACTAAGCTAAGTGGTTATCCTGAGAATTTCCTAAACATAAATAGTGCCACAACTGTCAGCATCATTGAGTCAATGATCCAACAACAATGTGCCGCTAAAGGCTTTGATGGAGTTGAGACCGATCTTGACGAAACATTTGGTAATAACGAGGGCTCGACTGGTTTCACAATCACCCAAGCCAATGAGGAAGCTTACCTAACTACACTGGCTAACTACATGCACAGCCTTGGACTAGCATGGATTTCTAAGGATCTATCGGATACCGGTATACAGTCATTTGTTTCAGACATGGAACCATTGTCTCAGGGTATGATCGACGAACAAGCTAACCAGTACGGTACGATTAGCCTAGATAACGTTTTCCTAAGCGCCGGTAAACCAATCTTTGACGCTGAGTATGCGCCAGAAACCCAAGCGGAGTTTTGTAGCTACGATAATACCAACAATATAAACGGTGTTCTCTTCCCTGTTGACCTAAACGGTCCTCGCGAACCCTGTAGATAAAACGGTCTTTGATAAAAAATCTATTTAGATTTAGTTTAGAGTACTTAGGTCATTTAAGTTAAAGCACGCTGTATATTATTTGACAGCTAATTAACTTTAGTGTTAACTGGTGTTAAATAACCTTAGAAAGGGTTCAAAATAAAATGAAACTATTCAGAAAAAGACTAAACGCCAAAGGCTTTAGCCATATTGAACTTGGGCTACTTTTAATAGTCGTAATCGGGATATCATCAGTTGGTTACTATGTCTATAAGCACTCTAGCGCCCACGCGGCAACTACCTATACGACTCTAAAGAATATTAAATCTGACGGATATACCTTTACCGAACAGGCCTGTATAACCTCTCAGACCGGTACCGCTCCAAACTACACCGATACAGTGGTGGCTTTGATGTCTGTTAATACCAAAGCTGGGCCAAGTACTATTGTAACCGGTCGACATGGTCAGACGAGTGGTTATAATCCACTGGCTTACTATTCCATTAATGGCGCTACACCGGTTACTGAGGACGCTTGGACAACGGCTTCAACTTCAACAATATCTTTTGATCTACCTCCAACTATCGCAACGGCAAACTTTACCTTGGGTGTTGAAGGCACTCCGGGGTCTACCGCCACTTCTGCTGGTTCAACTCAAACTTTTGGTTCAATCACTTTATGTAACCCACCGATTACAGCTCCAACTATATCAATTAGCGCCTCACCAACATCGATAAATTCTGGATCGACTTCTATTCTAACCTGGAGCAGCACCGGTGCTACTAGCTGTACGGCAAGTGGTACTTGGAGTGGTAGTGAAGCAACTGCTGGCAGCTACACGACAGCCGCTCTTACAGCTACCTCAAACTATACCTTAAGTTGTACTGGTACTAGTGGCACAACGAGTGCGACTGTAACTGTTACAGTAACGACTCCTGGTACATTCTGGCAACCAGCGCAAAATTCCGAGTGGCAATGGGAGATTGATCACGCTCTTAGCACTACAAGTACTAGCGACATGGGTACTGGAATAACCGCCTATAACGGCAACACAGCACCGGCTACAAACCCAACTGTCTATGACATTGATGCAATTAATAACCCAGCTTCAACCGTAACTGCATTGCAGGGCCTAAACAACCACGTAATTTGCTACATCGAAGTTGGAACGGCTGGGAACTATTACACTGCTGCTGAGGAAGGTATAGCAACATCGTATTACGCTCAACTTTCAGCAGCCGGTGATCTTGGAAGCAAGCTAAGCGGCTACCCAGAGTACTTCCTTAATATCAACAGCGCTTCGACAGTTAGTATTGTTGAATCGATGATCCAACAACAATGTGCCGCTAAAGGCTTTAATGGAGTTGAGACCGATCTTGACGAAACATTTGGTAATAACGAGGGCACAACTGGCTTTACGATAACTCAGGCCAATGAAGTGGCTTATCTAACCAGCCTAGCTAACTATATGCATAGTATCGGATTAGCGTGGATTTCTAAGGACCTATCAGACACCGGTAGCCAGTCCTTTGTATCAGCCCTCGAACCATTGTCTCAGGGTATGGTTGACGAACAGGCTAACCAGTACGGATCTATTAGCCTAGATAACGTTTTCCTGAGCGCCGGTAAACCAATCTTTGACGCTGAGTATGCGCCGGAGACCCAAGCGGAGTTTTGTGCTTACGACAACACAAACAATATAAATGGAGTTCTCTTCCCCGTTAACCTAAACGGTCCTCGTCAGCCCTGTAGATAGATAACATCTTCTTTTAGACAATATTCTTTTCGGCCTAGTAAGAATAACTGGTCTTGGTACAATAGTGCATAAGAGATGACAACTATCCCAAAAACATTTGCTGAGGCCAATAAGATTCTAGCTGGCTTTATCCCGACCCAAGATACTGGGGTGTATAGTACGGACCGAATAAAAATGTTTATGGATTATTTGGGGAATCCTCAAGATAAACTACACGTAATCCATATTGCTGGTACTTCGGGCAAGACTTCAACATCCTACTACGTGGCTTCGTTACTAAAAGTCAGTGGTAAGAAAGTTGGGCTAACCGTTTCTCCGCACGTCGATCAGGTTAATGATCGTCTGCAGATTAATCTTGTGCCGCTACCAGAAGCAGAATTCTGTAAAGTACTGAGTGAGTTTCTTGAGGTTGTTGAGAAAAGTGGCTTTAAGCTAACTTATTTTGAACTATTGGTAGCTTTAGCTTACTGGGAATTTGAACGACAGAAAGTGGACTATGCGGTT
>Ga0182030_10023011_pt1 | contig 11558 bp, 12 predicted proteins | sample 812S3MmetaG_FD_121299 | JGI IMG/M metagenome (GOLD analysis project Ga0182030, IMG submission 121299) | Permafrost microbial communities from Stordalen Mire, Sweden - 812S3M metaG (Illumina Assembly) | ecosystem: Environmental > Terrestrial > Soil > Wetlands > Permafrost | place: Sweden... | reverse complement strand
TCGAGCGAGAACACGGCGACCGGCTGCCCTTCCTCGCGCGCGGCGAAGAGCGCCATGTTGAGCGCCAGCGACGTCTTGCCCATCGCCGGTCGCGCGGCGAGGATGATCAAGTTGCCTTTTTGGAACCCGGCCGTAAAGTCGTCGATGTCGCCGAAGCCGCTGGTGATCCCGGTGCGGTCGCCGCGCTGTGAGTGGCGCTTCTCGAGCTCGTGAAACGTATCGAGCAAGAGCGATGACACGGCCGAGAACGCGCCGCGGCTATCGCGATTGCCGACTTCATAGACGATCTGTTCGCTCTCATCGAGCGCGGCCGGCACGTCGTCTTCGGATTCATAGCCCAATTGGGTAATGCGCGTGCCGGCGTGGATCAAACCGCGCAGCGAGGCTTTCTCGCGCACGATCTTGGCGTAGTACTCGGCCGATGCCGCGGTCGGCACCGTGTCCATCAACGACGAGATATAGGCGAGCCCGCCGATCTTGTCGAGCATTCCGCGCGAGCGCAGCTCTTCGGCCAGCGCGACCTTGTCGAGCGGTTTTCCGCTCTCGTAGAGCGCGTAGAGCGCGAGGAAGATCGTCTCATGCAACGAGGCGTAAAAATCGTTCGGGCGGACGATCTCGCTGACGGCCGCCATCATCTCTTTGTCGACGAGAATCGAACCCAAGAGCGCCATCTCCGCCTCGAGATTGCTCGGCGGAATCCGGTCGACGAGCGAGACGAACGGCGGGCTGCTCAAGCGCGCACGCCGCGTCCGGGCGCATGCGGAACGGACGGTGGACGCAGGCCGTAAGCGAGCAGCACCTCGGCGATCGTCGCGACCGGAATCACGTTGATCCCGTCAGGCGTCGCTTCGATCTCGCGCGCGTTTTCCGCCGGCAGCACGATCGCGCGCATCGCCGCGGATCGCGCGGCGTAGAGCTTCTCCACCACGCCGCCGACCGCGCGCACCTTACCCGCAAGCGAGACCTCGCCGGTCACGGCGATGTCCTGCGGCAGCGGCGTCTGCGTCAGGGCCGAGTAGAGCGCGAGGAAAAATGCGAGCCCGGCCGATGGGCCATCGATGTTGCCGCCGCCGATCACGTTGACGTGCAGGTCGAAATCGCTCGGATCGAGACCGCTCATCGCGCGCACGACCGAAGCGGCGTTGAACACCGAATCGCGCGACATCGAGCCGGCCGTGTCGTTGAAGCGCACGGTGCCCTTGCGCGGCTCGCGTGCCGGAAACGCGGCCGCTTCGATTTCGATCAGCGAACCGACGTATTGCAGCACGCCCAGGCCATGCACGCGGCCGATCTCTTTCTTCTTGCGCGCGCGGGGCGGGGCGCTACGGACGATGCGACCGGCCTGGACGACCGAGATTACGTCCTCATCGCGCACGAGCGCGCCCTTGGCGACCGGTGCGCCTTGGCGGTAGAGCGCGTGCCCGTACGCGTCGGCCAGAATCTGGACGGCTTTGCGGCCCTCGTTGGTGTAGGTCGCGATCAACGGCGGAACGGTTTTCGTCGTGCGCGCGTTGAGCCGTTTCGCCGCCTCTTGCACGATGCGCAGGATCTGCGCTTGCGTGAGCGGCTCGAAATATACCGCGGCACAGCGCGAGCGAATCGCCGGATCGATCGCATCGGGTTCGCGCGTGGTCGCGCCGATCAAGATGAAATCCGCCGGCGCGCCGTCGGCAAAGAGCTTCTTCACGTACGCCGGCACATTAGGATCGTGCTCGTCGTAGTACGACGACTCGAACATCACGCGCTTGTCTTCGAGCACCTTGAGTAACTTCGTCTGCAGCGGGGGCGCCATCTCGCCGATCTCGTCGATGAAGAGCACGCCGCCGTGCGCTTTCGTGACCAGTCCCAGTTTCGGCTCGGGAATCCCGCTTTCGGCCAGATCGCGCCGGCTGCCCTGATAGATCGGATCGTGCACGCTGCCGAGCAGCGGGTTCGTCGTTTCGCGATAGTCCCAGCGCAGCGTCGTGCCGCTCGCCTCAACGAACGGCGCGTTCGCGGCGAAGGGCGTGTGCGCGCGCCGCTTCGCCAGTTCGAGCGCGAGCCGCGCGACCGTCGTCTTGCCGACGCCGGGCGGACCGTAGAGGATCACGTGCTGCGGGAACGGCGACGCCAGCTTCGCCAGCAGCGCGCCGATCGCGGCTTCCTGACCGACGATGCCGGCTAGCGTCTTCGGCCGCAGCGCGTCGAGCGCGTTGGAATTGAGGCGGCGTTCGTCGAGCGCAACCAAATCGTCGAGCCGGCGCTGCGTCGCGGCCGTCTCGGGGCCCGCCGCTTCGCGCAACGCTTCGACCTTGAGTTCGCGCACGTACTCGGCGTGCCGATGAACCATCTTCTCGTTGACGCGGCGCTCGACTTCGTCTTCCACCGTGCGCTGCGCGACGATGTCGGCCAGCGCATCTTCGATCTCGGCGATCGCCTTTTTGTATTGCGCCGGCGGCGGGATGCGTTCGAGCGTCGGATCTTCGAACACCAAGCGCTGTAGCGCCAGCACGCGTTCGCCGAGCGTGGTCGAGCGCATCAACTTCAGCGCGCCGAGCTTCCCGGCGCGCATGACGACTTTTTCCTTACCGAGGGCACCGGCAAGCACGTCGAAGAGCGCCGCCACTTGACGGCGCGCCCCTTCATCGCCGCCGTATTTGCGACGAAACCGGTCGGCCTCGATGCGCTCCGGGGCGTCGGGCACGGTTACTTAGCCGCGACGACCCGAATGTTCGATTTCGCGATAACGTTGTTGCCGAGCCGGACTTCGATCGGATACGTACCGACGGCTTTGATGCCGTCTTTCATCTCGATCTTGTGCCGGTCGATCGCAACGTTGAGCGCGGTGGCGATTGCCTCGGCAACGTTGGCGTTCGTGACGGTGCCGAACAGACGGCCGTTGCCGCCCGCCTTGGCGAGGATCTCGAACGTCTGCTCTTCGAGCTGCGTGGCCACGTCTTGCGCGTTCGCGACTTCTTCCGCTTGACGGCGCTTCTTGGCATTGTTCTGCTGTTCGAGCTGCTTGATCGCGCCGGGAGTCGCCACGGTGGCGAGCTTGCGCGGCAGCAAGAAGTTGTTGGCGTAGCCGTCGGTTACGTTGGCGACGTCACCGCGCTTGCCGAGCGGCTTGACGTCGGAGAGTAGGATCACTTTCATTGCAAGCGTCCTATTGAGCCACGAACGGCAGGATGGCGATGACGCGAGCGCGTTTGACCGCGACGGTCAGCGCGCGCTGATGGCTCGCGCAGTTGCCGCTGATGCGGCGCGGCAGAATCTTGCCGCGTTCGGAGATGTACTTGCGCAGGCGCGTCTGATCTTTGTAGTCGATCGGCTCGAGGCGGTCGGCACAGAACGTGCAGACTTTGCGCTTGGGGCGGCGCTCTTTTTTGGCCGCGCTTTTGGATTTACTCTTCGGAGGGGGCATGGGCTCACTTTCATGTAGGTGGATGACGGCCGGATCGATGTCCGGCCCTACACATGTGGCGAGGCAATCCTCACCACGGCGACGCTGCCGAGGCGGCGTCCACACAAGCGTTCACGCGCTTCCGTCGTTCAGCAAGAAGGCCGCCACATGGGCGACCCTTCTCGTCCGATACGTCACGCGTGAATGTGTCCTGTGACGACCTATACTAGCAGACCCGGCTCCGTTCTGCCACCCCGCCTCCCCCCGATCGTCACGGGCGTTGCCCTCCTTTGTCACGGGCCTCGCCCTCCTTCTGTCACCCCGAGCGTAGTCGAGGGGTCGCCCCAATCGTCGTTGCTGGGTGGCTGCCCCCTTCGACAAGCTCAGGGCAGGCTCTCGACTACGCTCGGGGTGACAGCGGGAACGGAACGTCGAATGCGGGCAGCCTTACTCAAAGGAGAGACCATGTTCATGAAGGTTCACCGCGCGCTGCGGACGATTGCGGCCGGCGTCACGCTCGCTGCCCTCTGCGCCGGAGCGGCCGGCGCTCAGGGTGCGCCGTTGACGAAGAAAGGCTCGGAGGTCGACGTGCGCGTGCTGACCGCGCTCAGCACCAAGACCTCGCACAGCGGCGATCCGTTCGCCATGACCGAGACCGATCTGATCTTCATCCATCACCCCGAACTCAAGGGCGCGACGATCGAGGGTCATCTCGAGGACGTCGTCGCCGCCGGTCCGACGCACAAAGCATCGATGAACGTCATCTTCGATGACATCAAGTTCGCCGATGGTCGCACCGAACCGATCTCGGTCGCGGTGAAAAACATGTCGGCGTTCGAACCGAGAACGCATCACCTGCGCGACATGGGCGTCATCGTCGGCTCGGCCGTCGTCGGTCATATCGTATCGAAGAAAACCGGTCACGGCGGCGGCACGCTCGCCGGCGCGGCGGCCGGCTTCGCGATCGTGTCGGCGATGAAATCGGACATCACGATCAAACCGGGTACGATCGTGAAACTCACGCTGTTGCACGATTTACCGCAGCCCGCATGAAGGCCGTCGACGGATTTAGCGGCGCGGTCGGAAACACGCCGCTGATCCGGCTCTCGACGCTCTCCGCGTTTGTCGGACGCGAGATTTTCGGTAAGGCCGAACATCTCAATCCCGGCGGCTCCGTAAAGGATCGCGCGGCACTCGGAATCGTCGAAGACTTCGAACGGCGCGGTCTGCTCAAACCGGGCGGCATGATCGTTGAGGGCACGGCCGGCAACACCGGGATCGGTCTGACGCTCGTCGGCAACGCGCGCGGATATCGCACGATCATCGTGATGCCCGACGATCAGGCGCCGGAGAAGTACGCGCTCTTGCGCACGTTCGGCGCCGACTTGCGTGTGGTCGAAGCGGCACCGTTCACCAACGATGCGAACTATTACCACGAAGCGCGGCGCATTGCCGAATCGATCCCGGGCGCCGTGTGGGCGAATCAGTTCGAGAACACGGTGAACCGCGATACTCACGAACGCACGACCGGCCCCGAGATCATCGAGCAAATGGGCGGCAAACTCGACGCGTTCGTCGCCGCCGCCGGAACCGGCGGCACGTTAGCCGGAACCGGACGCGCGCTCAAAGCGCACGACGCCGCGATTCGCGTCGTGCTGTGCGATCCGCATGGCTCGTCGCTCTACAACTTCGTTAAAAACGGCAAGCTCGAACCTGAGGGTGATTCGACTGCCGAAGGCATCGGCATCAAGCGGCTGACCGCGAACTTCAAGGGCGCGCCGGTCGACGACGCGGTCCGCGTCGACGATCGCACCATGATCGAGATGGCGCACTGGCTGCTGCGCGAGAGCGGGCTCTTCGTCGGCGGCTCGGCCGCCCTCAACGTTGCCGGCGCCGCCCGCTACGCGGCCACGCTGCCGGCCGGTAGCCGCGTCGTGACGATCCTCTGCGACGGCGGCGACCGTTACCGGTCCCGCATCTACGACGCGGCTTGGCTGGCCGAGAACGACCTCACCCCGCAGGCCAAAGACCTCTCGTTCCTCTAAGTAACGGCGGCTATGTATCACGCGCAGGCATTCGTCCCGACCGACCACCCCTCAGCAGTCGCAGCCCACGTGGCGGCCGAGCTCGGGCTCGAGTTCACCACCGAATGGGCCGCCGAGGCCGGCTGCGTCGAACTTCCCGACGGAATCTGCGACATGCACGCGTGGCCCGAAGGCCTGCGCCTGGACGCGTTTGCGCCGACGCGGGCCGGCCTCGACCGCGTTGCCGACGTGGTGAAGCGCCGCTTGGAACACCTCGGCGCGGGCGACCATCTCAACGTCGACTGGTACCACCGCCCAAGCGCTTCCTAACGACTCCGGGCGCGGGGTTCGACGGTCCGAACGGTGAACGACCAAGCCCTTCCCGCCTCGTATTACTGGAGGAACCATGCGCCTTATTACCCGTGCTGATCTGGACGGCCTGACCTGCGCGGTTCTTCTCTCGCAAGTCGAAAAAATCGACGACGTCATGTTGGCCCATCCGAAAGACGTGCAGGACGGGAAAGTCGACATCACCTCCGACGACATCCTCGCGAACTTACCCCACGACAAACGCGCCGGAATGATCTTCGATCACCACGCGAGCCAGTCGGATGAGTGGAAAGAGGGCGAGACCAAGGGCGGATTTGCGGCGGCTGCGCCGAGCGCGGCCCGCGTCGTCGCCGGCCACTACCCCAACGCCGACTTCTCGGCGTACACCGAACTCTTGCATCAGACCGACCGGCTCGATTCGGCCGATCTCGAACCCGAAGACGTCACCGACCCCAAGGGTTGGATCCTCGTCGGTTACACGCTCGATCCGCGCACGGGCATGGCGCGTTACCGCGACTATTTCAAACACGTGCTCGATCTCGTCAAGGCGCATCCGAACGATCCCGACGCGATCCTCGCCGACCCGCAAGTCGCCGAGCGCGTTGCGATCCTGCGCGATCAGCAGTGGTCGTTCATGGAACACTTGATCGAAACGAGTCGCGCGGACGGCAACGTCATCGTCAGCGACGTCCGCGGTTTCAACGATGCTCCGCTCGGAAACCGCTTCTTCATCTATACGCTCTTTCCCGAAGCCAACGTTTCGGTGCGCATCGCGGACGGCGCCAATAACGCGTTCAACAGCATCCAGGTCGGACACAGCATCTTCAACCGCACGTGCAAAACCAGCGTCGGTGCGCTGATGGATCACTACGGCGGTGGCGGCCATTTCGGCGCCGGCACCTGCCAACCGAAACCCGCCGACGCGGATCGCGTGCTTGGCGAGATCGTGACGATTCTCAAAAAGAACGGCTGATCCGCCGTGTTGGTGATCGTCGGCTGGGTAGTCGTAACCATCTGCGTCTTCGGCAGTTTCGTTTTGGGCGGCGGCCACATCCTCGCGCTCTTGCAGCCGTTCGAGTTCATGTGCATCTTCGGAGCAGCGGCCGGCGCGTTCGTGGTCAGCAACCCGCCGAAGGTGCTGCGCGCCGTCGGTAAAGCGGTGCCGCAATGCTTCAAGAGCGCCGATTACAACAAGACCAAGTTTTTAGCGGTGATCGCCCTGCTCTTCGAATTGCTGCAGAAATCGCGCCAAGAGGGACTGCTCGCGCTCGAAACCGACGTCAACGATCCCGAGGCGAGCCCGATCTTCAACAAGTATCCGACCGTCAAAGAAGATCATCACCTGCTCGAGTTCATCAACGACTATTTGCGGATGATGCTCAGCGGCAATCTCAACGTGCTCGAGATTCAAGAGTTGATGGACAACGAGCTTCAGACGCATCACGATGAAGCGCTGATTCCGGCAAACGCGATTCAGCGCATCGCCGACGCACTGCCGGCGTTTGGTATCGTGGCGGCCGTCATGGGCGTCGTCCACACGATGGGCTCGGTCGGAGCGCCGCCGAAAGTGCTCGGCGAGATGGTCGCTGCGGCTCTCGTCGGCACGTTCCTCGGCATCTTACTCGGGTACGGTTTCGTCGGACCGCTGGCGAGCTTACTCGAGGCCAGAGCGCAAGAAGATGCCAAGCCCTACGAGTGCGTCAGATCCGTGCTGCTCGCGTCGATGAGCGGCTACTCGCCGACCGTTGCGGTCGAGTTCGGACGCAAAGTGCTCTTCTCAACCGATCGGCCGAGTTTCGAGGAGCTGGAAGACGCCGTTCGGGCGACCAAAGAACCGCCGGCTTCCGCCGTAGCCGGCACAGTACCGACGCCGGCGTAGGCGCCGCGAATGGACGACCGCCCGGAAGAACATCCGGACGAAGAGCCGCACGCCCTCGAACCGGAGACCGTCGAGAACGAGATCGCCGGTGACGGCGTTGCCGACACCGACGTCAGCGGGGAAGCCGCGGCCGGGCCGGTGCGCGACACCGACGCCGAAGACGCGGCAGCAAAACACGGCCCGAAAACGTTCGTCTCGGGATCGACGCCGTCGCTCTCGCACGTGCGCGCACCAACGATCGTCATTCGCCGCAAGCGCCGGGGCGATCACGGCGCGGCCCACGGCGGCTCGTGGAAGATCGCCTACGCCGACTTCGTCACCGCGATGATGGCGTTCTTTTTGTTGATGTGGTTGCTCTCGTCGACCGGTAAGGGCGACCTGCAAGGCATCGCCGACTACTTCAATCGTCCGTTGCAAGCCGCGTTCACGCAAGGGCCGGGCACCACCGTAACGACCGCGCCGCAAACCGAAAAAGAAAACGATGACAAACGCCGCAAGGATGAAGAGGATCAGCTGCAAGGGCTTAAGAGCAAGCTCGACACGCTGATCCAACAGAGTCCGAAACTCAAAGCGTTCAAGAATCAGATCAAGATCGACATCACGAGCGAGGGGCTGCGCATCCAGATCATCGACGATCAAAACCGTCCGATGTTCGATAAGGGCGACGCCGTCCTCAAGCCGTACACCAAGGATATCCTCGATCAGATCGGACCGACGCTCAACGCCGTCCCCAATCACATTTCGATCGCGGGACACACCGACTCGCTACCGTATCGCGGCATGCTCGACGGTTACTCGAATTGGGAACTTTCGAGCGAACGCGCCAACTCCGCGCGGCGCGAGCTGCTCGCGGGCGGCATGCACGCCAACAAAATTCTCCAGATCCGCGGGCTCGCCGACGCGATACCGTTCTTGAAACACGATCCGCAGAATCCGTCCAACCGGCGCATCAGCATCGTGGTGCTCAACACGCAGGCCGAGCAGAACTTTCTGCGCGACGGCCAGCAGACGGCTGCCGGCCCGACGCCGGACGCCAGCCCGTCGCCTTCCGCCGCCGCCGCCGCCTCGGCAACACCTTAAAATCTGATATGAACGCACCCTTTCGAAATGTGGGTACGTTCCTCGTACTATCATGCTTAGATTCATAGCCGCCCTCATTGCGGCACTCTTCCTCGCCGCGCCGCTCGCGGCAAGCGCCCAAATCGCGCCGTCCGGTCCATCCTACGCCGACAACGGCCCGGGAGGCGAAGACGCGCAGATCCACGGCCGCATCCTCACCTTCGACGGCGCGTACAGCGTGCAGGTCAAAGACGAAAAGGGCTACGTCGACAACGTCCAGTTGCATCAAGGAACGATCATCAATCCAACCGGGCTCACGCTAGCTCCCGGGATGATCGTGAGCATCATGGGCTACAACGCGGGCTCGTTTTTCGCCGCGAACCAAATCGATACGCCGTATACGTTCTATGGCGGCTACCCGTACTATTCCGGACATCCGTGGAACTACTACGGACCGGGCGTCAGCCTCGGCTTCTTCTTCGGAAATTCCGGCTGGTGGCACGGCGGCACGTTCGGCGGACCCTACCACTACGTAGGCGGCGCGCGCTTCTATAACAACGTCCACGTGAACTCGGTCTATCGCGGCGGCGCGTTTCAAGGACGCAACTACGTGGCCCCGCGCGGGAGCGGCGGTTACGTCGCGCACGGAGCGCGCCCCGATTACCGGGGTAGCCGTGGCGGCGGCGGCGATCGCGGCGGCAACAACCACCACTAGATAGCACGACCACTAGATAGCACAACGGGGCGACGGTAAACGTCGCCCCGTTCGACGCGATGGGGTGGTTAGGCTTGGTAGTCGAGGATCGATGAACCGACCGGCGCGTTGGCATAATTTGTCAGCGTCTGGCTGGCTTCATCGTCGCTCGCAGCAAGGATCGAAGCCACCGACGGAAGATTCTGCAGCGCACTCGAGGAGGTCGAGGCCGGCGGCGTGGTCGTCGAACCGGCCGGCGGCGTGGTGCTCAGGGCCGGTCCGGGATTGCCGGGCGTCCCTAAGAGTTGGGCGGCCTGCTCGAGGACCGAGTCAAAGTTCGCCAGGCCCGCTTCCGGGCTGAGGAACGACGCGTAGAGCAGTTCCTGGTTGTCGTACTGCTGGAGGTTTGCGAACTGGGTCTCGTACGTCGATGGGGTCGTGCCCGTGGACGTCGGCGTGGACGCCGGGACCGCATTGGGCGCAGAGCCGGTCGCGAAGAGCGAAGCACCGACGGATGACAGGCCCCCGTTGGGCAACGTGCTCGTCGTCGACGAGCCGGACGAGCCGATGGAGTTTATGCCGCTCATACATTTATCATACCACTCTCGCGCCCGCAGCATCCTGGTAAGCAACCGGCCTTAACGGATTTGTGACGCCTATCTCCGAAAATTCACGGCCATCCCCCGTTCGGAGGTGGTCGATGTTCGTCAAGAACGCCTGGTATGTCGCCGCATGGGCCGATGAACTCCGCGAGGCGCCGCTCGGTCGCCGGATCTGCAACGAAGCGATCGTCCTCTTCCGCGATACTGCGGGTCACGCGTCGGCCCTCGCCGACTACTGCTGCCACCGCAGCGCGCCGCTAAGCGCCGGAAAGATCGTCGAGACCGGGCTCGAGTGCGGATACCACGGGATGGTCTACGGCGGTGACGGCGTCTGCGTCAGCATTCCGGGACAAGTTCACATTCCGCCCAAAGCCCGCGTGCGTAACTATCCGCTAGTCGAGAAAGACGCGCTGCTCTGGATCTGGATGGGCGATCCCAGCGGTGCGGATGCAACGCACATCGTCGACTACCCCTTTCACAACGACACGGCGAACTGGCCCCACAAGCACACGATGTATCCGATCGCCGGTAGCGCGAACCTCATGGTCGACAACCTGATGGATCTAACGCACTTGGCGTACGTGCATACGACGACGATCGGCGGCAACGCCAAAGCGCACATCGAGGCGATCATGGATACGCAGCCGACCGAGACCGGACTGAAGTTCACGCGCTGGATGCTCGCAACGGCGCCGCCGCCGACGTACCGCAAAGGCGCGCCCGAGCTCGCCGATAGGATCGACCGTTGGCAAGAGTTCGAATTCATCGCACCGGCCGCGGTGCTCCAATATACCGGCGCAACCGACGCCGGCACGGGAGCCTACGATCGCGGTATCCGCGAGGGCGGATTCCAGCTGCGCATCTTCCACGGACTCACGCCCGCCACCGACACGACCTGCTACTATTTCTGGTCGGGGTCCAACGGCTATCGCCAGACCGATCCGCAAGCGACGATCGATCTGTTCAACGAACTCGAGGTCGCGTTCAAAGAAGACGTGCGCATCGTCGGGTTACAGCAGGCGCGCTTGAGCGAAGTCGGCGAGGATGCCTTGATCAACATCGTCGCCGACGGCGCGCGCGTGCACATGCGCCGCGTCATCGAGAAGCTGCTGGCTCGCGAAAACGTGGCGCCCGTACCGGTTTAAGCGACGAAGTCTTTGTAGGGTTCCGTCGTCTTGGTGAGGGTGTAGGCAAGGATTGCGACGTGCGTGGTCTCCACGCCGAGGATCGACCCCGCAACCTTCGCCAGGCTGCGGTCTTGCAGACTTCCCACCGCTGCGAGGTAGGCCGAAGCAGCGCCGCGCTCCAGCGTCTCGGCAAAGTTGAGAATGTCGTCCTGCGTTTTGAGCGGCGGATACGTGATCGCCGTAACTCCGGTCGTCGGGGTCATTCCGGCCGCCTTGATCGCGCCTTCGAGCGCGTCGCGATGCGCCATGTGATCCGACAAGAAGCCCTTGGCAACCGCCAGAACCGGCGGGGAGAGTAACCCGGTGCCCGCGGCATCCGTGTAGGCTTTGATCGCAGTGCGTTCGGCCATCGCCGCACCCTGCAGAATCTTGATATCGCCTTCGCTCGCAGCTTCGGCGGC
>Ga0182030_10023009_pt1 | contig 11558 bp, 10 predicted proteins | sample 812S3MmetaG_FD_121299 | JGI IMG/M metagenome (GOLD analysis project Ga0182030, IMG submission 121299) | Permafrost microbial communities from Stordalen Mire, Sweden - 812S3M metaG (Illumina Assembly) | ecosystem: Environmental > Terrestrial > Soil > Wetlands > Permafrost | place: Sweden... | reverse complement strand
TTCTGTTTCGAGCCTCTCTCGCATCTCATAAATGCGCATAACTTGCCAGGAGGCGCGACGGCCAACCGTCTGACAATCCTTGCGCCGCAAGAGTCAATGTCAGTCAGCTGCCAGCTTCGACCGCATTCCGTCTGCTGAGACGTTTTCCGAGTGTGTCTCGACGATGGAAATTGCCATCAATTCCGCGGATTTGTCGACGCCGCGACGCGTTGTCGCGGATAGACTGAACCGCCGACGGCGCCTTGCCTTGCCAAAGATCGGGAATTGCCGCAGCCTACCACTCGCTTGTGCCGCCTTCCATTGGATGCCGGATCAACTAGCGCGAGGATCGCTCGAGTTCCGACCGGCGGCCGCAGGGGGGTAGCGCCATGACGAGCAGTCAAACACTCGACGCCGCAGCCTACCGAAAGGTCGACTGGCGGCTCATCCCATTCCTTTTCCTCTGCTACATCGTCGCGTATCTCGACCGGGTCAATGTCGGCTTCGCCAAGCTGCAGATGTCGAGCGATCTGTCGCTGAGCGACGCCGCCTTCGCCACCGGCGCCGGCATCTTCTTCATCGGCTACTTCTTCTTCGAGGTGCCGAGCAACATCGCGCTGAAGAAGTTTGGGGCGCGCATGTGGATCATGCGCATCATGGTGACGTGGGGCGTCGTGTCGTCCGCCATGATTTTCGTCCGCGGCGAATGGAGCTTCTACGCCGTGCGCTTCATCCTCGGCCTTGCCGAGGCGGGCTTCTTCCCTGGTATTATCTACTACCTGACGATCTGGTATCCGTCCGATCGCCGCTCGACCCGCACGGCGTGGTTCGTGACAGCGATCCCGCTTGCCGGCGTGATCGGAAATCCGATTTCTGGGGCAGTCATGGATCTCTTCTCGGGCGCCTACGGGCTTGCCGGCTGGCAATGGCTGTTCTTGATCGAGGGCGTTCCGTCGATCATCGTCGGCGTCTGGGTGATGTTCTACCTCGACAGCAACATCGACGAAGCGAAATGGCTGACCGCCGACGAGAAGGCCCTGCTCAGCCGGAACCTCCAGGCGGAAGAGAAGCAGAAGACCGAGACCAGCATCCTCGACGCGTTCAAGAGCGCTAAGGTCTATATCCTGTGCGGGATCTACTTCACCTTGATGATCGGGCTCTACGGCATCGCGTTCTGGCTGCCGACGATCGTCAAGGCATTGGGCGTCCAAGGTTATTGGAACGTCGGCCTGGTCTCGGCCATCCCTTGGGGCTTCGCCACGATCGGCATGCTGATCATCAGCCGTCATTCGGACCAGACCGGCGAACGCCGATGGCACTATGCGCTCAACGCCACGGCGGGCGCGCTCGGCTTGGCGCTTGCCGGCGCGGTCGGCGGCAACCCGACGTTGTCAATCATATTCCTGTCGATCGGAACGCTCGGCGTGGTCGGATCGATGCCGTTGTTCTGGCCGATCCCTTCCGCGTTCCTCACCGGAACCGCCGCCGCCGCCGGCATCGGCATCGTCAATTCGATCGGTAACCTCGGCGGCTATGTCGGACCCAACGTCGCGATTTGGGTGAAGATGATTACACCCGACCCCGCCGCCGCCATGTATGCGATCGCCATATTGCTTCTGATTGGCGCAGCCGTGATGCTCTTGTTCATTCCCGCCAGCTTCAGGGTTCGCGCCCTGTCGCCTGGGCTGGAGCGGCCGAAAGCGGCCGAATAGGTCGGCGGAATTTCTCCATCCGCCGTAGACGATTTCAGACTGACCCACTACCCATATTTGGGTAGAAACGTGCGGGCGTTCCAAGCGTCTTCGAAATAGTTTGGCGCGGCTAAGGTCCGAAGCCACGGATCTTCAATTCCGACAACTTTCTTCGTGGGCGACAGAATGGTGTCCAGCTTACCCACAGACGGACGCAGGATAAGGTAGCCCCCCTCCTCTCCACCGGACAAATTGACTTCGAGGCACGGGAAAGCGGCGCCCGTCAGAGCGGGGTTAGCGACGCAAGTCCCCACGACTTGCCAGAGCGCTCCACGGTCCCTCTTCGCAACGGCTGCCTGCGAGGCAAACGCGAAAACGACGCAACATATGGCGGCTAACCGCACCAACTCGTGGCGAATTTCGATCATGTTGTCGAGTCGGTTGCGGAACACATCTCTTCTCTGGTCTGCGCCTAAGATCGCAATCGCTAGGCCACTTCGAGCGTGGGAAAACGCTGCACCTTGAGCCGGTCAGAATGTTGCTTGGCGTGCCACAGGTCGTAATTCATCTGCATACGCAGCCACGCCTCCGCCGTACTCCATCCGGCCTTTTCTAACCGAATCGACATATCTGGAGAGACTCCGCTATGACCATTCAACAGGTCAGAGAGCGTCTTGCGGGTCACACCCAGACCTTCCGCCGCCGCCGTGACGGTGAGGCCAAGGGGCTTAAGGCACGCCTCGCGGATGACTTCGCCGGGGTGTGCGGGGTTGTGCATTTCCATTTTCATTCCTTTCCGGCGGTCAATGGTAATCGACCAAATCAACGTCGGTGACGTTTCCGTCCTCGAATGCGAACACCAAGCGCCAATTTCCCGATACCGACATCGCCCATTGTCCTTTGCGCTCGCCCTTCAAGGGATGAAGCCGAAATCCGGGTTGGTTCAGCTCCGCTGGAGCGGCGACGGCGTGCAGAGCCGTCAATAGGATGCGCAGCCATGTCGCTTGCTTCCCGTCGATTCCCCGTGTGTCGCCGGTGGCGAAGAACCGTTCCAGCCCCTTATGACGAATGCGCTTAATCAAGCGTAACGTGTAACTTATCACCGCCCGATCTTCAACGACAATCGGCGAAAGATTGCCGCTTCTCAAAAGAGGCGCGATTTCCGCCGGCATCCGATGCGTTTTGTCTTTCCCATGATCGCGGCCGCTTTCGCCGTCGCCCCCGCTCGAGCCGAAGACGAAAACACCGAAGCGATGACGGTTCGTTCGCTGCTGGCTCACGATTTCGTCGGCGGCGGCGCGATTCCCCGGTGCGTTCTCACAGAAGACGTTACCGGCTCCGCCGGCATGGGCCGTTCGCGCGTAGACTATCGCTGGCACACGAGGGCGGGTTAATCTGCTGGGGTCATCCCGAATTCCCCACACGGCCTGTCGACCGCACGTACAGAAAGACCGCCTCGCGGCGGTCTCTCAAAGCTTCGATTGAAATTGACGATCAGGCAGCGGCGAAAGCCGAGATTCCGCTCTTCGCCCGACGATATCCCGCGAAACCGAGGCCGGCGAAGCCGAGCAGCAGCATCGCCCAAGTGGAGGGCTCCGGAACGGCGGAGACAGTCAAATTCCCGCTCTCCTGGATTGGATATCCACGACCGGGGGCAGATTCAAACAATGAATAATTGCCAGGGCTATTGCCCCACAGATTCCAATAGCCGCCCGGGTTTTGTGTCGTCGTGAAGAGGACGCCTCCGATGTCAAGGTATGGATTTGCGGCCGCCGATAGCACGTTGTCATAATAGAACGCCCCGTCGGGGCTGGTGCTGTAGCCGTAAAGCGCGGTGCTTGGCGCGATCGCGTTGATGGTCTGAGTTACCAGGCCGCTCAGGGCGCCGGTAACCCCCGTGATCTCATCGCCAGTGACAGTGAAGGCGCCTTCTGCATTCAAGAGACCGTCCGTCGACGTGAAGTCATAATTGTATACTGTCGCCTCGGCGCCGGCGGGGGCAAACAGGAGCATTGCTGCCGCAATGGCGGCAAATCGGAAATCGCTGAGCTTTAACACGGGGAATCTCCTTTATTGCCAACGTCCACTCGGCCCAAAAGCACGAGGATCGCCAACTCAAACCGTAATAAGCTGGTCCCTGCTTCCGTCGTGACCGCCAGTCGTTGCGAAGGGGCGACTGGGGCGAGTGTCGAATTCGTTCCGACGACAGCGACTTAAACAGACGGCATCTAAAGAAGCTCAAATCCAACAAGTGGCAGCGCGTTAAATTTGATTTATTTTTTCGACAATTGCGCGTCATTCTTCGATTGGCGCAACGATTCTTGAAGGTTACGCAGCGTTGACGTTTTGGCCGATGTTGCGGCACGAATTTGCTAAAATGAGCGACGTATTTGTTCGATTGAACTCTAGCAAATTTGCGGAATGCGAAAAATGGCTAGCGCGAACGGATACTCAGACCGCCTCTACCGGGTCGTCACCTCGCATAGCTTGGCCGAGTTTTGTGTTTGCGGGGCTCTCAAAAGGACATTCGACCTTCTCGCGGCGATCGCTGGTCTTGTTGTCTTGTCGCCACTTTTCGTGATCATCGCCTTGGCGATCAAGCTCGACTCCAACGGTCCCGTCTTATTCCGACAGCTGCGACACGGGCGCAACGAGCAAACGATTTCCGTTTTCAAGTTTCGCTCTATGAGCGTCATGGAAAATGGAGACGAGTTCAGGCAGGTCAAGAAGAACGATCCGCGCGTCACGCGTGTTGGTCGCGTGTTACGCCGCACCAATATGGACGAACTTCCCCAGCTTTTGAACGTTCTCGTCGGTGAGATGTCGATCGTTGGTCCTCGCCCGCAGGCGATTGCCCACAATAGGATGTACAGCGAAGTGATTCCTCGATTTTGTCGTCGACACAGCGTCAAGCCTGGAATTACAGGTTGGGCTCAGGCTAACGGCTATCGCGGCGAAACGGACACGATCGACAAGATGGTGCGCCGCGTGGAGTATGATCTGCACTACATCGATCACTGGTCGCTTTGGTTAGATCTCAAAATCGTACTTATGACGCTTCTCTCTGACAAGGCACACCTGAACGCCTATTGAGGCTCGCCTCGAGATTTTGCGTAGGCCCCCGCCAGAGAACGGCGCATATTCACCGCTTGCCCGTCTGAGCGGCCGCCAATTTCACCCATCGTTGAGGCGAGATCTTCCAATTTCCATCGACATTCGTAACGTCGCCACGCGCCCGCAGGCGAGAGAGAGTCGTTGTGATCGCGGCTTCGGTCGTCTCAGCCCCGGTTCCCAGCACCCGAGCCAAGAGTTCGGCCCGCGTGGCAGGGCCTCCGGACAGGGCTCTCTCAATATGGTCCTGCAGAGTGGTGCGTCGCTTTCCTGGCAGGCTCTTTTCGTCGATTGAAGCCGCGCGTTTCGTCCTCGACGTGACGACATCATGGGGCCCGCGGTATTCGGCGAGAACTTCGCGGGCGCTGCGGAGCTTCGCAAGCCGCGACCGCATGGCAGCCAAATCTGCCTCTAGAGCCGCAATCTCCCCTTCAATTTTGTCGATGACGCCACCCGGCACAACAGCCGCCGCCTGTCGAAGAGGATCACTACGGTCGCTTTCCGGGCGGAACTCTTCCTCGTCGATTTTTTCGAGTGCAGACATCTCTCTCACCAAAGAAAATACTCGGCAGCTCTCCGAGTATTCGCGAATCCGGACCTAATACGTTAGTTCATGCATAAGTCCTGCAGAAAGTCAATTGAATTTGCGCACAATCATTCAGCCTAGAAATGAATTTGCACTAGCTCTGTCTTGGCATTAATACAACAGTTGTAACGGCCAGCACTTAAAATACAACCTACGTCCATTTCCCTATTCGATCTTGTAACGCCGGATATTTATCTTCCGAGCAATCGCACCAAGTCTGCCATCCAGCATGCGATACACTGACAAGAGGCGCCGAGGCGCCATCTCCTTCCAACTAAGCTCAATGGCGTTCCCAATTTGCGACGCGAACTGGGCGCCAATCGTTCCGTGGAGAGTTCGACAAGCGCGCGGCGGCTGCGGGTCGAACCTGTCCATGGCAAGCCGTCGTATCCACAACCAGGACTCGTTGGTCGCGTAGTTCTGACGTTGAGTAATGGGGATGTTGTCACCGCACCCGACCTGCTGGGTTACGCAAGGCCGCATCGAACACGAGCGCGGCAAGTTTATCACGCACGAACATTGGAGAAATGGAATGGGGCTTGGCGATCGCTAACCGCAGCCGCCGCGCGATGCACGACATGCCGCAAGCAGACGTCGAGCAGTTCGACGCGGCTTTGGTGGAGGTGCACGCTGACGCGTGTGCAGGTGATATCAGATTTAACAGGGCTATGGATCTCGCGTTGACGACGATGATGCCGATGCGCGGATGAGGCTCGCGCGGATGCCACACGACTTTGGCGATCGGCGCGGCTGGCAATTGCCTTGTCCGGTGTGAGCGCACGTCTCAACGCCAACGACGCAGGATTGCGCCAACAATATCGGAATAGTCGTCGGTCCACGTGCGGAAAGTGGGATCGAGCGACGGCGCCGTCCACCCGCTTTCGGGACCTAGCACGCCGAAGTCCTGTCGGTCGCGGGCGAGCACCGCTATGTCGGCGCGCGCCCAGAATGTCGCGTTGAAGTCGGGCGTCGCGGGATCGCGCTTGTGGATCATCTGAAGATTCGCGGCTTGCGCGGAAGCCGCGACGATATCTGTCAATCCGATGTTGCGATTGGTGATATTCATCACGATGGCCCCGCCCGGCCGCAGAAGTGAGCGGTACAGCGCCATCGCCTCGCGTGTCAGCAAGTGAACCGGAACGTTGTCTGACGAATAGGCGTCAAGAAGGATCAAGTCGAACGCGTCTTTCGCGTCCGCCAACGTCAGACGCGCGTCGCCGATGACGATCCTTTGATCGGGCGCGCAACTCGGCATCGTGCGGAAAAGACCGGACTCGGTGCTGAGGCGAACGAGTTCGGGATCGATTTCGTAAATGCTCCAATTCTCGCCTGGCGCGCGGCTGCAGGCCAGCGCGCCGACCCCGAGCCCGACAAGCGCCACTCGCGACAGGCGGCCGCCCGCGCGAGCGCGAACGGCCGTGATCGCTTCTTCGAACGGGCCGCCATCGTAATAGTAAGTCAACTTCTCGGGCTGCCCGGCGATCGGGGTCCCGTCATTCGCGAGCAGTCGCTCGGCGCCGTGGATCGTTGTGCCGTGGAAAAGCAGTCGAACGCGCCCGTCGGCGGAATCGACGACCTTGTGGACGCCAAAAAACGATCGCGCATAGACGACTTGGCCAAAGCCGGGCTCGTAGACGCGCGTTAGCGCAAACAAGACGGCGGCCAGGGCGAACAGGCGCAGCGGGCGCCGGCTTTGCCACGACATCGCGCCGGCCAAGACGACGACCGCGCCCAGAAGCCACATCACTTGGTCGCCGTGCAGGCCGCCGCCCAGTAGGATGCCGGGAGCGAGAGCGATGGCGCCGACGGCGGCGATCGCCGCGGCCTCGCGTCGCCATGCGGCGAGGCCCGCTTCCATAAGACCGGGCCGGCCGATGAGAGCGGCGACAAGCAGAATTGGATATTCGGCGACGGTCTTGAAAAGATGCGGTGCGGCGAGGGCCGCGAAAGCTCCGCCGAGCGCGCCGCCTAACGACATCCAAAGATAGAAGCCCGTCAGATTTGTGGCGTTCGGACGACGGCTATAGAGCGCGCCATGGCAAACCATGGCGGCGACAAAGTACGTCAGTAGATGCAACGCCAGCGCGATTGGGACCGGAACCCAGCGCGAAAACACCAGGAGGATCGCAATCGCTCCGGTCAGCAGCGGTTGAGCCTTCAGCAGCCAGGACCGCGGCAGGATCTCGCGCTCGCGAAACACGAGAACAAAAGTCGCGAGAAACAGCGCCAACGGGATAACCCAGAGGAAGGGGGCCGACGCGACATCGGTCGCTATTTGCGCGGTCACCGCCACCAGCAACGCCGAGGGCACGAAAGACAGGAGCGTCCATTCGAAGCGATCGCGCCCGGTGGAAGCGAGCCTAGGCGCCGCCGCGGCTTCGTCGATGACCGCTAATGACTGTCCAGCGCTTAACCCAAGCAGAGCGCAACCAGCGATGAGGATCGCCAGAGCGATAAATCCATCCGTCCACAATTGGGATTGCTCATGCAACGTCAAGTGCGGCTCGATTATCAATGGATACGCGAGCAGCGAAGCGAACGACCCAACGTTTGAGGCGCTGTAGAGGAAATAGGGATTTCGGGCGTTGGGATGCCCGGATCGAACGAACCAAGCCTGCAAAAGCGGTGCGTTACCAGCGACCGCAAAGAAGGGCGCTCCGACGGACAATATGAACAATCCGACGAGCCAGAGCGCTTCGCCGTCGGCCGGCGGCCGCGCAAAGCCGTGTGCGACGCCGATCGGAAGCGCGAAGACTGTGATCGCCAGCACGAGCAGGTGCAGCGCGACGGACCCACGGAAGCTGAGGTGTCGCGTCGACAAGTGAGCGTAGAGGTAGCCGGCAAGAAGCATGGTCTGAAAAAAGACCATGGCGATCGACCAAACCGACGCCGAGCCGCCGAGACGTGGCAGAACCATCTTGGCGAACATCGGCTGAATGCCGAACAAGAGAGCGGCGGAGAGTCCTAACGCCGCCACATAGGCGGCAACGAAGGAGTGCTGGACGATGAGACGCGGAAGGACCCGATTGCGCGGGATCGCCAAATTCGCCATAGGGCGCAATTCCGACGCGGCGCTTGGCGCGCCCGATAGTCCTATCTCGCCGAGCGGCGTTAAGATCCGATGAAGCCATCCCCATGGTCATTGGAAGACCCCGACTTTCGTCACCGATTTGCCGCTCAACGGAACCGTCGCTCCGCTCGTCTTCGACGGGTCTATCAGCGCTGCGGTTTTCGAGGCTTATGTCGAGCAGTTCTTCCCGCGGACCTTGCAGCCAAGCGACATTTTCGTCGCGGACAAGCAGCGCACCGGGCGGCTCGATTGTCTTGCCCGTCATCTGGGCTATCGCTCGGCGGGCCGCCTGCCGACAGTTTCGCCCGCCGGCTGGTCGTCCCGGTCGTTGCTGCGCGTCGTCCGACGCCGCGCCCGCCTTTCCGCTGAGGCGTTGCGCATCGTCGACATTGACGATTGGGCGTGGCGGCACAATCATCGCTACGGCTCAATCGTCTGCGACCTTGAACGACTTCGACGTGTGATCCTGTCGCCAATCGCGAGCTGGCGACGGCCAAGGCTTGGCTGGCAGGCCAGCCTGGCCTCGCCATCGTCGCACGCGATAGCGGCGGTGTTTACGGCGAGGCGATCGCAAAGGCGCCATTCTGGTCGCCGATCGCTGGCATCTGGTGCAGAACGCCAGCTGCGTGGGTTGCACCCAGATACGTCTATAGTTTTGCCTAGCACTATGGTGGTAGAATCAGTGGCGGCCCGGACATTTTGGACGTCTACGCTAAGGGGATCCAAGTCGCGACTGGTATGGGATCGATCGGCGCGTGCGTTCTGCACACATCGTTCACTGAGGCAGAAAGACCGCCTCACGGCGGTCTTTCCTCTGCCGAACGAGGCGTTTTGGTCAGACCGCGACCGCCACCCTCTGACCGCTTCTTGTCTTGCGGTATCCTGCGAAGCCAAGGCCCGCGAAGCCCGCCAGCAGCATGACCCACGTCGACGCCTCGGGCGCACCCGGCATGTCGAATTCGAACGCGTTTTGAGGCGAAGTCGCCAGGAACGCGTCGATACTCCCGCCGCTCGCCAGGGACACTTGGAACCAATGATTGTCGTTGGCGCTGAATTGGTCGCCGAACCCATTGATCGAAAAGCCAGCGCTCACGAGTTCCGTGCCGGTCACACCGTTGACGAGAGTCTGAATGTAAAGCGTGTTGTCGTAGCGATTTGAGCCGTTGCTTGTCGTCTGGGCGTCGATCGAACCCCAGAAAATGTCAAACGACGTCACCGATTGGTCAAAGACCACCGACGCGCCATTGGGGCTATCGCCTGAAGTGTTGATCCCCCATAGATAATTGCTCGCGTCGCCAGCCGGCGGCGCGCTAACGCCCGGGGTCAACCCGTTTGCTACGCTGCCGGTAGTCGTGAAGTTTATCCCCACGCAGCCTGCCGAGGTGTAGCAGGTCGTCGACGCTCCGATCTGCGCGCCCACCGTGTTGTTGTCGAACGTGTTGGTGTTCAGTGGGCTTATTTCGGTGAGGGTCACCCCGTTGATCGTGACCGACGCTGCGTTCGCTGCTGTCGCCAAACCGAGGGACGCAAGCGCAGCAAGCAATGGCAACTGTCTCATCGCAAACTCCCCGCACATTTACAACGCCGCAGTTGTGCTTTTATCACAAACACGACAATGGTCAATAAGGGTAACTATTTATTAGGCAAGTTCTAAGCCAGCATTTGCCGCCTCGCGATGACGCCGGCCTCCGGACGCCTTGGCGCGGCACGCTATGTGGAGCGAGCGCAACGGTTGAGGCTGATGAGGAGTTCTTCAGTTTTCTTGCTGCCAAACGAACCGCGGCAGTCGCGCCACGTCGCGCAAAGGCCATGCCCGTCATTGCGCGAACGCGAAGGAAATTGATGCCGGCATTCTGGCGCGCCGATGGAGCAAGGCGATACAACCCAGTATCGTGGGCGCGAAGGGATTCCCGTCGAAAGATGAGGGTGACGCGCGCGGCAGAGCCGCAAGTTACCGCATGAAGAGCGCGAGGATTCTCCTGGTCACTTCCGGGGTGGCCGCGTTTACGGCATTCATAGCATTCGCGATCGGCCTCGACCGGCTGGCGCTCTGGCAAGTTGTCCGGACTTGCGTCGCCGACTTCAAACTGACGGGCGCTCCATTTCCGTGCCTCGAGGTTGATCTTTCCGGCGGCGAGGACCGCGGCGACGTCGTCTTGCGTCCGCCGCTATCTTACGACCTGATCGTCGCCCCGACGCGAAAGATCGTCGGCGTCGAGGACCCGTTCCTGCAGTCGCCCGGCGCGCCGCACTATTTCTACGCCGCTTGGCGCGCGCGATCCTTCCTCGAAGGCACGGACGGACGAGCGCCGGAGCGCGACGACATCGCACTCGTCGCCAACTCCGCCGTCGTCCGGCACCAGGACCAGCTCCACATCCACGTCGGTTGCCTCTTACCCTCCGCCCGGCTCACGCTCGCGGCGGCTGCGCCTAAGGTCCCCATTGGCGAATGGGCGCGGATCGGCGCCGTCGTTCCCCATACGATGTTCTGGGGGATGCGTATCAAGGAAACGGACCTTTCGGACATCGAGCCCTTTCGGCTTGCTGCCGAAGTTTTTGTCAGCGAAGTCAGGGACCAACGGGAACTGACGATCATGGCGGCCGGCGTTCGCGTCGAAGGCGACGACCAATTTCTAATTCTCGCCTCATACGCCAAGGCGCCGGGCGCGTGGTGGCCCGTTGGCGCCAGCGACCTCCTTGATCGTAACTGTCCGTCCAGACCGCCCCCAACCCGCTGAAACGGCCGTTTCGCGTTGAAGGCCAGGGTGCAACCATCCAAAACCCCGCGCACCGTGCCCATGACATTCTCGATGATATTCGTGCAGGAGAGGGAGCGGCGCAGTTCGCGGGGGAGGCCGAGCCTCGTGACAGTGAGCATCTCGTCGATCGCTTCCAGGATCGAAGCGGAAACGCCGTTCCAGTCTCGTTCGTGACGGCGCGCGAGATTGTGAATGAGCGTTTCGGCCTTCTCGGCGTCATCCATTTCCCAGGCTTGCCACAAGACCCGCCGCACCGAAGCGTGCATCGATTTGGGCAGCCGCTCCATGATGTTGCGCGCCTTGTGAATCTGGCAACGCTGGATCGCCGTATCGCGTCCAAACGTGCGGCGGATCGCCTTGGA
>Ga0182030_10023008_pt1 | contig 11559 bp, 7 predicted proteins | sample 812S3MmetaG_FD_121299 | JGI IMG/M metagenome (GOLD analysis project Ga0182030, IMG submission 121299) | Permafrost microbial communities from Stordalen Mire, Sweden - 812S3M metaG (Illumina Assembly) | ecosystem: Environmental > Terrestrial > Soil > Wetlands > Permafrost | place: Sweden... | reverse complement strand
GGCGACTGGAATGTGAATGTTCCGGAGCGCGACAAGATCATGCTCGAAAAGGCTCCGTTCGCCTCACCCGCCGTGGAAATCGCGCGGACCGAGCAGCGGTATAGGGGCTTTCTTTGGAGCGATCGTCCAGACGTCGCTTTTCTGAACCAGTACGATGAAAACCGGCACTGGAAAAAGACCTTTCTCCTCGACGTGGACGATCGCGACAGCAAGCCTCGCCTGCTTTGGGATCTTTCCACGGACGAGCATTATGCGAATCCAGGCAATCCGGTGCGGCACTACCTGGCCAACGGGGTCCGGGTGGTTCGCCAGGACGGCGACTCCATTTACCTTGCGGGAGCCGGATCTTCGCCGGACGGGGATCGGCCGTTCCTCGACCGGCTGGATCTCAAGACGCTCAAATCCGAACGTCTGTTTCGCAGCGACAAGACATCGTACGAGCAGTTCCTCTCCTTTGCGGGAGCGGACCCGCGCACCATTCTCACCTGGCATCAATCGCCGGCCGACCCGCCGAATGCGTTTGCGCGGACGCTCGGGAAACCTTTGGCCGCGCCCGCCGGAGAAGCGGCCTTTGTATCGACAGCCGTGGCCATCACGCACATGCCGGACCGCACGCCGGAAGTGCGGGCCATCAAGAAGCGGCTAGTCAATTACAAGCGCGCCGATGGGCTTGACCTATCCTTTACGCTCTATACGCCGCCCGGCTACAAGGAGGGCACGCGGGTCCCCACTATTCTTTACGCCTATCCGCTGGACTACGCCGACCCCTCAAAGGCCGGTCAGGTCACGGGCTCGCAGGAAACCTTCACCCAACTCTATGAATACCGGCTGCTGCTGCTGGCGGGCTATGCCATCATCGACAACGCCTCTTTCCCCATCATTGGCGATCCGAAGAAGGCCTACGACACGTATCTGGAACAGCTGGTCTCCGATGCCAAGGCCGCGGTGGATGAGGCTGTGCGGCTTGGGGTAGCCGACCCGGACCGCATCGGAGTCACAGGGCACAGCCATGGCGCCTTAATGACCGTGAATCTGGCGGCACATTCCAACCTGTTCCGCGCCGGCGCCGCTACCAGCGGATCGTATAACAAGACGCTCACGCCTTTCGGCTTCCAAAACGAGCGGCGGTCGGTTTGGGAGGCGCCGGATGTCTATCTGAAAGTCTCTCCCTTCTTCTCCGCCGACAAATTGAAGACGCCGCTGCTGATTGTGCATGGAGAGGAAGATGCGAATCCGGGCACTACGCCGCTGCAATCGCAAAAGCTCTACGAAGCCATTCGCGGCAATGGGGGTACCGCACGCCTGGTGATCCTGCCGCATGAGCCGCATTGGTACTCCGCCATGGAGTCAAACGAACAGCTGATTTACGAGATGGTGCGCTGGTTCGACAAGTACGTGAAGAACGCGCCGCCGCGATAAACGGGGGCGAACCGCGACTGCTCCCCTCTGAGGCTGATGAAGGTGACTCCCCGTTGGTCCCGCACCAGATCACGCTGAAGCGACGCAAACCAATGTTCTCGATTGTCCTGTTGGGCGAGTAATCAGGGCAATGGCATGAAGATCCCAACGCCCGGCGCCTGGTTTCGCTTCTGCCTTACGGGGCGAGAGTGGGCGCCTGGATTTGGGGGCCCGTAGACCCCTTTGACCGCATGCGGCCGAATCGGAATGAACCCCGTACCCACCAAATCGCCAGAAGAGCGAAAACCTTGATTCTTTCAGCTCAACCTGCATGAGTGATCCTTTTGGTGGATCGCCGAGGATGGTTGGGACACGGCCAGTGTTGGGATCTGTGCAGCCCGGAGATGCAATAGACAGCGCGAAATCGGCTTGTCACTTGCTTGCAGCTATGGTGCTGGTGGACCTGCCGGCGTGGCAGCGCTGATTCGCGGAAAGATGAAAGCGACCTGCGGAGCAGAGGCGGGCTGTGCAGGGACACTCAGAATCTGCAACGATGGCCCGCCTCGTACGCGATTTAAAATGCCGGCCAAGGGCTTCCGACCCCGCCGGAAGCCTTTGGCCGCGTCATTGAATCGTGACAACGACTCTCTGATAGCGCGTCAGGGGAGGCGTGCCATCGTCTGTCGCTTCGAGAACTACGTTGATCGTCTGCCCCGGCTTTGCGTCGTCCGGCACACGGAAAGTCGTTGTTAGCGCCGCCGGCTCGGAGAAAGTGATGTCGCCCGGATAGGTGCCTGCATCGTTGTACTGCCACCACGTCACTCTAACCGTGTCATGGTCCGGGTCCGAAACCTCTCCCTGTAGCTGTACGGTGCTGCCCGCGGCGGCAGAGATAGCCAGCAGTCCTCTGATTTTGACCACAGGTGGGTGATTCGCATCGCTGAACTTCGGCGTCACGGACCACTGCATCCGTGCGGCAAAGTCGTTCTGTGCCGCTGCTAAAAAGCGGGCATTGATTGCTGCGGTACGGGGAGGGATTGGGGGAAGGTGGAAGTTCGACATGTCGATTGATCGTTCCTCTTTCGGAGCGCTGACCTTATTCGCATCGCTTCCTGCCGGCGCCAGTCCCCGGGCGACGCCCGAGGTGTCCGCGGGCATAATCGGCGGAGGGGCACCGAATAGCGAAAAGCCCATTCCGCCTGGATGCATTCGCCCACCCCATCCACCCCATTGCGGATCATCGTAGGCTCGCAGACCATTACCAATCAAATTGATAAACGTCGGTGTGTCGCCCTCGCCGAGGAACGATCCTTTCGGCTGTGGTGGCATCCAGACCATATATCCTCTCTGCTTGAGCTGTTCGCTCGTATAGCCCGATAGCCCGAAATAGTCCGTCCGGTCGCCATTTACCATCTGTTTGCCGTCGCCCCAAATGCGATAGAGAGCGCCCAGCGGTCCGCGGGTCGAGATGTTGCTCTGCGTCCAGTCCGGGCTGAAGTAAGTCTTGATTTCGGGGGCTAACTGATTCTGAGCGACGTAGCCAAAGTTGATTCCTGAAAACTCGTACTCGCGCACTCCGGGCCAGTTGGGATGGATGTAGGCGGCGTCGGTGCCGTCCTGATCGCCCGATGGGATGATGACGAGTTTGCGCGACACCTTCTCGCGAATCGCTTCCCATTGCGATGTCTTCGCGTATTGATCGTAAATGGATTTTAGTGCGCGCGCGATGGTGCTCTCTCCACCCTGTGCGGTCACGTAAAGCGGTCCAGGCTTGTCGTCAAGCAGAAGCGACTTGATCAGGTTCGATCCATCTGTGTCTTTCGAGAAATCGCCGTCGAAATCGACATTTCCCCACTTGATCTTCGACTTGAGTTCCTCGGGCGAGGGATAATTCGGATCGTGGACCTTCAGGTTCCGATAGGCCTTTGCGTACGCATCCACAATGTTGTCGATAAAGCGTTCGTCAGGAGAGAAGCGCCACGACGTGCACGGACAGAGGCCGAGCCGCGTGTACTCGCGATCTGCGATGTACTGCGTCGTGCCCTTGCCGTCGCCTCTCCAGTGGAACTGGCTGCTGACGTAAACAAGGCCTTCAAACCTCACATCGGAGCTATAGAGGATGGCGCGAATCATCGTATTGTTGTCGTCAAGCTCTGGATCGGCCGTGATCACGACCCTGGGTTTCACTGCCTCCTCACCCCGTTGATGAGCAGCCCCTGCAATGGATGCAAGCGGCATCAATGCCAATGTCCAACCGCAAACGTGCTTCAACACGATCTGCACAATTCCTATACGCATTGCAAATACCCCACCAGATTCTTTCAAGATAGGACGGACTGCCCCCTGCATCAGACAGCTCCCAGGGACCCGCGCCCTCCTGAATGTTGGCGCAGTCCACTCCCAGTTAACAGCGTCAGTATTCGATCTGGGATTGGTGCGCTTATGCCTAACCATTTCCTGTGAAGAGAGCGTTCAGAGCCGGCACCGGTCTTGGAAAATAGCTCCCGACAACGAAGTCAAAACATGCCCGCCCTCTGAAGACCGCACCTGAGCAGATCTTGTTGCCTCGATATCCGCCCCTGCTTTTCTTCTCTCCAGAAGCCTCACCCGAGCCAAGCCTCCCATGCTCCGATACAAAGCGCCTCACAAGCCAACTCGGAGTTTCGATGAAAAGCTACGCCCGATCATGCCTGGCAGTCAAGATATTTTGCTACACAGCATAAATATGCCGCCGAAACATCGGGCGAAAACGGACCTGGGTGGTGCGGGCCGCTGAAGGCGCTGCTTGCCAAGAGATCCCAGCTTATCTTCGCTGATCCAAGGCTAGGGGACAAGTCGCGGCATCGCGTCGTCAAGCACGTATAGCCGGCATCTACGATGAATCCCTGCCTGCCCTGGCCACGCTGTATTTCCGATGGGCAGACGGCGGCGTTGTCCCATAGCACCATTAAGCCAGAGACGCCATCGGAGAATGGGCATTTCTATCCCAAGTCTTGCCTGAAGACGTATCGCATAATCATGCATGGTCGCATATATGTCTTGACTAAGGATGGCCTCCTGCAATAGTGTTGCGACGCATACGGAATCCAGCGCTGGTTGTCCGGCTCTTCAGGTCGGAGCTGCAATTTGCGGCTCGCAACGAACTGTCCGGTCTCGAGACGAGACAGGTTGGTCGGCAAGAACCCGGATTTGCCAATCGCCGTGATGGTCGGCCATTTCTCAAGGAGTGTCGTGCTCAATGATTCTACATGTACCGCAGTCGCGCATCTCTCTTCTATTCGCCGCGTTGCTCTCAGCCACTTGCTTCGCTCAAACTTCGGTCTCGTCGCAACCGACGATCAACTGCGTGCCTGCGGGCACCCCGGCCGCTTGGCTGAACCACGTGACGCCGCTGGAGTCTCCGGAGATATCCCCGGAGGGACAAGTGAAGCTACGGTTTTGCGCGCCAGAGGCAACCTCTGTCCGGGTTATCGGAGACTGGAATGCCAAAAGTCCGATGGGGGAAGCTCTGACGAAGGATGCGCAAGGCATCTGGTCCCTCTCAATCGGTCCGATGAAGCCTGAGTTCTACGAGTACCACTTCATTGTGGACGGCGTAAAGACAATTGACCCCAACAACGTTCACTCGAACAATGACGCTCTCAGAATAAGCAGCTATTTCATCGTCACCAGTCCTGGGGCCGACAGCGCTTTGTACGAGAACAAGGATGTTCCTCACGGCGAAGTCACCTCAGTCTGGTACTCGTCGAAATCCGTTGCATCGCCGAGAAGGGCACTCGTCTACACGCCTCCGAATTACCGCGTCGGTACGGAGCGCTACCCCGTGCTCTATCTGCTCCACGGGTGGGGAGGCGATGAGAGCGAGTGGATCGAATCGGGCAGGACGGCACAAATCATGGACAATTTGCTCGCCGCGCACAAGGTTGTGCCCATGATCGTGGTTATGCCCAACGGCCATCACGACCGCCAGGCCATCCCGGACGTTGCTCCACCTCCGAGCACGAGCTTGTTGGCCCCCTTGCCGCCTGCCGGGTATGACCCGACACGCAGCCTCACGGACATTCCGAAGAGCGTAGTGGACGATCTCGTTCCTTATATTGATGAGAATTTCCGGACCATTCGGGAGGGCTCTTCGCGTGCCATCGCAGGCCTATCGATGGGCGGTGCGCAATCGATACTTATCGGTCTCAATCATCCTGACAAGTTTGCGTGGGTCGCTTCCTTCAGCGGCGCGATCGTCATTTGGCCTGGAGCCAGGTTGCCCGCTAAAACCTCGTCGCCCAGCGAAGTTCCCGGGCCGCAAATACCTCAATTCAATCTGAATCTCGAGGCCATCACGAAGAACGTGCCGGGTCTGAGTCAGGCGATTAACGGCAAACTGCGGCTCTTGTATCTTTCCTGCGGATTGGACGACGGCCTGTTCGTAGCAAACAAAGAGTTCGCAGACTGGCTGACCGAACACAACATTCGCTTCACTCGCAACGAGGTTCCTGGCTATGCGCATGTCTGGAGTTTCTGGCGGAAAAGCTTGGTTGAGATCTCGCCTCTGCTTTTCCGCTAGCTACCTACATCGCAGAGTGGGATGAATTCAACCGATAGTTCAACCGATAAGGGGCAGATTGCATAACCGGTGTTACCTGCTCACCGAGACTTCGGGCGAGCCCAATCTGTCCCAGATATCTGAAGTTCAGGCTAGTATCTTGACCGCATGATTCGGAGATCTTTGTCCAAACAGAATGGGCGCCCGTGGCCTCGATTTTAAGACCGGGGAAGTACAAATTCATGCGGTCGCAGCATCAGGAGCGTGTCTGAGGAAGGTCTTGGGGATGGTCAAATCGGGGATTCGGCTTGGCAACTGGCGGAGGTTGCTGTTGAAGCAGCAACTTCATGGCAAGCGGGTAGTCCTCTTGCGCTTGGGCGGCTCGACGACAGCCTCATTTCATGCCGTGCATACCAGGAATAGCTTGAGCGTATTGTGCGTCTAGTAACAGCGCACGGCGCAATCTGCCGACCTGGCGGCGCAGTAATCCCCGAGGTTTCCAGATTCACTTTGATGGCCTAAATGTTGGGCATGCGCGGATGCGTCAGTGGGGCACAGCCGTACTCCATGCGTTCTCAACGGAGCAGGGGGGTGCTCGATGATCATCTGCATGTGTCTCACAGAACGAGCAGCATATTTATGCACGCTGTACTATTTACTTGACAAGCGTTCGTTGCGCCCGCTACTGTTCACGGCGCTGGATGATACGACAGTGCGCCGCATCAGAAGCGCTTGAAACGGGATTGCGGCAAACGGCTCGCCTAACTCGTACGAGTGAAGCGATAAGTGTCTCTTTGTGAGGTAGTGCGCCGAACGGCAGGAGGATGTACAGATGCGACTTGAAGAAGGCCAGACAGATGTTGTGATGGGAAGCGTGCTCATGCTTCCGCAGATCAAGAGGAGTGGGCAAGCTTATAACAATACGAATTCGGGGCCCGGGTCCCGGATCGCTCGCTGTGCATCCGGCATGGCTTGGATGCTGATGCGCATTCCGCGGTGCTTATTGCTCGTACTAACCGTTGGTCTGCTTGGATTGCCGATGGCCAACGCACAGGTAGTGACAGCGGATATTGTTGGCACCGTGACGGATAACAACGGAGCGGTGCTCCAGGGAGCGAAGGTAACGATCGTCAATGCGGACACGCAGCTTACACGTTCGACAGTGAGCGGCGGCACCGGCGAGTATTCTTTCACCCTGCTGCCACCTGGAGCGTACACGGTGCGCGTAGTTCAGACCGGGTTCAAGGCCAAGGAAGTACGCAGCGTAAAGATCGGAGCGGGTGACCGCGCTCGCGAGGACGCCCAACTGGACATTGGCGCCGCGACAGAGACCGTCACCGTAACAGGAGAGAGCGCCGCTGCACTGCAGGCCGACAGTTCCACGGTGCAGGACGTCGTGAGTGAACAATCCATGCAGGATATGCCGCTGAACGGCCGTAATCTTGCCAGCGCCGTGCAGCAAGCCGCCGGCGTCAACCAGGCGTCGCCAAGCTCTATCTCCAGCGGAGGTCGACCCGACGATCGACGTCCCGGTTTCTCCTTTGCGGCGAACGGCCAGTCCGATCTGTCAAACAACTCACTCGTCGATGGACTGGACAACAACGAACGTGAGCAAGGATTTGCAGGAATCCGGCCATCGCTTGATGCGATTTCCGAGGTCCGTGTCTTGACGAACAATTATGCCGCAGAGGTCGGTCGTACCGCCGGCGCCGTTGTGAACATCATCACGAAAGCGGGCACGAACAACTTTCACGGCTCCGCATACGAGTATTTTCGTAATGACGTCTTCGACGCCAAGGATTACTTTGCCGGCAGCAAGACGCCAGAGTACCGCCAGAATGTATTTGGAGGCACCTTGGGCGGACCCATCGTAAAGAATAAGACCTTCTTCTTCGGGGACCTTGAGGCAAACCGAGCCATTCAGGGCGTTGTTTCTTCCAGCACCGTTCCGACGGCGTTCGAAGAGAGCAATCCTGGTGACTTTTCCGATATAGGTGGTCCGGTCATTCCGGCACAATCGATCAATGCAACAGGTCTTGCGTATTTCAAAATGTATCCAACGCCGACGAACTCAAAGCTCATCAATAACTATGTTTCGTCGATGAACAAGACTCAATATGCGATCAGCACTGACGACCGTGTCGATCACCAGTTCGGCGCCAAAGACACGATGTTCGTGCGCTTCGGCTACAATCCAACGTCTACGGTTATTCCAGGTGCGTTCCCCAACGTAAAGGTGGCGGGCAAGACCGTCAATCCAGGCGGTTCAAGTTACTTCGGACCGTCGAAAACCGTAGCCACTAACATCCAGTCGAACTACATTCACATCTTCAGCCCGAATCTCGTATTGGAACTGAAGGCCGGCTACACCCGGATCGATATCAAGACAGATACGGCGAACCACGGTCTTTCTCTAGCGTCGGATCTCGGCCTTGTAGACAGCTACACGGGGTCAGACGCAACGGGCTTACCGCGCATGTGGATGATTAATGGAGACTTTACGTCGCTGGGCGATAGCATCTTCATGCCCATTTACGATATTAACAACACCTTTCAGTATAACGGCGCATTTACCTACTCCCGAGGAAATCATAATCTCAAGGCTGGCGGAGCGATCATTCGGCGCGAGCTGAATTACTTCCAGGATCAGTGGAGCCCGCAGGGAGGATTCATCTTTCAGCCTTCCGCAACCTACAACTCGCTGGGGAGTCTACTGACAGGATCCCCGAGCTTTTCCGAGCGTGGAAACGACCTTGCTCATCAAGGGTTGCGCTCATGGGAGCCGAGCCTGTATGGGCAGGATGACTGGCACGCCAAGCCGTGGCTTACTCTCAATTTTGGTGTGCGCTGGGAAGCATACACGCCGATCACAGACGCACACAATAAGTTTGCGAACTTCGATGTGCAGCAGTTGAAGATTCTAGTCGCAGGGCAAGGAACAACCGCCAGCGGTGGGGTTAAGACCGATTACAGCGACTTCTCGCCGCGTGTGGGCGCGGAGGTCAACCTGGGGAATGGTACGGTGGTGCGCGGTGGATTCGGGATGAGCTATTATCCGCCTATTATGCAGACGCAGGTTGAGAACGCGAACGCCCCTTTCAGCTACGACTGCTTCCCCTGCTTCAGCGCAACTTTCCCGAACCTGCCGGTTCCGAGCTCGGATGCGTCAAACCCAGTCGGCACCGTCAGTGCTGTGGATATGCATCTCAAGAACGCGTACGTTCGGCAGTTCAACCTCTTCGTGCAAAAGCAGATTGGCTCTAACTCAATCACTATCGGAGGTGTGGGAGAAAATGGCCGGCGGGCTCTATACTTGCGAAATAGCGATGAGCCACTCCCTTCAGGCGCGGGAAACGCGAAACCTGCCTATGTGTATGCCACCCAGTTGCCCAATGTCACAGAAATTCAGTACATAGACAACAGCGGCATATCTAACTACTACGGGCTGCAGGTGGAGTTTCATCGCTCCAGCACGAAGGGCATGACTTTCGACGGAAACTATACGTGGGGGCACGGCCTTTCCAACAGCGTGCAGGCCGCAAGTACGTACACCAACCCATCGCCCGCGCTGGTCACCGACGATCCAATGTACGACTATGGAAACTCTCCGCTGGATGTGCGGCATAGGGTTGCCGGTTCGCTGTCGTACGAATTGCCCTTCGGCAAGACGGCTCATGGTGTCGAGGCCGCGGCTATCTCTGGGTGGCAAGCAAGTCTGATGGGCTTCTGGCAAACCGGGTTGCCTTTTACGGTTGTGGATTCGACGGCTGCGATCAACCTTCCCGGTGTTTCCAGCGATCGTCCGAATCAGAGCGGTTCAGCCGCGCTCTCGCAGCCATCGATTAACAAATGGTTCAATACCTCGGTGTTTTCAACGCAATCGGTGGGGGTGGCCGGGAACGAGAGTAGCGACTCGGTGTATGGACCGAGGGCGCGCGTGTTGAACGCATCTTTGTTGAAGGACTTCTCCGTATTAGAAAGTCTGCGGATGCAGTTCCGCGCGGAGTTTTTCAACATCACCAATACGCCTAACTTTGGTCAACCTGGAAACGGCTTGACCACGAAACAATTCGGGGTGGTCTCGTCCACAGCCGGGAATATGAATCCCCGCCAAATGCAATTTGCCCTGAAGCTCCACTTTTAGGCTGATGTTGCACCTTGACTCTGCGTGTTGAGTGCGGCGCGTGCCGCAAACATGCATTGTCTTAATCGGAGGCGGCGAGTTCGTTCGGACTCGCCGCAACGATTGTTGAGGCTAGAGCGCTTCCTCAGCATCATCATAATTATGCAGCATTGCGTGATAGTGTACACTGAATTCACGGAAGACAAATTGCGGACGATGGGCGAGACAGACAAAATGACATCTTCATTGGCGACTGATTTTACAAAACTCGAGAAGCAGGCAGTGCGGACACGCATTCGCAGCCTGCAGATGGTGCATCGGGCAAAACTGGGCCACCCCGGGGGAGACTTCTCCTCGGCCGATATTCTGACTGCGCTCTATGGGGCGATCCTGCATGTGGATCCGTCCAGCCCGCGCGATCCGGAACGCGACCGCTTCATCATGAGCAAGGGGCACTGTTCGAGCGCGCTCTATGCGACCCTGGGTGGCGCGGGGTTTCTTTCGGACGCAGACCTTGATACTTATATGGCCCCTCTATCGAAGCTGAACGGGCATCCGGACCGCAATAAGGTTGCGGGGGTAGAGGCGAACACAGGTCCCCTGGGCCACGGTCTGCCCATCGGTGTGGGCTGTGCGCTGGCGGCGAAGATAAGCGGCGCTTCGTGGCGTACTTACGTGCTGGTGGGCGACGGTGAGCTGCAGGAGGGGAGTAACTGGGAAGCAGGTATGTGCGCATCGCAATACAAGCTGGATAACCTGGTTCTGATCATCGACCGCAACCGCCTTCAGCAGGGCGACTTCACGGAAAACACCATCAATATGGAGCCGATGGCCGCGCGCTGGCGAGCCTTCGGTTGGGATGTTCACGAAATTGACGGCAACAACATGCATGCGGTAGTCGAATCTCTCCGTGCTGCTCCCTTCACGCCCGACGTGCCGAGTTGCATTTTGGCTCACACGATCAAGGGCAAGGGTGTGTCCTTTATGGAAAACCGTCCATCGTGGCATCATCATGTGCCGACCGACGAGGAGTTACAGAAGGCGATTGCCGAACTGGAAGGGGGCCAACTGTGAGCCGGATGGTGGATTGCCGTAATGCGTATTCCCAAAAGCTTGAAGAGATGGCGTTGGCGGATGAGCGCATCGTAGCCGTGGTGAACGACTCGGTTGGATCTGCCAAGCTGAAAGGCTTTCAAGCCAAGTTTCCGCGGCGTTTCGTCAACGTTGGCATTGCCGAGCAGAACATGGTGGGCATAAGCGCTGGATTGGCCAATGGAGGCAAGATTCCCTATGTGTGCGGAGCGGCATGCTTCCTGACCGCGCGGGCCATGGAACAGATCAAGATCGATCTGGGGTACTCGAACCACAACGTCCGGTTAGTTGGCATCTCTTCCGGTCTGGCGTACGGGGAACTGGGACCTACACACCAATCCATTGAAGATGTGGGTTGGATGCGCATCATTCCCAACATGACGATCATTGTGCCGGCGGACGCGAT
>Ga0182030_10023007_pt1 | contig 11559 bp, 5 predicted proteins | sample 812S3MmetaG_FD_121299 | JGI IMG/M metagenome (GOLD analysis project Ga0182030, IMG submission 121299) | Permafrost microbial communities from Stordalen Mire, Sweden - 812S3M metaG (Illumina Assembly) | ecosystem: Environmental > Terrestrial > Soil > Wetlands > Permafrost | place: Sweden... | reverse complement strand
GCTGATGGTGGTGCCGCCGCTGTAAGTATTCGCGCCGGTCAGGATAACGGGCTGCGCGCCAAGCTTGGTCACGCTGTAGCCGGAGCCGCCGTCGGTGATCGCGCCGCTGATGGTGCCGCTGCTGGTGTTTTGCGCGCCAATGCTCGCGTTGCCGAGCAGGTTGACCGGCCCGCTAAAAGTGGCGCCGGAATCCACGCGCAAGGCGCCCCAGTTTTCGGCGTTGCCAAGACCGGAAAGATTGACGCTGGCGGGCACGACCACGCCACTGGTGCTGACCCACAAGGTGCCACCATTGGCAACATTGATGACGGCGGCGCTGTTTAAGTTGACGCTCGCGCCGAGGATGTCTCCTTTGGCCGTCGTGACCACTCCGGCAGGAATGTTGATGGTCCCGTTGAAATTGGCCATGGAACCTGGACTGTTAAAACTGATTTCCTGGTTTTGCGGCAAATTGATGCCGCCCGAACCGCTGATGGTGTTGGTTATCAAAATGTGCGTGGGAGCGCCGCCGTTGTTGGTGATGTTCAACGTGCCGTTGTCAAGAATCGGCCCGGTGCCCGCCGCCAGATCCGGCAGGTTGGCGGCGGCATTGGTGAAAGTCAGTTGCACCGTGCCGGCGTTGATGACGGTGCCGCCGCTGTAAGTGTTGCTGTTATTCAAGGTCAGCGTGCCGGTGCCGTTGTTGGTCAAGGTCATCAAACCCGCCAACTGGCCGCTGCCGCTGAAGGTATAATTCTGCGAGCCGTTCACCGTCACGTTCGTCGGGAAAAGTGTCGTGGTCAGATTGACCGCCGGCGATGCCGGACCGGTCTTGTCAAACATGACGCTGTCGAACTGATAAAAATAATCCAAGGCTCCGCCGTTCGACCAGTTGGTGGTGGTTTGGACATTCCAATTATTTTGGGTGCCGTCACCCACCCAAGTCAGGCTGGCGTTGCTGACCACGCCGACGTTCAGCGTGAGCGCATTGGCTCCGACGTTCAAGCTGACGCCACGCGGAGCGACCAAAATAAAGTTGTGGGAGTTCGCCTGGATCGAGCCGTAGGTCATCAAGGTGTAACTGCTGCTGGCGGCCAACGAGCCGGACAATTCATTCAACAAAATGGTCGTGTTAGCATTCAGCGACAGCGTCTGGACGACATTCACCAGATCGTTGCTGCTGGCCGGGCTGGCGCTCAAGTCGAAGGTGAGGGTCTGGCCGTTCAGGGTAAGATTATTGCTGAACGTCAGCGTGCCCGGCACGCCCGTGCCGCCCGGAATAATTTGCGAACCACTCATGGCATTGACGCTGCCGTTGACGCCACCGCTGCCGGCCAGGCTCTGAACTGGCGCGAGCGAAAATCCGCCCGTGACCGCCGACAGGTCAAACACCGCGTTCGACGCGACATTGATGGTGGGGGAATTGCTGATCGAGCCGCTCGCGCCGAGGAGGAGCGTGCCGCTGTTGATCAGCGTGCTGCCGGTGTAAGTGTTCGTCTTGGTCAGCGTCAGCGTGTTGGTGCCGGCCATGACCAATGAGCCGTTGAACGAGTTGTTGCCGCCAAGGGTCAGTGCGCCGGAGCCGACATCCGTCAGCGTGCCGGTGCCGCTGATCCAGGAATTGATCAAGCCGGTCTGGCCTGCGGTGATATTGACATTGTGATTATTGGCGGTGCCAGACAACACAACGGAAATGCCGTTGACGGTCAAACCGCCGCCGGGAATGTTGCCCACCGTGCCATCGCCCCAGGAAAGCACCGCGCTGGTGACGGACGGGCTGGCGGCGTTGCCCATCTGGATCGTGGTCGCATTCATGGTCGCCCCGTTGGTCAGGCTGACCGTGGCGTTATTGGTCAGATTGTCAGCGCCCGTGCCTACCGCCGGCAGGTTGTTGTTCGCCAAAGTGAGATTGGTGATGCTGGCGGTGCCGCCATTGGTGATGCTGAACAAGCTGGTGATGGTGGCGGTGTAGTTGGTGACATTGGCCACGTTGTTAATGGCTCCCAGCGTCAAGTTCGAAGCTGTCAGCGTGCCGGCACCCATCTTAAACGATGACGAGATCACAATTCCGCGTCCGCTCGAGTTGGCGGTGGCACCCATCACGCCAATGGTCATGGCCCCAAACTGTGCGTTCAGCGTTCCGGCGGTGGTATCAAACAAATCCACCGGCTTGTCACTGACTGAAAACGAATCGTGGCTGCCGAAGGCGAGCGTGGCAAGGCTGCTCCCGCCGGTGACGCCGGCAATCGTCAGCGTTCCATTGGCGATGCCGCTGGCAAACTGAATGGTGCCGCCCGCCCGCCCGGAACCAATGTTAATCGTGCCCACGTCCAGCGTATTGGTGCCCCCCAGTTTCACGGTGGAATTGACTACCCCGCTGCTCGTGCTGCCAGTGCCCACATTGAGCGTTCCGGTGGTGATCAAATTGGTGCCGCCCGCCAGGGCGACAGTCACTTGGCCGCTGCCGTTTTGCTGCGCACTGCCGTTGTTGACGGTGATGGTGCCACTGCTGTTGTTGTAGTTGAACGAACTCAACCCCGCCAAGTTTAACGCCAGATTGTTGGTCACGGTGAGGGGAGCGAGCGTCAGCGTGGCCAGCGAAACGGTCAGGGCCGAACCACTCGTGCCGGTGATGGTGATGGCGTTGGCCGCGTTCGAATTGTTGTTGCCGAAAGTCATTCCGGCCAGGGTCTGCGCCGTGCCTTGCAAATTCAGCGTGGCGTTGGTCGCGGCGCTGAAATTAACAATGGTGGCCGCAGGCAACGCGCCCGCCACGGTGGTGGTGACGGTGCCGGCATTAATGACCGTGCCGCCGGCATAGCTGTTCGCGGTGCCCAGTGTGAGCGTGCCGACACCGCCCTTGGTCAAACCGCCCGCGCCGCTGATGCTCCCGGTGCCGCTGATGGTGTAATTGACCGCCGCATTGGAAACCGTGACGCTGCCGGGCGAAACGGTGGCGGCCAGATTGACACTGCCGGTTTGCCCCAAGTCGTTGAAGTTCACCAAATCGGTGTCGGCGTATAATGTCGTGATGCCTGAGTTTGTCCAATTCAAGCTGGCCGTATCCCAGTTATTATTTGCACCACCGCCCCAAACAATGGAGCCGAGGATGGGCGTGGTGGGACCGGCGGTAATCTGCAAATCAATCCGCTTGCTGCCGGAATTATCCACGAGCGAGCCGCTGTAGGTGCCCAGCGAAGCCAGCGTCAGACTCGCATAAGGATCGGCACCCTGATAGCTGATCAGCGGAAAAGTCATGGTGGTTCCGGCGGTATAGGCAATCGAGTCAATCGTGATCGTCGCCGTCCCGGTCACATTCGTCGCGACAATGTTCGTCATCAATGGATTGGCGTTCAAATGCAGCGATGCGCTGGTGAGATTCAGCGCCGCGAGCGGCACGCCCGGCGTGCCCGCGCTGTTCGTGATGGTAAGCTGACCGCTGTTCACCGCGATGACGCTGATCACCGCGCCGGTCGAAACGGTGGAAATGGCGTTGGCAAACACCGTGCCGTTGGTGATGCTCAAAGTTCCTCTGGCGGTGTTGGTGATTCCCGGATTGATGCCCAGGGCCAAATTGGAATTGACCACCAGCGTCGCCGTGCCCGTCACGTTGACCGTGCCCGCCACGTTCCCGACAGCGGTGTTGGTGCTCCCGGTTGCCAGATTCAGCGTGTTCACATTAAACACCCCGGCGTTGAGCGCCAAGAGGCCCGTCGCTTGGCCGGTGCCGGTGCCGGGTTGCCCGCGACCAACATAGCAGGCGTTCACCTGCGCATCCACCGTGCCCAAACTCAAATCCACCATGCCCAACGACGTGGAACTGGTCCCGGACGAAGCATTGTCACCCAGGGCCAAAGCCGACACCCGCGTCGCCGAATTGCCCCGCAGATACAACGCCGGATTATTACCCGCCAGCGACGGATTGAATTTCAGCGTGCTCGTCTGCTTGGCCCGCCCGACGGTGATGGTATCCACGAACAGGGCGTTGGTCTGTCCCAGAATCAGGAAGTTGGTGAAGGAATTTGGATTCGTGGTGGCGTCACCCAAATTTAGCGCCGGCGCGGTGGTGCCATTGAGTTGAATCACGTTGGTCTTCGCCAGGGTCAGCGTGCCGGCGAGATAATTGCTCGCTCCCGGCGAGCCGGCATTTCCCGCGACCAGCAACCGGCCGGCGGCCAGGTTAAAAGTGCCCAAGCCGGAAAGATCCAAGGTTGCGATATGCGGCCCGGTGTTGGTGGAACCCTGCTGGACTACAAAGGCGGAACCGCTGTTGGTGCCGAGGACCACCAGCGAACCGCCAATTCCCGTGAATGTGGTGTTCACAATTTGATTGGTGCCTTGATCCGTGCCCGTGCCGACAAACAACAAATTCGTCGCGGCCGTGTTGGAAACCGTAAGCGTGACGCCGGATTGATCAGCGTGGTGTGGAAATTGTTCGTGTTCGCATATTGCAACGACAAAATGGTGCTGTTGACATCCACGATGTTGTTGATGTTGGACACGATGGGGAACGCGCCGGAATTGGTAAACAGCACGTTGGCCGTGGCATTGAGCGTGGCGGTCCAGTTGGCACTGTAGGACCAGTTCGTGTTGGCGGCGTTGGTGCCGGCACCCGTCCAAATGACCTGTGCGGTCAAGGTGCCGGCTCCGAGCAAGCCGGCCATGACCAAAAAAAGAATGCGGGCCAGACGACCAAGCGGAGCGAAGGGGATAATTATTTTAGACATAAAGTTCAGGGGGTTCCGATTGAGTATGATCGAATTTACGATAAGCTACAAGGGCGGCTTTTCTTCAGAATTAATCATGTTCACCGTTACTGATTGCAAGCCTGCAAAGCAAATATTTTTACGCAAAAATCCATAAAAAATACGCCGGTTGCATCTGTTTTTAAGAACCTACCTCAAAACTAAAAACCTGACTAGGGCATAAAAATGCCCCAGCCTGCAAACCTCCCCCATTAGCGCCGGACACGCAGCCAAGCCAGACCACCAAGCCCGACAGTGAGCAGACTGGACACCGCCCACGTCGCGGCGTTGGGGGATTGCGGCGCGAGCGTGAGCGCCGCCGCGCCCGTGGCCGGACCAAGGCAGATGCCCGCGCCGATGAACGCCTCGTGCAGCCCGCCGTGTTCGCTGCTGGCCTCGCCCACATCCATCGAATAAAACAGCGATGAATAATAAAGCAGCCCGGTGGCCAGTCCGAAAAAAATTTGCGCCCCGATGACCAGCCACAATTGCTGCGCCAGCAGAATCGTCGCCAGGCTGGCGATGAGCAGCCCAAACGCGCCGAACAGCCAGCGACAACGGTAGTGCCAGCCACGCCATTGCCAGAGCAGCGCGAACGCGCCGAACCGGCCGAAAAACCACACGGAACAAAACAGCCCCGCCTGCGTGGGCGAAAGCGCGAGCTTTTGCGCCACGCCCGGCATGACGGCGAGGAGCGTGTTGATGGCGATGTAGGCGAACGGATTGGCCAGCCACGCCATTTTCAAAAACGCCCGCGGGCTGACCGGCTGACCAAGCGCGGAGTTTTCCGGCGCATGATGATTTTCTTTCGGCGGCTCCGGCGTGGCGGCCAGCACGGCGGCGTGATGCCGGTCGAGCCAGAGCAGCAACAAAAATTGCGCAGAGAAAATTCCCGCCGGCAGCCAGAACACCGCGCCGATGCCAAACGCATCGTAAAGTTTGCCGCCGGTGAAATACGCAAACGCGGCGGCCCCGGCCCAGGTGCAATTGTAGATGCCGATCATTTTTTGCAGACCGGCCGGCGATTCGCGTTCGCTCACCAGCGCCTCCAGCGCCGGCCAGGTCAGCAGCAGCACCACGCTGTAAACCGCGACCAATGCCAGCAGCGCAGCGAGGCTGTGAAAAAATGCGCCGGCCACCATGACGCCGGCCAGACTGAGAAAACCCAGCTTCAGGCTAAACCGGCGCCCGGACCGCGCGGCGAATTTGCCGCATTGCCACGCCGCGAAAGTGTAGATCAAGCCATGCAGCGCCGAGACGCCGAGGTTGCCGCGGTTGCCGAAACCGAAGTGGTCGCGGAAATAAAAAAACAGGTAGTTGAAAAAATACGACGTCGCGAGCGTGTTCAACCCCGCGAGCACAAAGTAGCCGGATTTCAACTGGCGGAGCGTCATGTCGAGTCCAATGTCTAAAGTCTAAAGTCCAAAGTCTTTCCATTGCAACGTCCATCAACTTTGGACATTGGACTTCAGGCTTTGGACTTCTTCAATCGCCTGGCGGCAATACCATTTCACCGCGTCGGTCATCGGTGGCGAAAGTTTTTCCAAATCTTCGGAACGACACCAGCGGATGTCGTGATGTTCCTCGGTGGCGAGCGCGAGCTTGCCATGCTTTGGCCGCGCCCAGTAAATCAGGCCGATGTGCTCGTGCGTGTCGCTGATGCGGTGGATGTCGAGAAAACGCGGCGCGATGAGCGCGCGCGTGCCCGGCGAAGTCGTGGGCGGACGCTCGCCGAGCAGTTCGACTTCGAGTCCGCTTTCTTCCTTCGCCTCGCGCAGCGCGGCCTGCTCCGGGTCTTCGTCCAGCTCGATGTGCCCGCCGAGCGGCAACCACTTGTCGAGCTTGCGATGATGGATGAGCAGAACCTTGCCGTCGTGAACGACAAAAATCGCGACGGTGAAATCAATTTTTTCGTGGATGTGGGCCATTGGGATTTACGATTTATGATTTACGATTGACGCGCCATAAAAAATACGAGCCTGGGGAAAATCCGCAGGCTCGTAAATCGTATATCGAAAAGCGAAAAGCGAAAAACTATTTCATCTTGTCAAACGTCTTCTGGAGAATCTGCCAGTCTTTCAGGCCGGTGAATTTGCGCTGGAAGCTGGCGTTGATTTCGGCTTCCTTGGCGTTTTTCGTCGGCTTGTTGACATTGTAAAGCACGCCGAAGTTGCCCGGAAAATCCGCGCTGGCCAGCTTGTAGGCTGCGTGCTCATCGGTCACGTCGTGGTTCTTCGGAACTTCGTTGAACGCGCCGCCTTTGCGGGGATTCGCCGAGTCGAACGCGCCTTCGTAAAATTCCACGCACTCGCTCAGGCAGTGGACGAAACTGAAACCGTCGTGATCCATCGCGGCTTCCATCGTCGCGAGCACATGGTTCGGATTCGAGGACGTGGTGCGTGCGACGAACGAGGCGCCAACGGCAATGGCCTGCTTGGCGGGATTGATCGGATAATCCACCGCGCCCCAAATATCGGTCTTGCTCTTGAAACCGAGCGGCGACGTGGGCGAAGTCTGTTTCTTCGTGAGGCCGTAAACCTGATTGTCCATGACCACGAGCGTCATCTTGATGTTCTTGCGCGCGGTGTGCGTAAAATGGTTGCCGCCGATGGAGAACGCGTCGCCGTCACCGCTGAAGGCGAAGACGTGCAAGTCGGGTCGCGAGAGCGAAACGCCGCTGGCGAACGGCAGCGCGCGACCGTGAATGAAATGCGCGCCGTGCGCCTGCACGAAATACGGAAACCGGCTGGAACAGCCGATGCCGGAAATCGTGGTGATCTTCTCGTGCCACAGCTTGCGCTTTTCAATCAGCTTGAAATACAGCGCGAGAATGGAAAAGTCGCCGCAGCCGGGGCACCACGTCGGATGGTCGGCAACGATTTCTTTGCGCGTGATGGCCTTGCGTTCGCCGGTGGCGGTTTCGGTCACGCTGGCGGGGACAATCGGTTTTTCGGTCAAAGTCTGGCTCATATTTTTTGGCGGTTGAAATTATTTCTTCGCTTTGGCTTTCACGAGTTCGACGATTTCCTTGACCTTCCAAGTGAGACCGTCGGTCTTGTTGATGCCCTGGATTTTCGCGTCGCAGTAACGGGCGCGCAGCACGGAGCCGAGCTGGCCGTAGCCGTAGAGGCCTTCGTCATTCATTTCCACAACATAAACGTGGTGGAAACCGGAGAAAATATTTTCCAATCCGTTCGGCAGCGGATTGACGTGGCGCAGGTGAATCGCGGAAACGCTGTCGCCGGCGGCGCGGAAACGATCCACGGCCTCGCGAATCGGGCCTTCGGTGGAACCCCAGCCGACGAGCAGCACATTGCCTTCCGGCGGGCCGTAAATTTTCGGCAGCGGCAGCGTCGCGCCGAGCGCCTGCAGTTTTTTCCGGCGCTTCGCATTCTGTAGCATGTGGACTTTTGGCGAACCGCTCGGATGGCCGTATTCGTCGTGTTCGAGACCGGTGGCGATGGGATATTTGCCGTCGAGAATCCGCGTGCCCGGCTTGACGTGCGGCGTGACGCCGTCCTTCGCCGCCAAATCGTAAGGCTTGTGCGATTCGACCGGCGTGAAATCCGGCGTGATGTCCTGGCAAACTTTTTCGAGATCCGGCTGCGGGAACGCCTCAATGCGCGTCGCAATGCCCTGGTCCGTGAGGAAAAACACCGGCGTATTATATTTGCGCGCAATGTTCACGGCCTCGATGGACATGTAGAAACAATCTTCCACATTCGCTGGCGCAATGACGACGCGCGGGGCGTCGCCGTGGCCGCCGTTGATGGCGATGTTCAAGTCGGACTGCTCGATGTTCGTCGGCATCCCGGTCGAAGGCCCGCCGCGCTGGACGTTGACGATGATCAAAGGCATTTCCGCCATGACCGCCCAGCCAATGGCTTCAGTTTTGAGCGCGATCCCGGGTCCGCTGGAACCGGTCACCGCGACGCGCCCGGCAAAACTCGCGCCGAGCGCCATCGAGACCGAGGCGATTTCATCTTCGCACTGGATGAACGAGCCGCCGTATTTCGGCAGTTCGCGGCGCATGATTTCCATGATGTCCGTCCACGGCGTGATCGGATACGCCGCGCCGAAACGCACGCCGGCGGCGATCAGGCCGTAGGCGATGGCTTCGTTGCCGTTCATCACGACCTGCGAGACGCCTTTTTTCTGGCTGTCGGTGATCTGAAAAGTTTCCACCACGTTGCTGGGCGAATTCGCGTAGCCCGCGTGGAACGCCGCCAGCGCATTGTTCAAGATGCTCGGGTCTTTGCCGGTGAAACGCTCGCCGAGAAGTTTTTCCAGCTTCGGCACGTTCAAATCAAACATCTTGGCGATGAGGCCGAGGGCGTAAATGTTTTTGCCCTTGTCCTTGGCCGTGCCGCCGATGGCCTCGACCGTGAGCGAGGAAATCGGAATGCCGACGTGGTGATAATCGCCCTGCCATTCTTCCTTCGGCACAACGTGGTCGCTGTCGTAAAGCACGATGCCGTTTTTCTTGAGCGAATTGATGTGGCCTTCGTAGCTGTGCTGGTAAAAGCAAAGCAGCACGTCCGCGTCGTCGCCGGAAGTCAGCACTTCGCCGCTGCCGATGCGCACCTGGAAAATGGACGGCCCGCCGGAAATCGTGGATGGAATCGTCATGAACGTCATGACCTCCTGCTCGCTGCGGCCCGCGAGCCGCGCGAGAAAACCGCCGATGGCCTGGATGCCGTCCTGCGAATTGCCCGCGATGCGGATGACGACTTCGTTGATCCGCGAAATTTTTTTCGCGCCGCCCGACGACAATGCGCCGGCTGTAATTGTATCACTCATGAAACCTCTCGAATTAAAAGTTAACCGTTTTGCAAGGGAGTTTGGCGGCTGAAATGACGATCAGCACGACACCATTGCCGTGATACAGTAAGCGACTTCTGCCAACCGTGTCAAATTCTAATGATATGTTTATCTTGTTAGTTTCAAGCTACTTAAAACAATCATTCCGCCGCCACAAAGATGACAAACCCAAAAGATTAGACAATTTAATTTCCGCTCCAGCCGAAATGAGCCGGTTCGAAGCCCTCGGCCTTGAGCGAAGCCGTCGTCGCCCGGCCGATTTTATTTCCCCATCTGCCCGCGCGTCACGCCCAGTTGGTTGAAGATTTTCAGTTCGCGCCAGAGCTGCGTGCCGGAAATTTCGCCGCGCAACAATTGCCGGTATTTCGTGATGGTGCGAACAACTTCGTCGGGGTTTTCATTCAAAAATTCCATACGGAAATTGCGGACCCCGAGCGCCAGCAGCCGTTCCACAAACTCCGCGCCGGTTTGCGCCTGCGAATTGAACACCGTGTTGCGGCAGCCGGCGTCGGCCTTGAGCGGATGCTCCGCACCCACGCGGTCGCGCAGCCGCACGTCATGCACGTCGCACGGCCGCCCGCAGTCGTGATAATCTTTTCCCTTCGACAGAAAAGCGCAGAACACGCAGTGCTCCATGTGAAACATCGGCATGTGCTGATGAATCGTGATCTCGAACCATTCCGGCGGCGCGGCCTGCAACAGCGCGTCAAGTTGTGTCGCGTTCAAGTCGTAGCTGGCGGTGACGCGTTCGAGGCCGAAATGATTTTTGAAATAATCCGCCGTGACGCGGTTCGCGACATTCAACGAAAAATCACCGACGCGCCGCGTGTCCGCGAAAAATTTCAAATGATCGTAGTTGCGGACCAGATAGCCGTCGGCGTTGCACGAACGAACTTGTTTAAGAATCCAGTCGTCGCCCATTTTGAAAATGCGCGGCGGAGCGACAAAGATTGCAGGAGCTGGAAGATGGGAGTTGGAAGTTGGGGCAGCATAGCCGCGCGCGGTGTGAAACAATGTCACCGCCTCGCGATATTTTTTCGGGTCTTCAAACTCGCAATAAATTGTCGTCGCGCCGCACTTCAACGCAGCTTCGAGCTGTGCAAGATTGCGGACGAGGACAAGCAATTGCGCATTGGCGAGTTCGGACTTCGGATTTTCGGAATTCACCACACTGGATTCGGCCACTCCGCACTCCGCACTCCGCACTCCGCAATCATTGAAAGTCCATCGCTTCGGCTGCGCGCGAAGCCGTTCCAGTCCGGCCACAAACTCGCGCCGGAGCCGGTTCAATTCGCTCACCGGCAGCAAGACTTCGCCGGCCAGAAAATTTTTCAGTTCGCCAAGTTTGAACGGCGTGCCGCCAAGACGGCCAAGCTGGTCGCGCAATTTTTCTGCGGATAGCGGCAGCTTCTCGGCTTTTGCCAGCGGCATCGCGGATTCGACTTGGGCCACGTTGCCGGATTCATCGCGCGCAATAACCGTCAGCGGTTTGCCGACGAGTCCGTGAACTTCGATTTCAATCGGCCGCTGAAATCTGGGCGCGTCGCCGGCAAAACTCTGGCGCAGGCGCTTGTCGAGTTCGGGATCGTTGGTCTTCCAAATTTTGTCGCCGACTTGGACGCGGAGAAAATTCACATCGCCGTAGCCGAAACGCAGCTCCGTCAATGTCTCGCCGGGAATTTTGAAACGCGGCTCTTGAATTTCGTAAATGCGTCCGCCCTCTTCTTTCTCATCCGGCCGGCCGGCGTCGAAAACAATGCCGTCGCCCAATTTGACCGGCGCGGCGAGATTGGTGATGACGCCATCACGCACAATTTTTTTCACCTCGCCAAGAAACACGCCGCGCTTTTTCCCAAACCGCGCGTGGACGAGTTTTTGATTATCCGTCCCACCGAACCAGCCGGTGAAAAGGCCGCGCGAAAAACTCATTTCCAGCTCGTAGCGGTCTGAATTTGAACAACCAAGCAACGAAGGAACAAAGTTTTCCGGGTTTTGTTTCTTGATTGCTTCGTGG
>Ga0182030_10023006_pt1 | contig 11559 bp, 10 predicted proteins | sample 812S3MmetaG_FD_121299 | JGI IMG/M metagenome (GOLD analysis project Ga0182030, IMG submission 121299) | Permafrost microbial communities from Stordalen Mire, Sweden - 812S3M metaG (Illumina Assembly) | ecosystem: Environmental > Terrestrial > Soil > Wetlands > Permafrost | place: Sweden... | reverse complement strand
TTTTTCAAGGGTGATCGTCGCTCGCACGTTGCTGCGCCCGAGGACGGGCGCATTCCGGTTTCGTCGCGCATTCAACCGGCTCCGCAGTACGATAGCGCACAGGCAAATTTGCGTCAAAGAGTTCTAACAAAATTCGGCCAGACCGAGAACCTCCCCGGCCAATCCGGATCGCCGTCCGCGCCGCCAACCGGTGACTCCACATAAATCAGCGCTTCACTTTACACAACCAAAGCAAACAATCATGTCCACCCCGCCCCTCGCTGGCGCTTCCCCCGTCGCTGGAGCTGTGGCGCGACAAGCCCGCCCGCACCCCGGCTCTGGCGTGAAAGTACATTCAATGCTCGCGCCGAGGCGCTCGTAACGCCGGGTCAGGGGACCCGGCCCACAGGGGCGAGGATTGTTCATTTCCGTCAGCCGGGGGGCCAGGCGAGGGGGCGGCCGCCCAGGAGGTGGCAATGCAGGTGGGGGACGGTTTCGCCGCCATCGGGACCGTTGTTGATGACGAGCCGGTAGCCGGAGGTTTCCAGGCCCAGTTGGCGCGCGACGGCGGCGGCTTTGAGCAGGAGGTCGCCGAGCAAGGACTGGTCGGCGGCCCCGGCGGCAGCGATGCGGGAGAGGTTTTTTTTGGGAACGATCAACACATGCACGGGGGCCTGCGGCTTGATATCGCGGAAGGCGAGCACGGTGTCGTCCTCATAAACAATGGCCGCCGGAATCTCCCGGGCGATGATTTTCTCAAAGAGGGTTTTGCTCATGGAGGTTTGGGCTCATTCCACGACCAGGGCGCACTGGACCTGCTGACGGTCGGCGTTGAGGCAGGCGCGCAAAAACCCGACAATTTGCTGCTGGAGGCGTTCGCAACGGCCGCTCCAGCGGCGGGCGCCGATGATCTGCTTGACGCAGCCACGCAGGCCCCGAAAGCGCAACACCTGGGGCGACCGGCGCAACTGGCTGCGGAGTTCCAGGCGCAGGGCGGGGAAGAAAAACAGCTCGAGGCTGAAGGCCGACTGGCAGGCGATGACGCGCAGGTCGGACTCGATGACCGGGCGGGAGAGGGCGGCGGACGGTTCGTCCGGCGACGCGAAACCGAGCTGATGCAGCACCTTTTCCAGGGCAAGGGAAAATTCGCCGACGGTGACCGATTCACGGAGCAGCTCGTTTTTGAAGTAGTGGAAGACGGAGGCGGCGGCGTGGCGCAGCACGTCCGGATCCAGCAAACGCTCGTGACCGCCGATGATCTCGACCGAAATCATGTCGGGCGAGCAGGGGACGCTCTCCCCGCTGGCAAGTTGGAACAACAGACATTCGTTTAAGAGTGCAATCATTGTTTGGCCTCCAGTTTTTTGACCTCCTGCACAAAATCGGTGGCTTCCTGGAACCGGCGGTAAACGCTGGCAAAGCGCACGTAGGCGACATCATCAATGGCGCGCAAACCGTCCATAACCATGGTGCCGACAAATTCGCCCGGCACTTCGCTTTCGAACTTGCCGGAGACCGTCGCGACAATGTGGTCCACGAGGTCTTCCATGACCTTGGGGGAGACGGGGCGCTTTTGACAGGCCTTGCGGATGCCGGCCAAGAGCTTGTCGCGGGAGAATTCCTCGTGCCGGCCGTCGCGCTTGAGGACCATCAACCCCTCGCGTTCAATTTCCTCGTAAGTGGTGAACCGTTGCTGACAGGCGGTGCATTCGCGGCGGCGCCGGATGGTCGCGCCTTCCCGTGAGGCACGTGAATCCACCACTTTATCTTCCTGACAACCGCAATTGGGACAGCGCATAGCACCACACGTAATGGTGGCTGACTTCATATATCCCACAAACCTTGGGGGTGTCAAGCCCGGCAGGAGGGAAAAGAGCAAGGCTACAGGCTGAAAGCAGGCTCTGGGCTTTGGGCTCTGGGCAGGAAGGAAGGGCCAAGGTTCCGCCTGAAGTTATGGCGGACGGGGGGACGCCGCCGCCGAAGAACTTATCTTGTTTACAACCCGTTCCCATTCCCACATTTTTTCCTTCATGAAAAAGCTCCTTTTGGCAACCGCACTTTTCAGCGTGCTGGGCGCGGCGGTTCAGGCGGCGGAAATCAAGGTCAGTTCGCCGGATGGCAAAGCCGTCATCACCGTGACGGATGCCGGCGGGTTAAGCTACGCCGTGGCCTTGGATGGCCGCGAGGTGGTGGCCCAGTCGCGCCTGGGCATCATCGCGGATGAGGTTGATCTCGGCGCGGAGGTCAAGCTTGGCAAAACCTCCTCACGCACGATTCGCGAGTCGTATGCCATGTTTGGCGGTCATGCGGAGGCGAACAACCACTGTCGCGAAACCACGGTGTCCGTCCGCACCGCCGGGGGCGAAAACTACGATCTGGATGTGCGGGCCTACGATGACGGCGTGGCGTGGCGCGCGCGGCTGGGGGCCAAGCCGGGCCGGAAAATCAACGGCGAGGCCACGGAATGGAAGGTGTCCGGCAATCCGCGGGCGTGGTATCAGACGGATTTTGGCAGTTATGAGGGGCTTTTCCAGAGCAGCCGGCTGGAGGAACTGGCAGCGGGCGCAAAAATTCCCCTGCCGATCACCTTCACGCTGCCGGGCGGCGGGTATGCGCTGGTGACGGAGGCGAATCTTTTGAATTACAGCGATCTGGGCGTGCAGGTCACGACCAACCACTCGCTGCGCGCATATTTCCATGCCAGCCAGACGGGCTGGACGAGCGACGACGCCGTGGTCCAGCCGTGGCGCGTCACCTTGCTGGCCCGCGATCTGAATACGTTGGTGAACAGCGATCTCATCCGCAATCTTTGCCCGGCCGCGCCGCCGGAACTGGCGAAGGCGGCCTGGATTCAGCCCGGCCGTTCCTCCTGGCAATGGTGGTCGAGCGGCGGGCCGGTTTACGCGGACCAGCATCAATGGGTGGATTGGACGAAACAGCTCGGCTTTGAGTATTACCTCATCGACGAGGGCTGGAAGGGCTGGCATGACAACGGCCGGGACAACTGGGCCTGCCTGCGCGAGGTTTGCGATTATGCCAAGACGAACGGGGTAAAAATCTGGGCCTGGGTGAACAGCAGCGACGTGGCGACCGCCGCGACGCGCACCGCCTTCCTGGACCATGCGGCCGGGGCGGGCGTGGCCGGGGTGAAAATTGATTTTGAGCCGCAGGCGAACGTGCGGTGGGTCAACTGGTACGACGAATCGTTGCGCGACGCCGCCGCCAGAAAACTGATGCTGGATATCCACGGCGCGAACAAACCGATCGGCCGGGAGCGCACCTGGCCCAATGAAATCACCCGCGAATCCATCCGCGGCCACGAGTATCACATTCTGCGTTACCGCCGCACGCTGCCGCCGCAGCACGATTGCATCCTGCCGTTCACCCGGTTTGTGATCGGACCGGGCGATTACACGCCGACGGTGTTCAATCCCAAAGAACTGCGCGGGTTCACGTGGGCGCGCGAACTCTCCCAAGCCATCGTGTTCACCTCGCCGTATCTGTGCTATGCCGATCACCCGACGAATTATCTTAACAATCCGGCGGTGGACGCGCTGAAAGCGATCCCCCCGGTGTGGGACGAAACGGTGGTGCTGCCCGGCAGCGACATCGGGAAATGCGCGGCCTTCGCCCGCCGCAGCGGCAAGCAGTGGTTCATTGGCGTCATCAACGGCGGCGAAGCGACGACGCTGGACTTCCCGCTGGATTTTCTCGGCCGCGGCCGATATCAACTGATTCAACTGGCCGACGCGCCGGGGCGGGACGACGGCTGGCAGCGCGAGGAAAAGGTGGTCAAACGCGGCGACCCCGTGCGGCTGGCCTTGCATCCCGGCGGCGGCTGCGTCATCGAACTGAGTCCGCAGAAATGAGGGCAAACAACCTGCCCGGCCAGGAATTTTTCTGCCGCGCTTTTTTACGGCGGCCTGGTCGGTGCGCGCGGACCAGCCGGCCGAGCAACGAGATGTCAGGTCGCCTCGGCCGACGGCGCGCCAGACCGGGAACCGGGCGCCACCTGCCACATTTGGGAGCGGCCGACGGCCACGTGGCAGGAGCAGAGGTTGAAAACGGGGGGGGAGGGGGGAAAGTATAAAGGATAAAGCAAAAATAATAGGTGAGGGGGACAACTCGGAGCCGCCCGCGGGGAAAAATCGGGTTAAATCCGGGCTTGCATTGGGGGTGGAATCAGGCATAATTTGCGACTCCCGTTGCGTAAGCGGCAACGGGGACGACAATTTAACGAACATTTTATGGCGACAGCAAACGATCTACGGCGGGGCATGGCCATCAATTATAATGGCGACATCAGCGTGGTGCTGGACATGCAGCACCGCACGCCGGGCAACCTGCGGGCCTTTGTGCAGGCCACCCTCCGCAGCATCCGCACGGGGAAATCCTCCGACGTGCGCTTCAGCTCCACGGAGAAAATCGAGCCGGTGCCGATGATCACCAAGAAGATGGAATTCAGCTACAAGGACGGCGTGGATTTTGTTTTCACCGACCCGGAAAACTATGAGTCGGTCACCCTGGCGGCGGAACTGGTCGGGGACGCCAAGAGCTATCTTGTGGAGAACGGCCTGGTGACCGTGACGTTTGTGGAAGAAAAAGCGGTGACGGTGGAAATTCCGCCCAGCGTCGTCTTGACGGTGTCCGACGCGCCGGAAGGCGTCCGGGGTGATTCCGCCAACAACGTGCAGAAAGCCGTCCTCATGGAAACCGGCATCACCGTCCAGGCCCCGCTTTTCATCAAGACCGGCGAAAAGATCAAAATTGACACCCGGACCGGCAAGTACATGGAACGCGCGTAAAGAGCCCCCATCCACCTGAGTGGTGGCCTGCATTCATGGAAGAAACACGGGTGCCGGCTCGCGTTGACGCGCTCACGGCGGCGGACGAGGGCGTCCACCGTTGCGCCCGGGGCGGGCGGGCTCCCCAGTTTCTTAAAAACATCCACCCGCCCTCGCGGCACGCTGTGTTCATGGAAAAAACCGCAAGAGGTTGCCGGCTCGCGCTGGCGCGCTCGCGGCGGCGGACGAGGGCGTCCACCGCTGCACCCGAGGCGGGTGCGCTCCCCAGTTTCTTAAATGACGTCAGCCTGCCCGGCGGCGGGGTTGCATATTTATCGTGCTTTTTCTTTTCAACGTCCGGGCTTTAGGTTATTTCTCCCCTTGAAGGTATGTCTGCTCAGCCAAAGGGAGAAAAAGTGTTTCGCGGCATCGCCGTTTCGGCGGGGATATGCCGCGGCAAAATTCTTGTCCTCCATCGCGCCCGCCATATCGTTGTCCGCCGGGAAATCGCCCCGGAGGCCGTGCCGGCGGAAATAGACCGGTTTGAGAAGGCGCTGGTGCAGACCCGGCTGCAAATTTTGGAGATTCAGCACAAAGTCACGCAGAATCTGGGAGCGAAGGAGGCGGACATCTTTGAGGCGCACCTGCAGATGCTGGATGATCCCAACCTGCTGAACGAGGTCTTCCATCTGATCAAGGAGAAGCATTGCAACGCGGAGCATGCATTTCACAGCACGGCGGAGCGGTTTGCGGAAGCGTTGCTGGCCGCCAACGATGAATACCTCAGCCAGCGCGCCACGGACATCCGCGATTTCACGGCCCGGGTGCTGGACAATTTGCTGGAGGTCAGGGACGCGTTCGATCTCCGGCACATAGCGGAACCCTGCATCCTGGTGAGCCACGATCTGAGCCCCTCGACGACGGCCCAACTGGACAAAAAGCTGGTGCTGGGGTTCGCCACGGACATCGGGGGCAAGACCTCGCACACGGCCATCATGGCGCGGTCGCTGGGCATCCCCGCAGTGGTCGGCCTGGAGCAGGCCAGCGTGGAGCTGGAAACCGGGGACTACGCGCTGCTGGACGGCTACAACGGGGCGATTGTCGTCAACCCGACCGACCAGACCCTCTTTCAGTACGGCCAGTTGCAGCAGCACAAGGCCTCACTGGACGAGAAACTTCTTGAAATCCAGCGGCAGCCGGCCGTCACGCTGGATGGCAAACCCATCCACCTCTCCGCCAACATCGAGAATCCCGGCGACACCGCGGCGGTGATCAAATACGGCGCGGACGGAGTGGGCCTGTTCCGGACGGAGTTTTTGTTCATCAACCGGGAAAAGCTGCCGTCGGAGGAGGAGCAATACCAGGCCTACCGGCAGGTGGCCGTGGCGCTGAAACCGCAAACCGTCATCATTCGCACACTGGATTTGGGCGGGGACAAGTTCGCCTCGCACCTGCAACTGGCGCCGGAAATGAACCCGTTTCTGGGGTGGCGCGCCATCCGGCTCTGCCTGGCGCAGCCGGAGTTGTTCCGGAGCCAGCTCCGCGCCATTCTGCGCGCGAGCGCGGAGGGCAACGTCAAGATGATGTACCCGATGATTTCCGGGCTGGATGAATTGAGCCAGGCCAACGCCTTGGTGGAAAAATACAAGGCGGAGTTGCGCGCCGAGGGCCGGGCCTTCGATGAGAACCTGGAGGTCGGCGTGATGATAGAAATTCCCGCCGCCGTGATCATCGCGGAGGAGCTGGCGCAGCGCGTGAAATTCTTCAGCATCGGCAGCAACGACCTGATCCAATACACCCTGGCCGCCGACCGGACCAACGAGAAGGTTTCGTACCTTTACGAGCCGACGCACCCCGCCATCATCCGGCTGATCAAGCTGACGGTGGAGGCGGCGCACCGGCACGGGATCTGGGTGGGGGTCTGCGGCGAGATCGCGGGCGATCCGAACCTGGCGCCGCTGCTGCTGGGCCTGGGGGTGGATGAATTGAGCACCGCGCCGGCGGGGGTGGCGCAAATAAAATACATGATCCGGCGCTTGAAATTGACCGAGGCGCAGGAATTGGCTACGTTTGCGCTGGGGTGCGGGTCGCCTTCGGAAATCTATGCGCGCTGCGAGTTGCTGGCGCGGGCGGACGCGCCGAGCTTGTTCGAAAACAAAACATGAAAGTCATCATTCTGGCCGCGGGCTACGCCACGCGCCTCTACCCCCTGACCCTGACCCAGCCGAAGCCCCTGCTGCCCGTGGCGGGCAAGCCCATGGTGGAGCACGTTCTCGACAACCTGGCGCCGATCACGGAAATCGACCGGGTGTATGTGGTGACCAACGCGAAGTTTGCCGCCCAGTTCCAAACCTGGGCCGACCATTATCGCGCCACCAAGTCCAAGTTTGAATTCACCGTCGTCAACGACGGTTCGACGGACGACTCGAACAAGCTCGGTGCCATTGGGGACATCCATTATGTGCTGAAAACCCAGAACATGGACGACGATTTGATCGTGGTGGCCGGGGACAACCTGTTCAGCGAACCGCTCGGCGACTTCGGCGCGTATTGCCGGCAGAAAAACACGCCGGTGCTGGCGGTTTATGACGTGGGCAATCTCGAGGAGATCAAGAAATACAATTCGATCACGACGGACACGGCGGGCCGCATCACGTTTTTCGAGGAAAAGCCCAAGCAGCCGGTCAGCACGCTGACGGGCATTGCGCTGTACTATTATCCCGAAAGCACGGTGCCGCTCATCAAGCAATACATCGCCGAAGGCAACAATCCCGACCAACCCGGGCGGCTGGTGCAATGGCTGTACCCACGCACGGCGGTTTACACGTGGCGCGTGCCCGGCCTTTGGTTTGACATTGGTTCGAAGGAAACGCTGGCCGAGGCCAACCAGATTTTCGCCAAGGCCTGAGGCGTGTCGGAGGCGGCTTAGTTAAGGCCATCCGCGTTGGTGGGGCTGGCGCGCCAGCCCACGGCCTGGCCGTTGGGGAGGCTGACCAAGGCCGTCGCGGGCACACCCGCCGGCCCAGGCCGGGTATTATCCAAGTGAACGGTGGTGGTGCGGCCGCCTTGAATCGTCACCGGCACCCGCACCTGAAATCAGGTCCGCAGCGTTTTTAAAAAAGGCTGCATGGATTCGACGGAACCGGCGGCTTTTTCACACCTCTCCGTCCAGAATTAACAGACACCCGGAAGATTAATTGGGGTTGAATCGAGGATTAAAATTTGTGCAGGGGTGTTCTGAAGGTTTTTTAATCCGGTGTTCATTGCAGGTTAATGTGAAAGGGGCATATTAACATAGTTGAACGAAAGCCATGCGCCTGTTGCTCATCGAAGACGAAAAGAAAGTCGCCAATGTGGTCGCCCGCGGACTGCGGGCGGAAAGTTTCAGCGTGGATGTGGCCCATGACGGCAACGCGGGCTGGAACCTGGCGGCGGGGGTGGATTATGACCTGATCATCCTGGATTTGATGTTGCCGGGGATGAGCGGCACGGAAATCCTGCGGCGGCTGCGCGCGAACAAACGCACGGCGGCGGTGCTGGTGCTGACCGCCCGGGACGGCATGCGGGACAAGGTGGAGAACTTTGAGGCCGGGGCCGATGATTACCTGACCAAACCGTTCGCCTTTGAGGAGCTGCTGGTGCGGGTGAAGTCCTTGTTGCGGCGGCCGCCGGCGAATCTGACCCATGTCCTGCGGATTGCCGATCTGGAACTGGACCGCCTGACGCAGCAGGTGCGCCGGGCGGGCAAACGGATTGAGCTGACCTCCAAGGAATATGCCCTGCTGGAATATCTGCTGTCCCACGCGGGCCGGGTGCTGTCGCGCACAATGATCATTGAACATGTCTGGGATGAAAGCTTTGAGGGGTTGACGAACATTGTGGATGTCTACGTCCGGCATCTGCGGGAAAAGGTGGATGAAGGCCACGAACTCAAGCTGATCCGGACGGTGCGATACTCCGGTTACTGTCTCTCCGAGGCCAAGGACGGTCCGGCATGAACACGCGGTCACTGCGGTTCCGGCTGGTGACCTGGTATGCGCTGTGGCTGGGGGTGGTCTTCCTGACCACCGGCGCGCTGATCTATCTCGGGGTGGGCCGATATTTGGAAGGCAACGTGGCCCAGGCGGATCTGTCGCGGGCCAAAAGGGTGAGCACGCTGGTCGCCCGGCTGGGGAATGCCCCGGCCGACCGGTACGCGACGGAGATCAGCGCGGATTTTGCCCCGGAAGCGAGCGGACGATTTATCCGGATCATCCGGGCCAACGGCCCGGTGTTGTACGAATCTGGCCGGCCGCTGGACGACAGCTTTGATCCCAGCACAATCAGTCCACCGCCGGATTCGCCGGGAATCCGGCGGGAAAAGCTGCCCGCCGGCCCGGAAATGGATCTGGTCACGGTGGCGGCGGGCTCGGCCGGCAATCCGCAATTTCTGGTGGAAACGGGGGAATCGTTGGCCCCGGTGCGGACGGAACTGCGCCGGCTGCTGGGCGCGCTGTTCCTGGGCTTTGTGATTGTGACCGGGGTGGCGCTGACGGGGGGATCGGTGCTCGTGCGGCGGGCCTTGCGCCCGGTGGAGGAAATCACGCGCAGCGCGGAGGGCATCACGTCGCGGCACCTCGGGGAACGGCTGCCGGTGCCGCCCACGGGGGATGAGTTTGAGCATTTGTCGCAGGCGCTGAACCGGATGATCGCGCGGCTGGATGAGGCGTTTCAACACAACCGGCGGTTCCTCGCGGACGCCTCGCATGAATTGCGGACCCCGCTGACGATTTTGCGGAGTGAATTGGAGGCGATGGTGCAACACCCGGAGCTGGAGGCGGAATTGCAGGGAACGCTGGACAATTTGCTGGCCGAGGTGGAACGGCTGGCGCGGATTGTGGAAAATTTGCTGGCCCTGTCCCGGTTGGATGCGGGTCTGCTCCCGGCTGATGCCGCGCCGTTCGACCTGACGAAACTGGTGACCACCACGGCGGAACAAATGTGCCTGCTGGCGGAGGACAAGGGCGTAAAGATCACCTGTCAGACGCCGGCGCCCGTGTGGGTGGAGGGCGACCAAGGCAAGTTCAAACAGGTCATTGTCAACCTGCTGGACAACGCCATCAACTACACCCAGTCCGGCGGGTTGGTGACCCTCGCCGTGCGGGAAGCCGGAGGGGAAGTGGTGTGCGAAGTGTCCGACAATGGCATCGGCATTCCGGCGGTGGCGCTGCCGCATGTTTTCGACCGGTTCTTCCGCGTGGATCAGGCGCGCAACCGCGAACTCGGTGGAGCGGGCATCGGCCTCTCCATCGTCAAGGCCATCTGCGCGGCGCACAACGGCCGGGTGGAGGTGGAAAGCGCGGAGGGCCGCGGCAGTTGTTTCCGGGTCCATCTGCCCCGACCGGCACAAAAATGAAACTCCCGCGGCCCCTTGGGCAAGGGCAGTGGCCGGCGGACCCCGCCCGGGCCCTTGGCCCGGGGGAAGAACGGTTTTCTGAATTGAAATTAATCTGGCGTTCAAGACTCCTTAATATTGGGTGGGTAAGATGAACGCATGAAAATAAAAGTATGAAACTGCCGGGATGGGTGGCGATGGTGGTGGCGGGGGCGGGCATTTCCTGGATCTGGCCGGTTTCCCGGGCGGGTGAACCCTCCCCGGCGGCCTTGAACCCGCCGCCCGTGGTGGCGGTGGCCAAGGTGGAGCGGCGCGATTTATACGAGGAGGTCACGATTCCGGCGGAGTTCCGCGCCTATGCGCAGGTGGATTTGCACGCCAAGGTTACGGGCTATGTGAAGGACATGAAGGTGGATTTTGGCGACCGGGTGAAGGCCGGGCAGTTGCTGGCCACGCTGGAAATCCCTGAATTGCAGGAAGATTTGAGCCACGCGCTGGCGGCGGAAGCGCGCGCGGTGGCGGACGACAAAGACGCCCATCTGGCTTACACCCGCTTGAAGGCGGTGAACACCCCCCAGCACCCGGACCTGGTGGCCCAAATGGACATTGATGCGGCCGAAGCCAAGGACCTGGCGGCGTCAGCCAATGTCACCGCCGCCCGGGCGGATATTGACCGGTACCAAGCGTGGGTGGATTATTCCAAAATCACCGCCCCGTTCGACGGGGTCATCACCAGGCGGTACGCCGATCCGGGGGCGCTGATCCAGGCCGGCACGGCAGGGACGGCGGCCAAGTCACTGTTGCAACTCTCGGACAATTACCTGTTGCGGTTGGATTTTCCGGTGTCGGTGAAATATGTCAAAGACGTGCATTTGGGGGACGCGGTGGCGGTGCGGGTGGATTCACTGGGCGGCAGGTCCTTCGAAGGAGTCATCACGCGATTTACGGACCAGGTGGAGGAGGACACCCGGACCATGATGACGGAAATGGAAGTAACCAACCAAAACCTTGAACTGGTGCCCGGCATGTACGCGACGGTGGTGTTGAAAGCCGGGCGGCGGCCGCAGACACTGGCGGTGCCCACCCAGGCCGTGGTCAGTGACCAGACGCCCGTTGTATATATTGTCAACCAACAGGGCCAGCTCGAGGCGCGGACGGTCAAGCTGGGTTTGGAAACGCCGGACCAATACGAAATCCTCGACGGCCTGCGCGAAGGCGACCTGGTGGTGATCGGCAATCATGCGGACATCAAGGTCGGCCAGACCGTGCAGACGCAAAGGGTGACGTCCCAGTCACTGAATCTCCAAGAAGGACTTTAGATCACCATGTCACGCTTTGCCATCCGGCTCCCTTATCTCATCATCGTCCTCTGTCTGATCACCTGCGTGGTCGGGGTGACGAGCCTGGTGCGGATGCCGGTGG
>Ga0182030_10023004_pt1 | contig 11560 bp, 6 predicted proteins | sample 812S3MmetaG_FD_121299 | JGI IMG/M metagenome (GOLD analysis project Ga0182030, IMG submission 121299) | Permafrost microbial communities from Stordalen Mire, Sweden - 812S3M metaG (Illumina Assembly) | ecosystem: Environmental > Terrestrial > Soil > Wetlands > Permafrost | place: Sweden... | reverse complement strand
TTCCCGTGAGCATTGATCCAGTTACTGCACTAACTCAAACTTTAATATCTTTTGCCTCAGCCCTGGCAATCATCGGAATCTCCTCGGAACAAAGCTGCCTAAAGCAGCGCAGCCTGATGCAGCTACTGATTATTTTGAACCTGCTTTCCTTTGCCCCAGTATTGCCAAACGCTATGCCAACGAGGAAAACCTTCTGGTTTCCCAAAACCGAACTCTTAGCTTTTCTGCAAACGGCCAGAGGGCGAATTCTCGGTTTGCAGAGTTTCTTGCTCACACCAAATGAGAATGCAGTTTACGGCATTCCTGATTTTAGGACACTAAACTGCTTTTTGCCCCAGCGTTATTTGGCCTTTCTCGAGCAAATGGGTGGCGAACGATATGAGCTCAATCTGTTCAATTTCGATGCCGGCAAATTAGATAAAGCTGCTGATATGGCCAGCATCAAATTCATTATTGCCAGAGAACCCTATGATCAGAAGCTTTCTCCCGAGCACTTTCACCTCTTCTACTTCTTTAAAGACGGCCTAAAGCTTTACGCCAACATCCACGCTCTACCTGAAGCCTACCTTGCAAACTCAGCAATTGAAGTAAAAACTCCGGAAGAGGCATTGAGCAAGATCAAATCTGCAGATTTTGATCCATGGAAACAAATTACGATAGAATCTGATCAGCCGCTCCAATTGCCCAGTTCGCCCAGCCCAGTTTCAACTGCCGTTCAAATCGAAAGATTAAGCCCGATCAAAGTGAGGTTACACGCACGCGGCCCCGGCGTGCTGGTCTTAACCGATTCCTTCTTCCCCGGTTGGACTGCCTCAATAGACGGAAAGGAAACAAAAATATTTGCTGTAAACGAACTGTTTAGAGGTGTAAAGCTGTCACCCGGTGCACATGAGGTCAATTTTAAATATCAACCTTTAAGCTTCAAAATTGGTATTTTGATTTTTATGCTTTCGTCCTTTCTGCTTGCTCTGCTGGGTTGGAAGCAACTCAAATCACGTAAAAAGTCCATTTAGCTAAGAAAAAGAAGCACAGTCTTAGGGGCTTATGACTTTTGTCCATAAGGCGGATTAGCACGATTCAATTGTCATTATTAGCACCAGTGCTTATACTGACGAAGGTTTGATGCGTCCGGCGCAGCGCATGCGCTCCGATATTAGGGAATTAAGCTAGTGAGAAATCTCTTAGATCTAAAACATGAGTATGACGTGACTACAGATCAGTGGAGTCTTGTTCATAAAATTGTCGCAGAAGTTGACCGACAACATTACTGGCATATGGCGAGAAACGAGCGTGTGCATAAGTTGTTGCAATCAAATGTTCCAGACCTGGGCAGAAAGTCGTTTCTTGAAGTAGGCAGTGGCGGAGCAAATGTAGTCGGATATTTATGCGAACAGGGCATGAACAACCTTACGGGCTGGGAAATCAATCCTGATGCGCTGAAAATCGCAAAGCTTCGCTACCCGTCGATTCGCTTCGAGAATACTGACTTCATGACCTGCACAGATCAGTTTGATCGCTTCGACATAGTCGGTCATTTTGATTTTCTCGAACATATCGAGAATGATCTTGATTGCTTGCAACACCTCATACGCTTCATTAAGCCCGGCGGTGTGATGATTATGGTGGTCCCGGCGATGCCAAGGCTGTGGAGCTGGTTGGATGAGTCTTTTGGACATTTCCGCCGCTACGAAAAGAAAGGCTTAAGAGAAATCCTTTCAAAAGCAGGCTTTAAAGACATTCGTGCTAGTTACATGATGGGTCCATTGGTACCTCTGATTATGCTCAAGCGAAATATCTTAGAGTCTAAAAATCCGTCAACAATGGATGAACTGGAAGCACTCTACGCCAGAGACTCAGGGCTTCCGCATCCAATCTTGAACGAGGCGCTGAAAGCATTGTTGCGACTGGAAACGAGCCTCATGCCGAGTTCTGATTTCGGATTTGGCAGTTCTTTGATTGCCTGCGCCAGGCGGCCAGTTCGTTGATTTTACTGAGCTTAACGCTTTCTGAGAGTAGTAGCTTATGCAAGCTGGTCCAAGTAGTTTGAAAAGCGAGCCAAGTATTCCTTATGCCTCCAGTCCTCTAGCTGAGCCGGCCGGCTTGAATGTGCCGGAAGGGCAGATCAATCAATGGACGACCGCACTGCTTTTTTCTGCGCTTGTTAGTCTGGGCTTACTAGCCATCTCATTTGCTCTGTTTACACCGTCTTACGAATTGAATGATGACGCGATCATCAGTCTGGTTGCTTCGGGGCTTGCTTTTGGCAGAGCTCCAGATTGCCACATAAATATGTTCAATCACATTTTTGTTGGCATGGCTTTAAGCAAGTTGTATGCAAGCAATCAACATATTCCCTGGTACGGCATCTATCTTTCTGTCTGTAATTTTCTAGCAACTACAGTCATTTGCTTTTGTTTCATCTGGCGCAAGCCTTTAAAGTTGGCGCTCTCATGCTTTCTCTTATTTTTTGTTTGCGCTGTTCTTCATGTCGCGGTGTTCGTCGGTTACACAACTTGTAGTTCGCTCTTATGTTTGTCAGCGTTGTTTTTACTCGTTCGTCTCAGTGAGAGCGAAACTAAAAGCTGGGCGGGACATTCTTGCGTCGTCGCCTTAATGGTATTTGCTTCGCTCGTAAGAGTCGAACCGATCCAGCTCTTTTCTGTCCTGGGCACTCTGCTGTTTTTGACTGGAAAAGTTTCAATTCCCAAGCAGCTGGCAGCAGCGCTTTTGGCAATTGGTATCAGCTTCGGCTCGGCGATGGGGCTCCATGAGCTAAGCAAGCATATTTATGAAAGCGACAAAGGCTGGCGTAATTTTCTCCTGGTGGAAAAAGCATCACATCCGTTTACCAATTATGGTTATGCTAAGCCTGTAAAGCAGGAAGATCCGTCCGTTAAGTTGGCAAATTGGAGCGAGGTTGATGGCGAGATGCTTAGCTCCTGGAACTATCTAGATACTGAAGTATTCTCGCTTTCAAATTTCCAAAATGTTTATGCCCGCATTGCCTCAAGCTCAAAAGGAATGCCTGTTTTCTCGAAGTTGCAAGCGCTTGGAGTAATTCTTAGTGACGGCTCTCTCATGCCTATGGCGCTCATTTGTGGCATATCTTTGTTGTTTATGAGCCGAGTTCGAAGAAGGAATTTTTCATTTTTTCTGCTCGGCAATTTTTGCTTGCTTGTCCTCATGGCAGTGTTTCTGAAAGTCGTCCCACGCGTTTATTACCCTATCTTTTGCCTGGCAACGCTGCTGGCGATTTGGGAGCTGGCAAACTGCCGCCTGTTTTCTACTTCAAATACTTTGCCTGAAAGCGATGCAAATGGATTTCTCACTTGGCTGAGCCAACGTTCGCGAGCGGGCTCAATTGCTTTTGTCCTGCCGCTGTCGTTGCTGCTTTTGCTCGGCTTTTCGCTGTTTATTGATAAAAACTTCGTAGTACCAAAAAGAACCGTGCTTAACCTGCATGTTAAGTTACTGGATGCAATAGCAAGGTTGAAACCCAGCAAGAGTGACTTATATCTTGCCTGGACCTTCCCCTACGAGGGCATCATGCCCTTTGACGACTTAACGACATATTTCGCTAATTTGACTATCTGTCCCGTAAACTGGTTGTGCCAGAGTCCCGTTGTTAACGACGTTACTCAACGTTTCGGATTAGCTAAACTTTTGCAGGACTTGGATAATCCGCATCTGTTTTTTATAAGCATCAGGGGCTATAACGACATTTTGGCTCGTTATTTGCATAAGCATTACGATCTGGACTTTAAATACGAGAATCTGGGCTCGTTTGCACCTTTTGGCGGACTGCATCCCGAGTTCCCTGTTGTCCAGTCCGAAATCTGGCGCTGGGCACGCGGCAAGATGCCGGAGGGCGGCTGGACTTGCAAGCCAAGCAACGCGGACAAAGTTTTGACTTTATTTCCATCTCAAAGCTACAACTGGACTTATTCCCAGTTTGCTCTCGCCCCGAAAGACAAACGTTCAATTTACTCAAAAATTGCCGGACTGATTTCGCCGGAGGAAGGCCCTTCTCCCTGTATGAATTGCAGCGGCAAATCCGACGGCGGAGACCGTAAATTCCAATCAAGTGAGCGGCTGCCGACCTTTAGCCAGTTCGGCAGGCTGGCGATAAACCCGCGCGATTATACCCATTTCTTTATTGATATTCAGGTACCGGATAAGGTCACGGTTAATCGCAAAGTCTCGATTGATTTGAATCTGAACAGCGCTCACCCGAGACATTTTTTCATTCCACTTCAACTGGATGGAAATATGCACCATTACGAATTCGCTCTTGCTGACCTGGGCTTTGCTAAAAATGAACCGATAACGCAAATGAATGTGTATCCGGTTTTTCTGCGCGAACCAGGCGAAAAATCCAGTTTTACGATCAAGAGTTTTGGCTTTGCCCATGATAAGGGCAAGTCTAATTCTCTAGCCGCGGTTGCGAAAGCAAGTGACTAAGGGTGGTTTTGCTTCGGGCGGGTCACTTAAAAGTAGTCCAGCTCAAGACGAGCGACGTGCCTGTTTCATCCTCGTATTAGCGCTTACGCTTATAGTCGGATTGATTTGTGCTGGAACCTTTTTGCACGGTACCACCATTTCGATCGGGTCATCGGTTGAACGCTTTGACATGTTTTTTGCCGAGCCTGGGAAATATGATTTCAAATACGAATATGATCCTTCCCTATTTCTAAATCACTTACCCTTTGAAAGTTTTGTCCGGAACAATTATTTGAAAGGAATCATTCCTCTCTGGAGTGACCGGCTTGGTTGTGGTTTTAGTCTTGTTGGTGATGTTCAAGGAAGAATTTTCGCTCCGCTCACACTTCTCTTACCTTGCAAAAATCAAAACCTCTACAATTTACGTTTGATTCTTGAATTCTTAGTTGGTGCAATCGGAACGGCGTACCTTTGCCGGCAGCAAGTGACGTCCAATTTACTCATTTGCCTTTACTCTGGAGTATGTTTTTGCCTGAGCCCGCTGATGTTTTCTCAACATGAGTTGCCGAATCATTATTGGTTATATCCCTGGATTCTCCTATCTCTTTATGCTGCAGTGCAAAAGGGTGGAGCAAGCCGAATATATTCGTGCGCGTTGCTTCTTACATTTTCCCTTGCCAGCGGACATTGTGAATGCATGTTCTTTGCGATCAGCTTTGGCTCCATCTATGCCATATTGCCTGCTTCACTATCATTAGCCGAGATGCGTAGTTTGCTAATGCTCCGGTTCTGGCGGCTAACAATGCTTGGAACTCTAACCCTGGCATTGAGCGCGCCAATTATCTTGCCGTTCCTCGAATTTAGCTCTAACTGCTACGTATACAAATCCGACCAGCCGACGTCCTGGAACAACAATGTTTTGTTCTTTCTTGGTTCTTTGTCTCGACCTCTCTGCGGCATGAAAAGCCCCTTCTTGGGTCCGTTGCTCGGCGCACTTGCCGCGCCGATGGTTTTGAGCATGAGATCGACGTCTTTGCTTGCTCTTCTTGTGCTCATCTTTGTGACAAGACTGTTTCCCTTCGGCTTACTTTTGGAGCGGCATCCCCTCTGCGAGCTCTTGCCCTTGTATGCCATACCGCTCTTTGCTTTCATGGTCATCCTTCTCTCGGCAAAAACTCTTTCTCAGATCAACACTGATGCGGCATTGAAGCGGCGAACAATCATATCATTGGCTCTTGCAGCCTTGTGGTTGCTTTTGCCATATGAGATGCTGAAGAAAGCCTGGATTGCACTTTGTGGCAGTGCGGCCGGACTCTCAGCAGATCCGCCTTTCTATACATTGATATCACTCTCCAGCGTAGCGTTAGCGATCGCGGTTCTGCTCCGACGAAAACGCTCTGATTGGATCGTCATACTCAGCATCGCCTTAATTAACTCAGCTGGTTTAGTTCTTTCGGGATTGTCCTTGATTCCGGAGCAAAAGAAATTGATAACACCCATTGATTTCGCTATTCAGTTTTTGCAAACTCACGACGAGCGCGCTCTGTCTGTCGGTCCGGGTTTTCTTGAACCTAATCTATTGTCAGGTTTTGCTATTCGTGATTTCAATCTTTGCGAGCCCCAATTTCCGAGACGATATCTCGCGTATGCAGAAATGGCGGGGGCCCAGCGTCTTTTCAAGCTTAACTGGAGGTATTCTCCGCCTCTATCCGATTTGCTCAGTATTGCCAGTGTTCGTTATTTCTTGGTTTCAGCCAATGAAAGTGAAGTTTCACATGAACCCAAAGACAACGTCTCTTTGATCATGAAAACACCCAGGGTTAAGCTCTTCGAGAATAAGCTAAGTTTGCCGCAGGCCTACCTGGTTAGAAACACGATTTTTGTATCGAGCCTGGATGATGCAAAAGCTGCCCTGCGTACAAATTCTAAGCGTGTTCTCGAGGGCGAACTTGCTGTTATTGAGAAGAATCCCGCAATGAATAAGGCTCAAGAATTAGAGCGAAGAGCTGGCGAAGCAAAAATAGCCGGGACGAATGCGGCGACTTTAAGCAGTCAGCAATTAAAAATATATAGGCGTAATTGTAATAAGGTTGAAATAGCTACTGACTTAAACGAAGCCGGTTATCTCGTTTTCACCGATTCATACTACCCTGGGTGGAAAGCCGCGGTTGATGGCAAAGAAACTGAGATATTTCCGACCAACGTATTATTCCGAAGCATCAAGCTTCCTGCAGGAAAACACTCTGTTCTCTTTGAATATCGGCCTCAATCTTTCCTTTTGGGAACCATGCTTTTTGCCCTGGCAAGTTTAGGCATGATCTTGCATTTGCTCTGCAGGGCTTACTTGAAAAAACGGGTAAGGACTTCTTCGTAATCGACCAGGGAGGATTTATCAGCAAATTTTTGGGCTTCATGACAACTTTGTGCTTTAAGCTCTGCTAAAGCTATCGACGTTCTTTACTACATTTAAGAACTTGAATTTAGCACTCGGATTTTCCGGCTGCTCACCCGTGATAGTATGGGTTTGGGTCGTGGAGTTATACCTGCTTTCGGATTTGATTTCAACCCTTAACCAGCGGGGATACTATGCTGCCTAGAATTGTTGGTTCAAGCACAAGCTGTTAAAGCGATGACACAAGCGCAGAAATTTTCCCGAACATGCGGACGGAACTTGAAGGGCAGCCTTCAATGCCGCAGCAATGGCGATACTGAACTAAGCAGGTAAGCAGCAAGTTTAATTTTTTTTATGCTCAATTTAGAAACACTTGCCAGAACCGGAAGAAGGGAGGCAAAAACGGTTGTTGTGCCAAGAGCTGTTTCTGCCGTGCTCTGTTACCTGATTCTATGCATTGCAATGAGTTTTCCTCCCGCAATTTTGCAGAATGCGGATGATAACAAAAGTTTGCCGGCACGAAAGCATCGCCGGCTTCAATCTATCAAATCCCCGAAAATTGTTTTGATCGGAGGTTCGAATGTTGCTACTGGCATTGACAGCGCTGCAATCCAACAGGCTCTGGGCAGACCTGTCGCAAACATGGGATTTGGAGTCACTTTGGGCCTGAAGTATCAGCTGGAAGAGCTGAAAGATGACATAGGCGCTGGTGACTTATTAGTTGTTATGCCTGAATATGAGAATTTCAACTCAGCCCCAAAAGCTGAATGCAATGCCAGACTCAATGGTTGTTCTGACTTATTCAACATTGTCATTCTCTACCCAGAAGCTCTGAAGTGGGTTCTTGCTGTGTATTCCAGTTATCCTGCCGGGGCTTTCGATGGCTTTGACGATTTTTTTCGTTTTCTCCGTCTTCGTACTAAAGTCAAGGAAACTATGTTCACTGCTACTACAAGACTTTTGGATTCCAACTTCCATATCTCGATGCGCCGATTGTTTGAGCGATCTAAGGGGCATGGAATGTACACCTTTGAAAACCTCAAGACTGGAACCGGATTCAACATTTACGGTGATTTCGTAGGGCACCTCGGTTTATCGGCGCCTGGCATTGGATCTGCCGAGCCGATGAACTTCCCTTACATTTACTGTGAAGAAGCCAGTACTGCGTTATCCAGTTTTGCTGCCTTGGCGGAAAAGAAGAATGCTCATGTGCTTATTTTGCCTCCACCCGCACCAGTAGGTATTGGGAACATGTGGAAATTGGACGCCATTTATGAGCATTGGAAGAAGTTGAAGCCTGTTTCAGTAATTGCCGTACCCCAGCGATACACCTTCCAAAGACAATTGTTCTTTGATACTGTCTATCATTTGGGTGATGCGGGACGGAAACAACGCACTGCAATGATTATCGAGGATCTTTTGAAATATATACAGAACACTGAATTAAAATCCAACAAAAGCCCCGTCTCTGTCACTCAAAGCCGCCCGTTGAATTGACTCGATGATCTTTTCGGTGCTTATTATTTGAGATTCCGAACCTGAACTCGGCAATAATCCTCCAGGGCAGAATCCTCTTTCCGTGCTAAGGAATTATGAATTCTTTTACGCCTGGCTAATTGCCGTCCAAGATCCAAGAGAAGGCAAAAACATGATACCAGTAGCCCAAGAGTCATCAGTCGACAGCCCCAATCAAAGGATTGCGGCTTATAAACAAAACGAATCTGGTGCCTACCTGCGGTCGGCAAATAGACTGCTCGGAAAGCATAATTTGCAGGGTAAAGCGGTGCCGCTTTTCCATCGACTGTTGCCCGCCAGCCTGGATAGTACGTGTCTGTCAGCACCAGATATCCGGCGCTGCGGTTCTGCGCGAGAATCGTGACTGAATCGGAATCTCTCTCAGCGATTTGCACCAGTTCTTTCGTTGCGTTGCTGCCAAGCGGCGTTGAAACTTCGGCTAAGTTCGTGCCTTCGATTATCGCTTCTTTTGTGTAGTCCCGATTTTGATCTCGTAATAGTTCTAGAGATTGCTTCTCGTCAGAAGACTTGCGGATCTGGTGGACAATATACGCGGGGGGAAGAACCTTTCTGTTTTCATAAACCTGCAAATAATTCCCCGAATCTGCCACTCGCACAATGCGTCCGCTAGCAGCTTTAGCCGTAAGCTCATCGGTATCAATATTAGCCAGGACAATCTGCGGGCCATGGAGCTGACCATTGACGTATTGACCGACCTGCAACGTCACGCTGAACTTACCCTTATAGCTAACGGGCAAGGGCGCAGTTATTGGCAGCTCCCAGCTGTGATTGTCCTGCTTCTTGCCGAAATTCTCGAGCGGCTCCAGAATGAGCGGGCTGGGCCAGAGCCGCTTGCCTTGAGCATCGAGAAGCACAATGCGATAAATATTGTGGCGCGAAGCATGTTCGTGGACAGTAAGAACAATCCGACCTTTCAACTCGTGAGCCGCAGGGTAATATTCCAGAGAAGCTCTTAAAAAGCGTATTCCGGGCACGAGTTTTTGTGACGCGTAACTGGAATAGGTTTTCGCTTCGCCCAGCTCGGCTTTCTGTTCCAAAAGTGATTTTGAGTGTACCGGTAAGTTGCTTATTATATATTTGACGCTGGCAAGATCAAATAAATTGTTCAGCTCGCTTGGACTTTCGTAGATGTTGCAGTACTTACTGCGAATTCCTGCAAGCTCGATGAATTTTGCATAGCGTCGTGGGTGCAGCGGGGCTGTGCTGCGGAAATCTGAAGTGCCAAAAATGAGGTTGGTGTTCGGTTGAAAAATAAAGCAGCCGGTTGCAGTGCTACGGTATTCATTGTTCTTTTGTAGGTCTTTCAGCTTCGAAATTACGGGGTCTTGCTTATACCAGAACGCCTGAGCGTTAGGTATCACCGCAGAGCTAAACAGAGTTAAGGGTATGCTGTTTGCCGCCAGGAAAAATACTGACAAGACTGGACTCAGGCGCTTCAGCAAACTCATACGGGCAAAGGAAAACACCACGACCAGTGTCATCACCGCAAGTCCAAGCAAGCTGAAGCTTGAATCGATGCTTTGATTGGTATAGCCCCAATCTGTTTTGTCACTCCAGAATTCGGCAAACCAGGGGCTTTGCAGCACCCACAACGTGGCAATACTCAACATCATCAGCAGTCCGCACGCGGCCAAGGTTTTACGGGGTAGCTCGTTGTGGCGTTCGCTATCGGGAGAAACGAAGACATCGAGACCGAAGGCGCCGAAGATGGCGCACATCAGAATTGAGACATATATGCTGTACTCAGGCAAAAGAAAGCTGATTGGTTTTACCGCAAAAAAACCTTCAAGTGGCCCGGGTCTCGTGCTAAATAATAATGTTGCGATAAAGAGAACAACAAGCTCTTTGTTCTTGCGCCAGGCAAGGATCAATCCAGGCAGAAACAGCAAGGCAAGAACCGGACCAATGCAGGGGCTGGCTGAAAAGAGCGGCACGGATAAGTTAGAAAAGAACGTGAATATGTCGGTGAAATCGATCTGAGTGCTGCTGGCGCTGTCGAATTTGTAAGATACGCCGTTCAGGATAAATTCGCAAAATGGTATTACAAGCGGTGCGGCAAGCAGGAAGCTTAGCGCGCCGATGGCGCTCGTCCATAGAGCTGATTTAAGGCTTCTAACTCCAAGCGCCGTATCGTTATTCTCCGGCTTCGCCACAAGGCGAAGAAACGCCAGAACGAGTGCTGTGCCGGTTCCAATTACAAACGTTTCCGGATGCATATTGTATGCTCCAGCCGCCAGGACAAGAGCAAAAAGCGCGCTGCGGTGGAAGCTCATTTTTGACGTCGCCCAGATGGCGCAGGTCATCATCCAGGGATAGAAGCAGTAGTTATTGCAAAGCTCGGCGAAGAACAAGCAGCGAGGGCTAAGCGCGAAGGCGATTCCGGCTGCCAGAGATGAAATTCTTGAGATACCTAGAACTCGTGCAAGAGTATACGCGCCCAGGGCAGCCGTCAAAATCTTGAAGAGAATACCTAGAGTATTCAAAGTATTGTCGGCAACCGGGAAATAGCGGTGAAAGAATGAGAAGAGTAGTGTCTGGAAATCGCCGATTACCGGGCGCCCGCATCCAGAGTCTTGATTCCAGAGCGGGAAGCCGTTGCTGTTTTTAGACGCATAAACTTCATTGGGAGCGTGACAAATTGAAGCACTGGGGTCGCTGCTGATTTCGATATATCCATCCAAATCGCCGCGCTGAAGATAATCGATTTCTTTGATCAGACTGAGTTTCGACAGTGTGTGGCCGGGGCTTAATGCCGGTGCAAACGGTAAAGCTGTAATGATTATTAGAGAAATGACAGCTAGTAGTTCTGCCAAAACAAATTTTATCTTAGTTTTGCTGGCGGCTGAGTTCATGATTGGGCCCAAACCATCAGGTCGGTGACACGGTCATCGTTTGGACCGACGAATTGTAATTCAGCGGCTCTGTCATGAGTGTAATAAATGTATTCCGATGGAGGGCAGAACGATTTGGGTTTGTTCGCTTGGCTGCTCTGGACTGACTTGTGCGCGTCGATCTTGACCGCGTCGATTGCGGGCTTGGCGGAATCGACTACCGAGCCGATTACCGAACCGTCTGCGGGCTTTAGCGAATGGTCTTCAGCAGCTTCCAAACCAGCGGGCTTCTGCGATTTCATAAACGACAATGCGGCAAGATCCATCTCACTCGTGTCACCAAAACTGTTGCCAGATCACT
>Ga0182030_10023002_pt1 | contig 11560 bp, 7 predicted proteins | sample 812S3MmetaG_FD_121299 | JGI IMG/M metagenome (GOLD analysis project Ga0182030, IMG submission 121299) | Permafrost microbial communities from Stordalen Mire, Sweden - 812S3M metaG (Illumina Assembly) | ecosystem: Environmental > Terrestrial > Soil > Wetlands > Permafrost | place: Sweden... | reverse complement strand
CCCGCGTTGACGATGCCCATGTCGAGTCCGGCGTGGATCGCGTGGTAGAGGAAAACGGCGTGCATCGCTTCGCGCACCGGATTGTTGCCGCGGAACGAAAAGGAGATGTTGCTGATGCCGCCCGAGACGCGCGCGCCGGGGAGGTTCGCCTTGATCCAGCGCGTGGCCTCGATGAAATCGACCGCGTAGTTGTTGTGCTCCTCGATGCCCGTGGCGACGGTGAGGACGTTGGGATCGAAGATGATGTCCTCGGCGGGGAAGCCGATTTCCTTCGTCAGGATGTTGTAGGCGCGGGTGCAGATTTCGATCCGGCGCGCGAGGGAATCGGCCTGCCCTTTTTCGTCGAAGGCCATGATGACGGCGGCGGCGCCGTAGCGGCGGACGAGCCTGGCCCGTTCGCGAAAGGCGGCTTCGCCTTCCTTCAGGCTGAGCGAATTGACGATGGGCTTGCCGGGAATGCAGCGCAGCCCGGCTTCGATCACGCTCCACTTCGAGCTGTCGACCATGATCGGCACGCGTGCGATTTCGAGTTCGGCGGCGATGAGGTTGAGGAAGCGGGTCATCGCCTTTTCGCCGTCGAGCATCCCTTCGTCGAAGTTGACGTCGATGATGGCGGCGCCGCCCTCGACCTGCTGGCGCGCGACGGCGAGGCCCTCGTCGAATTTTCCTTCGAGGATGAGCCTGGCGAACCTGGGCGAGCCGGTGACGTTGGTCCGTTCGCCGATGAGGGTGAACGGGATTTCGGGACGGAGGGTCAGCGGTTCCAGGCCGGCGTATTGAGAAAGGTAGCCGTCGCGCGCCGCGCGACGGTCCGGCGCAGGGCCTGCGCCGGCTACCTTACGAGGCGCGACGTCCTTGAGCGCCTCCGCGATGCAGCGGATGTGCTCGGGCGTGTTGCCGCAGCAGCCGCCGGCGATGTTGAGCCAGCCCTGCTCGGCGAAGCCGCGCATGAGCCGACCCATGTCCTCGGGCAGGAGCGGGAAGCCGGTGGGCGAGAGCGGATCGGGCAGGCCCGCGTTCGGATAGCAACTGAAATAGCAGGTGGCGATGCGCGAGAATTCCTCGACGTAGGGACGCATCTGGTCCGGCCCGAGCGCGCAATTGATGCCGACGCTGAGCGGCCTGGCGTGCGCGACGGAAATCCAGAAGGCTTCCAGGGTTTGCGCGTTGAGCGTGCGGCCCGAGTCGAAGATGGTGACGGAAATCTGGACCGGGACGCGGCGGCCGATCCGCTCGAAGGCCTCCTCGATGGCGAAGAGCGCGGCTTTGGCGTTGAGCGTGTCGAAGATGGTCTCGACCAGCAGGGTGTCGCAGCCGCCTTCGATCAGGCCGAGCGCCTGCTGGCGGTAGGCGTCGACGAGTTGGACGTAGGTGACGCCGCGCGCGCCGGGGTCGTTGGCGTCGCGCGAAATCGAGGCGGAGCGGTTGGTCGGGCCCATCGATCCGGCGACGAAGCATGGGCGTCCCGGATTCGCGGCGACGAATTCATCGCGGACGCGGCAGGCGAGCCGCGCGGCCTCAACGTTGAGTTCCGTGACGATGGATTCGAGGTCGTAGTCGGCCTGGGAAATGGTCTGGGCGTTGAACGTGTCGGTCTCGATGATGTCGGCCCCGGCTTCGAGGAAGAGGCGGTGGACGGAGGCGATCACGTCGGGTCGCGTGAGGACGAGGAGGTCGCCGTTGCCCTTGAGGTCCTTGGGATGATTTGCAAAGCGCTTGCCGCGGAAATCGGCTTCCGTGAGCTTGAACTGCTGGAGGGTGGTGCCCATGGCCCCGTCGATGATGACGATGCGCTTTTGCAGAAGCGCTTCGAGGGGATGGAGGGCGGGGGAAGACATTGTTTTAACATATCAACGCATCTGGATGCGTCAATGGATTAATGTGCGGATGCGCGCATGAGGGCGTTCCCGGTGTTGGGTTGTGCTCGAATTTCCGCGCGAGGCAAGGTATCCTTGGGCATGAATCGCTCCGTTGGCCGCGTTGTCCTGGGAATTCTGTTGGTTTTGGTTCTCATCGCGGGGGCCGGCGGCGCTTTTATTTGGTGGAAGATGTCCGGGCTGAAAGAAGCGCTCGTGGGCGATCTCGAAAAAGCCCTGGGAGCCCGGGTGCAGGTTGCCTCGCTCGACCTCGATGTCTGGAAGGGCGAGCTTCACGCCGCCGGGATTTCCCTCGTCAACGAACGGGCTTCCGCGCCCTGGGACAAAGGTGACATCAGCCAGGCCACCGTGCGATTTCATCCGGGCGATGTCTTCGCCCCGACCCTGCCGGTGAGCGTCGAAGTTTCCTCCTGGAACGTGGTCCTGCGTTCCCGCGCCGGGGCGGCGGAAGCGCCTTCCACCGCCGCCGCTCCGGAATCGATCCCCGCGCCATCGAGGGGCCGCATTCAAGTGACCCGGATTTCGGCGCAGGAAGGCACGGCGGAGATTGATTTTTCCGGCGACAGGAAAGTCGTGATTCATGGCGTGGCCTTTGAGTCGGCCAACAACGGCGCGGGCGTGTGGACCACCCAGCTCCAGGCGGCCTCCATCGCGGCGGGATCGCTGGCGGCGGGCGCGAGTTCCGTCCAAATCCGAGGGGAACAGGACAAGATCACCTTTTCCGATCTGCGGATGCAATGCGATCCGGGAGTCGTCACCGGGGACGGGGAAGTGGCGCTCAGCGGAGAGCATGAGGCGCGGGTTGCCCTCAAGGCGGTCGATGTGCCGGTTACGATGCTCGTCGCCGTCGAATGGCAGATGAAGCTTTCCGGCGTGGCCGGCGGCGATCTCCATTATGAAGGCAATGATCAGGGCGGCAGCGCCTCAGGCCGGCTCGCCGTGAGCCACGGAAAATTCAACGTCCTGCCCTGGCTGGGCAAAGTCACCGCACTGGTCGGTCTCCAGGACATTTCCGATGTGGAGGTCGACAAGGCGACGGCCGATTTTGAATGGAAGGACCGCGCGCTCCATTTGACCAACCTGGATGTTCGCAAGAACGATGTCGCCCGGATCGCCGGAAAGATCGACGTCGATGCCCAAGGCCAGGTCGACGGCAAGCTCAAGCTGGGGTTGCCTTCCTTCGTCACGGTCAAGTGGCCGCAGTTGCAGGAAAAAGTCTTCCCCGTTCAACTGGAAGATTACAACTGGGCCGACGTGCATCTGACGGGAACGCCGGACCATCTCCAGGAGGACCTCACGCCCCGCCTGCTCGCCGCCGGCCTGGGACAGGGAACCGATCTTATGAATCAAGCCACGCAAAAGGCGACGGATCTTTTCAACAGCCTCATGGGCAAATGAGATCGGCACTTGGAGGGTCGGACTCCGTCCCGCCCCATTCTTGTCCGTCCGTCACCCGGAGTGCGATGGCTACCAATCAGGGTCGGGACGGAGTCCGACCCTCCAGAGTGTGTCGCGGCGACGGCTACATTAAATCCGCGCAACTAATTCTGCATTCAGTTGTTTATCTTGTAGAAGCAAAGTATGTTTCTTAAACTGGAATAAGAGTGCCCGCAGCAAACCCCAATCTTGAAGACGAAGGCGAAAGCCCGCGTGTGATCTCTCCTTTCGCACGGACAACCTCCACGGTGCAGGCGACGGGCGGGAAAGGCGCAGGCTCCTGGGCGTTGTGGCTCGTGTCCAGCCTGTTGGTTTTGGTGATCATCGGGATCGCGGGATACTTTACCTACAAGTACCTGGGCGATCCTTATCGGACTCTGGAACCCTTCCCGATGGACAAGTACCTGGCCGACTACCACTCGATGACGGGCGCCAAGTTCAAAGCCGACCTGAAAGTCTCCGCCGATCTGGGATGGAAGGCGGAAACGGGTCGGCTCATGGTTTTCACCGTCCAGAACGATAACCGGCTTCTCGTGGTGCTCATTCCCCCGAAGTTAGGCGGCATTTATTTCACCAAGGGACAAAACTACCAGGCGTCGCTGGAGGTGGGAGAAGGAGGGCTCGTTTATGCTGATTCATGTGAAAAAGAATAGTTGCCTGGTCTTCGCACTTTCCCTGACGTGGCACTTGGGCTTTGCCCAGGCTGCGCCGCCCGCCGCGCCTGCGCCTGCCCCCGCGCCTGCCGCGCCTGCCGCGCCTGCCGCATCGAACAACGCCACGGAAATCGACAGCAGCACCTCCCAGGCCCTCGAATATCTCTTCAAGGAGAAGCCCGGTGAAGGCACAACCGCCAAGGCGGGAGCGGAAGTCGCCAGCGCGCTCGCGGACAAGATCAAGGCGGTCGACGTCCTCAAAACGCCGGGGCTGGACAATCCGGAAGTGCGCGCCCGTTTTGAAACCTACCTGAGCCTGAAGGAAGTCCCCCAGGACCGGATCAAGGAATATTTCGGGAAGATGAAACAGGTTTCCGACATGTTGAAGGCGAACGATACGTTCGGCGCCTGGAAGATTCTCTATTCCCTGGGCGAATATCAGGACCTCGACGCGGGGATCAGCCGCGAACTGGCCGCTCGAGTCGAAACCTTCTGGAACACCGGCCGCACCAAGAACAGCCTCGAAATCGCCAACAATAAATACCGCAGCGACGCCGAGACCGCGACTCATAACGCCGATTTGGACGCCCAGGACCTCAAATACCAGGAAGACCAGGAGTTGCAAAAAGCCAAGAAAGGCAGTTCGGGCGGCGGCACCGATGCCAGCGCTTCCAATACGACGAATTCCCCGCTTATGAGCCCGAACGCCGACCCGGTCGCCGCCGAGGCCGCCCTGATGCCCACGATGGGCAGCGCCTTGCAAAACAAGCTGGAGATGACGGGTGAATACCTCAACCTCCTCGAAGCCCGGGCCAAGATCAAACTCAACGAAATCAAAGCAAACAAGATGAGCGACCAGGACCGGATGGACTTCGCCGATTACATCCGCACGCTCTACAAGAGCCATCGTTATTATCATGTCCTTATCGCCGCCGATTTTTACCGGGCGCTTTTCAATGAGGGCGATTACCCAGAAGATCTCAGCAACCAGGCTGTGGCCGGGGCGGCGGGCAATGCCCGCACCGCGGCCGAGTCGGCCCATGTCGCGATCAAGTCGCTCGGGATCAATGCCAGCGGCCCGGCCAGCGCGCTCAATCAATTTGGAGGCGTGGTGGGAGGCGACACCCTGGGCGCGCAAGCCGAACAGCCCCTGAACATCGCGGACGAAGTGACTTCCGCCCTGGAAATCAACAACCGGGTGAGCCAGGCCATCGAGGTCTTCAGATACAAGGCCGACAAGGGGCAGATCGCCTCCGCCGCCGAGCAGTTGCAGGAAGCTTTCGTCGGCAATGAATTCCACCCGGCGTTGCAGGGGCTGCCGCGGGACGAAAAGGAAAAGGTCGGGGATTTTCTGGCGAAGCTCGACGTGCTTAAAAATCAACTCGAAGTGCGCGCCTTCGAGCAGGTGGACGGGGAAATTGCCGACATCAAAAAGGTGGCCGCCGATTTCGACTCCACCAAACCGATGGCCCTGGTCAACGACATCAAGCTCGAAAGCCGCCTGCAACTGGGCAAGGCCCGGCTGCTGGCCCAGGGAGGCCAACTGAACGACGCCATGCTGGCATTTCAAACGGCGGCGGAGCTATGGCCCGGAAATCCCGACCTGACCACTTCGTCCAACCTCTTCTTCAAATCGGAAGACAATCAGAACCAGGCGACGGGCGACTTCGACCGGCTGGTCCAGGCCCAAAACTATCGCGGAATTTTCGACCGGCAGCTCGAATTCGCCCTGGCGGTCAAGGGCGATGCCACCCGCGAGCAGCAACTCAAGGATGCGCTGATGAAAGTCCAAAAAGCCAAAATCGCCGAGGAAAAGGCCAATATGCTGGTGATGAACGGGGACCTCGACGGCGCCTGGGAAACCATCGAGATGGCGGCGAAAGACTGGCCGGATGACACGAAGCTGAACAAGCTTCTGGCCGACCTTTCCGGGCGCAGCGCCGATTTTGTCAGCGCCCTCAACAAGGCCCGTGACGCCGAAGCCAAAAAGGAACTCGGTTACAGCCTCACCTGGTACGTCACCGCCCAGGGCTGCTACCCCGCAAGCGTCATCGCCAACGAGGGCATCGACCGCGTCAGCAAGCTGATTCTTTCACCGCAGTCCTCCGCGCCTGCCGCGGAAACGAACTAAAAAACAACGCGCATCAGTAAATGCGCATGCCGGCAGCCCCAACGGGGCTGCGCCAACCCCAACCCAGGGCATCGCCCTGGGAAAAAGCATTTACCTGAAACAAGCCCTGAAAGGGCGGCCTAAATTGAGGTAAGGAGTTAAGCCGCCCCTTCAGGGCTTGGCTCGGGCCGGACATTACCTGGGGCGTTGCCCCAGGCTGCCGTTAGGTCGCCCCGTTGGGGCTAAGATGCGCATTTGCTTAGGACACCATGTTTCGGATAGCCTTCCGGCAGCCATGGATACGACTGCCAAAATGGATGCGGCTGTTTTCGTCGAAAACATCTCGGTGATGGTGGGAAAAGGCGACGATCACAAGGTCCTCCTGCGCAATATTTCCCTCGCCGTACCGGAGGGATCGTTCCTCACCATCATCGGCGCGTCCGGATGCGGCAAGAGCACACTCCTGAAAGCCCTGGCCGGGATTCAACCGGTATCGGCGGGCAGCATCCGCCTCGCGGGTCATCCGGTGGAAACGCTCCGGCAGCAACTGCCCCTGGCCGTCGGCTTTCTCCCCCAGTTCGGCGCGTTCCACGGCGATCTGACGGTCGCGGAAATCCTCGATTTCGCCGTGGCGCTGCGCCTGCCCTCCTCCGTGCCCAAGGCGACCCGCGACCAGTGGAGCGAGCACGTCATCGACCTGGCCCGCATCCGCCCCTTCCTCCATCAAAAATACCGGACGCTTTCGGGCGGACAGATGCGGCGCATCGCCCTGGCGGAGGAGCTCATCGGCGATCCCGCCTTTCTCTTTCTCGACGAACTGACGAGCGGCCTCGACCCCTATTCCGAACATGAGCTGATGGTCTGGCTCAAGGACCTCGCGCACGGCTCGAACAAGACCGTCGTTCTCGTCACCCACGCGGTGACCAACCTGCGCCTGTGCGATTCCGTCGTCTTGCTGCACGAAGGCCGGCTCTGCTTTCAAGGCCCGTACGACGAGCTTTTGCGCACGCACGGAACCGAATCGATCGAGGCGATTTATGGCGGCTATCAACACGCTTCGGCCACCGGAGACTTCGTCGGCTTCGATGAAGACCGCTCCGGGGAACTGCCGCCCCCTCCCGAACCCCATTCGCTCAATACAGCCCCGCCGCCGGGCAGCCTGAGCCAGCTTTTCACCCTGGTGCGACGCCAGAATATCCTGCTCTGGCGCGACAAGGCCCAGATGTGGCTGCACTTCGGGCTGCTCCTGACCTTTCCAGGCCTGGTGGCCATCTTCGCGACCAACGGATTGCCGCAAGTGCGGAGCATGAGCCTGAGCATCGAGACCAACATCGTCAAATCCCTGGCGGACACCCTCGCCTACATGCAGGAATCCTTCTCGGCCGCGGCGCTCGTTTCCGGACTGGCCATGTTCCAGGTCATCCTTCTCGCCCTCATGGGGGCGAACAACGGCGCCCGTGAAATCGCCAAGGAACGGGACGTCCTCGAAAAGGAATTGCGCGCCGGGCTGTCGCCCTGGGCCTACGTCACGACCAAGGCGCTGCTGGTCGTGAGCCTCAGTCTGGCCCAGGCCTTTTGGATGACCTGGTTTGTCAAGACGGTCTGCGGATTCAAGGGAGACTTCGCAAGCCAGTTTGAAATCCTCTTCGCCATCACCCTCGCCATGAGCGTCACCTGCCTCGCCATTTCCTCCGCCTCCAAGTCGCCGGAACGGGCCTCGCTCCTGGCCATTTACCTGGTCGGGCTGCAATTGCCGCTTTCAGGCGCGGTCCTGGCCCTGCCCGACATCGTGAGCACCCTTTGCCGTCCGTTCATCGCCGCTTACTGGGGCTGGAGCGGCTACCTGAAAACCCTCTCGGCCTATCCCCTTTACGACATCGTCCGGCAATCAACCAACACCCACATCGCCGACTTCAACCAGTGCCTGCTCGTCCTATCCCTGCACGCGGTCGTCTGCGCCGTCATCGCGTGGATTTTTGTGGCGCGGAGCTTCAACCGGCGATAAGGACGGATGGAAGATCATGGCCGACATCGCCCAGCGCTTTTCCCAGAATCCGATCCTCGTCCCGGCGCAGGTGGGTCCCAGCCGGCCCGGCTCCAAAATCGAGTGCCTGCTTAACCCCGGCGTTTTCCGATGGGAAGGCCGCACGCACCTGCTCGTTCGCGTGGCGGAACGCCCGGAGCCGCAACCCGGCCGGGTCCGCGTGCCGATCATGGAGGAGGGCAAACTCAAGATCCTCGACTGGGCCTCGGACGATCCCGCGCTTAACACCAGCGACCCCCGCGGATACGATTATAAAGGCGAGGGCTATCTCTCCACGCTCTCCCATCTGCGCCTCTTCGCCAGCGACGACGGCATCGCCTTTTCGCCCGCTGAACAGCCCCCGCTCTGCGGGGAAGGCATTCTGGAAACCTTCGGCATCGAAGACTGCCGCGTGACCACCTTCGAGGACGGCCGGTTTTTCCTGACCTACACCGCCGTCTCCTCCTGGGGTTATGGCGTCGGGTTGCGGGAAACGTCGGACTGGCAAACGGTCACGCACCACGGACTGATCCTCCCGCCCTCGAACAAGGACGCCGCCATCTTCGAGCGCAAGATCGGCGGACGCTACGTTTGCCTGCACCGGCCCTCGGGCGTGATTGTCGGCGGACATTATATCTGGATGGCCTTCTCCAACGACCTCAAGCACTGGGGCGGCCACCGCCCCGTGGCGCGGACGCGTCCCGGCATGTGGGACGGCGCCCGCATCGGCGCCGGCGCCGCCCCGATTTATACCGAGCGGGGCTGGCTCGAAATCTACCACGGCGCCGATCAAAATTCCCGGTACTGCCTAGGCGCGCTGCTCCTCGATTTACACGAGCCCTGGAAAGTGCTGGCGCGCTCCGCCGAACCGATCATGGAACCCCTCGCGGAGTACGAGCGGAAGGGGTTTTTCGGCCACGTCGTCTTCACCAACGGCCATCTCGTCGACGGGGACGAGATCACCCTCTACTACGGCGCGTCCGACAGCGTGATCTGCGGGGCGAAACTCTCCCTCGGAAAAATCCTGGAATCCCTCGGTTAAAAGCAGGGGAATCGGAGTGACAGGATTTGAACCTGCGACCTCCTGGTCCCAAACCAGGCGCTCTACCAAGCTAAGCTACACTCCGTTGATGCTTACCATGAAGCACAACCGATTATAAAAACCAGCGCCTACTATGGGCCGATCAAGTCGGGCGGCAAGCAAATCCGCCCGCTACGGGATTACCGCGCGCGTTTGCGGGCGGAGATGATCTCCGTGTTCATCCCGGCAAAGTGGAGTCCGCCCCGGTAGCGGCCGTGCTCCATCTTGACGCACTTGTCGACGATGACGGTCAGTCCCGCGGCCATGGCGCGCTCGGCGGCGGGGAGATTGATGATGCGCAACTGCATCCAGATGGCGGGCGAATCGACGCCCTTCCGCTTGCGCGCGACGGCCTGGTTGACGATCTCGTCCACGTCCTGCGGCGGGCGGAAAATGTCGATGATGTCGACCGGGAAGGGGATGCTGGCGATGTCGGGATAAACCTTTTCCCCGAGGATCGTGTCGGCCTTCGGGTTCACCGGCACGATGCGGTAGCCTTCGTCCTTGAGATAGCCGGCCACGAAGTAACTCGCCTTTTGCCGGTCGCTGGAAAGGCCGACGATCGCGATCGTCTTCGACGCGTCGAGCAGGTGATTGATTTGCGCCACGTCTTGATAACGGGCGCGCTGTTCGGGTGTCAGGCTCGTGTTGAGCGTGACAGCGCATGAAACGCCTGGTCCAGATCCCATATCAAATCCTCCACGTTTTCCAGCCCGACGGAAAGCCGGATCATTTCCGGCCCGACCCCGCAGGCGGCCAATTCCTCTTCCGTCAACTGCTGGTGAGTGGTCGAAGCCGGGTGGATGACCAGGCTGCGCACGTCGCCCACGTTGGCCAGATGCGAGAAAAGCTGGAGCGCCTCGATGAACCGCTTGCCGTCCTCGCGGACCTGCGCGCCTTCGCCCTTCAGTCCGAAGGAGAAAACCGCGCCGGGACCCTTGGGCAGATATTTTTGCGCCAGCGCGTGATCGGGATGGCTCGGCAGGCCGGCATAGGCGACCCAGGCGACATGGTCGTTCTGCTCAAGATACTCCGCGATTTTCTGCGCATTGCCGACGTGGCGGTCCATTCGCAGCGAAAGCGTTTCGAGGCCCTGGATGAGCAGGAAGGAATTCATCGGCGAGACGCACGCGCCGACATCGCGGACGGTCTCCGTGCGCGCCTTCATCAGGAAGCCGTAATGGCCGAACGTGTCGAAAAAACGCAGGTTGTGATACGACGGCGAGGGGGCCGCGATGGTCGGGAAGCGGCTGAAATCGAAATTGCCCGAATCGAGGATGACGCCGGCGATGGCGTTGCCGTGGCCGCCGATGAATTTCGTCGCCGAATAGAGGACAATCGTCGCGCCGTGCTCGATGGGACGGCAGAGGTAGGGCGTGGCGAAGGTGTTGTCGATGATCAGCGGGATTTTGTGCGCGTTGGCCAGGGCGGCGAGCTTTTCCTGGTCGAGGATTGAGCCGCGCGGGTTGCCGATCGTCTCGCCGTAAAGCGCGCGGGTCTTTTTCGTGATCGCACGCTCCCACGCCGCATCGTCGTGCGGATCGACCAGCGTGACCTTGATCGAGAGCTTGAGCAAAGTCTGTTTGAGTTGCGTGACGGTGCCTCCGTAGAGATGGGACGAGGCGACCACCTCGTCGCCGGGCGAGAGGAGCGTCATGAACGCGACGAATTGCGCCGCCATGCCGCTGGAAACGGCGAGCGCGCCGGTTGCCCCTTCGAGCGAGGCCATCCGCTCCTCGAACACGGCGGTGGTCGGGTTGCTGATGCGCGTGTAGATGTTGCCGTATTGCTTCAACTCGAAAAGCTGCGCGGCCTGATCGACGCTGTCGAAAACGTAGGAGGTCGTCTGGTAGATGGGCACCGCGCGCGCGCCCGTGATGGCATCGGGGACATGCCCGGCATGGACCATCCGGGTCTCGAAACCGAATTTGCGGGGCGCGGGACGATTCGTCATCGGGACACTTTATCCGAAGCCGCCTTTCATCCCAGCAAAAAGGCGCAACCCTGGAGGGTCGACGCCAGACGCGTCTGCCGTCCCGACCCCACTCGCGCGAAGCGCGACGGTGCCTTTTTTCCTCGTTCCCAAGTTGCACTTGGGAACGCCTATTGCCCTTCGCGAAACTTCGTTTCGCGCTAGCTTGGGTCAGGCCGGAGGCTGACCCTCCATAACAAGAAAGCCTTTGCGTTCGGCGACGAGAGGCGTATGTTAGCAATTCTACGGGGGCGCATTGGCTTCGACTGGAGCATGGCGGTGCCCGCCGCAAGTCGAGGATGGGGTAGGTCTTCCTCGTTAAACAGCCAGCCCAAAAATAAAGAACAACAATACGTTGGCTCTCGCCGCCTAATTAAAGGCGCGACGTTGTCGCCCTGACCTCCACT
>Ga0182030_10023001_pt1 | contig 11561 bp, 2 predicted proteins | sample 812S3MmetaG_FD_121299 | JGI IMG/M metagenome (GOLD analysis project Ga0182030, IMG submission 121299) | Permafrost microbial communities from Stordalen Mire, Sweden - 812S3M metaG (Illumina Assembly) | ecosystem: Environmental > Terrestrial > Soil > Wetlands > Permafrost | place: Sweden... | reverse complement strand
TACTGACAAATCTTATTTTTAATTTTATTATTATAATTCTTTTCATCTTTTATTTTTATTTATTAGTAGAAAATACTATTAACTGTTTAATCTAAATTATTTACTAGATTATTTTTATTTTGAGAAAATAATAGTCCTTTTACAATTATATTTTTTATCCATACTATAAAAATCTATATTACTATATTAATATTTTTAGAAAAGTTATAAAACTTAGTACAAAGTTTGTGATTTTAAGAGCTTTTAATTTTAGAATAAGTGAACTTAGCATCAAAATTGTATTTTATTATAACTAGTAAATACTTAATATCCTTAGAAAATAAACTTTTGTAGTAATATTTTGATTTATTTAGAATTCTAAAAAAAATTGCTAAGACTTTGAATAGTTATAGTTAAGTTTAAGAAGTAATACTTTTCTAAATAGCTATCTTAAATAATGATTTTGGGTTTATAGTATTACTTTTTTAATCCTTTCTCTTTAGTATACTCTTTTTGTTTTCTAAGTTAAAGGTCTTAGAAAATATTAATATTCTAGGGCTAATATTAAACTTTGATTTTTTATTTGCTAATTCTTTGATTATTTTATTTAAGGATAATAGTAATAATAATATAGTAAATAATATTGTATTTAATATTAGGCTTTATTTTTAGAGCAATATAGGTAAGCCACTGCTTATAGTATACTTAAGAGGACTTTGATTAGTATTTAATAGTAGTAAGAATTTATTAGTAGTAGATAGGTCTATAGCCTTTTCTTAATTTATAAATAAGATTTTACTAGATGATTATAGCTTAGAAGATGTACTTTATAATAGTAGTATTTTGAAATTTATACCAAATTCAGAAGTCTTCTGAGGAGCTGTGGATATAGGTAAGTTTTTATTCTTTTTCAAATCCGCGAATGAGAATCTACTAGAAGATTGTGGCTTAGAAAATATATCCTATGATTGTGGCGTTTTGGGATTTGTGCCAAATTTAGAAGGCTTATAAGGAACTATAGATGTAGATAAGAGTAAATTTCAATTCTTTGTTTATTTAAATTCTTCAAAATATGATTATAATTTGGAATACTTGTGAGTATTTGCAGATATAAATGGAAATACCCTTTTCTTTGCTAATAAAAATAATCTAAAATTAGTATTTAAAGTTTTTTTAATATCTTTTTTATTAAAGTTAATAAAATTAATATTTATTATATTAAAGTCTTACTTTAATAAATCTATATTTTATGACACTTTTTTTTCAATAGAGAAAATGAGAGGTATTATGAATAGTACTATTTTTGTAGTAAATATAACTAAGAATAAGAAACTAAGTTATACTCTAGCCCTATTTATAGAATAGTAGGCAAAGATTTTTAAATACTTATTCATATTTGTTTAGAGATTTAAAAAACATTTCCAACCTTGTTAATCCAAAATTAGATCCCACTTTCAAAGAAAATATGAGTAGCAAATATATGAGCGGAATGCAAAATCCCTGAATGTAATATAGCAATTCTTGCTAACTAGAAATCAAGTTCTCAAGTTTGGGGGCAAGAAATGCGGGGTTGTTCACAATCGGGATTTTGTTTTTTGATTTCGCCTTAAATACATTTTCTTATAGAGCAGTACTTGAATTATGATTAAGTACTGAAGTACTCTCTGCTTAGAAATTATTTTATATAGAGATATAATCAGTACTTATATCTAATCTTCTCTTATATTTTAATTATTATCTATTTTTGTATCTATTACTAATTATATTTAAATAAGTATATTATAATATATTAATAATATATTATAACTATTACTAGACTATAATAGTAAGATTACAAAATATTTTGATCCAGAATAGAAATACTCTTAATATCTTTTTTGTTTTATATTATATTTATATAAACTTTCTAAGTATATATAATCCTATTATAGTTAAATATTCTAAATATATTAATTTAAAAAAATACTTTGATAGTACAAGATATTTGATCTATAAATTTAAATACTCCCCAAACTTAGCTACAAAACAGAAATTCTTGATTATAGTATTTAAACTAAAATAAATAACTAAGATTTAGAATATTAAAGAGATTTTTAATCTTATATTTTGAATTAGTTTAAATATTATTATTTTACTATCTATTTACTATTATAACTCTTTTTTATATAATTAAAAATTAAGTAATTACAAGACTAGTATAATACTATTTTCATTAGCACTAGCTAAAGCTTCTATGCTTTTTGTATTATTTAAGATTAAATTACTATATTATAATTGTATATAATCTGAGACAATATTAGTATACTATAATTATTTTTTGAACTTTTTAAAAGATGTATTTTTATCTTATTTATCTAAGAATAATATTATAGATAATTAAGAATTAGAAAATGCTTATAAATAAGATAGTAGCTTTTAAATATATATAAGATGTAAACTAATAATATTAATAAATCAGAAAAAGGTTGTTTGACTTTATAAAAAGTGGGAGTTTAAAATAATATATGTATAGGTTAAGAATATAAAAAGTACTACTAACTGGACTAGTGAGATATATAGAAGCTTATTATATTTTCTTTGGGAAAAGGATTAAAATGAGGGATATTCTCTAATATTTACATATATATCTTACAATTAAAGTAGTAATATTTTTACAAAAGCCCAACCTGAACTAGTGATTGTAAATACAAAAAAAACTAAAAAGACTTATAATAAAAAAATAATAAAAATAATTAAATTGAAAATATAAAATGTTTCTAATTAGAAAAAGAAAAAATTTCTATCTAATCAATTCTTTTCTTTTATAGTTATACTATTAATACAAATGTTTCCAAAGATTTAATGATTTTTTCATAACTTTTCCTTTAGTATATTTTAGTAGTTAATCTAAAAGATTTTACTAATCAACACTTTCTATTAAGATAGGCTTATTTAAAAGAATAGATTATATATTAAGAATTTTAAGTTTATTATAAGTTTAACCAAAACAATTCTTATAACTATTAAAGTTTTTTTAATACAAATAACTAAGAACTCTTTATTATAATAGAAAAGTAGTTTTTAAGCATACTAAAAGTTAAGATACAAATCTATATCTAAGATCTTAGAATTAGTGTGTAATTACTAATCCCCCTTGATTTTTTTTAAGATATTAGATTATCTTAATTAAATACTATATATTATTCTCTTATTTAGTCTTAAGTTATTTAATATATTTAGGATTCTTATATAGTTTTTTGAATTGTTTATAAGTATTTTAATATTAATTCTTTTTTCTAAAGTCTATCTTTAGAACAAAATTAAATAACTTAATATAATCAAGATTACAAAACAACAATACAAAATCTTATTCCTTCTTTTTTTTTATATAATTAAAGTCTTTTACACTAAATAAAATATATTTTCTATATTTTATAACCAGCTCTTCCAGATTATAATCTCTGACGAACTTATTCAAATACTTATAGTTTTAATATACTATTAATTCTGATATAGTTTAAAAATATTTAATTTACTAAAAAAGTTTTTTTAACTTAGTAAATTATAATACATTACAAAAAGTATATACAAAAATACTATATTATCAAGATAGATCTTTTAAATATACTTTAAAATTAATAGGTAGAAGGTCTATAGCTTATTAATACACAGTATCTATTAAAAAAGTTCTAAAAAGGATGGACCAATATTATTTTTTATATAAGAATTTATATATTTAATATATATTTTCTATAGATCCCAAATACTGTAGTTCTTTCCTAAACTCAGTATTTTCGAAAGGCAATTCTGCTTCTGTAAAAGTATTTACAGAAGAAAAAGTAAAAGAAGAAGAAGAATCTATCAAACAAAGAAAATTAGATTAACAAAAAAGCTTCCCAAATTCTGCAAATAAATTTCGAAAAGCTTCAAAAACTATATTTAAAAAAGTACTATCAAAAAGAAATAAAGTCTATAAGATAAAAGATAGCTAAGATTTTGAGTTTTCTAAGTTTAATAAGCCAAATTAAATAAATAAAAAAAGTGAAGAAGAATGCCTTACTGTAGAAAGTAGCTAGGCAGCACCACAATAGCAAGGCATTATTAGTATCAACCAAAGGATTTGTCTCGCGATGATTTATTCATTTCAACCTCTAACCACTAAATTGTTTTAAAGATTATATATATTTAAAAGACTGTATTAATATCTATAAAAGCTCTTCTTTAAATTTTACTATTTTGAAAACTAAATTTGAAAAAGTTGTTTACTATGAAAATACAGAATTTAGTATACTTACTTAGAATAGGAAAAGACACATATACAAAATTTGTTTTTAGATTCCAAGAAATACTCTTGATAAAACAACAAGTACTCTATTCCTCAAGAAGTCCTAGTATTACTTCATAAGAATATCGTCCCGTCATTTCAATCGGTAGAGCATCAGACTCTTACTCCTATCATGTTCAGTGATATTCAATGTGTAAAGACATCTGAAGATTGCGGGTTCGACCCCCGCGTTGGGCTCAATCCCCAATGCAGAAGCATAGCTTCTATTGCAATCATCTTTTTGTATTTTTATTTATTTATATTTTCTATCGATACTGTTGTTCTTGAGGTTCTACACTTCAATTCAATTGTTTTCTTTTGTGTGGTCTCGCTGTTTTTAGCGAAAAATGACAGCCTGAAAATCTTGAACTAAATTTCTTAGCCACACACTTTAAGACTACATTTTATCGTATTTTTCTAATCAACAAATTCTCGTTTTCAAAATATACTTTAATAAATGTTCTCAAGTACTTTTCAATCACAAAAAAAACCCCTTTTCCTTTTTATACTGAATTTTCTAAACTTTTATTTTGCTTTATCTACAAACAAGAGAAATGGCAATATGGCATTGCCCCAGATTACTCTCCTCGTATCTGTATGAAAGTTACAGAGTTGGACCCCAGGCAGGCGGTGAACATAGGATTTATTTGTACCCTGCAATGTCTTTTACTCAAGAGATGAGGCACTTCGCTGAAATGACTGTTCTAGTACTGCCTAAGCCGCATAAACTTCAGTACCTCGAGTATCACTCATAGAAACAGAGACGCAAATTAAGCAAGGACAATTCGGGTATATCACAAGCTAGATCCCTTCAACTTCCTCAATCGTAAAAGAGACATAAGAGCAAGCAAGCAAGCTATCAACAGCCACTTCCTCCAGCACCTATTACCCCTTCTTCCAGTCAAGTACCAGATAATAAGCAATCAATATAGGCGGCCTTTTCAGTTCCAACAGGATTTGCCTTCTCCGAGATGCAATGCCTCCTCGCATGTCCAAGTCCTTCCTCAGCACCAACAGTTGCAAGAGAAACATAATGGGCGAGCAAGCAGCCCCGCACAGCAGTTCATACCTACTCCAACATCTATTCCATCTGTGCAAGCGCCGCTGCTGCCCTCCATACTATACAACATAAAGATATCAGCCTTGATCATTTCTTTTTCCTATCTTACAAGGACATATTAGCTATTATCAGAGATACACCAGAGAATGACTTACATATTAGACACATTGTCTCCTATCTTCAATAGTAAGCTTAGCCCCAATTTTTCCATATGTTTTCTGTACCTCTTACAATCAGATTTCACACTTTTTAGAACAGACTACACTCGTTCCAAAATCTCAAAAAGAGCTTCTACTACTTCTTTCATTACTCTAAATATTTTACAGAATCCTTTAAAGGTTTTGATATTTTTCTATTAAAATATATATTCAATATCATAAGCAAAAAAAACCCAAGCAAAGACGCCGAGTAGTCTCATTCTTTCTTGGAATCTTTTTGCAAGCTTTTTCCAGTCGAGTGCCTCTTTCGGCGCCGAGCCAGCTTGAGAGTCGTTGAAGATCTGTGATGTTACAGACTAAAAGTCTTTGTAAAATGTATCGGGAGGTTCTCTGCATTCAGCAAAGCCCTGAACTGCACATGCTAAACACTCTACCTGCTTCTCTCGCTGCTTCTCATTCTCGGTTTCGAGTCTGAGCTCAGCCCTAAAGATTTCTTCGCGTTCTGCTCTCCCGCCAGAGTTTTGTTCTGATAAAGACAAATTTGTTAATGTGGTCACCATTAACAAATCGTATAAGGTATGAATAGTTAAAGAATGACTAATCGAGGAAGGCGAATCATTGAAGGGTTGAGAAACTGTTGGCACACTACACGCCAGACCATCCAGAGACAGATCAAATGATAATGGAGGATTTTTTTTTAAAGACAAAGGACTCGATAGAGAGCTCGCCAAGGTCGATACAGCAGGATATTTGTATTATAATAGTATAGGATTATCTGCTGTACCTAACTTGGGACTACTTACTTTCGTTTCTTCCAGAATACAGGAGATAGTTTATTTTGTATTACATTATTGGAAAAGAAAGAAACTCAGAGAACAGATCTTAGTAATTTAAAGTCTTGTTTAGAACTTTAAATTGCTATCTGTTAATCGAATAAAATACGGCATGTATTCTTACTTGATTAAGAATACGAATTGCAATATTGGATAGAAAAAACGACTTATTTAGAATATATATTTTATTTAATTATATTTATATATAGATTAATTAGTAGATTTTGGCAAAAGACTAGAATCTATATTCTCTTTTTGTATAGCTAAATATAATAAGATTATGCAAATTAATTTTAATACTTAATATACTTATCAAAATATAAATACTATAATAAGTCTTTAATTGTAAAAAATATGACTTAATATAGACTTATATTAAATATATATTTTATAAAAAGTTTTTAAAAAATAAGACTATAAAATTAAGTATAAAATTTTATAAAGATTGATCATTACAAATCCTTAAATTCTTTATTATAATTACATTTATATTTTAGTGCTCTATGGAGTAGGTGTAATATATTATTAAAAGAAAAGAAAAAAAAGTTGTAAAAACCTATGACTATTATTGTATCTTTAGAATCAAATACTTAAAAAAAAAGTCTACGTGCTTATTCTATATAGATAAAAGTATTATATATATTTATTTAGTTAGTGTAAATAAATATATATCTTTGCAATTATCTTAATAGAACTTAATTCTATTATAGACTTATTTAAACTTAGCAAGATTTAAAGAATACTAAGATATAGTATCAAAAATCAGGGAATCTAGTGGCAGAGACTTGTCAAATCTATTAGCGTCTTTGGGAGATCAGGGAATATCAAAAGGACTTGGTGGATAAAAAGAGTAAGCAGATCTTAAGCATTTATAGGATTACTTGTACAGTACCAGCAAGATTGGCACTAGTAAATATTACACTTTAAGTATAATTAACAATATAGTTCTCTCAATTCTTATGGATAGCAATGGAAAATGTCTATTTGGTTTGGTGGCCTTAATGCTCTGTAGTTGTGCTCAAGTGCAGCCACGAAAACAAACTTGGCATTAATAGTAAAAGTGCGACAATAACGTAAAACATGCTTTAGCTGCTGCTTGATATTGCGCTTTTTTTGAATTTTATCGTCGCGCTCTTCAATCAGCGCCCACATCCTCCAGCCTGGGATCCAGGTCATGCTTTCTGTTGCGAAAACCAATCCAGTGCAGGCGTGACAAAATATTGCTGTTTCCTTACACTCACCTCAAATGACTCGTCCTTTTCTATGTATATCTGGGTAAAACAGGCATTCGTGCTTATTTACAGCTTCGTGGGGCCAGGTTGACCATAAGAGGATTCTTGTCCCATAGGCCATAGATGCTCTGCTTTGTCCAGTCATTCTTTAGATCGATGAGCTCCATATCGAAATGCCATATCAACTTAGCTAGAATCAACTTCATTTCCGCTTTTGCTAAGTTTTGACCTATGCAGTTTCTCGGGCCCGTAGAGAACGGCTGCACGACGGCCCGGTTGTCCTTATCGAACTGAGTGTCGTGCGTCTCCAAGTATCGTTCAGGGATGAAGCAATCTGGCTGAACAAAGTTGGAGGGAGAATGATTCGCAGCGAGCTGGGGAACACCGACCCAGGTACCGCCTGGTACAAAGTGTCCGGAGATCTTTCAAGAGCACGAAAGTCAGCAATCACGTTTGAACCCCAGAAGGATATTTACGCCAGGAGATACTAACTGCTCTACCTTCCGGCGGGACTACACGATCCATTGCGGCTGGAACTGCCGGGTAGACGCGCAAGGACTCCTCTAGGACAGCCCGGAGGTAAGGTAAGCGAGACAGATTAGCGATGGAAAGATCATCGTCTGTCTGCAGGTTTCGAATTTCGTCCTGCAGCTTCTTATACACGGCAGGATTTCGAAGGAGGTAATATGTAGCGCCGGACAAGGCGGTAGCGGGGCTCTCGCAGCCTGCTAGAGCTACGATTGTAAAGATGGACTCGATTTCAGCCTGGGGTACAACGCTTGTGTCGTTGTCCCGGAGAAAGTTAGAAATGAAGTCCGGCCGTTCGGTCTTCGTATTCAACCGCTCTCTGACAGCCGCCTGAGCGTATTTGAACTGCTCGTGCCGCTTCTGCTGAAAAATAGGGCTTACCAGAGGGTAAAGGATTGAGTCAAATAACGGGATGCCGAGGCTTCGAATAGCGACGAAAAGGATGCCTTGTTTAATGCCAGATTTGAAGGTTGAAACCCACGGATGGGGCTTCTTATTGGCCAAGTTTCCGAAGGGCACCCCAAAACTCAGATCGCCAATGATATCAAATGTTGTGTAAGTGAACCATTCTACCATATCAACACCATTAACATTGCGATCTGATTCTTCCCGCAGCTGCTTGACTAGAAGGTCGACGTATGATTTTATGACGGGTTCTTGCTCCCTCAATGCGTGGTCGGAAAAGGCGGCTGAGAGGAGTTTTCGCTGTCTAGCGTGGTCGGCATCGTTGGCGCTCATTAGAGAAGGGGCGCCATTAATGGGCTTCGTGCGCATTATTTTAGGCATCTGCGGATGTCCTTGACGGTGGGCGTAGATGTCTTTCCAAGCTGAGTCGGTGATGAAAGATAGCTCATTAGGTCGGATCCGAACGACGGGTCCATAGTGGCGGTGCTGTTCAATCACCCACTGTTGAAGAGTGCCCCGAAATGTCTGTAAGGTTGCAGGTAAAATGGAGGCTGCGGCAAGTGGAGGGCCAGGAAATTTTGAGAGAGGATGAAAATAAACCGAGTACACACTTTTGCCAAGTCTGTAGCATATCCACTGGACTTCGCATTAGTAATATGATACACGCCAGAAGATGGCTAAATCAATGCGCGTTGGTCGTGAGGTACCCATGGTAGCGGATGAGCGAGGTTGCTCTTTTTTACATAGAGGGCGAAGGTGTGATGAAATGCTCAAGCAGTTGTGGGAGGTTCTGACGTGAATACTTACAACTGCAATTACCCACAACGCCCACATCAGGAACCGGACAGTGCGGTGATCGCCTTTCTGGTACTCCAGAAGAGCCATCTTGACCGTGAATGGCTAATAAGCCAGTGGAAATAATTCTCAAGGTATTTTATGTTTTCAGACAGAAACGAAGGAGGATAGAAGGAACAAGAACAAGCTCAATCTATAGTTAGCTGACAAGGAAGGTCGGCGACAATTCTCGAGTGGTTTGTTTGACGTAGTTGGAACAAGGGTACCGATATAAGTGGAGTATATGTATTTAAACTGCAAGAGGAAGGAGAAAGGGAAAGCGGCGTAGCAATGATTTGAAGCAAGGGTACTGATATAAGTGGAGTATATTTGTTCACATTGTGCGAGAAAGGAGAACTAGGAAGCGGCGTAGCAATCATTTAAAACAAGGGCATTGCCATAAGTGGAGTATATGTATTTAAACTGTAAGAGGAAGGAGAAAGAGGACGCGGCGTAGCAATATTTTGGAGTGGTTGGAACAAATGTGTTGACGTATGTGAGGATTTCCTCTTTTTCGCCCGTGCAAGTAATTTCATTACTTAACCATCATCAACTTTCAACGCAGGCTCAATCACCTTGCCTATGCGACGAACGCACCAAAGAACCCATAATTTTATTTACCTTTTCTAAGAAAATCAATCAGTATGGCACCAGCTATACTGAATCAACCAGAGCTGGGTGACATCAACACCGCTCCGACCAGGCACTTCAACGAATCAAAGAAAATATCAGTGCCTCATGGAAAGAAACTGCCTTTGAAAACACCTAACGGAAGCGTACGAGAACCAACAACGCTTGTGGAGATCCTCCAAAATGCGGCAGATTCCTCCTCAGTGTGTAGATTTTACTCTCACAATGGCGGAAAATCTAGCCAAACTCCGAAGCAGATAGGTTACGCCCAGCTTTATTCATTGGCAAAAATCAACGCATCGGTACTTAGCTCTCTAGCGACAAAGCACCAGAAGGAGGCTCGCGCCCCAATCATACTTTTGCACTTCGGTACTATTGAGGAAAATATCATTTGGTTTTGGTCAACAATATTAGCCGGACTGAGCCCAGCTATCTCGACACCCTTGCCTATAAATGGTGATCAGCGGCAGAAACATCTAAGTCACCTCACAAACCTTCTCGACCAACCTATTGTTCTGACAACAAACATTCTTCTCTCCGAAGTCGAGAACATGAAGCGGTCCGGGTCCATTGTCTCAACTATTGAGACGTTGAGCGAAGAGCAAACAATCCACACCTCGAATTATGCACCGAGCCGTTGTGAAGAAGGTAGTCAAAGTGTCTTCATGCTGACCTCAGGAAGCTCAGGGAATGCTAAAGCGGTCGAACTCAAGGCATCGCAAATCATAGCCGCCGTTAAAGGCAAGAGCTGCCTGCTGGAAAGCGAGCAGAGTGATATTTTCTTGAATTGGATAGGCTTCGACCATGTCGCCAACCTGACTGAGTGCCACATTCATGCTATGTATCTCTGCGCGAATCAGATACATGTCCCAGCAGTTGATATCATTGCTAATCCGTGGCTGTTTCTCTCGCTAATCAGTCAGCATCGAGTCACGGCCACTTTTGCTCCCAACTTCCTTTTTGCGCGTCTAGTTCAGACCCTGAACGAATCATCTGTTCAGATCGATTCTATCGATCTTTCATGTCTCAGACGCATCAATTCAGGGGGCGAGGCTAACGTAGTTGAGACTACAGCACTCTTGACGAAGGCCCTCCATCGGTTCGGGGCCAGGAAAAGCCTTATCTGTCCTGGTTTTGGCATGACGGAAACATGTGCAGGCTCTATCTACAGCTGGGACTGTCCTACATACGACGTTGAAAGAGGTCATGAATTTGCATCGCTCGGTAAATCCGTCGAAGGTCTTCAGATGAGAATCATGAGGGATGACGGACAATTGGCGTTGGCGAACGAGATTGGTGTCTTACAAGTTACTGGCCCTGTGGTCTTCAAGAAGTATTATAACAATCCCATAGCGACAGCGGAGTCTTTCACGCACGACGGTTGGTTCGTCACGGGTGACAAGGCTCTCATAGACGAGAACGGCTACCTGAGTCTTTCAGGAAGAGAAAAAGAGACCATCAACTTAAACGGTGTGAAGTATGCACCACACGAAATCGAGGCGGCATTGGGGGAAGCCGGGCAAGATGTCGGAATTACCCCATCTTTCATCGCAGTCTTCAGTATTCGAGCACGGAATGCTCAGCAGGAGGAAATTTGCG
>Ga0182030_10023000_pt1 | contig 11561 bp, 10 predicted proteins | sample 812S3MmetaG_FD_121299 | JGI IMG/M metagenome (GOLD analysis project Ga0182030, IMG submission 121299) | Permafrost microbial communities from Stordalen Mire, Sweden - 812S3M metaG (Illumina Assembly) | ecosystem: Environmental > Terrestrial > Soil > Wetlands > Permafrost | place: Sweden... | reverse complement strand
CTTTGCCGTGCTCCCGCTGGTGGCGTGCGTGGTGCCGGAGTTTGTTGCCGAGATCGCGCTGTTGAAAAAAGATTGAATGACTGGTTTGAGGTAACCAAACGTATCGGTCGCCACCCTGGTGTCCCATACGACGACGACGGCCAAAATCGCCGTCGTAATCAACATAATGTCCCCAAATCTTCCTGGTCGTACCCGGAACAACTCTGCAATGGCGAAGCAGACGAGCAGTCCAATGAGGACGTAGCTTGTGACGTGGTGACTAACGGCTGTTACCGCACCGCAAGATATCGCTGCGAAACCCCAAGCTATTGAGGTTCGCCCCTTTGTCCGAATCATTCGAGTGGTGGCAAGCAGGGCCAGGACCAGAAAGGGAATTGCGATTGTCTGGTAGATAAAATAGGAATCGAAGAACTGATAGTGGGACTCGGTTGCATAAATTACGACCGCCAGTGCAGCGATTCGCTGATTCCCCGAAATCTCGAACATCAAAAAGTACAGACCGACGCCCACGAGGAGATGAGCTATTCCGTCAACGATGAGTCCCGAGGTGATGAGGGAAAGATGGGTCACAGTAGAGAGACATGTCGTGACTATCTCCAGACCGGGATACTGGGGGCTGATCGCTAACGAGGTATTGGGATGGAAAAGATGATGAGTGCTAAGGATTGATTGAGCGGTCTGTACGTGTTGAAATTCGTCCAGGAATCGGAATTGGCCCGGACTGTAATACGTCAACACGAGATAGGTGGTCGCCGGCATGAAAATTGCAATTGCCAAAGCCTCGACCTTTAGCACCGTGCGGCGAAAGAGAAGGAAGGCGGCCGGGAGGCCGTAGATAATGATTTGTCCTAGCCAAAAAAGGCTGTCCGCCCAGTAGCGTCCGTAACGTGCGCCGGCGAATGCAATCGCTATGACGAATGACCCCACGGCCATCCCGATCGCAAGTTCAGGAACGAGGCCCAGGGTCCCCAGGGAATTGGATTCGTGGTCTTCTTCCAACAGCTCGCCGGTGAGAGGTCGAGATTCTGCCTCCAATGTGGCGGTGCTCGACGAATTCATAGATTCGGATGGTTCGCGCCGCAAAGGCGATGGGGGTTCCGGTGGATTCGCATTCTTGAAAGAGTTGGTCGGGATGCTGTCGAGCGAGGGTTCTCGAGAGTGATCTCATTCGCAGCGAGCCGCCCAGTTCTAGCGCCCATGGAGGAGGGCCTGCGCGCGCTCATCAGATCTTTCAGTTGGCCCGACCAGGTACGCCAATCCGGGACGTGTGCATTCTGGAGGGCGGGCATGAGCACGGCAACGACGGACAGCCATTCGACGTCTGGGCAAAACGGGGCGCATCGCGCAGACGTGGCGAGCTCCGAAGTGAAAGAAGCGATGCTGTTCGACGACCCGATCGCCCGACACTCCCGTACTCCGCCTTCCTCGTCATCCCGCCCGTGAGCGAGCCGTTTGGAGCGTCCAATGCTACAGGGAAGCCCATTTGTCTAAGAATCCATGATCCCGTTTGGATGTCGGCTCGATCCCGAGAACCATGACCACGACTAGAGTCTATAACTCTTCGATGCCGAAAAACGTTCATGTGCAGGAGAATCTGCCCAAGAAGACGTAATGATTGCTATCGAGTTGCTATGAAGTTGCTATCCGATCTTCTATCGATCGATTCGGGGCGACTAACCAAAGTCTGTCCTGGTTCCCGCTTCGGATTCACGCCTCGTGACCTAGGCTTTGCCCGGAAGCAGGTTGCCTTCTGGCCTTACGAGTAGGACTCGAAATGAGGGATTCGCCCCACATGGCTGACCCGGCAGCCTTGAAGTAGTCCACCCCGACCTGGTCCAGCGAGCGTTCACGGTTTCGGCCAACAAAACGCCCACCGAGATCTCCAGGCACCCGAGGGCAGAGCGGGCTTTCTCGAGCACGGTCGAGGACATGTCCTCCAATCGGAATGTCGGTATTCGATGGAGCTCGTACGTCGTTCATTCAGACTGTGGGGCGTCACCGCTCCCGAGACTTCGGGCGCGCCCAAGGCCGCGGACCTCGGCGGTTCGATGGGAAGGGTTGGACGCCCTGCTGACAACCCGCGACCATCGAACACCTCTCCGCCCAGCCGTAAGCGACATGCTCAATTCGCGCGGGAGACACCTGACCAGCTGACTCGGTGAATGGCTAGGCGGTCCGATGGATGAGGTGGGTCGGGTCCAAGATGAGATATTCTCGGAAGGGTCATGGCCACCTTAGGGCACGTTCGAGCGCGTGGTGACGCTTGATCGAGTGAGGAGCTAGCCCGCATGAGTCAAGACCAGAAGACATCAAGTGTGGCGTTGCCAGTCTCCGTAGTTATCGCGTGCCACTCGCAACGGAGACTGAGCCATCTTCGTGCGGCGATTGCGTCAGTGCAGGCTCAGGACCTCAAGCCCGAAGAGATAGTGATCACAGTTGATCACGAGCCGGAACTCTATCGGATGCTTTGCGACGAGTTTCCAGACTTAATTGTCGTCGAAAATGAACTCTCTCGTGGGGCATCAGGGAATCGGAATACTGGTGTGAGGCACTGCACCAGTCCTCTCGTGGCGTTTCTCGATGACGATGCAAGAGCGCGCCCGGGTTGGTTGGCGGCGCTGGTAGAGCCTTTTGCAGATCCCCTGGTTGTCTGCACGGGGGGGTACGTTGCTGCGGCATGGGAGAGCGAGGAGCCACGCTGGTTTCCCCCAGAGTTCGCGTGGGTAGTCGGCGCATCCCATCTTGGACTTCCCGTGACAAAAGCGAGCGTGCGAAACGTCTGGAGCGAGAATATGGCCGTTCGTAGCGATGTATTTTCTTCGGTGGAGGGCTTCCGTCTCGATTTTGGGAAGGTGGGGACAGTGTCTCGCCCGGAGGACACCGATCTCTGTATACGGATGGGCAAGTCGCTCCCTGGGGCGTCGCTGTTATTTGTCCCCGATGCCGTGGTTGACCATCATGTCGGCGTCGAGCGCACGAGCCTTTCTTTCTTTCTCAGGCGCTCATATTTCGAGGGACGTGGCAAGGTGGAACTCGCGCGAATTAACGCTGGCAACGATGATCTGACCGACGAACAGGCGTTCCTTCGCCATACGATCCCGGTTGGACTGGCGCGCTATGTGCGTCGGGGTGTCGTCCGCCGTGACGGTAACGAGCTTCGCCGGGCCGCCGCGCTGATCGGTGGAGTCGGGGCAGCGGCAATTGGGGGCGCAGTTTCTCTGGTTTCACGGAGGACGGTGCTCCGACGTTCGCCCGCTGGTCTGGTGACGTAGCCATTCATCGCCCCTTAGCCCGCTTGTAGACTGTGGCGCCTATGGGCGAGACACGTGTGACCGGACCTGGGCGAGCAGATGCCGCTCCGATGGTGTCGGCCGTCATACCGACCGTGGGACGACCCACGTTGGTGAGAGCTGTCCAATCCGCCCTCTCGCAGTCCTGGTCGAACATGGAAGTCATCGTGAGCGTTGACGGGGGACGTCATCTTGTGGACGGCCTTGACCTTCCGGACGATCCGCGCCTTCGCATTATTGCCAGCGATTCCCATGTCGGCGGCCAAAAGGCGCGCGGCAGGGCAATCGCCGAAAGTTCCGGGGAATTCATTGCTCTCTTGGACGACGACGACGTGTGGCTGCCAACGAAGATCGAGAGTCAGGTGGCGATTGCAATGAGGCGTCGTCATGATGGTGCCCAGCACGTGCTGATCGCGTGCCGCTCGGAGGTGGTGCTTCCGGATGGGCAACGCGTTCGAACCAACCCCCGTCGACTGCCCTCGCCCGGCGAGTCCATTCCTAAGTATCTCTTCGAGCGCCACCAGATCACTCCGGGCGAGACCGAGATCTGCTCCTCCATGCTCCTTTTCGATCGCGCGCTCGCTGACATCGTTCCACTCGACGTCAGTCTTCCCAACCACGATGACTGGAACTGGTTGTTGTCTGTCCACCTCCGCACCGCGACGAGCGCCGAATTTTCTCCGGACAGCTTGTTGCGCTACACGCAGAATCCTGCGGGAGTGTCGGTCTCCTCATCGAGCAAATCGTCATCGAGCACGGATTGGTTTCTTGACCAACGGGAAAATCTCACGGCGAGGGAGTTCGGAGACGCCATCCTTTGTCACTCGGTTCCGCTCGCGCTTCAACACCGGGAATGGAAGGCGGCAGGATCGCTCGTCGGCATGTCACTAAAGAAAGGGTCGCCGGGATTACCGGCGCTGACTTTTGTGTTTCTCTTGGGTGTCAGATCGCTCTTTCGCAGCGGTTTTCGTTCATCCCGTACTCCCTAGTGTGGAGCGGCGAACGTGACCCTCCTCATACGTCTGTCACTGACATAGCCATTGGCCACGAACCAGCGAGCTGAATCAAGGACCGCCTCCGCTGCGGGCCGAGGGGAGTAGCCGAGTTCCACGCGGGCGCGAGTGTCGTCGAACATCATGTTGGTCGTCGACATCCGGGCTGATTCGAGAGCGACACTCGGCTCACGCCGGAGCACGCGCCCCTCGACGAACTGCGAAAGAGCCCCGACCGCGAGAGCGACGCCTTTTGGAACTTGCACCCTGGGTGCTGGCAAATCAGTACAGGCAGCCAGTTGGGCGAGAAACGAGCCCATCGTCATGTTTTCTCCGCCCACGATGTAGCTACGCCCGACCGTACCCCGCTCGAGCGCCAGCACGTGGCCGATGGCAAGGTCGTCCACGTGGACCACGTTCAGTGTGGTGTCGACGAACGCCGGCACTCGGCCGTTGAGGAATTCGGTGACGAGTCTTCCGGTCGGTGTGGGTCTGGAATCTCGGGGACCGAGGGGAAACGTCGGAAGGACCAAGGAGACCGGGACTCCCTGCGCGGCGGCCCGCAGCACTTCGTGTTCGGCCACATACTTGGTCCTCTTGTAGAGCCCGAAAAGGTGGGCGATATCGGCGTAGCACGTCTCGTCGGCAGCGCGACCCCGGGCCGCGCCATCCAGTCCAACGACGCCCACAGTGCTCGTGTAGATCACTCTCTCACAGCCACCCCGACGAGCTGCCTCCATGAAGTTGAGGGCGCCCCCGACGTTCACGTCGTAGAAATCCCTTGGGTTCTTGGCCCAGAAGCGATACAACGCGGCGAGGTGGAAGATGAACCGGGCGTCCGCGCATGCAGCGATGACGCCATCAGCATCGCGGACATCAAGTGAGATCTGCTCGACGTCGAGACCTTCAAGGTTTCGGTGGTTGCCTATCGGTTCGACGAGTGCTTTCACCTGGGCGCCTCGGGCGAGGAGCGCGCGGACAACGGCCGAGCCGATGAAACCGGCTGCTCCGGATACGACAACTCGATCGCCCTCGTCGAGAGAGAGCGACCCGATCCTTTCGCCAGGACTCTGAGGAGAAAGGGTCATCGAGGTGCCACCTGCACCGGTTTCACGCTTGAGAGAGAGCCATTGTCGGCATTCGCAGCTCCGTTGCCGTTATGGGCCGGGAGCTGGTAAGGGCCATCGGGCCGGAGCTTCCCAGACCGGCGAAGGGCTCCCTTGGCCATGGTGCGGCCGAACTCGAGGAAGAGCCCATAACCGTCATGCGCATCCTTGAGGACGTCGTCCAATGCCCCGACGAAATAGTCAATCTCCTCTTGTCCGCAGATGAGGGCCGGGAGAAGCTTGATGATATCGACATTGTCGGCGGCCACCTGCGTGAGAATCCGGTGCCGGTGGAAGAGCGGGACCACCAACATTTGGGAGAAGATGGCCGGCCGCAGTCGTTCGAGCGTGATGAAACGTCGTCGCAATGCCTTCGAGGTAGGCGGACCGAACTGCAATCCGATCATCAAGCCTTTTCCTCTGACTTCATGGAACATTTCATACCGTTCGACGAGTGGCGCGAGTGCAGCGACGAAGGCCTCCCCGGTGATGCGTGCTCTCTCGACAAGGTTCTCATCCTCGAACGTGGCGAGAGTGGCCAAGCCGGCCACCATGGCCAGCTGATTCCGGCCGAAGGTGGTCGAGTGCTTGAGGGCTTTTTCGAGGGAGCTGTAGACCGAGGAGAGGATGCGGTCCGATGTGAGAACGGCTCCGACAGGGACGTAGCCCCCGGAAAGAGCCTTTGAAACCGTGATGATGTCCGGTTCCAGACCCCAATGCTCGTAGCAGAAGAATTTCCCGGTTCGACCTAGTCCGGTCTGCACCTCGTCCATGACAAGCAACGTCTTGTGCCGACGGCAGAGCTCCTGCACCTCGTGCCAATACTCGGATGACGCCATGTAGACGCCTTTGCCCTGAATCGGCTCGACGATGAACGCCGCGACATCCCCCAGCCGCAACTCCTTGCGGAGCGCTTCAATGTCACCAAACGCCACCGGTACACATCCTGGGATCAGTTGGCCGAATCCATCGCGGAAGTCGGCTCCCCCGTTCAGCGCGAGCGCTCCCGTGGTCAGACCGTGAAACGCATGTTCGGCAAAGAGAATCCTGGGACGACGTGTCGCCTGGCGAGAGAACTTGATAGCCGACTCGATGGTCTCCGCGCCGGAGTTGCAAAAGAAGACTCGGTTGATGTTGTCCCCACAGTGAGCTACCAGCTGCTCGGCCAGCAGCCCGGGCAGGAGCGCACAATCCATTTGGACCATGTTCGGGAGGTCGAGTTCGATTGCCTGCTTGAGTGCGGCCTTGAGCGCGGGGTGGCTTCGCCCGAGGGCGTACACACCGAAGCCCGAAAGAAAGTCAAGGTACCGCTCGCCCTCGGCGTCGAAGAGGTAAGACCCCTCACCACGGACATAGAAGCGATCGAATCCGATCGTCTTGAGCACCCGCGCCAGTTGATGGTTCAGATGCTTCTCGTGCAGTGCATAATTCTCGCCGTGGCGCGCACGCAGCAACTCGGCAACATCGAATGGCATGCCCCTACAATACGGCAACCACCAGGGTTGACCAGCAGTCTCACCTGAACGTGGAGGGCCCCGCGGCCCCCGCTCCGTTACTGCTGAGGGGGCTTGGCGCGTGAGCTGAGCCAATTTCTCACGATCGATCGCTTGTCGAAGCGATTGAGGAGGCGTCCCATCTCGTGTGGAACTTGGCGCCCGGTCTCATAGGCGACATAGCGCGGGCCGACCCACCGCAGGTAGGGATGGGCGCCTCGCGCGAATCGCCAGGACGACCGGAAAAGACCCTCATTGCCGGCATGGCTCCGAAAAGCGGCGGGGAACACCGGGTAGCTCTCCGCCGCGGGCAGTTGGTCGTCTCCGCCGGCTGTGCCGACCTGTGGCTTCTTCTCGACGAGGTGACTTCCCCGAGAGCCGTTCCGTGGAGCCGATTCGATCGCCCCGTTCAAGATCCAATCGATGTACGCCCGGAGGAGGTCAACTCCCGCGGGCCGGAGTCCCATGAAGGAGCCGAACGCCCTCGGATTGACATCGTGGATCCAGTCACGCCCTTCGGCGTCTCGGATCGCATTGATGTTCAAGATGCCGGTGAGGCCGAGAGCTCGGACCACTTTGTGTCCGGTCGCCGCAAAACTCTGCTCGTCAACCAGTCGGATCTGACTGGCCGGCGCAAGTGCCTCCCGACGCTCCAAGGTCTCGAAGGTCACAGCGACGTCGCTGTCCCCGAACCCGAAGATGCCGCCGAATTGCAGTTGCCTGCCTTCGACGTACTGCTCGAAAAACGTTTCGTCCGAATGGTGGCCGCCCGTCAGGTGCGACTCCAACTCACGCCGCGACGTGATGATCGAAACCCCCTCACCGCCGCTCCCCGTTCGGGTCTTGTGCACGACTGGCAATCCCAGATGTTCAATGATCTGGGATGCATCCAGGTCTGGGCCGTGCAACACGGCTGGGGCGAAGAGCCCGACCTCTCGGAGCCGTTCTTCCACGAAGAGCTTGTCCATGACGGCGACGCGGCGGAACCATTCTCTCGTGTGCCTTGTTTCGGGCATCGCCAGGATTCCCTGGCCGAGGGCCGCTGCCACGCCCTCGGTCATCTGCACGTCGACGATGTGCTCGCCCTCGAGCATCTCGGCCAGGCCGATGAGGTCGGCGCCGTCTTCGAAGTGCATGGTGCGATCGAAGAGCAGAAGAGCGGCTCCCCGCGTTCTGGGGGAGTTGGTTATCCGGACAGTCCGGATCCCCGCCCTTTTGATTCCGGCGGCGAGCAGAAAGAACGAGTCCCAACAGCCGTCATCGACGAAGAGCACTGCTGGTCGACCCATCTGGGCTACTTCAGTCCGGGGTGACACCGGCATTGCAAATTCCGCCATTGTCCCCGATTCGCCCCGGGCTGAGGCTACGTCCGACATCGGACTTTATCCCAGATCGACGGATTTGCGACATCGCACACCATTCCATGCCTGAGGTCGTCAGTTTCGCGGCCCGGCTCCCAGCTCAGTCTCAACGGTTGGATCGTGTCCAGTGCACGACGTCGGCCACCTCGCCGCTCTCTACGTCGTAGATGAAGCCGGCGATCATGGTGAGGGGGCCGAGATAAGGGATTCCAGCGAGCTGGGCGATGTCGTCGCGGAGGGCGGCTGCATGGTCGTCGATGGGGAAGAATCCGAGGTCGGCGCCGGTGAGCGCCCTCAATTCCTCGTCGGTGACCCCCGCCAGCCCGCATTTGGTGTGCTGCATCACCACGACGGTGTCAACGCCCAGCACATGGCTGGACAGGGCCAAGCTCCGGAGGACGTCATCGGTGACCCGACCTCCGGCATTTCGGATCACATGTGCCTCACCGAGGTGTAGCCCGAGCACGGCAAAGACGTCAATGCGTGCATCCATGCACGTGACGACGGCCATCCGGCGGCCCGGGCGGGGATCGGCGACGCTGGCCCGCGCGGCGGCGTAGCCCTTGTTCGCAGCCAGGAGTTCGGCGATCTCGTCCATGCTCCAGGAAACGGTAACAGCCCGGATTGGGGCATCGATGCCAGTTGGGTGCAATGGTTCGCTAGATTGTCGCCCCAATGGCCAGTGGCACGCAGTCCAAGGCACAACGGCGGGCAGAATCGCAACGCAAGGCGGCGGAACGCCGGGCGGCCGAACTGCGCGCCAAAAGGGTACGTACGACCGTGAGGTACGGCGCGGTAGTGGTGGTGGTCCTGGTGGTGGTCCTCATCATCGTGCTGCTCTCCGGCTCGTCTCCGAGCACGCCCACCGCCAAATCGGCGGCGGACGTGAAGACCGTGCCTATCCCGGCTTCCCTGCAGATGGTTGCCGCCCCCCCGACGACGCCGGGCTACGAAGGCATTCCCATACCCATCGGGCCCAAACTGGCCACCCTGGCCAACGCGGCCACGGGCCAGACGGTGGACGGGGTGCAGTGCCAGGCCGGCGAGCAATTGGTCTCCCACGTGCATACGCACCTCACGATCTTCGTGGATGGGAAGGCCCGGGTCATTCCCTATGGGATCGGCATTCCAGGGGCCCAGGCGGTGGCGACCCCTCACGGTGCCTTCGTCGAAACCGGAAGTTGCTTCTACTGGCTGCATTCGCACCAGGAGGACGGCGTCATCCACGTGGAATCGCCCAGCGCCTCGCTCAGCTTCACCCTGGGCCAGTTCTTCAGCATTTGGGGTATCCCGCTGAGCTCCACGCAGGTGGGGCCGGCGACGGGCAAGGTCACCGTGTTCTTCACCGCACCCGGTAAGAAGGTGGGGATCTACAAGGGCAATCCGGCGGACTTGCCGCTCGGTGACCACTATCAGATACAGCTCAACGTCGGGACGCCCGTCGTCAAGCCGATCCAGATCACCAATTGGGGCAACCTGTAGTCCGGTGCACTGCGATGCCGTCGTCGTCGGATTAGGACCTGGAGGGGAAGAGGTAGCGGGGAAGCTCGCCGAGGCCGGTCTCGACGTGGTCGGCATCGAAGCTGAGCTCGTCGGGGGGGAGTGTCCCTATTGGGGCTGCATCCCCTCCAAGATGATGGTGCGAGCGGCCAATCTGTTGGCCGAGGGCAGGCGCATACCGGGAAATGCCGGATCGTCCGTCATCACTCCCGACTGGGACCCGGTGGCCCGGCGTATCCGCGAAGAAGCGACGGACTCGTGGGATGACCAGGTGGCGGTCGATCGCTTCGTCGGCAAGGGCGGACGTTTCATCCGTGGCCAGGCGCGAGTGACGGGTGCCTCGTCCGTGGAAGTCGACGGTGAACAGATCATCGCCAAAAGAGCGCTGGTCCTGGCCTCGGGGGCCCATGCGTGGGTTCCACCGATGTTCGCCGACATCCCGCACTGGACGAATCGGGACGCCATCGCCACCGAATCGGTTCCCGCATCGCTGCTGGTCATCGGCGGGGGGGCGATCGGTCTCGAGATAGGCCAGGTGATGTCCAGGTTCGGTGCGAAAGTAACCATCGTCGAAATGGCGGATCGCATCGCGGCTTCCGAAGAGCCTGAGGTCTCCGAGATGATCACCCGCATCTTCCGCCATGAGGGTATCGATGTGCACGCCGGGGTGGAGATCATGAGCGTGTCGTCATCAGCGTCGACGGGCTGCACCATTCGCCTGGGCGACGGGTCCTCGCTCTCGGCCGAACGCGTGTTGGTGGCGACCGGCCGACGGTCTGACCTCAAAGCGCTGGGGGTTGGTGCGCTGGGTCTCGATGACACGGCGCACGGCCTCCCGGTCGATGCACGCATGCGCATCATGCCGGGAGTCTGGGCTGTCGGCGATGTCACAGGAAAGGGTGCGTTCACCCACCTCGCCATCTATCAGGCGAGGATATGTGTGGCCGACATTTTGGGGCACCCGATCGGTGAGGCGGACTACCGCGCCCTGCCACGGGTGACATTCACCGATCCGGAGATCGGGTCGGTCGGGATGACCGAAGCACAGGCGCAGAAGGCTGGCGGCGAAGTCCGCGTCATGAGCGAGCCAATCGCGCAGTCAGCGCGGGGATGGATCGCCAAGAGCGAAGGGTTGGTGAAGCTGATCGAGATGGACGGCGTACTGGTCGGTGCCACGTCAATGGGGCCATCCGGGGGAGAAGTGCTCGCGGTGTTGACGTTGGCCGTGCATGCCCGAATTCCGGTGAGCACGCTGAAGGGGATGATCTACGCCTATCCGACCTTTCACCGGGCCATCGACTCTGCTCTGTGGTCGACCGGATGAACTGTCTTCTCTGGAATCGGATCAGGGTGCCGTCCCTGAGACGTTCGGCGTGCTCGTCTCGTCACCCATCCGGCCATCACCACGACGACGAGACCCCCCGCCCAGGGCCACCAAGTGGTCGATCCTCCAGTTGCGCTGTTGCCGTAGCCCGCCTTGAAGGCCGTGAGGCTGTTCGGGAACTGCCCGCCGGTCAGGAAGGAGTCGAGGCCGTCGGCGTTGTGGTCAAAGTATGATTCGAAGATCACGCCGTTGGCGGGGTTCTTCATCCATGAGGTGAAGCTGTCGATGTAGGTGGGATCGTCGCCCAGCCCGTGCCCATCAGGGCGGATGATGGCTCCCCATTCAGTGATGGCCAACGGCTTGCCCTGGCCGGCGGCGAAGGCATGGGCTGCTGTCAGCGCCGGGAGCAACGACTGGTTCCACGCGTTGGCCGGGGTCTGGGCGCTCTTGAGCCACACCTGGTCGTAGGCGTCGAGGCCAATGACGTCGACATAG
>Ga0182030_10022998_pt1 | contig 11562 bp, 11 predicted proteins | sample 812S3MmetaG_FD_121299 | JGI IMG/M metagenome (GOLD analysis project Ga0182030, IMG submission 121299) | Permafrost microbial communities from Stordalen Mire, Sweden - 812S3M metaG (Illumina Assembly) | ecosystem: Environmental > Terrestrial > Soil > Wetlands > Permafrost | place: Sweden... | reverse complement strand
TCCGACGATGGGTTTGTTGAGGGGGGTGCCGCCGTGTGAGCCGTAGTAGCCGGCGTCGCCGTAGGTGAAGATGCCGCCGTCTGATGCGACTTCCCAGTAGCCGTTGCCGTCGGGTGTCGCGGCCACCCCGACGATGGGTTGGTTAGCGGAAGCCCCGCCGTGGGATCCAAAGAACCCGGCCGCACCGTAGGTGAAGACCCCGCCATCCGACGCCACTTCCCTATAGCCGCTCCGCGTCGGAGAGAACGGAAACGTAAGCCCCGCCAGTGCCGGTATGGCCTGGTACGTGGCAAGGGTGTCGGCTGGCGCTGGGGCCGGGGGAAAGAAAAAGGCCCCGACCCCGCTGCCCGACGTCAACTGGTACGAGAGCAGCGCGCTGACCGGGGTGGCAGCACCTTTGGTGAACGCGCCGCTCTGCGGCGATTTCCCCAGGGCCAGCAACCCCTGGATCACCAATGCGGTCGAATCGGGGTCGCTCGAACCTGGGGTGGCCACCGTGTTGGGATAGTAGGACCATCCACCGTCGGGGTCCTGGCCGCTCGAAAGGAATGCAAGGGCACCTGTCGACCCCGCCGGGGTGACCGCGTCCTGGGCAGCGAGACCTTCGATAGCGAACGCCGTCGAGTTGGTATCCGGTCCCGCGAAGTTCGCAGGGGCGCCGGCGCAGGCGTTGTTGGCGTTATCGGGGGTGGTCCATCCACCATCGGGGCATTGCTCGCCGAGGAGCCAGGTGATGGCCGCGGCGACCTGGCTTTCGCTTCGTACCCCGACAGCGGCCAACGCGGCGAGCGCCAAACCCTGCTGGTAGTTGCCGGCAGAGTAACCAGCGGCTTGAGCGTCGGTGCCGAACAGGCCGGCGTCCGGTCCGCTCTTCTGTTCGGTGGCCAGCAGACGGGTGACCAGATTGGTGCCGCCGAAACTCTCAGGATTGTCCCCCAGCGCGGTGGCGTCGAGGATCAACAGGGCGAGCTGGCCCGGCCCGTCTGTGCCGTCGACGGTCACGTACTGGGCGACGTGTGCTTCCAGATAGCCCAGCGCGGTGCGGGCCCCGCTCAGGTCGACGTTCGCCGCGGAGAGGGCCAGGACGCTTTGGGCGGTGGATGACAGGTCGGCCCCGGGACCGGGCTGCAGCGGAATGTAACCCTGCGGGGTGAGCTGGCTCCCAAGCCATTGCGCGGCGCGCACGGCAGCTAGCGACTGAGGGAGCTGCGGCGAGGTCGTCACCGCCGCTTTTGTGTTGGTGGCGCCGGAGGCCGAGGGGACCAAACCGGTAAGGGTGAGCGAGGAGACCGCTACGGCACTGACGGCCAGGCGGCGGAACTGGGACATGTATCACTCGTTTCCCGGGCCAGACCCCGGGAGCGGCACCCCACGAGGAGTGAACTGCTACCGAGTCCCGGTCCATGTGTCTCGACGGTTAGGGAACTCAATCTCACTGCTTGGGCATCCCGGCTCGCGGAAGCCCTTCTGGGCTCCGCCTACGGTTGCGGACCAGCGCCGGAATCTGACCGGCTTCCCCCGCGCAGTGGCACTGTGTGTGTTGGTAAAACGTGTTGGTATCGGTGTGCCGGGCACGATACCACGCCCCGACGTCGGAGCTTTGCGAGGTGGCCCCTCAGCCGGTAGAGATCGAAGATCGGCTCAGCTCGCCGAGCAGCCTCCAGGTGCGCCGCCGGTCGCGGCGCCGTGGTCGAACGGTTGGGACACCCACACCGAGCCGAGGCCGATCTCGGCGGCTTCCCGGCTGACGGCGATCAGGGGCGTCGATCTTGGTGGCGACGGTCGTTCCTCGGTGCCGCGGGCAGTACCACTCCGATAGCCATGCCCTCTCGAACCTGATGGCCGAGGCCGACCTTCCTCGAACCGTATTAGTCTTCGCCCGTGGCCGATCCAATCATTCCGGTGTCGCATCGCGATCTGCTCGACAATCCGATCCCCGTCGCGTTGGCGACCATAGGTCCCACCGGGCACCCTCAGGTCACCTACGTCTGGGTGATTCTGTCCGGCGACGTGGTAATCACCTCGCTGACCGGCGCCCGCCAGAAGCTCAAGAACCTGCGTGCTCGCCCACAGGGGACGGTCTTCGCCGCGGACCCGGCGAACCCCTATCGCACCCTCGAAGTGCGCGGCGATGTCACGATCGACCCTGACCCGGAGCTGGTCACCTTGCACGCCGTTCTGGCTGCCTACGGCACTGACCTCGCGTCGTTCCCGGGACCGCTCGAGGACCGCGTTACCGTGCGCCTGCACCCGACGCACATCGTGGCGCAGGGCTGAGCGCGTTTGGCAAGCGACGCACCACCTGATGTAGACGATCATTACGACTTAATATGTCAAGAAATGGGAACATCGTCTGGTGGTGTGATGTTGGGACCACTCATGAGCGCTCAGTTCGCCGTCACGTGGGATTATCGCTGTCCGTTTGCTCGCAACGCCCATGAGCATGTCCTGACTGGTCTGGCTTCCGGCGCAGACTGGGAAGTTACATTCCTGGCATTCTCTCTGGGACAGGTGCACGTGGGAGAGGGCGAGCCGAGCGTTTGGGACAAGCCGGAGCAGGACAAGGGCATCTTGGCCCTGCAGGCCGGCGTTGTGGTGCGTGACGAGCACCCGGAGCAGTTCCCGGCGGTGCATCGGGCGCTGTTCGCTGCCCGCCACGACGAGGCGTTGCAACTCGACGACCGGGCGGTTATCAGCGCCGTGCTGGATCAGAATGGCGTTTCTTCCCTGGAGGTGTTCTCCCGGATCGATTCGGGCAGCGCTCTCGCAACGATACGCGACGAACACGAGCGGTACGCCGCTTCGCACAACGTGTGGGGGGTGCCCACGTTCGTCGCCGGTGACCAGGCAGTGTTTGTCCGGCTCATGGACCGGGCCCGGCCAGGCGCCGACCCGGAGGCTTCGGTGCGTGCGATCGAACGTGTCGTCGATCTTCTGAGCGGATGGACCGAGCTCAACGAGTTCAAGCACACCTCGATCCCGCGCTGACGGGAATGGCTGATTGACCGTCCTGTCGGGGTAAGCTGAGGCACCCAGCGCTCCGGATCGCCCAACCCCGTCGAGGTGTTTTGGGGTCGGTGGCTGCGCCGCAGAAAGATGCTTCCATGATCCCTGCCACTGCCCACGAAGTCCACCAGGTCAGGGACGACTTGGCGATTCCCTCGGCGGAACTTGCGATGCTCGCATGAGCGCACACATCGAGGAGACCAACGATCCGTTGTTCGGATCGAATGATGCATTCACTCTGGATAACGCAGTATGGACCTCGTTGGCCGGTCCGCACGCTCGTTTCGCTCAGGTCAAGGGCAGTGCGGCGCGTTATCCAAGCGACGTGGCGCCATTTGTGGCGGTGGCGCCCGAGCCTGGACCAGCGGTTTGGGACGATCTGGCCGCTCTCGTCGGTCCAGGTGAGCCGGTGGGTGTACCAACTGTCGACCTCATTCCACCAGATGATTGGACGGTCCTCGGTCAGATGGAGGGGGTGCAGATGGTGGCCACCACTCTTCGGGCGGAGCTCGACCCGGAGGCCGTACTGTTGCAATCCGAGGACGTGCCCGAGATGTTGGCGGTGGTAGATCGGACCAAACCTGGACCATTTCGGCTGCGGACGATTGAACTCGGGAACTACTACGGGTTCCGCCGTTCGGGGACGTTGATCGCGATGGCAGGTGAGCGCTTGCATCCCCCAGGGTTCAGCGAGATCAGCGCGGTGTGCACGGATGTCGCCTACCGGGGTCAGGGTCTGGCCAGCCGATTGGTGCGGACGGTTGCTGCGGGGATCCACGACCGGGGAGAAACGCCTTTCCTCCACGCTGTGGCTACCAATGTCGACGCGATCCGTCTCTACGCATCCATGGGGTTCACCTTGCGCCGCCTGATTATGTTCCGGCTGATCCAGGTGCCCGGCGACGTCCGGCCGGGATGACCTGGGGCGATCTTTCAGTTGAGAATGGGTGATTACCGGGACTTCTCCTCTCCCGTTGTTGGTGCGCCGAGTTGCGGTGCAAAGAGCCGATGGCAGGTGCTAGAGGGCCGGAGGCGGGAGCCTGGAGGGCCTGAAGCAGATAGGCCACGAGGCGACGCGATCCCCGGCGCGTTTCCTCGATGGTGGTGCCGCACAGGCCGCGGTTGGCCATGAGGACCAATGAGAGGTCGGCTGGATCGATGTCGTCTCGAAGTTGATGGATGGCCTCGCCTACGGGCCGGCCCTCACCGATCGGGTCGCCGCACTGGTACCGGCCGGCGTTGACGCCATCATTGACGCGGCCGTTTCGGGCTCGCTGTCGTACCTCGTGGCGATCGCCGGCGACCCGAGCCTCGTTGTCACCATTGCCGATACCACCAATGCCGAGAAACTCGGTGTCGCCTGTTGCGTAGGAGGGCGCACGGCAAAGTCGTACTCACAACGCCTTAGCTGGCGCAGACCGGTCGCCCGGTGATGTGAGGCTGTAAGTCCGCTTTCCATGTCGTCGTCCGGATCCATCACCTCAGCAGCTGTTCGAGCAAGGCGGTGGCCTGCAGGATGGTCTGCCGTTCTTCCTCCGTGAACTCCTCTTGCACCCTGGCGGCCAGCCACTCAGCGCTCGCGTAACGAGCGCCCTCCACCCGCTCCCGGCCGGCGTCGGTGACCTCGATGATCTGGCGTCGACCGTCGGAGGGGTCGGGGGTGCGGGAGATCAGCCTCATTTGTTCGAGTGTCGACAGGGTGACGGCGATCGATTGCGGACGCACCCGTTCCGCGATGGCGAGTGCGCTGGCGGTGACGGCCTCGCCCGCTCCGACGCGCCTCAGGGCTGATGCCTGAGAAGGTGTCAGGCCATCGGAGTTGGTTACCTCCAGCAGGCGTCGCCGCAACCGGCTGACTACCACCCGCAGGTCCACCGAGATGCGCAGGGCCGAGGCGCTCACGGCTTCTCGCTTGGATACCATGTCGGCAGCCTATACTGTCCAATTAGGACTGACCAGTTTCAACTGTGGAATGTGTCCACTTCATGCGACGAGAGGAAACCTCAATGCCGGATCTTCGCCCCGTTCTGCTCGTGATGGACTTCCAGCACGGCATCGTCGAGCGCCTCGGTGACCCGTCCGTGATTGATGCGGCCAGCCGGGCGGTCGAAGCGGCCCGGGCCGCTGGCCTCCCGGTCATGTTCGTTCGGGTGGCCTTCCGCCCCGGTTATCCCGAGGTCGCCGCGACCAACTCCGTGTTCGCCGGCGTGAGGCAGGCCGGTGACGCCATGACCGAGGACCACTCCGCCACACAGGTGCATTCCGCCCTCGAACCGCGCGCCGACGAACCGGTCATCGTCAAGCGGCGGGTCAGCGCGTTCAGCGGTAGTGACCTCGACGTGCTCCTGCGCGCCGCGAGCGCAGACATGGTCATCCTCGCCGGCATCTCCACCAGTGGCGTCGTGCTCTCCACGCTGCGCCAAGCCGCCGACCTGGACTACCGACTCACTGTCCTGTCCGACGCTTGCGCTGATCCCGACGCCGAGGTTCATCGGGTCCTGACCGAGAAGGTCTTCCCTCGCCAAGCGCTCGTCACCACCACGGACGAATGGATCCAGACGCTCTAACGAGAAGAGGCCGATCACTCTGGGTTGGGGCGGCGGACGCTGGAGATGCGGTTGCGATGGCCACGCGCCTGCAGTCGCGTCGCCTCTGGCTGCGGGAGCGAACCCTTACCCCGAATAGGCTTCTTTCCACCTGGTGAGGGCGTCGATGTGCTCGTCGATGGTGAAACCCTGCCCCTCCGTCGACACTGTGACGTGGGTGATCCCGCCTGCCTGCTGCGCCGCTGCAGCCTTCAGGGTGTCATCCAGGTTCCCGTCACGAGTGATCGACACTCCGCTCACGAAGCCGAACTTCTCGGGATCCCGTCCGGCGTCGGCGACCATCTGTTTGAGCTCGGAGATGGGCCGCATCGGGTAGCACAGGCCGTCGGCCAGCCGGGCCGCCCGCCTGAGCGCCCCTTCGCTCCACCCACCGACCCAGATAGGGATGGGACGTTGCACCGGCAGGGGATTGATGCCGACGCCGTCGAGGTCGTGAAAGGCCCCCTTGAAATGGACCACGTCCTGCGTCCACAGCATGCGCAGGACCTCGATCTGCTCGCTCATGAGCCGGCCCCGGGTGTGGAAATCGACGCCCAGACCCTTGAACTCGATGTCGGTGTGGCCGACACCGACGCCGAGCATCAAGCGACCGTTCGAAAGGATGTCGACTTCCGCTGCCTGCTTGGCCACGAGCCCGGTTTGGCGCTGTGCGAGAAGAAGGATTGTGGAGAACAGTTTCACGCGCCCGGTGACCGCCGACGCGAACGCGAAGAGGGTGAACATCTCGTGGAACGGGTAGCGGAGGAGGTAATGAGGAGGAAATCCCGGGATCGGTTCGTAGCCAGGATGGCTCTCCTCGTCGACCCCGAGTACGTGATCGATGTTGGTGAGGTAGTCGAAACCCAGATCATCGGTCGCCTGAAGCAGGGACTTGATCGCGCCCGGATCCGTCCCGACCTCGAACAGTGGGAAGCTGACGCCTACCTGCATACCGCTCCTCCCCTAACTGAGCCCCCGACCCATGCGGTGACGTCGGCCAGCATAGAGCCGGGGCGGAGCCGCCACGAACTGCGTGCCCATCTGCCTTGCTGGTCGTGACTGTGCCTGAAAATGGGCACCACCTTCAGCTGATTCGCGACTCCCGCAGGCCGGGTCGCCCAGAGAGATCGTGGCGAGCGGTCCTCGTAGCAGGGGATGGCCGTCTGGTGACTGAGAACCCCGCGGTCCTGCTTGGTCGTGGCAATAATCAGGGGTGGCGTGATCGGAGCAGCCTGCCGTGGCGGCCCGATCTTCAAAAACCCGACTCGGTAACTCGACAATCGGGCGGTGGTAGACCACAATCAACGGTCATGAGTTCACCTCAGCGTGCTGCGGCCGATCGAGAACGACCCGACACGTTCTCGCGTGGCCCAAGCCGGCTGTCCGGGCCAGGCACCACCTCACCGTGTTCGGGTGGAGGGGTGGCGTGATTCGTTTCGACGCAGTGACGAAGCGTTATCCCGACGGTACCGTCGCCGTCGACGGGCTCGACCTGGTGGCCGAGACGGGTCAGATCACGGTCTTTGTAGGGCCGTCGGGCTGCGGCAAAACGACCAGTTTGCGGATGATCAACCGGATGATCGAGCCCACATCAGGGCGCATATGGCTCGATGACCAAGACACCGCCACGATCAACTCGAACGAGTTGCGACGCGGTATCGGTTACGTCATCCAGCAGGGGGGCTTGTTTCCCCACCGCACCGTCGTCGACAACGTGGCCACGGTGCCGGTCCTGCTGGGCGAGAACCGGCGTCAGGCGCGGCGCAAGGCGCTTGAGCTGTTGGAACAGGTGGGCCTGCCCCCGGCATTCGCCAGTCGGTACCCAGCTCAGCTGTCGGGGGGCCAGCAGCAGCGCGTCGGCGTGGCTAGGGCCTTGGCTGCCGATCCACCGGTCATGCTCATGGACGAGCCCTTTTCCGCCGTGGACCCGGTGGTGCGCTCGCAGCTGCAGGACGAGTTCTTGCGACTCCAGGGGGAGCTGGGCAAGACCATCGTGTTCGTAACCCACGACATCGACGAGGCCATCAAAATGGGGGACCAGGTCGCCGTGTTCCGGGTGGGCGGTCACCTTGCACAAATGTCGACGCCACGGGAGCTGCTGACCAACCCGGCCGACTCGTTCGTCGCGGGTTTCGTCGGGCGCGACCGGGGCTATCGGGCCCTCGGTTTCACGGCGGCGGGTGAGTTGCCGTTGCGGGCGGAAGCGGTGGTGGCGCTCGGGGAGCCTCTCGAAACGGTGCGCGACCGGGCGAGTGACGGCTGGGTACTGGTGGTGGATTCGCAGCAGCACCCGCAGGGGTGGCTGTCGGTCGCTGCGGCGGCGGGGGCTCAGGCGGGTACGCCGGGAAATGTCACCGAGGGAATGCTCAATCTGGGAGGGACTTTGGCCACCGAAGACTCCTCCCTGCGTGCAGCCCTTGATGCCGCTTTGTCGTCACCGAGTGGACGAGGTGTGGTGGTAGGGACCGAGGGATCCGTGCTCGGCACAGTGACCGCGTCGCAGGTCCTGGCTCGTATCGAGCACGAGAGAGCCGTGGCGTCGTTGGCCAGCGATGCCAAATGAGCCACGTCTGGCAGTACTTCAGCGACAACCGGTCCGAGGTTTTCGGCTGGTTGCGGACCACGATCTGGTTGGCGGTTGTCCCCTTGGTGATCGGGCTGGCAGTGTCGCTGCCCATCGGGTGGTTCGCCAGCCGATTCCGCTGGGCTTACCCCCCGGTCATCAGTTTCGGGGGACTGCTCTATACGATCCCTTCCATCGTGATCTTCCTGGCCCTGCCGGGGATCCTGGGCACCGGGATACTCGATCCGGTCAATGTTGCGGTGGCGTTGACGGTCTATTGCATCGCGCTCTTGGTCCGGGCAGTAGCCGACGGGCTGGCGTCGGTGGATCGGGCCTTCCTCGACGCCGCTTCTGCGATGGGCTACTCGACACGACAGCGGCTCCTGGCGATACAGCTGCCATTGGCGGTGCCCGCGATCGGTGCCGGGCTACGCGTCGCCGCGGTGTCGAACGTCAGCCTGGTGGCGGTCGCATCGACGCTCGGTGTGAGCCAACTGGGCTCTCTTTTCACCCTCGGAAACACCACAGGAGACACGGCGCCGATATGGCTCGGCTTGATCATGTTCATACTCCTGGCGCTGGTCATTGACGCGGTGATCCTGGTGGGGCTGCGCGCAGCCACACCCTGGCGGCGGGCGCTGCAGCAGTGATGGTCGCCGGAGTCTTGGGCAGCAGCGGCGGACTGCCGAGCATTCGGCTGGTGCCCGGCTGGCTCACCACCGCTTCCAACTGGTCAGGGCAGCACGGCCTCCTCGTGTCGCTTCGCGAGCACGTCGTTTACACGTTGGTCGCCGTGGTGTTGGCTGCGTTCTTCGCCATCCCCGTGGGGCTCGTCCTCGGCCATACCGGTCGTGGTGGCTTCGCCGTCGCTGGCGTCGCCAATGCCATTCGCGCGGTGCCCGCCTTCGGTCTCATGATCCTCCTGTACGTGCTCGTCAGCCCCAAGATCACCTTCCGCGGTGGGATCGGGTGGCTGGTGCCACGGGGCGCGCTCGGGTCCTTCATCCCCATAGAAGCCATGCTGGTCGTGCTGGCTATCCCACCCATCCTGGTCAACACCTACGCCGGTGTGCAGGCTGTCGATCCGGCCGCACGCGATGCGGCCCGAGGCATGGGCATGACCGGCCGGCAGGTGGTCACCTCCGTCGAACTGCCAGTGGCCCTGCCGCTGGTGCTGGCTGGTGTACGCAGTGCCGTGCTCCAAGTGATCGCTACCGCCACCATCGCCGGCTACTTGCCCTTTCTCGGCGGATTGGGCTATCAAATTTTCATCAATGGGCTGCCACAGATCAACAACACCAAAGTCGGGTACCCGGCCATGCTCGGAGCAGCCGTTATCGTCGCGCTCCTGGCCGTGGTCGCAGAGCTGTTGCTGCTCGGCGTGGAAAAGCTCATAGTCTCTCCAGGGCTCACCGGCTCTTTTCGGCTCAAACGGCGCAGCAGAACGCTGCGACAAGCCCAGGCGGGCGTTCCCGACGGCTATTCCCCCCAAATACAAGGAGAAACATGAAACGAAACACACGGTCTGTGTTGGTGGCGGCAGCTTTGCCGGTAGCCCTGGCCACGGCGCTGGCTGCGTGCGGAAGTAGCAGCAAGTCCAGTTCTTCGACGACCACCGCGACCAGCACGAACGGCTCCAGCGCTACGACCACTTCGGGCAGCGGCTCTCCGGGCTCGCTGGTCATCGGGTCCGCTGACTTCACCGAGAGCGCACTCTTGGCTGACATCTACGGGGATGCGCTCCAGTCCAAGGGCGTCTCGATAACCAAGAAGCTCAATATCGGGGAGCGGGCGGTCTATTGGAAGGCGATGCAGGACGGATCGATCAACTTCATCCCGGAGTACAACGGGTCGATCCTCGACTATCTCGATCCGACGGCGACGGCCAAGAGCACTGCGGCTGTATCAGCTGCGCTACCGAGCGCTGTGGGTAGCCAGTTCACCGCCCTGAACCCGGCGCCGGCGCAAGACGCCGACACCATAACGGTGACCAAGGCGACGGCCGCGAAGTACAACTTGTCGTCCATTGGTGACCTGGCGCCGGTCGCTTCAAAGCTCACCTTCGGAGCGCCCGCAGCGTTCCAGACCCGCCCGGACGGTATCCCGGCGCTCAAGAGCGTCTACGGCGTTACCTTTGGGACCTTCACCGCACTGTCGGCGAGCGGGACGGTGACCGTCACCGCCCTTAAAAACGGAACGATCGATGCCGGGGACATCTTTTCGACCGATCCGTCCTTCGCCGAGGACGGATTCGTGGCTCTGGCGGACCAGAAGAACATGTTCGCCGCACAGAACATCACGCCGATCGTCGGCACGAAGGAACTGACACCGACGATCGAGAGCACGGTCAATGCGGTTTCAGCAAAGCTGACAACGACGGTCCTTGCCGCGCTGGACGCCGAGGTCGGCACAGGCGACCCGAACGCTGTCGCATTGAAGTGGCTGTCTAGCGAAGGTCTGGGCTGAGCGGATCGTAGTTTGTGTTGGGAGGGGTGGCCGGACCTTGCCGGCTGCCCCTCTCGCCACGCACTCGAGCAGCCGCCGAGCTCCCGGGACGCAGCCGAATACACACGAATCACCACGACACGTAACGGCAGGTCAGAGCACCTCAGCGAACAGTGAAGGACAGTGCCGGTTGGAGGCGTCCGGGATGGACGCGCCATGGAGCAGCGGTGCTGGACCACTGCGCGCCTAGTTCTACTGGGCGATTGTCGTCTAATGCTACAAGACTCATTCTTGTGTCGGAACTTACGAAAGGTCCTCCGTTAGTACGGCTGTGTCGAGGTCGGTCAGGTTGGTCCTCATTTGAGGGTCCGCTGCGAGGAGTGTCACCACGATCGCCGTTCACGTCGCCGCCGAGGTCCTCGGGGTCTCTCCATCCGACGAGCGGGAGGCACGATCTGCTCGTCGTAGTGGCCGAGGTAAACGACCTTAGCGGCGCCCGACCCGATGGTCCGCGCTCAGCGGAGAACAAGCCAGTGGTCGATGCCCTAAAGCGCTGATGAAGCGTTCTGGACGGACTTTGCTGTCAGGCTACAGCGAACTCGAGCGGGTTTCAGGGCTAGTTTCCGATGGCGACGATGGGCTGGTTGATAGGGGTGTTGTTCAGTGCGCCGTTGTAGGTGGCGTCGCCGAGGCTGTAGATGCTGCCATCGGTGCCTGCAAGGCGGTATCCAGCTCCGGTAGTGGAGGGTTGGATGGCCACAAACTTCGGGGTCAGAGGCTCGGCGCCGCTTCCGTAGTACTTGGCGTTGCCGAAGGTGAATATGCCGCCGTCGGCGGCGACGAGCCAGTAGCCGCCGCCGTTGGGGGTGGTGGCTATTCCGACGATGGGCGCGTTGAGGTGGGTGCCGCCTTCGGAGCCGTAGTACTTGGCGTTGCCGAAGGTGAATATGCCGCCGTCGGCGG